>OLJF01000158.1_pt1 | contig 108567 bp, 97 predicted proteins | sample 1609751 | NCBI WGS metagenome assembly OLJF01 (sample SAMEA4350171, study PRJEB24818) | metagenome | biome: human; feature: gut; material: faeces | place: Denmark | collected 2013-09
AGAAGGCATCGAGAAGTTCTGTAAGATCGGCATGCCCGCTCTGTTTATCATGCTTCTTATCGTCATCGTTTACGTTGCTGTTCAGCCCGGCGCAATGGACGGCTACAAGTTCATGTTCGGCTGGAACGTTGAACCGCTCAAGGAAGACTTCCTCAAGGTCCTCAAGACTGCGGCAGGCCAGATGTTCTTCTCCCTGTCCCTCGGCATGGGCGCTATGATCACCTACGGCTCTTACCTGAAAAAGCAGGAGAGCATTCAGAAGAACGCAGTCATCGTTGTTATCTGCGATACCCTCGTTGCGATCATGGCCGGCATGATCGTTATGCCTGCTTGCTACGCATTCCTCGGCGGCGAGACCAGCTCCGGCCCGGGACTCCTGTTCCTGTCTATGCAGATCGTCTTCGACAAGATGGGCTACGTCGGCAACATCATGGGCTTCCTGTTCTACGCCCTTGTTTTCATCGCAGCAATTTCTTCTTCCTTCTCCCTGCTTGAGGTCATTACCTCCTTCAAGGTTGACCAGAACGTTGCAGAGGGCAAGGCTCCCGGACGCAAAAAGTACGCTATCCTCGCAGCCGTCATCATCTTCGTATTCTGTCTGCCCACCTGCCTTGACGGTCTGGGCGCCGGCACCAACGGCGGCGCAACCATCGGCAACCCGGCAGATATTCTCGGCATGCACTGGGCAGAGGCCGGCGATATCAGCGAATTTGCCGACGGCACCAATTACTATGTGAAGGGTGATGACGGCATCTACTCCAAGGTAGACACCGCGGCTGTCGCATTCGACGCATCCGAGACCTATTACCTGAACACCGCAAGGACATGGAACGGCGACTGGCTTGACTTCTACGACATGCTGTCTGAGGGTATCATGATGCCGCTCGGCGCAATGGTAATGGCGTTTGCCATCGGCTGGATCTGGAAGATCGACATGGTCGTTGAAGAGTGCGAAGCTTCCGGACACAAGTTCTGGGGTCGTGCATTCTTCAACATCTGCTACAAGTTCATCACCCCGATCGGCATGGCCTTCGTTCTGTACGCTCAGATCACAGACTTCTTCGGTTAATCAAATTAAGCAACATAACATAAATTTAAGGAGCAGCAAAAGCTGCTCCTTTTCTATTAATTCTCTGTATTGAAAAAGCTCCCCACCGGGGAGCTTTTTGTTATCCTATCTGGCATATGTATGCGATTTTTCCGCTGTAGAAGCGCGAATACTGCGCCATGGGATCCGGGCGGCTGTCGTTATAAAGCCATGTGCCGTCGGTCTGCTTAACGAGCATGATGTAGTTTTCGGCCGCGCCGTCATAAGAGTCGGTCATGGACGGCTCCCCCTGAGCCCAGGCATAAAAATCGTGTTCTTTCCCGTCGAGCCATTTGATCTGACCGTCATCGCCGCGATATGCACCGATCCAGACATATTGAGCATTGCTGTCGGCAAGCAGCTGGCAGAGCTTTTCATAGTCGGCGGCATCCTTTATCGTTGCAAGATGGCCGCCAAGCTCTGTGCAGCGGCGCTCGGCCTCATCCCAGCTGACATCCTCGGAATAGAGCATATACTGCACCTCGGCAGGAGCCTTGCTCGGCTCGGGAGTCTCGGTGGGTGCAACACTCGGCAGCGTTGTGGGCTGAGCCGTCGGCTCCGGTGCCTGTGTCTGCACAGCAGGCGGAGTTACATCAAAGCTTATGCTGCTGCGCCCAAATCCTACGCCGACGAGCAGCAGAGTTATCACAGCAAGCGTAACTGCCGACCGCTTCGCCGCGCGCTTTTCATGAATATTTCGCGTCTGCTTCGGCAAAGCAGGCTCTGCCTCGTCTTTTTTAGGCGGCTCCTGCGGTTTTGGTACAGGTGCGGCCTTGGCCTCTCCCTCTTTTGCCGGGGTTTTTTTAGGCTCCGGTCTCGGTTGTTTCTTCGGCTCCGGTTTCGGCTCGGCTTGTTTCTTCGGTTCCTCGGGAAGCTCGGGAGCTTTTGACGCAGGTTTTATCTCCTCCGGCTCATCGCCGCAGTATTCCCACAGCGCCTTGAGCATTTCGTATGAGTTTTCATAACGCTTTGCAGGCTCAAACGCCAAAGCGCGTTTGAGTATCGCAAGCAGCTTATCGGGCACTCCCTCCGGCATCGGGAAGCTGTCGCCGCTCATTCTTCGTCTGAGCGCATGCGCACGCTTCTCGGCGCTCGGCTCTGCGTCCTCGGCAAACGGAAGCTTGCCGCCGTTGAGTCCTGCATACATGATAAGCGCTATGGCATAAACATCCGCCGCCGCGCTCTCCTCGCCGTTCCAGAACACCTCGGGAGCCATATATTCAAGCTCAAGCTTCGTCCAGCCGTTCTCGCCGGCCTTACCGGCTTTGCCGACCTTGACTCGCCCATCCTCGGCGACATATATATTCCCCGGGCGAATACCGCCCTTGAAGCCGTTTTCGCCGCATTCCTCCGCGGCAATACGGCACAGCTTTTTTGCAAGCTCCAGAAGCTGCTGCTCCTGGCAGTCAACAAGGCTGCCGCTTTGCAGCTTCTGTGGGTCAAACACGACTTTATCTGCCATGCTGCACCTCCAATTAAGTATTTGCTGATTTACATAATATCACGGCTGCAAATGCAAGTCAAACCATTTTGCCCATGAAAATACCCCGATGATACAGGTGCGTATCACCGGGGTCGTTCATTAAAGCTTTGCCTTTATATTTGCCGCTATGCTGTCGGCATTTTCAGCCATGACAAAGACGATATATCCGTTGACTTCTTCCGTCACGGCAGATTTTGCGATCTCGTACTGATCCTCAAGATACATGTTGAAATTGCTCTCCTGCAGCGCCTGATAATCGCTGAAATATTTAAGCACCGCATCCTTCTTGCCGTCGGCAGGCTTAACGATCGCTATCGTATAGGCCTGAACGTTCATAAGCGAAAAGGAGAACGCGCCCGTCTCAAAGTTGGCCTTGTCCCACTGGTTCCACTCAAACAGATTGCTGAGGTTTGCATCCTCGCTGTCGAGTGCGATCGCAGGATTGGACCCGGTCATTTCGTTGCCGTTTTCGTTTATAATTTTGGCAAGATTATCACTTGTGAGATTCGCGTTCGAGTTTGAAGAGCAGGCCGAAAGCATAGTCAGCATAAGCGCTGCCGCGATAATAGCGGATAGTAGTCTTTTCATTTTCTCACTCACCTTAATTTTATTTATTTTGATCGCCGGGCTTTCCCTCGGCATGCAATAAAGATACAACACGTTGTTCGATATCGCAAGCGTTTTCACAGTTTGTTTACATTCGCTTATAACCGGGCTTTAAATTTGACGCAATATATGATATTATAACCTATTATAAATGCAAAATTCATTATCGGAGATTTACCATGAACAGACATGAATGCTATATAATCGGCGCAGGCGATTTTTTCGGACTGCGCGAAGCGCCGGACGACAGCGACTATGTCATTGCAGCCGACGCAGGCTTTGAATACTGCACCGAAAACTGCATCATCCCCGACCTTGTGCTCGGCGACTTCGACTCGCTCGGCAAAGCGCCGAAGCATCCGAACGTTTTGCAGCTTCCCGTGGAGAAGGACGATACGGACACGATGTTCGCCCTCAAGCTCGGCCTTGAAAAGGGCTACAGGCGCTTTTACATTTACGGCGGCCTCGGCGGCAAGCGCCCGGATCACACCATTGCGAATATGCAGGCGCTTCTGTTTCTTTTAAGCCACGGCGCGCGCGGCTGGCTCTTCGGCGAAAATTACGTCTGGACAGCCATAAAAAATTCCTCGCTGCGCATTGAGGGCGAGGGTGACGTTGCTGTATTCTGTTTTGACGGCAAAGCAGAGGGCGTTTCGATAAAGGGGCTTAAATACAAGCTTGACGATGCCGAGATAAGCTCCGACTTCCCTCTTGGCGTAAGTAACAGCTTTGCCTCCCGCGAAGCCGAGATAAGTGTCAAAAACGGCACGCTTTTAATTATGTACGATATAAAGGTGAATGAAATTGACTGAATTTTATGCAGGAAAATGCGACATAGCCGTCATCGGCGCAGGGCATGCCGGCATTGAAGCCGCGCTTGCGGCCGCACGCATGGGACTTGACACGATATGCTTTGCAATAAATCTTGACAGCATCGGCAACATGCCGTGCAACCCGGCCATCGGCGGCACCGGCAAGGGGCACCTTGTGCGTGAGCTTGACGCACTCGGCGGCGAAATGGCAAAGGCGGCTGACAAAGCCTGCATACAATACCGCATGCTCAACCGCGGCAAAGGGCCGGCCGTGCACTCGCTGCGCGCGCAGGCCGACAGGCGCAGATACCAGGAGGTCATGAAGCTTACGCTTGAAGATCAGGAAAAACTGCGCGTCAAGCAGGCCGAGGTAGTCGAGATTCGCACGGAAAACGGCGCTGTGAGCGCCGTTAAAACACACACGGGCGCGGTGTATTCCTGCCGTGCTGCGATCGTTGCCTGCGGAACGTATCTCGACGGCAGAACGATAGTCGGCGACGTTATCCGCTCCTCAGGTCCCGATGGGCTTGCGGCCGCAAAGGGGCTTACCCCATGTCTTGAGGCATTGGGGCTTTCCATGCGCCGCTTCAAGACCGGAACTCCTCCGCGAGTTAATGCTCACAGCGTTGATTTTTCAAAAATGGAGCTTCAGCCGGGAGACGACGAGCCGGAGGGCTTTTCCTTTGAAACGACAACGCCGCCTGAAAACCGCGCGGTGTGCTACCTTACATACACAAACGAAAAAACGCACAGGATCATTCTCGATAACATAGACCGCAGTCCGATATATTCGGGCGTTATCGAGGGCATCGGTCCCAGATACTGTCCGAGCATCGAGACGAAGATCATGACCTTCCGTGATAAGCCAAGACATCAGCTTTTTATCGAGCCGATGGGACTGGGCACACATGAGCTGTACATTCAGGGGCTGTCCTCATCTCTGCCCGAGGATGTTCAGACAGAAATGCTGCACACGATAGCCGGGCTTGAAAACGCGGAAATGACGCGCTGCGCCTACGCCATCGAGTATGACTGCGTCGATCCCACGGAGTTGTATCCGACGCTTGAGACGAAGAAGGTCTCGGGGCTATACGGCGCAGGGCAATTCAACGGCTCATCCGGCTACGAGGAGGCCGCCGTGCAGGGCTTTGTTGCCGGAGTTAACGCAGCGCTAAAGCTCAACGACAAAGAACCTATGATATTGCGCCGCTCGGACGGGTATATCGGAACGCTCATAGACGACCTTGTCACCAAGGGCACGAACGAGCCTTACCGCATGATGACCTCGCGCAGCGAATACAGGCTGCTGCACAGACAGGACAATGCCGACAAGCGGCTTTGCGGCATCGGTCTGAGAATAGGCCTTGTATCGCAGGTACGCTACGACGCTGTGCAGGAAAAATATGCCGAGGTCGAACGCGAGATAAAAAGGCTTGAAAAGACGCATATCGCGCCCTCAGAAGAGCTCAACACATATCTTGAAGCAAACGGTACGGCACCGGTATCAAGCGGTGTGTCCCTCGCAGACCTCATTCGCCGTCCGCAGCTGAGCTATGAGGGGCTTGCTCCATTTGACGCACAGCGCCCCGAACTTCCGCGCCCGGTGTGGTATCAGGCGGAGATAAGCCTCAAATACGAGGGCTATATAAAGCGCCAGCTCAAGCAGGTCGAGGACTTTGCCGGCATGGAAAACAAGTTGCTGCCGGATGATATAAATTATGACGAAGTCACCGGTCTGCGCCTTGAGGCGCGCGAGAAGCTTAAAAAGATCCGTCCGCACTCCTTCGGACAGGCAAGCCGCATCTCCGGCGTATCCCCTGCCGACATTTCGGTGCTGATGGTGTGGATGGAGGGTCGAAGATGAAAAAGGTCGTGCTTGGATTTTCCGGCGGCGTGGACTCGGCGGTGTGCGCAAAGCTTCTCAAGGACTCCGGCTTTGACGTTCACGGTCTTTATATGGACAACACCGACGAGCGCTCGCTTGCCGATGCCGTGAACACGGCTCGGTTCATAGGCATTCCGCTTGAGGTGCGCGACGTTCACGCACAGCTTGAAGATCGCGTATGCTCACACTTTGCCGAAAGCTACCTCAGGGGCGAAACGCCAAATCCATGCATCATATGCAATCCTACACTGAAATTTAAAACTCTGCTGGACTTTGCAAACGAGATCGGCGCGGATAACATTGCGACCGGCCACTACGCGAGAGCCGAAAACGGAGTTTTATACAAGGGAATGCCGTCAAACGACCAGAGCTATATGCTCTGCCGCATACGCCGCGTGCAGCTTGACAGGCTCACGCTTCCGCTCGGCAGGTTTGAGAAAACTCAGGTACGGAAAATGGCCGAGGGCTTTGACCTCCCCGTTGCGCACAAGCCCGACAGCATGGAGATCTGCTTTATTCCCGATAAGGACTACATTTCCTGGCTGGCCAAACGTGCCGAGCTTCCGCCGGCCGGAAATTTTGTGTTCCACGGCGAGGTCATCGGCCGTCACGAGGGCATACATCGCTACACGGTCGGTCAGCGCCGCCCCGGGCTTTATAACGAGCGCAAGCTGTACATCTCGGCGATAAACGCCGAAACCAACGAGATAGAGCTTGCCCTGTGGGAGGAGCTTTTCAAAACCGAGGTCATAGCGCGCGACTTTAACTGGCTGTGCGACGTTCCGGAAGAGCCTGTGCGCGCATCTGTGCGCGTGCGCCACACGAAGTGGGAAAACCCGGCCTGCACCGCTTATATAGAGGGCGACAGGGTGCGCATAATCTGCGACGAGCCCGTGCGCGCCCCGGCAAGAGGGCAGTCGGCTGTTTTGTACGACGGTGACCAAGTGCTCGGCGGCGGATTCATTGTTTAACAACAAAAATCTCGATTTTATCTTTAAAAACGTCAATTTAACAATTGACGTTTTTAAACTTTTGTGAGAAAATAGCGGACAATATATCAGCGCGAAAAAAAATCTGTAACTTTTTCACGCTTCAAAAACGCATATTTTTTGTGAAAACAAGTTTTCACGAAAAATCTCGCTACGCTCGTCAAAAAGCCTGATAAATCAGGCGTTTTTGATGGCTATTAATCTAATTACGAGTGGGGCCTTTACCCCCTTGATCTCCCCTGCTGCTTTGTTTTCTTTGCTCAGCAGCATAATTTTCAGACAGAATGAATATATAAAGGAGAAGTAATATGGCGATTTATTTTAACGAACCCTCGAGAACCTTCAGCGAATATCTTCTTATCCCCGGCTACACGAGCGAGGAATGCATTCCCGACAACGTAAGTCTCAGAACGCCGCTCGTGAAATTTAGGAAGGGCGAAGAACCCACGCTGAGTCTCAACGTGCCGTTTGCGTCGGCCATCATGCAGTCGGTTTCAAACGACACCATGGCCATAGCGTTGGCAAAGGAGGGCGGCATATCGTTCATATACGGCTCTCAGTCGATAGAGGACGAGGCAGCAATGGTAGCTCGCGTAAAGAGCTACAAAGCAGGCTTTGTCCCCAGCGCATCGAACATCACTCCTGACGCGACGCTCAAGGACGTGCTCGAGCTTAAAGAGCGCAACGGCTACTCCACCATGGCCGTCACCGAGGACGGATCCGCTACCGGCAAGCTTCTCGGTATCGTCTCCAGCCGCGATTACCGCGTTTCGCGCATGGAGCTTTCCACATGCGTTTCCGAGTTCATGACTCCGCTTGAAAAGCTCGTCACCGCTCCCGAGGGTACCTCGCTCAAGGAAGCAAACGATATTATCTGGGATCACAAGCTCAATTCCCTGCCCATAGTTGACGCCGCAGGCAGACTGCTTTACTTCGTTTTCCGCAAGGACTACGCCGAGCACAAGAACAATCCCAACGAGATCCTCGACGATCACAAGCGCTATGTTGTCGGCGCAGGCATAAACAGCCGCGACTACGCCGAGCGAGTTCCGGCGCTGATCGAGGCAGGCGCGGATGTTCTGTGCATCGACTCCTCCGAGGGCTTCTCCTGCTGGCAGAAAAAGACCATCGACTTCATCCGCGAAAAATACGGCGACAGCGTAAAGGTCGGCGCAGGCAACGTTGTTGACACAGACGGCTTCCTCTTCCTCGCCGAGGCCGGCGCGGACTTTGTTAAGGTCGGCATCGGCGGCGGCTCGATCTGCATAACGCGCGAGACCAAGGGCATCGGCCGCGGTCAGGCGACCGCACTCATCGAGGTTGCGGCAGCGCGCGACGATTATTATAAGAGAACCGGCGTTTACATCCCCATCTGCTCGGATGGCGGCCTTGTTCACGACTACCACATGACCCTCGCCCTTGCAATGGGCGCAGACTTCCTCATGATGGGCAGATACTTTGCCCGCTTCGACGAAAGCCCCACGGCAAAGCTTATCGTAAACGGCAGCTACGTCAAGGAGTATTGGGGCGAAGGCTCAAACCGCGCGCGCAACTGGCAGCGCTATGACCTCGGCGGCCAGAGCAAGCTCAGCTTCGAGGAAGGCGTTGACTCCTACGTCACCTATGCAGGCCCTCTGCACGACAACCTCGAAAAGAGCGTTTACAAGATAAAGTCCACCATGTGCAACTGCGGCGTGACCAATCTTGCAGACCTCAAGCGCGACGCAAAGCTCACTCTGGTGTCTTCCGTCAGCATAGTCGAGGGCGGCAGTCACGACGTTATTCTCAAGAACAACTGATATAAAAAAACCTCTGCAATATCAGCGGATATTGCAGAGGTTTTTTCTTTTCTCAAACGGTTTTCTTTTTCGATGCGGATAATTTTTATTTCTCCATGTTCTGAAGTCTTGTGTTCATCTCGCACAGGGCCTTGCGTATTGCGGCCAGCTCCTCGGCTACGGGGTCGGAGATATTGACCTGATCGACCTCGGTCGCATAATCGACCTTAACTCCCTGGCGGCGAACCACGCGCGCCGGTATGCCGACTGCTGTGCTGTCGGGCGGAATTTCGCTCAACACAACGGAGTTTGCCGCAATTCGGCTGTTATCTCCGACCTTAAAGGGTCCGAGCACCTTTGCGCCTGTTCCGATAAGAACGTTATTCCCGATCGTCGGATGGCGTTTTCCGCTGTCCTTGCCCGTACCGCCGAGGGTAACGCCGTGATAAATAAGGCAGTCGTCGCCGATCTCGGCGGTTTCGCCGATAACTATGCCCATGCCGTGGTCGATGACGAGGCGGCGGCCTATCTTTGCGCCGGGGTGGATCTCTATACCCGTTCTGTGGCGGCTGATCTGCGAGATCATACGCGCGAGAAACAGCAGGTTATGCTCATAGCACCAATGCGCGCGGCGATGATAGAACACGGCCTTCACACCGGGATACAGAAACAGAACCTCAAACGGCCCTTTTGCCGCCGGGTCGCGCGAAAGATATGCATTTACGGTTTCAAGCAATTCATCGAACATAATCAGACATTCTCCTTAAACATGGGACTGGACAGATATCTCTCGCCTGTATCGGGCAGGAGCGCAACTATACACTTTCCTGCGTTTTCTGGGCGTTTTGCAAGCTCAAGCGCCGCGTGCAGCGCAGCTCCAGAGGATATTCCGGCGAGGATGCCCTCGCGCGAGGCAAGCTCTCTGCCGGCAGCATACGCCTCCTCATCGGAAACGGTGATGATCTCGTCATAAACGCTTTGGTCAAGCGCCTTGGGTATAAAGTTTGCACCTATGCCCTGAAGTCCGTGAGGGCCTGCATGGCCTTCCGACAGCAACGGGGAGGTCTTAGGCTCAACAACGACTATTTTGACGCCCTTATTGCGGCTTTTGAGGTACTGCCCCACACCGCTTATCGTGCCGCCAGTACCCACTCCCGCGACGAAGATATCGACCTTGCCGTCGGTGTCCTCCCAAATTTCCGGGCCGGTCGTTACTCTGTGCGCGGCAGGGTTTGCCGGGTTTTCAAACTGGCCGAGAATGAGCGCGCCGGGTATCTCGGCTTTTAGCTCTTCCGCCTTTTCGACCGCTCCGGCCATGCCCTTTTTGCCCTCGGTGAGAACAAGCTCGGCGCCGTACGCCGTCATAAGCAGTCGGCGCTCGACGCTCATGCTGTCGGGCATTACGATGATCACACGGTAGCCGCGCGACGCGCCTATCGCCGCAAGGCCTATGCCGGTGTTGCCGCTGGTAGGCTCGATTATCGTGCCGCCTGCGGAAAGGAGGCCCTTTGCCTCGGCGTCATCGAGCATTGCCTTTGCGACCCTGTCCTTGGTCGAGCCTGCCGGATTGAACAGCTCAAGCTTTGCAAGCACCCTCGCGCAAAGCCTGTGCTCATCCTCGATATTTTTCAGCTCCATAAGCGGAGTGCGCCCGGTAAGTTCCGATACTGATTTGTAGATCCTCATTTTTATCCCTCTCATGACATAAAAAATCGACGATGCCCAAAAGCATCGCCGCTGCAAATATGGCTTTAACACCGTATCAAGGCATGCGACGACGCTGACATCGACAAGCGCAGATGCCACAACAACAGGTGTTCATAACTATAACGTTTGCTCTATGCATGATCGCCGCTCCTTTCAATTCCTATTGCCCAAATGGGGTTTTGCTGTATGTATCATACGCCATATTACCCGATTTGTCAACAGTATTTGCAAAAACTCTGTCAAGCGAAAGCAGCTTAAGCTGACGAGAGTCGAACACGTATCGGTTTTGACGGGCAGATTTTCGCCCATGCAGCGTTAAAGCTCTTGACAATACGGCAGTATTCTCTGCGAGCTTTGCCTTGCCTGAACAAAAATCTGCTCCGGCAAAACTGCAAAGTACCTGTCAGCTGTGCTTTTCGAGATATTTTCGGCTTTCTTTGGTGCAGGTGGGCTGGCGCCCATCAAGACAAAAAAGGCGAAAATAGCCGGAAGGGCGCGCTGACAGGCGATACGGGTTCGGCTCTCGTCAGCTTCGTATAAATTTCTTAACACAGTCTTTATGCTGCTTATGCTATAATTAATTTATAGGTGATGTATATGGAAAAAAAGATAAGTCAAAACGAAGTATTCAGGACGATACGAAACTGGCTGATCCTTGCCGCCGCACTGACAGCGGCATGGGTGCTGTGCTCATCGCTGAGCACAGTCGGAACGTCGGACACATTTGTTCCGATGATATTTATTCTTGCCGTTCTTATCGTTTCGCTCACCACCGACGGATACTTTTACGGAATCGTTACCTCGCTTGCAAGCGTCATCGGCGTTAACTACGCATTCACTTTCCCGTATATGAAGCTCAATTTCTCCATATACGGCTACCCTGTGACATTTGTCACGATGCTCGCGGTCTCGCTTGTTATATCAACGCTTACGACCCGTGCGCGCGAGCAGGAAAAGCTCAGGCACGAGGCTGCGCAGGCGAAGCTGCGCGCCGACCTGCTGCGCGCGATATCACACGATCTGCGGACACCGCTGACCTCAATAATCGGCTCGATCGACACTGTGCTCAACGAGGGCGATCACCTTTCGTCGGACGAGCGCAACGTTCTGCTCAGCGACGCCAAGCAGGATGCCGAATGGCTTGTGCGAATGGTTGAAAACCTGCTGTCGATAACTCGAATAAGCGGAACGGAGCAGACTCACATCGAAAAAAGTCCCGAGCTTGTCGAGGAAATTCTCGGCGAATGCCTTGCTAATTTCAAAAAGCGTAACCCGGAGATAAACCTCAAGGTTACCATTCCCGATGAGCCGGTGCTCGTCAATGTTGACGCAATGCTGATTGCGCAGGTCATCATGAACCTTTTGGATAACGCCGCAAAGCATGCATCGGGTATGACGGAGCTTCGACTCGATGTAACGCTCGACGGAAAGTGGGTGCACTTCACCGTTTCGGACAACGGCTCGGGCATTGACCCCAAAATACTACCCGTTCTTTTCCGCGGACAGATCGATCCGGAAAAGGGCAAACCCTACGACAGCAACCGTTTCCGCGGCATAGGCCTTGCCGCGTGTCAGGCCATCGTATCCGCTCACGGCGGCAAAATAAGCGCGTCAAACCGTCCCGAGGGCGGCGCTGTATTTGATTTTTCATTACCTGCTGAGGAGGAAGAAGAATGAACATTCGAGACAAAATTCTCATTGTTGAAGACGAGCGCAGCATAACAAACTTTCTGCGCACAATACTTACGTCCAACGACTACGACGTTATCATCGCCCGCTCCGGCGCGGAAGCGTACTCCATGATAACCTCGCACTGTCCGGATCTGATCGTTCTCGACCTCGGTCTTCCCGATATTGATGGGCTTCAGATAATAAAATCCGTGCGCGAATGGACTCTTCTGCCCATCGTCGTTGTCTCGGCGCGCGCGCACGAGCGCGACAAGGTCGAGGCTCTCGACCTCGGCGCGGACGACTATATAACAAAGCCCTTCGGCGCAGGCGAGCTTTTGGCGCGCATACGCACCGCCATACGCCACACGCGCACAGGCCTTGCCAACGAGACTATAGCCACCACCGGCAAGTTCAAGTCCGGCGACCTTGAGATAGATTACGACAAGCACCAGGTGCTCGTTGAAGGCAAAAACGTCGGCCTTACGCAGAACGAATACAAGATCGTTGCGCTGCTGGGCAAATGCGCAGGCAAGGTGCTGACCTATGACTACATAATCAAAGAGCTGTGGGGGCCCGGCACGCGCGGCAACAATCAGTCCCTGCGCGTTCACATGGCAAACATCCGCCGCAAGATCGAAAAAAGTCCGGCAGAGCCTCAGTATATATTCACCGAGATCGGCGTGGGCTACAGAATGGTCGAGGGCGACTGATAATTTACCCTGAGTTTACCAAAATTCATCCTGACTGCGGTATAATATCTATATACCGCAGTTTTTTTAATCAAAAAGGATGGTGAAAGAATGAAGCACTTTTTCAAAGAGCAGCTCTTCCCCGTTATCATGATAATCGTCGGCGCTGCGTGCGCCGCGTTCTCGATCGAATGCTTTCTGATCCCGAATACGATACTCGACGGCGGCGTCACGGGCGTGAGCATGATGATAAATTATCTTACCGGAATAAGGCTGAGTATACTCGTTATAGTCATAAACATTCCGTTTTTCTTCGTCGGCTACAAGGCACTGGGTAAGCGTTTTCTGCTGCGCGCGGTTATTGCAATGGCTGCGTTCTCCGGCTTTCTTGAGGGCTGCAAGCTCATCCCGACCGTGACAAGCTCTGAGCTTCTTGCCGTCGTGTTCGGCGGAGTTCTGCTCGGCGTCGGCGTCGGCACCGTTCTGCGCCACGGCGGCTGCCTAGACGGAACCGAGATCGCCGCGATGCTGCTTTCCAAAAACGTCAGCGCATCGACCGGCCAGATCATATTCATGATAAACATTTTCATCTACATAACCGCCGGCATTCTCTTCGGCTGGGACAGGGCCATGCTGTCGCTGCTGACATATTTCATAACCTTTAAGCTGATCGACATCGTTCAGGAGGGCATGGAGCAGGCCAAGGCAGCAATGATAATCACCGATCACGCAGCCGACATTGCCGATACGATCTATCAGCAGCTCGGGCGCACCTGCACGTTTATTTCGGCCGAGGGTCTGGTTTCGGGCAGCACGAAAACGGTTTTGTACTGCGTTATCACCCGCGTTGAGGTCAGCCAGCTCAAGCGCATTATAAGCGAAGCGGACGTGAGCGCTTTTGTGACGATATCCGAGGTGTCCGAAATAATCGGAAACCATGTCAAAAGCAGCAGCGCCGCTATTGACGAAAAGGCGCTGAACCAGTAAAATAGAGCATATCTCTTTTGGAGGATGATCTCATGGATAAGCGCACAAGCAAGGAAAACTATTATCTCGACATAGCCGACGCTGTTTTGCAGCGCTCTACCTGCCTGAGAAGAATGTACGGCGCGATAATCGTGCGCAACGATGAGATCATATCGACCGGGTATAACGGCGCGCCGCGCGGCAGAATAAACTGCACCGACGCCGGCCGCTGTGCAAGAGTCGAGATGAAGATTCCCTCAGGTGAGCGCTATGAGCTGTGCCGCAGCGTTCACGCCGAGGCAAACGCCATAATATCCGCCTCGCGGCGCGACATGATAGGCTCAACGCTGTACCTTGTCGGGCGCGATGCGCAGACGCATGAGCTTTTGACAAACGCAACAAGCTGCTCGATGTGCCGCCGCCAGGTAATAAACGCCGGCATTGAGCGCGTCATCATCCGCACCGGTGATGATACGTTCAGCATCGTTGATGTTGACGAGTGGATAAAAAACGACGACTCCGCTTTCTGGATCGAATAACAAAAAAGACCGCCACGGCGGTCTTTTTTTATTGCTCAACCGATGGATTCGGATTTATACACGAATACGACGGTTGAGGTCATTTTTTCGGTGCGCTGGGTGAAGATATCATAGCTGCTGCCGAAGTCGAGCCATGCCTGCATGCGCTCGGTCAGCGCCTGCTGCTGCGCCTTGGTGAGCGTTTCCATGCTCACGCTGTTTTCAAGCTTCTGCGTGAAAGCAATGATCTTGTTGATGCTCTCGCCGCCGAGCATGCTCGTCATGCGCTCGAGCATCTGCTCGCTTGCGTGCATGACGTTCACGAGGTTTTGAAGCTGGCTTATTATATTCGGCAGATTATCCAGCGACTTTTGCACCTCGGGCGAGGACAGGTCGCGGTTTAAGCTCTCAAAGGCCGGCGCCATATCGAGATAATCGCGCGTAAACTGCGCGAGCGCGCCGATATTGGTATCGAATTTGCCCAGCAGCTCCAAAAGCTCGGACAGGTGTGTGAACTGCGCAAGCGACTGAAGCCTGCTTGTGTCGATGCGCTGCATATCGTAAAGAAGCTGCTCGAGCTTTGCAAGGTTACCCTCGGTGACGTATTTATTCAAGACATCAATGAGCGCCTTGTTTTCCTTATAAAGCTTGGCCGCCTGCCCCACGGAGTTGACAAGCTGCTCTATCTGCTGCGCATCGCCGTAGAGCATCTGCACCATGTCGTTTAGGTTCAGCGAGTTGAACGCGCCCATCAGCCCCTCGATATCGCTGAGCATGCCCTTTACGCTTTCCGTTCCGAGCTTGATATCATCCGGGCCGAGCGAGGATATCGAGGAAAACGGAACCGCAACGAACATCATGTTGCCAAGCTTGAAGTCCTTGGCCTTGGCACTTATTGTGTATTCGCTGCCGCCGAGCGTGGTTCCGATGTTGATGCCGAGCTTATCTATGCCAAGGCTGTCGTTCATTCCGGGAACGCCGGCAAAAAACACGAGCTGGCGAGAGCCGTCGCTCAAAAGCACGCCGTTCGGGGTCGAAACCTCGCTGAAATTCTCGTCCGGCAGGATCATGCCGCACACGAACAGCATCGGGCATGATATATCATAGCTTCCGCCGCCGGCGCTGACGGACTTTTTAAGCGTGTTCTGCGCGCTTATCTTTATCGTTACATCGCCGCTTTTTCCGGCAAGGGCTGCGCCCTTTATCTCTTTTCCGTCAAGCGTGTAGCTGACGGATATTTTCATTGGCGGCGCGTTATCCGTGCTGCCGGAATAATAAAGATCGGTCGAATCCATGTCCCAGTAGAGCTTATCGTTATCCTTAACAGGCTCGGAGAAGGTCTTTACATCCTGAATGCCCGAAAGGTTGCTCTTATCCTCTATGCGCACCTGGGGCATGTCGGTATGCAGCCTGTCGGTCACGCTGACCTTTTTCACCTCGCCGTCGGGAGATACGTTTATATACACCGTTTCTTCTTTGTTAACGGCGGCGTCGGTAAGCTCATACTGCGGTCTCTGTGTCGGCTCGGGAGTGTTCTCGGGCTTTTCATCGTTCTTTTTTCCGCAGCCGGCAAGCAGCGTGAGCAGCATGCTCATTGCCAGCAGCATGGCGATAAGTCGTTTTGTTTTCATGTTTTCAGCCTCCAGCTCGGGGTTGTTTTTGCAATGAAGCTCTCGCACACGCACAGCACGGGCGACAGCAGGACTATTATAACGATCTCGCTTATTATCGCGCCGCGCGCAAGCAGGGCGCACATTCCGCGAACAATGTATATATCGCAGACAAGATACACTCCGAAGGTCGCGGCAAAGAACACGCCGGCGCTTTGGAATATCGACTGCTGGGCGGCGCTGACCGCCTTGAGCATCGCCTCGTCGCGCGGCAGGTGCCGCAGCTCCTCGCGAAAGCGCGTGGTGAGCAGTATCGCGTAATCGACCGTCGCACCGAGCTGCACGCAGTTTACGACCGTGGGATCGACAAACGAGGCCTCCGTTCCCATAATGACCGTTATGGAAAGGTTTATCCATATCGCAAGCTCAATAGACAGCACCAATATCACCGGCAGCGACGGCGACTTGAAGCATATTGCTATGAGCACAAATATCGCCGCTATAGACAGCACCGCCGTCACGGCAAAGTCAACGTCCGTCGTGTCTATAAGTCCCTGAGTTATCGCGCCCTCGCCGGTTATATAGGCGTTTTGGTCATAGGACTTGACGATCGCATCCATCTTGACTAACTGCGCCGTCAGCTCATCGGTAGCAGCGCCATACTTGGAATTTATCATCATAAGCTGCTTTCCGTCCTGCTTGCACAGCGACATGATATCGTCGGGAATTATCGTGTCCGGTATCGCGGCGCCGACTATTGAGTTATATGCCAGAAGCGAGGTAACGCCGTCAAGCGCTTCGAGCTCATGCTCCATCTCAATGAGCTTATCGGCCGGCAGGCTGTCATCGATTATAACAAACTGCGTGCACGCCATGCCGAAGTCGTCTTTCAGCTTTGTAAGTCCCTCCATTGAGGTGAGATACGACGGCAGTGCCTTATCCATGCTGTAGTACATGTCGATATTTTTCTGTATTAAATATGCCGGAGCAAGCAGCAGCAAAAACAGCAGCGCGAAGGCTTTTTTGTGCTTTATCGTAAATTTGTTAAGGCGCGTGAAATCCGGAACGAAGCTGCGGTGTCGGTATTTGATTATCTGCTTTTCAAACAGCAGCACGACCGCCGGCAGAATAAATATGACCGTGAGTATGCCCAGCACAACGCCCTTTGCCATTACAAAGCCGATATCAAAGCCAAGCCCGAGCTTCATAAAGCACAGGGCAAGGAAGCCGAACACCGTTGTCAAAGAGCTTCCCATAAGCGCCGTGAGCGACACCGTTACAGCCTCGGCCATGGCGTCCTCGCGCGAAGAAAAGCGCTGCTTTTCCTCGGCATAGCGGTCAATGAGGAAAATTGAATAATCCATCGTGACGCCAAGCTGCAAAACCGCGGCGACGCACTGGGTTATGAACGATATCTGCCCGAGGAAAATGTTCGTTCCCATATTATATATGACCGCAAGTCCGAGCGAGAACAGGATAATAAGCGGCTGGAACCACGACTCCATAAGAACGCTCATGACAATGAGCGCGAGAATGACCGCAACGGCAATATAAAGCGGCGCCTGCGTCTCGGCGATCTCGCGCGTATCGTCAACAACGACCGTAAGCCCGCTCAAAAACTGATTTTTGCCCAGAAGCGTTTTTATCTGCGCTATCGCCTTGAGCTGGCTGTCGTCCGAGCCTGTGTTGTCATACCGCACGAGCATCATCGTCTGGCTGCCGTCGGCGCTGTAGAATATATTCTTGAGCACATCCGGCAGAATATCGGCCGGGATGCCGATATCGGCAATAGTATCGACCCAGATGACCGACGACACGCCATCGACGGTGAGTATTTCGTTTTTCAGCGCCAAAGTCTGCTTTGGCTGCATATTTTCGGTTATGACTATTGATATTCCGGCCGTGTTGAAGGTTTTATCGAGCACCTGCTCGCCCTGCACCGACTCAAGCTCATCCGGCAGATACGAAAGGATATCATAGTTCACCTTTGTTCCGATAAAGCCCAAAAACGCCGGGATCAGCAGCAAAAGAGCTGCAATTATAACCGTTTTGGGATGCTTAGCCTCCCACAGTGCGATCTTCCTCAAGCTTTTACCTCGTTACACCATCGGTTAACAAGGGCAAACACGCCTGACAGCGTGCCTTTTCGGCGCTTTTTGTCCTTTTCGCCTTGACGGGCGCCAGCCCGCCTGCACCTCAAAAAAACAAAAATCACTCGAAAATTCATTGCTGACAGGTGCAAGGCAGTTTTGTCGGAGCAGAAATGCGGACAGACAAGGAAAGGCCCGAAGAGAATACTTGCTGTATTGTCAAGGGGCTTGACGCGGTATGGGCGTATTTCTGCCCGTCAAAACCGTGTCTGCCCTTGTCAACCGATGGTACTGTTATATAATAGATAATAATATCTTAAATCGGCGACTTTTTCAACCGCAGCCGGCACACTTTTACTCTTGCTTAATCCCATTGTTATTGATATACTTAAAACATACACTGGAGGTGTGACAATGGCAGGAGATAAGTTCAAGGGACTTTTTGATTTTATAAACAACTTCGGCGACGCTACGGTTAACGTCTCGGTGCACGAGCCTGCAAGCGGCAAGACCTCGTGGATATTCGGCCGCAGCGAGGACTGCGACTTTGTCTACCCCGCGCCGAAGGCTTCGCGCCGCCACTTTCAGATAGAGCTGTGCGACGGGCACTATTACATACAGGATCTCGGCTCGACAAACGGGACCTACCTCAACGGAAAACGCATCGACCGCAAGGAGCGCATCTTCTCCGGCGACGTGATAACCATGGGCGGCGTGGACATTGTGTTTTCAAAGGATATGCTGTTTTAACGCAGAAACTCAAAAAGCTTCGGAATCATTCTTCCGAAGCTTTTTTGCCGCCGTCTATGAGGTTTTTCTTTGCATAAACAAATCCGAAAACGACCGTCAGCGCATCGAGCGCAACAAATGCCCAGAACAGCGGATTTGTGAAATCAAACTTATCGCCTATGACCGTATAGATAAGCATACTGGGTATAAGCGCCGCCATTGAGCCGCCGACATACGCCCAGTAAGGTGTGCGCAGAAGCCCGAAAAGGACGCCCTGCACCTCGGTCGAAAGATGCAGCGTATGCACAAAAAACACAAAGGTAAAGCTATATCCCTCAGCATTGGAAAAATACCGTCGAAATTTCGGGTACTTTTCCATCATCCCGTCAAAGGTCAGGCCCTTTGAAAAGCGCCCGATAAGGTACGAAACGGAAATGCATATTACCGTTCCGACGGTGTTTATCGCAATGGCGACCGGCAGCTCAAAAATGAGCGCGCAGCCGATGAGGATGACCGCATACGGTATGCACGAACAGCCCTTGAACGCAAAAAGCGCAAGGATAACGAGCGCCGCCAGAGGTCTGTTGTCGTTTACGGCTGCGATGATCTGATCGACATGCAGAATATCGAGCCATATGAGTATTCCCGCCGTGAGCGCTACGACGAGCATAATGATTATCGGCAGGTACATTTTGAGTTTTTCTTTCATAGCTTTCAGAAATTAATGACGCCCAAATGCTCCAAAAGTATTTTAAGACCAATAAGTATAAGCACCGCACCGCCGAGAAACTCGGCCTTGGACTTATATTTCGAGCCGAAAATATTCCCGACGAAAATGCCGACGCCGGACAGGACAAACGTCGTTGCGCCGATAAGCAGCGCAGCCTGCACGATGTCAACGCCCAAAAACGCAAAGCTTATGCCGACGGCCAGCGCGTCGATGCTCGTTGCCACGGCAAGCGGAAGCATGGCTTTGAACGAAAAATCGTCGTTTTCGTGCTCCTCGTCCTTGCCGAGAGCTTCCCTTATCATATTTCCGCCTATAAGCGCAAGCAGGATAAATGCTATCCAGTGGTCGATGCTCGTTATGAAGCTTTCAAACCTATAGCCGAGCAGGAAGCCCAGCGTCGGCATGAGCGCCTGAAAGCCGCCGAAATATACGCCGACAGTCAGCACATGCTTTGCGCTGACCTTTTTCACCGAAAGCCCCTTACATATGGAAACCGCAAAGGCATCCATGCTCAGCGCAATGCCGATCAGAAATATGTCAATAAAATTCAATTATCTTCACCTTACTCTTTGATATAAAAGACATTAGAGCACATACACACGTCCCTTGTCAACAAATATATTCCTTGACTTATGAAAACAATATGATAAAATTTCTTTATTACAGACAAACTTGTTAAAAATTTTTAAGTATTTGAGGGATAACTATGAGCAAAGAAAAACGCCGCTTCGGAGACAGACGAGATGCAACGCTTATACGCCAGCAGGACGGCATGCACCTTATCATGCCGATGATCTACCCCAACCGCTGCGACAACGAGGCTTTCATATCCGAGCGCATCGACCTTACGAACATCGACAAATACCTTGAAAAGCGCAACGCGGAAAACCCCGAGTTTAAGTTCACGCTTTTCCACCTTATCGTTGCGGCGATACTCAAAACGATCATCCTGCGTCCGAAGCTCAACCGCTTTATCGCAAACAAAAACAACTATCAGCGCAACAGCTACAGCGCTTCCTTTGTCGTTAAAAAGCAGTTCAGCGACACCTCGGAGGAGGGACTTGCTTTCATCTACGCGACCGAGGACTCCACCCTTGACTCGCTGCACGAGGATCTCTTCAAGCAGATAAGCCGCGAGAAAAAGGGCGGTGCAGGCAACGCGACCTCCAACACTATGGACATTCTCAACAAGCTGCCGCACTGGTTCGTCAAGTTCTTCATCTGGCTCATGCGTCAGCTCGACCGCCACGGCATCGTTCCGAAAGCCATCATTGAGGCAGACCCCTACTACGCCTCGGTCATTCTCTCGAACCTCGGCTCAATAAAGCTCAGAAGCGGCTACCACCACCTCACCAACTGGGGCACGACCTCCCTTTTCGTCGTTGTCGGCGAAATGAAGGAGCGCATTTTCCGCAACGAAAACGGCGAGGATGAATACCGCAACAGTGTCGATCTCGGTCTCACCATCGACGAGCGTCTTGCCGACGGCTACTATTACTCAAAAAGTGTAAGGCTTCTCAAGTACATTCTCGAGCATCCCGAGTGCCTCGAGCGTCCTTTCAGCGAGCCCGTGGATTACTGATAAATCACAAAATAACATGAACAAGGCTATGCGTTATTTCGCATAGCCTTTTCTTTTATCCGCTATAATTATCGCTGCACACGCCGCAATTAGCACCGCAAGAATGAGTACCGCGCAGTTGCGGAAAAATTCCTCCGGCATGAGTGTGATTATCGGGTCCTGCGCAGGGTCGAAGATCCAGTTATCCTTGCCGGGGAAGAACAGCGAGTGGAACACCGTGAAGGCACGGTCAAAATTCGTTGCGGCTGCCGCTCCGATTACGAGCAGCACCACGCCGATCCCGGCTGCGCCCCAAAAGGCAGCTCCGTGTCCGCGCAGACGCGGGATTTCGTGACGCCGCCGATAAAGCTTCAGCAGCGCTATAGCGGCCATACTGCCGAAAAACAGCCAAAGGTCGAGAATGAAGAGGCTGCGGCAGTCGGCAAAGTGCGCGCTTCCCGATTCCGAAAACGGCAGTACCCCGGCCGAGAACTCATCGCTTGCGCCGATGCAATAATCAAGCACCTCATCGTATGCCTCGATTATCTCTTCCCGGCTCAGGCCGCTCTACCGCTCAAGTTCCAGCGGATCTATCTGTGCATAATAAAACGGACGTATTATTATAGGTATGGCTATCGATCCTGTCAGAATTGCAAGCGCAACGGCAATGCTCATGACTATAGCCGGCAGCTTATTCGCATTTTTCATAAACATCCCGCTCCTTTCCCGACAGGACTATCATCACCTGCGACGGCAGATAGAATGTCCACATTCCGATGCTCGCGGCGCTTTGCAGCCAATCGGGCAGAGCCGACGGCATGTTATGAAGCCCTACGCATACATCGCAGCATAAGAACAGACAAAGGCCCGCAAAAAACAGCTTGTTCTCCAAGCCGGAGGCCTGCATCACATTGCAGGCAAAAAAAGAAAAGTACGCTCCTGCAAGCAGGTCAAGCGGCGAAAGCAGGCCGAATTGAGCCATTATCGCAACGGCTCCCATGAACATAAACAGCCGCAGCGGCCACGCGCTTTTGCGTCCGTTTGCCCTATAAATGCGCACAAAATATAATATTTGCGCAACAAAAAACAGCATAACGCCAACGGCATAGTGGGCATCCATAACAAGCAGCAGGATATCCGCCGCCGCGGACAGGCCGACGGCAGCGGTGACGAGCACCTCTCCGCCCCTGGCGCTCAGCAAAGCCGAAACCACAAAGCACAGCGCTATGCCGGCAAATTTAAGCCACCGGCTGTCGCCGGAATCGAGAACATCCATCACCGTGAAGGCCAAAAATAGCGCCAACTCAACGCATATGAAAGCTTTTATAAGAAAATTCTTCATGCAATTATTATACCCTGTGCCCGGTATATTTTCAACAGTTGCGCATGCCACTGTCTCATCTTGCGCCGGGTGATAAAATAGGCTTGAGGTGATAACATGGACAAAGCCGAATACTCAGACCCCGTTTGCTGCTTTGACGCATCGCAGTACATAGGTCTTCCCGATGCAGAGCCGTGTGCAGCAGCCGTTGATGTTCCCGATGTCGTAAAGGAGCTTGACCGGCTGCAAAACAGCGGGCAGCTTTCGGAGGCACAGCTGCTTCTTGAGCATTGGGTAGATACCTCCCGTCAGGCCGGCGACTGGCGAAGCGAGCTTTCGCTGCAAAGTGAACTTATGGGGCTGCACCGCCGCACGGGCGACAAGGCCGCTGCCGAGAGCGCCGTTGCGCGCGGCCTTGAGCTTATACGCCGTCACCGTTTGGGCGCGACCGTTTCCGGCGCAACGATCATGCTGAACGCCGCGACAACGATGAAGTTTCTCGGCTTATCGGTCGAGGCGCTTCCGATATTCCGCCATGTTTCGCGCGTTTATTCCGAAACGCTCGACCCCGGCGACTATCGCTTTGCCGGGCTTTACAACAACATGGCGCTCGCCTTTGAGGATACGGGCGATTATGACAGCGCGCAGCGGCACTTTTTCATGGCGCTCGACATTATTAAGAGCTGCAAGGATCCCGGCAACGACACGGCGGTAACATGGTGCAATCTCGCCGAGCTTTACGAGCGCATGGGCCGCGACGAGGATATAGAGCCTGCGCTCGACAATGCCTACGCCTGTCTCACCGATCCGGAGCTTCCGCGCGACGGATACAACGCTTTTACGCTGTTAAAGTGCATTCCGACCTTTGACCATTTCGGATATTTCATATACGTTAAAGCGCTCAGAGAGCGCATGGAGGCGATAAAATGAAGGGTCTTGAAGCGGCGCGAAGGCTATACGCTGAAAAGGGCGCTGCCATCATCCATGAGCACTTCCCCGAATACGAGGGGCGCATTGCCGTGGGGCTTGCAGGCTCGGGTTCGCAGTGCCTGGGCTTTGACGATGAGATATCTCGCGATCACGATTTTGAGCCTGGCTTCTGCCTGTGGCTTACAGATGCAGACGACGCTCGCATCGGCATCGAGCTTTCGCGCAAAACGAGGAGCTTGTTCGGCAGCCGTGTTTCGCAGGCTTCCGCGCTCGGCACTGCCGGCGTCGGCGTTATGCGCATAAGCGACTTTTACCGGCGCTTCACCGGGCTTCCCGGTGCGCCGGAAACGTGGCAGGACTGGCTGTATCTGCCTTCCTACGCGCTCGCTCAGGCGGTCAGCGGCGAGGTGTTCCGCGACGATCTCGGCGAGTTTTCGCGCATACGTCATGATATAGCCTGCTGCATGCCCGAGGATGTTCGGCGCAAAAAGCTTGCCGCGCGGCTTGCGCTTATGGCGCAGTCGGGGCAATATAACTACGCGCGCTGCCTTGCCCGCGGCGAGGACGGCGCCGCCATGCTCGCTGTAAGCGAGTTTGTCAAAAACACAGCCGAGGCCGTTTTTCTGCTAAACCGCCGTCACGCGCCGTATTACAAATGGCTGCTGCGCGGCATGCGTGGGCTTGAAAAGCTCGGAGAGCTTTCCGACGCGCTTGAATTTTTGCTTACCGGCGATAACGACGAGGACGGAAAGGTGCTTAAATCGCAGGTCATCGAGGATATCTGCTCGCAGATAGTTTCCGAGCTGCAAGCGCAAGACCTGAGCTGCGGCAGCTGGGACTATCTCGAAAAGCACGCCTTTGACGTGCAAAGCCATATTGAAAACGCCGCCATACGCGCGCTGCACGTCATGGAGGGCTGAAAAAATCTCGAAGCGAATGCTTCGAGATTTTTTCATTATAGTCCGAGATTCGTGAACGCTTCCCACGAACGGTGCATATATGTTTCAAGTCCGATCGGCTCGCCTATATACTTGGGATCGCGCCCGTCGCGCAGGAACTCATCCAAGAAGCACTTGCGCCCGGTCGTATGTGCGACCGGAATGCCGGTCATATCGCTCGTCTCGCGCAGGACATCATAGCCCTGACGGATATCGTCGGCGCTTGCGAAGTTGAGAAGGTTGGAGTTATTGACAAAGCCCGTGACCTTGAGCCGTGCAAAGCCCTCCATCTCTTCCTTGAGCTTTATGATCTTGTCAGGACTTTCCGACATGGGGCGGAACACGTTTACGATATCGTAAACCTCAAGCTGCCCCTCCTCGAGCGCGGCAAAATCGGTGTGATATCTGCCGAGCGACATTGCTCCGGCCGCATCTCCGCCAACGTCGAACACGCACAGATCCCAGTCTCCGGCAAAGGCCGACGCGACGGCGGCAGACATATTGCTCGGCGTCACGCCCTGACCGGCAAAGGTCGGAGAAACGAGATTAACGTTATTCTCCTTGAGCACATCAACGCGGTCGCTCATGCGGAAGTAATCGTTTACCTTGTCAAGGTCGATGACCAAGGTATTGAGTCCCTTTGCCGCAGAGTTCACAGCGAGGTTTATCGCTATCTCCGTTTTGCCCGAGCCGTAATTGCCGATGAGAACGATGAAATGCTTCATCACTTGGCTCCCTTGGCGTTTGCCTTTGCGATGAACTTTTCGTTGTTGATTATAAAGCGCTCGTGGCGGCCTGCGCCGATCTGGCCGCATTCGTCAAATGCCTTGACCTCGAAAACCAGTCTGCGGCGGTCGATCTCGATAAGCTCGCTCTCGGCCCAGACCTTCATTCCCAGAGGCGTTGCAGCATCATGGCTTATCTCAAGCTTTGTGCCGACGGTGCCCTCGCCCTCGCCGAGATACGGCGCGACTGACATCTGAGCGGCCTGCTCCATGAGGCCTACCATGCACGGAGTTGCGAAAACGTCCAGCGAGCCGCTTCCTACGAATTTTGCGGTGTTGCTGCCGTCAACAACCGTTTCGACCTTGCCTTTTATTCCGATTTCCATGAAATTTTCTCCTTAATTTTAATATTTGATGGAAACAATTTAGCACACAAAGCCGTAGTTTACAAGCAAAAAATAAAGACTCCCGAAGCATCATAGCCTCGGGAGCCGGATCACGGGGGGACGCGATCCTTAATATCGTTAACAATATATCATATCATTTCGTATATTGCAACACTTTTTTTAATTTGTATAAACTTTATTTGCGATCGAGTAAAAAGCGCAGTTATCCTGCCGTGCGTAAGCTTTCACCGGTTAGTCTTAGGATCATCCGTCAGGCTGAGTATGTAGTCCACCGACACATTGTAAAACCGGGATAAGCGAATAAGTGTTTCGCTCGGAACATCTCTCTGCCCGAGCTCATAGTTGCTGTACACCTGCTGAGAACAGTTGAGATACTCGGCAACCTCGCGCTGTTTTAAGTCTCTGTCCTCGCGCAGATCCCGAATTCGAGGGTACATAACACCACCTCCATCGGGCAAGAATATTATGTCGGGTTTTGTAGTATTGACTTTTACTGCAAATTGCAGTAAATTTAATTTGTCCACACAAAATACAACACATATTCCCAGGACAAAGGAAAGCTCCTGCTCGACCGAGCAGGAGCTTTTTCAACTTATCAAAAATATAAAAAGAAATTACTTCTTGATGTTCTCTTTGATGACTTCGCCGAGGATGGTCATGCCCTTAACGATCTTCTCTTCGGGCATGCAGGAGTAGTTCAGGCGGATGCAGTTATTGTGGCCTGCATCGGGGAAGAAGCCGTCGCCGGGAACGTAAGCGACGTTGCGTGCCAGGCACTGCTTTGCCATCTCGTTGGTGTTGATGTACTCAGGCAGCTCGACCCAAGTGAACAGGCCGCCGTTGGGGTGAGTGAACTTTGCCTCGGGCGGGAACTCCTTTTCCATGGTCTCGATCATAACGTCGCGGCGCTTGCGGTAGCACTCCTTGATAGCTGCAACGTGCTCGTCAAGGTCATACATGTCGATGAACTTGGAAACAACGAGCTGAGCCTCGGTGGAGGCCTGCAGGGATGCAGCCTGAGCGAGGAAGTTGTACTTCTGAAGGATCTCGCCGTCGGCGCAGACCCAACCGAGACGGTAGCCGGGAGCGAGGATCTTGGAGAAGGTGCCGAGGAATACTACGAGGCCCTTGGTGTCCATGCTCTTGAGTGCGGGCAGGTACTCGCCTTCAAAGCGGAGCTCGCCGTAGGGGTTATCCTCAACAACGGGAACTTCGTACTTATTTACGATCTCCATGAACTGCTTACGGCGCTCGAGAGGCCATGTACGGCCGGAGGGGTTCTGGAAGTCAGGGATGACATAGATCATCTTGACGTTCTCGGTGGTGGCAAGGACCTTTTCAAGCTCTTCCATGATCATGCCGTCGCCGTCGGTGGGGATAGCGACGAAGTTGGGCTCACATGCCTTGAATGCATTAAGTGCACCGAGGTAGGACGGGCTCTCGATGATGATGACATCGCCCTTGTCGCAGAAAACGCGAGCCGAGTAATCCAGACCCTGCTGAGAGCCGGAGGTTACAAGGATGTTGTCTGCGCTGGTCTTGATGTTGAGCTTTGCTTCCATGCGGTCAGCGATCTGCTGACGGAAGTGCTCAAAGCCGTTGGTGCTGGAGTACTGAAGAGCAACTCTGCCCTGTTCTTCAAGAACAGCGTCTGTCGCGGCCTTGATCTTGTCTACCGGGAAAAGCTCCGGTGCGGGCATGCCGCCTGCGAAAGAGAGGACCTCGGGTTTATTAGCCAGTGCGAGGAGCTCACGGATTGCCGAACCCTTGAGAAGATTCATTCTGCTTGAAAACTTGATCATTTGTGATTATTCCTCCTGTTGATATTGTAAGCTGACGAGAGCCGAACCCATATCGCCTGTCGGCGCGCCCTTCCGGCTATTTTCGTCTTTTTTGCTTTGATGGGCGCCAGCCCACCTGCACCAAAGAAAGCCGAAAATATCTCGAAAAGCACAGCTGACAGGTGCTTTGCAGTTTTGCCGGAGCAGATTTTTGCTCAGGCAAGGCAAAGCGCGAAGAGAATACTGTCGTATTGTCAAGGGCTTTAACGCAGCATGGGCGGAAATCTGCCCGTCAAAACCGATACGTGTTCGATTCTCGTCAGCTTAAGGCATTTTACCATGTTATTTAATCATAATTCGGAGCATTTGTAAACACAATATTCTCAACTCGCTCGTTAAATTTGTGATAATTGCACAGATTTATGTTCTGTTACACTCTTTTCATGCCTTCTATTGCCTGTTATTGCACAAATATTCATGCATTGCATTCCCATTTGGAATATCGGCATAAAGTTTGCGTTTAGTTTTAATTTTGACACTGTATTGCTAAAAACGCCGTCAAATGATATAGTTACAATTTGTAGGTCACTACTATATTATATTAAATTTTTGCTGCGGCAGCCAGCCGCGGGAAAGGACGGAAAAATGAAAAATAGCGAAAAGACTATGGACAAGATCGTTGCCCTGTGCAAAAACCGCGGCTATGTGTATCCCGGAAGCGAGATATACGGCGGCCTTGCAAACTCCTGGGACTACGGCCCTCTCGGCGTTGAGTTCAAAAACAACGTCAAAAAGGCATGGCTGAAGAAGTTCGTGCAGGAAAGCCCATACAACGTCGGCCTCGACGCTGCGATCATCATGAATCCGCAGACCTGGATCACCACCGGCCACGTTTCAAGCTTCTCTGACCCTCTGCTCGACTGCCGCTCCTGCAAAGCGCGCCACCGCGCCGACAAGCTCATCGGCGAAGAGCATCACGAGGTCAACGTTGATGCAATGACTTTCGACGAGATGGACGAGTTCATAGCCTCGCACGAGGATATCATCTGCCCCGTCTGCGGAAAGCATGACTTCACCCCCATCCGCAAGTTCAACCTCATGTTCAAGACCGCCATCGGCGTTACCGAGGACTCTAGCTCCACCTGCTATCTGCGTCCCGAGACCGCTCAGGGCATTTTCGTTAACTTTGCAAACATCCAGCGCACCACGCGCAAAAAGCTGCCCTTCGGCGTATGCCAGGTCGGCAAGGCTTTCCGCAACGAGATAACTCCGGGCAACTTCATCTTCCGCATCCGCGAGTTCGAGCAAATGGAATGCGAGTTCTTCTGCAAACCCGGCACCGACCTTGAGTGGTTCGCTTACTGGAAGGACTTCTGCAAAAACTGGCTGCTGTCGCTGGGCATAAGCGAGGAAAACCTGCGTCTGCGCGATCATGAGCCGGCAGAGCTTGCGTTCTATTCGCGCGCCACCACCGACATCGAATATGCCTTCCCGTTCACCGACTGGGGCGAGCTGTGGGGCATTGCAGACCGCACCGATTACGACCTCGGCCGTCATCAGGAGGCTTCCGGCAAGGATCTTACCTATTTCGATCAGGACACCGGCGAGCACTATATTCCCTACGTCATCGAGCCGTCTCTCGGCTGCGACCGCGTCGCTCTTGCATTCCTTTGCGAGGCATACGATGAGGAGGTCGTCGGCAAGGATAAAAAGGGCAACGACGATATTCGCACCGTTCTGCATCTGCACCCGGCACTGGCTCCGTACAAGTGCGCGATCCTGCCGCTGAGCAAGAAGGAGATCCTCACCGGCCCGGCAATGGAGCTTTACAACGAGCTGAGCAAGGAGTTCATGGTCGATTACGACGAGACCGGCTCCATCGGCAAGCGCTATCGCCGCGAGGACGAGATCGGCACGCCTTACTGCATCACCTTTGACTTCAACACCGTCGGTACCGAGACCGATGAGGCCGATCACTGCGTCACCATCCGCGAGCGCGACAGCATGCAGCAGGTCCGTATCCCCATCAGCGAGGTCAAGGACTACATAGCCGAAAGGATCAAGTTCTGAGGCTCAAGTCATGACCGGCACTAAAGAAAGAAGCTTTCTGTTCGGCACAGACGCATCCGCCTGTGCCGGACCCGGCAAGCGCTTCGGTTTTTATCTGTGGAATTTCGGGATCCTGATCCTGTCGGCAGCCGGGCTGTGCTTTCTGTCGCTGCTTCTCGGGATCGGAACCGGCGGACGTGTTCTGCTTATCGATTATCTTCGGCATCCATTGATATTCTTTTTGAATTTCCTGCCGATCTTTCTGTTCGAGCTTTTAATGTTCTGCCTTATAAACCGCTCATGGGCTTCGTTTCTGGCGACTGCCGTCGTATTTATCACGGCCTCGGTGGGAAACTATTTCAAGCTTGAATTCCGCGATGATCCGTTCATGTTTTCGGATATATCGGCTATACACACCGCGCTCGGCGTTTCCTCCGGGTACAATATAACTATCACAAGGCGCATTGCCATATGCCTTATCTGCATCGTCATCGGAACGCTGTTTATGTACTTTTTCGTGCGTGGACGTGCAAAAGGCTCTTTCCGCATCGCCGCCGCAATAGTTATTGCAGCATCCGTATGGCCTCTGTGGACATTCGTTTACTCAAGCGCGGATATATACAATGTAAAGACCGAGAACTTTGACCATGTGAGCCGCTGGGAAGCCACCGACGTTTTCACTTCAAAGGGCTTTGTGTACCCGTTTATACACAGCATATCTGCCGCGATAGACACTCCGCCCGACGGATATGACGAAAATCTTGCGGAAAACGAGCTTTCTGCATATTCCGATTCGGACATCCCCGAAAGCAAGAAAGTCAATATACTTACCATTCAGCTTGAAGCCTTTGCGGATCTTACGACCGTTGGAATGCAGGGCATTGACGATATCTATGCCGATTATCATGCCCTTGAAGCCGAGAGCTATACCGGAAACCTCATGACAAACGTTTTCGGCGGCGGAACTATTGACACCGAGCGCTGCTTCCTGACGGGATACACGCAGCTTAAAGACTATCGCAGGCCCGTAAACTCCTATGTTTGGTATCTGCGTGAGCAGGGATACACCGCAAACGGTAGCCATCCGTGCCTGCGCACCTTCTATAATCGCTACAATGTCAACCGTTATCTCGGCTTTGAGGATTATCTGTTCACCGAGGGATATTACGAGAAATACGGCTACCCTGTCACTTATGACGAGGAATTTTTCCCGGATATGCTGAAGTTTTTCAAAGACGACGTTGCCGATGGCAAAAACGTGTTTTCATTTAATGTGACCTATCAGGGGCACGGCCCGTACAGCACCGACAGGCTCGACTGGGGCGATCCGGTTTGGGACGGCGACGTTTCCGAGTACAGCTACTATGTCATAAACAACTATCTCGGCTCTGTAAAAGACACTATCGAAAGGCTGTGCGAGCTCAAAGCCGAGCTTGAAGCTATGGATGAACCGGTCGTTTTGGTAGTCTACGGCGATCACAAGCCATGGCTGGGCGATAACAGCGTAACATACGATGAGCTTGGCATAAATCTTGACCGCTCGACTACCGCGGGCTTTAAGAACTATTATTCAACACGTTATCTCATCTGGGCAAACGATGCCGCCAAAGAAGTCTGCGATAATGATTTTATCGGCTCCGGACCGGATATCAGTCCGTGCTATCTAATGAACGTGCTGTTTTCTCAGCTCGGTTGGGACGGCCCTGCTTACATGAAATTCATGAACGACGCGCAGACCTTTCTTCCTGTCATAAACACTTCAGGCTTCTACCTTATTGACGGCGAGGTCACCGACTCCATAAGCGGAAGTCTGCTTGAGCAAAAGCAGACGATCAACAAAGTGCAGTATTACATGAGACGGAATTTTAAGTTTTCGGAGGTATCGTCATGACAGCAGGACAGAGCTTTGTGAAAGCCATCAAGCCGCTCGGCTGTGTGCTGTTTCTTATTCTGTTTGCCGTATTCATGGTGTTCTGCTTCACGAGCAAAGCTCCGCTGGGCGATAAATATACCTGTCCGCAGACAACGGAGTATTACTCAGAGCATCTTGACGAGTTCGAGCAGGAGCTTAAAACAAATCTTCTTCCGCTTGTTGACGGCATTGAGGACTGCCGCCGGAGCGGAGACAAAATAACGATCGTCATCGCTCCCGAGAGCTTTGACGCATCGTCGCAGATAATCTATCACTATTATGGCAAAACTTTATTTGACATACAAAAATCAGAGAAATGAGTGATCAAAATGAAAGACGGATTTATTAAAGTTGCTGCCGCATCTCCGATGATCAAGGTAGCCGACGCAGAATATAACGCCGGCAAGGTCATCGAGTGCATGAAAAAAGCGGCCGACAAGGGCGTTAAAGTTCTCGTTTTCCCCGAGCTTACGCTGACCGGCTGCTCCTGCTATGACCTTGTAGGTCACAGCGTCATTCTCCGCGGCGCCGAAAGAGCGCTTGAAAAGGTAATCGAAGCCAGCGCCGGAAGCGACATGCTCGTTATCGTCGGCCTGCCCTATGCTCCGCGCGGCGGCGCACTGTACAGCGTAGCGGCCGTCATCTCCGACGGCGAGCTTCTCGGCCTTGTTCCCCGTTCCGAAACCGACGGCACACTGTTTGCCGCTGCCGACGACGAGGGCGGCGAGGAGACCGTTTGCGGCAAGTTCGACACGTTCTTTGACACCGAGCTGCTGTTTACAAGCGATGTGCTGCCCGGCCTTTCAGTCGCGGTAGAGCTGGGTGCCGACGCGGACGCCATAGACGCTCCGGCTGCGCGCCACGCTCTGGCCGGTGCGACCGTTATCGCCTCACTCGCATCCTTCCCGGCCACCGTCACCTCTACCATCGAGGCTACCGAAGCGGTCAAATACCGCTCCAAGCATCTCAAGTGCGGCGTTATCCTCGCCGCGCCCGGCAAGGGCGAGAGCACGACCGACAACGTATACTCCGGCCTGTGCATGGTCGCCGAAAACGGCGAGGTGCTTTCCTCCGACGAGTGCGAGGACTGCTTCGTTGTTTCCGAGATCGACGTTGAGTACCTCGAAAATCTCCGCCGCAAGAGCGGAAAATACGGCAGAAGCCAGTATAAATACAGCCACTCCGAGCTTTACTGGGGCGAGGAGGTCTGCGAAACCGAGCTTACGCGCACCTATCGCAAGCTGCCGCATCTGCCCGAGTTTGAAAAGGACATGGGCAACTACTGCCGCCGCATGATCGACATTCAGGTGTCCGGCCTTGTAAAGCGCATGACCTACGCCGGTCTTGACCACTGCGTGGTCGGCATCTCCGGCGGCGTTGACTCGACCCTGACCGTTATGATCTGCGCCGAGGCCGTCAAGCGCATGGGTCTGCCCTCGACAAACGTCGTTGCCTGCACCCTGCCCTGCTTCGGCACCTCGTCACGCACAAAGTCCAACGCCATCATCGTTGCCGAGCAGGTCGGCGCTGAGGTCCGCGTAATCGATATCGGTGAGAGCGTTTACAAGCACTTTGACGATATCGGACATGCGCACGACGACTACTCCATCGCTTTTGAGAACGCTCAGGCGCGCGAGCGCACGCAGGTACTCATGGATATCGCCAACAAGGTCAACGGCCTTGACGTCGGCACCGAGGACCTCAGCGAGTTCGTTGACGGCTGGTGCACCTACAACGGCGACCACACCAGCATGTACGACGTGAACATGGGTCTGACCAAGACTCAGGTTCGCGCAGGCGTTCGCTACATCGCCCAGCACACCGAGGACAAGGTACTTGCCGATGCGCTGTGGGACGTTCTCGACTGCCCCGTAACGCCCGAGCTGCTGCCGATCCACGACGATCAGATCGAGCAGAAGAGCGAGGAAAACGTCGGCTCCTACAGCCTGCAGGACTTCTTCACCCACAAGATGATGATCTGCGGCTTCTCCCCGGCAAAGACCATGCGTCTTGCAAAGGCCGCCTACGGCGACGAGTTCACCGACGAGGAGTTGACCAAGTGGCTCCGCAGCTACTGCAAGCGCTACTTCAGCCAGCAGTTTAAGCGCAGCTGCCTGATGGACGGCCCGAGCGTCGAGGCATTCTCCGTCTCGCCCAGAACCGGCTTCCTCATCCCCTCGGATGCCGAAAACAGCCTGTTCATGGCCTCGCTCGACACCGTTGCAAAAGAGTAATATAAACTTTTTAAGCCCCCACGTTAAGCCGAATGGCATAACGTGGGGGCTTTTTCATTTTCTTGACAAATTTCCGGCTTCAAGCTATCATGAAGTCATGACAGATTTGATAACATGTCGCAAATTTTAAGCAGGAGTTGAACGCCATGAAAAGCTCAAAGCGAAAAATCATCATAGGCGGCATTGCGCTGCTGGCATATGTGGCGCATGTGCTGACTGCGGCGCTTGATTCCAAGTCCGGCGACGTTTCAAAGGCTCAATTTGTCGTTCAGCTCGGCGCGGACGAGAAGCTTACGCTCAGGGCCGGTCAGAGCGCCGAGCTGAGGCTTGAGTATCCGCTTGAAAACGCAAGCAGCATCCTTGTGCTAAACGACGAGAGCACGGTAGCCTGCGATAGCTCACGGCTTATTATAAACGACCCGAACCGCATAAAGCTGTCGTGCAGCGACGAGGCCGTCGCCGTTTCGGAATACGGCGGCGAGCTTGACCTCTCTGAAGGCCCCGAGCAATTTACGATAAATATCGGATAGCAAAAGAAATCCCGCCCTCTCGGACGGGATTTCTTAATAGGGATAGGTAATGTTTAAAATCGTGGAAGATTATTTCGTGAAATCGGGGGTCGGCAGCATGTACTCAAGCACACCCAGTACCGGGAAGAGCAGTGCCAGGAAGCCGAAGTGCGAATTGCCGGTGGAGCCAAACATGTCGAAGCAGAAGATGCACAGTGCTGCAAAAGCGATAACGGTGAATATGATCTTACGGATGAAATTTTTTACTTCGCTACTCATTTTAAAAACTCCTTTTATAATATATTCGAATTGGTTTTTATGCTTGTCAGAGATTTAACTTTCTCTTTCTGATATCATAATACTACCGAAAGTCACATTAAGCAAGCGAATAAAATTCATGTATTACATGACGTTTTGTAATGTTAGTTAATTAACTATCAATATTTTTAGAGGCGCATTGACGCACCTACGGATACGGTTATTGCGTGAACCCAGTATCGAAGATGTGGAGAAAACCATGACGTTTCGCACCCCATTAGTCTGCACTGATTGTAGGGGCGATCATTGATCGTTTTTTTAGCCACGGTTTTGCCGGCATCCACCGGTCGCGCTGACGCAACAACCGTATCGGCAATTATTCAACTATTAATTATTCATTATTCATTAGGACGGTCACAGACCGTCCCTTTTGCCTTCCCCTGCGTAGCTTGAGGGGAAGGTGTCACCTTTGGTGACGGATGAGGTGTTATTAAATCTGCGGTGCTAACCGCCACATTTTTGAACCGGGCGATCAATGATCGTTTTTTTAGAGGCGCATCAACGCTGATACCGATACATTTCTTGCGTCAGCCCGACCGGTGAGTGCAGGCAAAACCGGTACATATAGCAATAATGTAGCGCCTTTACGCTGATGCCGATACATTTATTGCGTCAGCACGACCGGTAAGTGCAGGCAAAACCGTTACAAACGGGCGAGCAATGCTCGCCTCTACGGGGTGCGGTGCAAAATTCAGCATTGCACTTGTGTTACGCGAAACGTCATGGTTTATTCCAATGTCCCGAACTGGGCTACCGCAAAACTCAACACCGCACTAACGTAGCGCGAGAGTTTCACGGTTTGGCCTGCACCCTCGAACCGGGCTACCAGAGATAAATGTATTTGTAGGTGCCCCAATGCGCCTCTAAAAATAAGAAAACCGAGTGCCGGTAAAGACACTCGGTTTTCGGGAGATTGTTGGTGTTACCGGGATGGAGAGGCCCGGTAACGAGAGAGAAAGAATGGATGAAATATGTCTAAAAGGCGTTAACCTTTTTTCAAGCTTCGTTATTTTATGATCAAAGTATATTACGTTTTTGCTTATTACTCAAGCGAATATTACGCATGTTTTATATGATTTTTCGGAATGCAAAATCATGTTGCATTCTGCCGTTTTTCGGCATATAATATGAAGTATTAGAATTTATCTTATGCGAATCATTCATTTTCGGAATTGGGGTATTTGTCATGGCAATTCATAAATACCTGGCATTTGTCAGGGTCGCGGAGATGGGCAGCATAACTAAGGCAGCCGAGGCGATGGGATACACTCAGTCGGCCGTCAGCCGCATGGTTGCCGACCTTGAGGACGAATGGAACCTCAATCTGCTTCGCCGCAGCCGCGGCGGTCTGGCGCTTTCGTCGGACGGGCTGATGCTGCTGCCTTATATAAAAGATCTGTGCAGCCATTACGAGGCTTTGCAGGAGCAGGCAAATTCGCTCAAGGGTTTGGAGACCGGTTTTATTCGCATCGGCTCGTGCTCGAGCTTTTCGACGCAATGCCTGCCCTCTATACTCAAAAACTTTGAGCAGCGCTATCCGAGGATAGTGTTCCAGCTTCAGAACATGGAATACAGCGAGACCGAAGAGGCGCTGTGCGCCGGCGAGATCGACTGCGGCTTCATAAGCGCACCGTATTCTCCGGAGCTTGACGTTACGGTTTTGCTGCGCGACAGGATGCTCGCCGTGCTGCCGCCGGATCATCCGTTGGCGGATGCGCCGTCATATCCGCTCAAGCGTTTCAGCGAGGAGCGCATCATAAAGCTCACCGACGAGGCGAACAACGAGGTCTCCAAGGTGTTCGCTCAGCTCAATTCAATGCTTGACACCCCCGTCACCGCCTACTGCGACGTAAACGACGACTACTCCATCATGGCGATGGTGGAAAGCGGACTGGGCGTTGCCGTGCTCTCGGAGCTTGTGACGGGCAGAATGCCGTTTGACATCCGCCTGAAGGAGCTTGATCCGCCGCAGTACCGCGACGTTGCGATAGCCGTCAAGAAGGGCCGCTGCCCCTCCCCCGCGACGGAAAAGTTCATCCAGATCGTTCTGGAATACTTCCATCTGCAATAAACGTCTCCGCTTATATATGCAATAAACTCCGTACCGAAACGGTACGGAGTTTATTGTTTTATAGCTCAGCAATTAAATTGGGGGTTGGCTTAGTACATGCCCATATCACCGCCGGCAGGAGCCGCTACAGGCGCCGGAGGAGTGGGGATATCGGTAACGAGGCTCTCGGTGGTAAGAACCATGGAAGCCACGCTCGATGCGTTTTCGAGTGCGCTGCGGCAGACCTTGGTCGGGTCGATGATTCCGAGCTGGATCATGTTGCCGTACTGCTCGGCCGCTGCGTCGAAGCCGTAGGAAGCCTCGTCGCTGCCGTAGACCTTGTCGAGGATGACCGCACCCTCGAGGCCTGCGTTTGCAACGATCTGCATGATAGGTGCTCTCAGCGCCTTTGCGATGATGGATGCGCCGGTCTTCTCGTCGCCGTCGAGAGTTGCGACAAGCGCGTCGGCAGCCTTTGCAGCCGCGACATATGCCGTGCCGCCGCCTGCGACTATGCCTTCTTCAACAGCTGCGCGGGTCGCGTTGAGTGCATCCTCGATGCGCAGCTTCTTTTCCTTCATCTCGGTTTCGGTCGCAGCGCCGACCTTGATGACCGCTACGCCGCCGGAGAGCTTTGCAAGGCGCTCCTGGAGCTTTTCCTTATCGTACTCGGAGGTGGTAGTCTCGATCTGAGCGTTTATCTGAGCGATGCGAGCCTTGATATCGGCCGCTTCGCCTGCGCCGTCAACGATAACGGTGTTTTCCTTGGTGACCTTGACCTGGCGAGCCTGGCCGAGCATCTCGATCTGAGCGTCCTTGAGTTCCATGCCGAGGTCGGATGAGATTACCTGACCGCCGGTGAGCACTGCGATATCCTGGAGCATTTCCTTACGTCTGTCGCCGAAGCCGGGAGCCTTGACGCATACGCAGGTGAAGGTGCCGCGCAGCTTGTTGAGGATGATGGTTGCAAGAGCCTCGCCCTCGACATCCTCTGCGATGATGAGGAGCTTTCTGCCGGCCTTGACGATCTGCTCGAGCAGGGGCAGGATCTCCTGAATGTTGGTGACCTTCTTATCGGTGATGAGGATGAGAGCATCCTCGAGGACAGCTTCCATCTTCTCGGTGTCGGTTGCCATGTAGGGGCTGAGGTAGCCGCGGTCAAACTGCATGCCTTCAACGACCTCGCTGTAGGTATCTGCGGTCTTGGACTCCTCAATGGTAATAACGCCGTTCTGCGAGACCTTCTCCATAGCCTCGGCGATCAGAGTGCCGATGACATCGTCGCCGCTGGAGATAGCGCCGACACGGGCGATATCACCGCTGCCGGAAACGGGCTGGGAATTTGCGCGGATGGCTTCGACGGCCGCGTCGGTAGCTTTCTTGATGCCGCGCTTCATGGTCATGGGATTTGCGCCGGCTGCGAGGTTTTTAAGTCCCTCGTTGATCATTGCCTGAGCAAGAACCGTCGCGCTGGTGGTACCGTCGCCGGCCACGTCGTTCGTCTTGGTGGAAACTTCCTTTATAAGCTGAGCGCCCATGTTCTCGAACGGATCCTCAAGCTCGATCTCCTTTGCGATGGTAACGCCGTCGTTGGTTATCAGCGGTGCGCCGAACTTCTTGTCGAGCACAACGTTGCGGCCCTTGGGGCCGAGGGTGATCTTGACCGTATCTGCAAGCTGATTCACGCCGCGCTCTATAGCCTTGCGTGCTTCTTCGCCGAAAATAATCTGTTTTGCCATGATATAAGCGCCTCCTTATTCTACGATAGCGAGAATGTCGCTCTGACGAACGATGGTGTATTCCGACTCATCGAGCTTTATCTTGCTGCCGCTGTACTTGCCGACGAGAACCTTTTCGCCGACCTTAACCTCCATCTTTACCTCGTTGCCATCAACTATGCCGCCGGGGCCTACCTCGACGACTTCATATATCTCGGGCTTTTCCTGCGCAGATGCCGCAAGGAAGATACCGCTCTGGGTCTTTTCCTCGGCTTTAGACTGCACGAGCACTACTCTGTCTGCCAAAGGCTTGAGTTTCATCATATATACCTCCAATTGAATAATATACAAACAAAAAAATTCGACCGAGTTAGCACTCTTTTGCCCTGAGTGCTAACTCGGTTATTATAATAGCACATATTTTTTAAATTTCAAGCCCCTGAGGCAAAAAATTCGTAAAAATTTTTATATATTTTTTCTCGCGAAGTTTTATTTGAGATACATGAACAGGTCGCACTTGATCATGCCGTTATAAAGCTTGCGTTTTTTATCCGCAGTCTTACCAAAGGTGCGCTCAAACTCCGTATGTGACGACAGCAGGTATAGCTTCCAGTTTTCCGTTTTGCGCCACGCCTCGCCGAAAAGTCTGTAAAGCTGCTCGGCCTCCTGCTTTTCCATGATGCGCTCGCCGTAGGGCGGATTTGTGACTATGATTCCGTTTTCAGTCACGCGGTCAAACTTTGTCGCATCGGCTTTTTCAAAGCGGACTATATCAGAAACTCCTGCGCGGGCTGCATTCTCACGCGCTATATCCAGCGCTGTCGGGTCAATGTCCGTACCTATTATATTATAGTTACCGTTAAACTCGCGCGATACGGCCTCCTCGCGCTCCAGCTGCCACACGGACTTATCGAGGCTTCTCCAGCGCATGGCCGAAAAGTCGCGTTTGAGCCCGGGCGCGCGGTTTTTGGCGATAAGCGCGGCCTCGATGGGTATCGTTCCGCTGCCGCAGAACGGGTCGCAGAAGTCTTCCCTGCCGCGATAGCGCGAAAGGCTGACCATTGCCGCAGCCATAGTCTCCTTCAAGGGCGCTGCATTGTGCGCCGGGCGATAGCCGCGCTTGTGCAGGCCTTCGCCGGAGGTATCGATGCAGAGCGACGCGACGTCTTTCATTATCGAAAACTGTATCTGATACGTTTCGGCGGTTTCGGCAAACCACTCGATGCCGTAAACGCTTTTCAGTCGCTCGACTATTGCTTTCTTTATTATTTTCTGGCAGTCGGAAACAGAAAACAGCTTTGAGTTGAGGCTGTATCCCTTGACAGGGAATGCCGCATCGCGAGGAATGAGCATCTCCCACGGCAGCGCCTTTGTTTTCTCGAAAAGCTCGTCAAAGGTCTCGGCCCTGAAGCGGCCAAGCTCAAGCAGCACGCGCTCGCCTATGCGCAGGTTTATGTTTGCCTTTGCTATCTCCTTTGCGCCGCCGGTGAAGTAAACTCGGCCGTTTTCGTTCTGCACATCCTGCATTTTCATCCGCCGCAGCTCATCTGCTATAGGCCCCTCAAGTCCGAGCAGACACGGCACGCAAAGCTTAAAATTATCCATAATACGTTTCTCCGTAAATTCTCAAAATTTCGTCGCATTTCATCATACTTCATAGTTTTGCGCTTGTAAAGATGCAATTACTTTTTATATATGTATAAATCGTGAAGATTAACATTATCTTCGCTATCTTTTGTGTAACATTACAATTTTTAATGCTAAAAATACCGAAAAAGCACTTGATTTTCACAGAGATAAGATATATACTGTTAACATCTTTGGATATTTTTTAACGATTTTCACTCATTGTTAATAAGTTCTTTGGAAGGGTGAGACGATGACACGACTTGAAGCAATTGACAAGCTTTGCGAAAGCTATTCGGTTTATTTCGACGTTGAACGTTTTGAGGAAAACGAAGACCTGCTTGCCGCAACATGCTTTTTGTATGTCCACTCGGAAAAGTACGTCCTCGTCAAGGCTGCGAAGCTTTGGGAGGCCGACAGCAACGAGTATGTTTACATTTTTAATGTCCCCCACCTGACGAAAGATATCTTCACCAAGTGCCGTGACTATGCCCATAAGGACGGGATGAGCCGCATAGAGCCCAAGCCCGGACACATGTGTTCGTATATTACGGCGCTGTTTATTTGCGATACCTGCGACCCCGACGCCGTGCGTGCGCTCAAGAGGACGCGGATATATAAAAGCTTCCGTCTGTCTTACTACGGCTGGATGGATTTCCACACCGGCCTTATCGAGCTTCAGACGGGGAAAACTGCCGCAAACGGCAGTGGAAGAAGTACAGCACAGCTTTTGAAAAAAACGCTGCTGAAAAAAACATAATTTTTGAAGGGAGAGAAACAAAATTATGAATGCTGCTGTATTACTTATTCTCAGCATTGCCATTCTGCTCATCGGTTATATCTTCTACGGCAGATGGCTGTCCAAGAAATGGGGAGTTGATCCCAGCAAGGCGACTCCTGCTCACACCATGGAAGACGGCGTGGACTATGTTCCTGCCAAGGCTCCTGTCCTTATGGGACACCACTTCTCCTCCATCGCCGGCGCAGGCCCGATAAACGGACCTATCCAGGCTGCCGTTTTCGGTTGGGTTCCCGTTGCACTGTGGGTGCTCATCGGCGGTATCTTCTTCGGCGGCGTGCACGACTTCGGCGCACTGTTCGCATCCGTCCGCAACAAGGGCAAATCCATCGGCACCGTTATCGAAGACAGTATCGGTCTGAAGGCAAAGCGTCTGTTCATCATCTTCGCTTACCTGACCCTCCTGCTCGTCGTTGCCGCATTCGGCTCGATCGTTGCAAACACCTTCAAGGCAACTTACCTTGAAAACGGCGCTATCGACTACGCAGCCAGCGCCGCAAACGCCAGCACCGCGATGATCTCCATCTTCTTCATCGTTCTGGCAATCCTCTTCGGTTTCTTCGTTTACAGAAGAAACGCTCCTCTCGGTGTTTCCACCATCATCGGCGTTGTTCTGATCGCCGTTGCAATGTATATCGGCCTGAACTGGCATCCGATCTACCTCAGCTACGAGACCTGGATGATCATCTGCGGCGTTTACATCCTCATCGCATCCGTAACGCCTGTTTGGATCCTGCTCCAGCCGCGTGACTACCTGAGCTCCTTCCTGCTCTACGGCATGATGATCCTCGCAGTTGTCGGCATCATCGGCTGCCATCCCAGCATCGACACAATGCCCGCATTCACAGGCTTTACCGATACGCTCGCCCCGACCGGTACCTCTCTGGGCTACCTGTTCCCGGCACTGTTCGTTACCATCGCCTGCGGCGCTATCTCCGGCTTCCACTCCCTCGTTGGCTCCGGCACGACCGCAAAGCAGCTCAACAACGAGCGCGACGCACGCCCCATCGCATACGGCGGCATGCTCATCGAGTCTGCTCTGGCTATCATCTCCCTGTGCGCAGTTGCGTACATCTGGAAGGATTACGCCGACGGCACCACCGTCGTCCCCACCGCAGTTTTCGCAGGCGGCCTGTCCTCCATGCTCGGCAATCTGTTCGGCGCCGGTGCACAGAGCGTCACCTACTCTCTGCTCATTCTGGCAGTTTCCGCATTCTGCCTGACCTCGCTTGACACCGCTACCCGTCTTGCTCGCTACATGTTCCAGGAATTCTGGGTCAAGCCCGGCGAGGATATCAAGACTCTGACCGGCGCACGCAAGGTTCTCGTTAACCCCTACGTCGCTACATTGATCACCGTAGTTCTCGGCGTTGCACTCGGTATGACCGGCTATGCAAAGATCTGGGCTCTGTTCGGAGCTGCAAACCAGCTGCTGGCCGCTCTCGGTCTGCTCGCAGTCGCCGCATGGCTCGGCAAGGTCGGCAGAGACAACAAGATGTTCTACTTCCCGTTCGGCTTCATGCTGATCGTAACTCTGACCTCGCTGGTCTTCACCATCAAGGCTCAGATCGGCCTCATCTCCGCAGGCACCGACACGACCTGGGCTGTTATCCGTGCCGTCATCGCCGTTCTGCTTATCATCCTTGCTATCGACCTCGTTATCGAGGGCGTCAAGGCCCTGAGCAAGCAGGCAAAGGCAAAGACCGCAGCAGAAGAATAATCGCAATAAAACTCATTCAGGAAGCCGCAAAAATGCGGCTTCCTTTTTTCATCCCCGTTTATTCGCCATTTTACAGATTTTTAACTAAAACTCTTTTTTTATCTGTATAATTACTGTATACTTGTATTAAGCTGACGAGAGTCGAACACATATCGCCTGTCAGCTTAAGTATAAATAATATTTTGATCCAAGGGGGAAATAATATGAGCAAAAAAGCCCTTGTTGTTGAAGACGACGTTAATATTGCCGAGCTTCTTATGCTTTATCTTGAAAAGGACGGCTTTGAAGTCAGTATCGCGCACGACGGCGGACGCGGTATTGAGATGTTCAACGAGATATCGCCCGATCTTGTTCTGCTTGATATCATGATGCCCGTTATGGACGGTATGCAGGTTTGCCGCGAGATCCGCAAGACCTCGTCGGTCCCAATCATCATGCTGACCGCAAAGGGCGCTGTCGGCGACAAGGTCGCAGGTCTGGATATCGGCGCGGATGACTATGTCACAAAGCCCTTTGAAGTCAAGGAGCTTCTTGCGCGCATCCACGCGGTCATGCGCCGCTCGGAGACCGACAACACGCCCAAAGAGAAAAAGCTCTGCTACGATAAGCTTATCGTGAACCTTGACTCCTATGAGCTTATAGTTGACGGAGTGAAGGTAGACACTCCGCCCAAAGAGATGGAGCTGCTGTATCATCTTGCAGCGTCGCCCAACATTGTTTTTACGCGCAACCAGCTGCTTGACGAGGTATGGGGCTTCGATTACTTCGGCGATTCGCGCACCGTTGACGTTCACATCAAGCGTCTGAGGGAAAAGCTCGAGGGTGTTTCTCCTCAGTGGTCGCTGCAGACCGTTTGGGGCGTTGGTTATAAATTCGAAGTCGTAAAATAAAAGGAGCAGGCTCTGTATGAAGAGCATATACTTACGCAATTTTCTTGCGACGACGCTTCTTGTTTTCGTCTCGTTTGCGCTGATCGGCGCATCGTTCTTCTTCATCGGCAGGAACTATCTTATAAACTCCACAAGGGAAAGAATGAACGCCAGCGCAGACGAGGTCATAAGATCCGCGCTTGCTCTTTCAAAGCAGGAAACGCTCGGGAGCTGGAATCTGCGTTTAACGATAAGCCCGATCGCGAATGTCACGTCGAGCCACATATTTATCTGCGATCAGGACGGTCTTGTGCTGTCCTGTTCCGATTTGACCCTGTATTGCGCAAAACATCAGGGCAAGCAGCTTGATCCGTCGGTCATGCAGGCCGTAAGCTCCGGCAGCGAGTTTGACAGTATGACGACGCTCATGGGCTTTTATTCCGAGCAGCAATATGTCGTTGCAAAGCCGATAGTCTCGGATAACGAAACGCTCGGCTATGTCTTTGTCGCGTCCGATGAGTTCAACATAATGAACAACTGGCAGGCCTTTTTCGGCGTTGCATTGGCCGTCGCGATAGCGGTCGTGCTCGTTGCGATACTCATGAGCCTTGTCTACTCAAAGAAGATGGCCGAGCCACTTGACGAGTTGACGCTTGCCGCGCGTAAGTTTGCTCTCGGAGATTTTTCGGTGCGTGTCAAAACAAAGGAAAAGCGCGACGACGAGATCGGAACGCTTATTGAGTCGTTCAACTCAATGGCCGACACGCTCGAGAAAAGCGACAACAAGCGTCAGGAGTTCATCGCAAATGTCTCACACGAGCTGCGAACCCCGATGACCACCATCGCCGGCTTTGCCGACGGCATACTTGACGGAACGATACCGCACGAGCAGGAGGAAAAATATCTGCGCAAAATTGCCGACGAAACGCGTCGCCTTTCGCGCCTTGTGCGCAGCATGCTCGACCTCAGCCAGGCAGAAAGCGACGCTGTCGATCTTTCAAAGCGCAGCCGCTTTGACCTTTCCGAGCTTCTGCTGCAATGCCTTCTGAGCTTTGAGAGCAGAGCCAAGGAGAAAAATCTTGACGTCGATCCGCAGCTTCCGGAAGACCCCATTGTGGTCTTTGCCGAGCGTGACTCCATAACGCAGGTCATATATAACCTCACCGACAACGCAATGAAGTTCGCCTCGCCCGGCAGTACGATAACCATAAGACTCTACAAAAAAGGCTCCAAGGCCTATGTTTCCATAAAGAATATCGGCGAACCTATCCCGGAAGACGATCTGCCGTACATCTTCGATCGCTTCCACAAATCCGACCGCTCGCGCAGTCTGGATAAAGACGGCGTAGGTCTCGGCCTGTATCTTGTAAAAAAGATCGTCAACAGTCACGGCGAAGAGGTCGCTGTGTCCAGTCGCGACGGAGTGACGGTGTTTGTGTTTACGCTTCCCCTCGCGCCGGCGAAGCAGAAAAAAGAAAAAGCAGAACGAAAGTAAGCCGCATGCCGCGGCAGATTGGAGAAATTAATGGGCTGGTATGACACTAACGGCAACGGCTGGTATAAGCCGAGCTCACAGACGGGCGCTCAGGATCGGCAGCCTGCGGCAAATTTGCCCAACGGAAACAGGAAAACGCGCGTTATCGCGCTGATAGTATGTCTGTGTGTGTTCATCGCCGGCATAGCCCTCATAGCAGGCGGCTTCGGCTCGGACGTAATAGACTATAACGCCGACGGTAAGCCCTCGGACTGGCACGATTATTTTGACAAGCTCTATGGCACCGAGGCTCCTACGGCATCGGCGGATGTGCGCATCTCCCTTGCCGACGACCGCGGCAGCCTTACAATCAAAAACGGCAGCGATGGCGCTTCGCTCGATTTCAGCACGATTTATGAAAAGTGCAGCCCTTCCGTTGTCGGCATCAAGGTCTATAACGACAGCGAGAGTGAGGACTATTACGCCTGGGGCAGCGGCGTTATCGCCTCCGAGGACGGGTATATCATCACAAACACGCACGTTCTTGATGACGGCGACTCGGCCACGGTGGTTTTATACGACGGCAGCGAGCACGAAGCAAAGCTCATCGGCTTTGACGCGTCCAGCGATATTGCCGTAATAAAGATCGACGCGACAGGCCTTTCAGCCGCCGAATTTGCCTCAAGCTCAACCCTCAGCGTCGGCGACAGTGTTGCCGCCATCGGCAACCCCCTCTCCCCCGACCTGCGTCTTACCATGACACGCGGAATAGTTTCCGCACTCAACCGTGAGATAAACTACAACGGCGCGACAATGACTCTTATTCAAACCGACGCCTCCATCAACGAAGGCAACTCCGGCGGCCCACTGTTCAACAGCCGCGGTCAGGTCATCGGTATAACGAACATGAAGATGATCTCATCCTTCGGTTCGGGAGTTGAAGGTCTCGGCTTTGCAATACCGTCCGACACTGTCGAGAGCATTGTTCAGGCGCTTATCGAGGACGGCGCGGTGTACGGCCGGGTGTCGATCGGCGTTACGGTAGGCCCCGTGAGCAAGGACATTGCTCAGTACTACGACATTCCGCAGGGGCTGTACGTCAGCGCAGTCACCGAAGGCTCGGATGCCGAGGCGAAGGGCATAGAGCGCGGCGATATAATCACTAAAGTCAACGGCGAGGACGCTTTTGAAAACTCCGACGTTTCAGATGCGAAGGAGGGCCTTAATGCCGGCGACACGCTGACATTCACTGTCTGGCGCGACGGAAGGACCCTGGATATCACCGTAAAACTTATGGATCCGGCGGATATAGGCAAATAAATCAGGCAGTAACGGCCGCCGGAGCAATGCTCCGGCGGCCTGCGCATTTTTCACTACGCAAGGAGGAAAAGACATGGATAAAGAGCGCCGCATAAGCACCGGCATAGACGGCCTTGACCAGGCTATAGATTTTCTGCGCCCCGGCGACACCGTCGTATGGCAGTGCGAGCACATCAGCGACTATATGTACGTAGCAACGAGATTTGTAACCAACATCGCCCGTCAGGGGAAGCGCATAGCATACATACGCTTTGCCGACCACGAAGAGATCATGGACGCAGCCGCACTCTGCCAGGGCGGCGCAAATGTGCAGGAGTACAGGCTCGATCCGCGAGTGGGCTTCGAGACCTTCGCAGTGCAGGTTCACAGAATAATCGACAAGGAGCCTATGGGTACGTTTTTCGTGTTCGACTGCCTGTCGGATCTGCAAAATTATTGGTTCTCGGACCTTATGATCTCGAACTTTTTCCTGCTGATAAACCCGTTTCTCATACGCCGCCAGGCGATAGCCTATCAGCCGATAGACTATGAAAAGCACACCTATGAGACTATCTCGCGCATCCGCAAGGAAGCGCCGCTGCTTGTCAACATCCGCACTCTCGACGGCAGCGTTTACATGCATCCGGTAAAGGTTCGCGGCCGCAACACAACGACGACCTATTTCCCGCTTAAAATCACCGGCTCGAAATGGCGCACGCTCACCTCGAGCGCCGACACCTATGCCATATTCGAGCGCTTCACTCAGACCGGCGAGCGCCGCGACTGCTGGGACAGCATGTTTGACTCCGTCGCCGACGGGCGCGAGCCAACCGACGACGAAGGCAAGCTTTTAAAGGACAACATAATGCGCTGTCTTCTCGGCAACGAGCCCACGCGCTTTGCCCTGTGCCGCAAATACTTCTCCATGAAGGATCTTATGTACATAAAAAACCGCGAGATCGGCACCGGCTGTATCGGAGGCAAGGCCGCCGGCATGCTGCTTGCGCGCAACATTCTGCGCGACGAAGCTCCGGAGCTGTACAGCTCTCGGATTGAGCCGCACGATTCGTACTATATCGGCGCGGACGTTTTCTATACCTACGCCGTGCAGAGCGGCCTGTGGGGCTCTCGAATACACATGATCGAGGCCGAGGACTATCTCAAGTACGCTCCCGACATACGCGAGCTGCTGCTCAACGGCACATTCGCCCCCAGCATCAAGGAGCAGTTCATGTCCATGCTCGAATACTTCGGTCAGTCGCCTATAATCGTGCGCTCAAGCTCCATTCTTGAGGACGGATTCGGCAACGCCTTCGCCGGAAAATACGAGAGCGTTTTCTGCCCCAATCAAGGCAGTCTGAAAGAGCGCTACGACGTCTTTGAGCGCGCGGTCAAGCAGGTCTACGCCAGCACCGTTGACCCGGACGCGATCAAATACCGCGCAGAGCGCAACCTTCTTGATCGTGACGAGCAGATGGCGCTGCTGGTCATGCGCGTGTGCGGCGACGTTCACGGCGACTATTACTATCCTCACATTGCCGGCGTGGGGCATTCAAAAAATCTTTATCTCAACAAGCAGAACTCCTCATCGGAAAACAAGGGCATGCTGCGCCTCGTTTTTGGTATGGGTACGCGCGCGGTCGATCGCGAGGCCGACGACTACGCGCGGCTTTTGAACATGGATAACCCCACAGCGCCACCGATGGTGGCTTACGGCGACGAGTACAAGTATTCGCAGCATAAGATGGACGTTATCGGGCTCAAGGACAACGAGTTTGAGACGATAAGCGTTGACAGCATCGATAAAAGGGATCTCAAGGCAGATCCGACGCTGTTCATGGAACTGGATTACCCCACCGCCGCAAGACTGCGCGAGATGGGGCTGAGCGCCGCCGATGCTCCAGATATTCTCAACTTCCGCAAGCTTCTCGGAAACACGGACTTCGCCGCAGTCATGACCGAAACGATGCGCATTCTCGAAGAGAAGTACGATTACCCCGTCGATATCGAGTACGCCTGCAATTTTGACGCCGAGGGCAATTACCGCGTCAATCTGCTCCAGTGCCGTCCGCTTCAGACACGCGGCGTGGGTTCATCCGGAGTCATGCCTAAGATCAAGGAGCTGTACTTCCGCACCGAGGGCAACTTCATGGGCGGCAATGTGTGCCTGCCGATCAGATATGCCATCATGGTCAAGGTCGAGCCTTATCTTGCCCTGCCGGAGCAGCGCAAATATCAGGTTGCGCGCAGGCTCGGAGAGCTTAACAGTCTCCTGCGTGACAAGGGCACTATCCTGCTCGGCCCCGGGCGCTGGGGAACGACCACTCCGAGTCTCGGCGTGCCGGTACATTTCATGGAGATAAACCGCTTCGACTGCATCGCCGAGCTTGCGTACAGCTCGCACGGACTGCGTCCAGAGCTTAGCTACGGCAGCCACTTCTTCCAGGATCTCGTCGAGGCCGGAACGTTTTACGCTGCGCTCTATCCGGGCGAGGACGGCTGCGTTTTTAACGAAGAGCTGTTTTCCGGCTGCGAAGATGTGTATGCAAAGCTTCTTAAGGCCGACACCTCAGACCCTATCGCCGACGTTATAAGCGTGTATGACCTCGGCGAGGGCAAGGCGATACTCTATTCAGAGGTTGAAAGTCAGGAGTGCTTCCTCGCAAAGGTCTGAGCGAACGTTGATATCAAATATGTAAAGAAGCAGACGCCGAGCGTCTGCTTTTTTCAGCTTTCCATTTGCTTGCCGAGGAAGGATGCCACCGTTTGCGCAAGCTTAAACTCAATGTCGCTGCCGGCGGATGCATTCTGGCTCACGAATACCACGCAGCCGAGTATATCGCCCTCGCTTAGGATGGGTGATGCGACCGAAACATAGTAGCGCTCGTCGCCGTCAATGACGTGCATCGGCTCGGTGCCGTCATAGCGCACGCTGCCGCGCGATTCCATAACGCGTTCAAGCGCCGGCGATACTCGCTTGTCGATAAAATCACGCTTGGATGCACCCGAAACGGCAATAATGCTGTCGCGGTCGCAAACCGCAGCTATTGCATCGGTCGAGCGGTGTAGGCTGTCGCATATCTGCGCTGCGAAATCGCCCAGTTCACCAATTGGGGAATACTTTTTGAATATGACCTCACCGTCGCGATCCGTGAAAATCTCCAACGGGTCACCCTCGCGAATACGCATTGTGCGGCGTATCTCCTTCGGGATAACGACCCTGCCCAGATCGTCGATACGTCTGACTATCCCTGTTGCTTTCATATCTTTGGTCCTCCGTATTTTTGTTGTACGGTTATATTCTCTGCAATGTTGCAAAAAATATGTAGAAATCCGATGTGTGTTTTTACGTGTTCGCCGAGCATGAGATCTTACATGCTCTTTTACATTTACAGCACTTCTTTCGTGCTCTCACGGCCGCAGGTGATATTGAGGTTTCCATTTCGGCAGCGCAGGGCGTCGAGGAAATCCTTCGGCACATTATCGCCGTTTAAAACGATTCGATATTCAAGCTCATAAAGCGTTCCCATATTAGATGTTTTGACCTTTACAAGCGAATTTGAATTAGTATACTCGGCAAAAATATCGTCAAACAGGCCCTCGTAGTCAAGATTTTCGGGTATGGTGATCTTCAGCGTGCGCTCTTCGGCTTTGCCCTTTCCGAAATTGAGCGCAGTCAGCGCCATTATAACGGCCGAGATGATCACAAACGATATGACCGCAAGGCCGACATAGCCCATGCCTGTTGCAAGGCCGACGGCCATCGCCATGAACAGCACGCCTATCTCGCACGCGGTTCCCGGAACCGAGCGGAACCTTACGAGACTAAACGCACCTGCGACTGCAACTCCGGCGCCTACGTTTCCGTTTACGAGCATGATGACGAGCTGAACGACCACCGGAAGTATCGCCAGCGCGACCGCATAACTTTGACTCGACCGCGAGCGGTACATCCCGACAAGCGCGATACCGACGCCGAGGACAATGGATGTGAACGTGCATATCAAAAATGCCGACAGCGTCAGCTGAGAAGATATTATGGATTCAAGCACAGTCGGATCCCTCCTTATCATTCGTTGCAGTCTCCCTGAGGATGCTGTTTTTATAGCAATGGCCGATTTTCGAAAACGATGTCGGGAATGCGCCGGTTTCGGACAAAAGCCTGCTCAGCCACATCGGGCACACTCCCGGGATCTTCAGCTCCATAAGCACCTCATCCGGCATCAGCAGCGGCGCGCCGTGAGAACCGAGGCGCAGATCAAGCTCATCCGTGCGAAAGCGCAAATTTGTGTCAAAAGTAATACGCAGTTCAGGCTGCTCAATGCCCGAGAACGCCATACGGTCATATCCGATAAACGCCTTAGGTCTTACCTCATACGATAAACATCACCGCTAACGGCAAAAACGGCATCAATTCCGGCGCTACGACCGACGCCGAGGGTGAAGCCTCGCTGACGATAAAGGAGCTGACACTTAACATTTCGGCTACTGTAAACGATGCGATAAACGCAGAGCAGCTTTTAAGCATTGAAAGCGGCACACTAAATATCTCCGCTGCCGATGATGCCGTACACTGCGATCTTGTTCTGAACATAGGCGCAGACGGAACCGACGGGCCGACAATAGACATAGCAGAATGCTATGAAGGACTTGAGGCTGCCGAGCTTAACGTTCTGTCGGGAAACATTTCGATCATATCATCCGACGACTGCATGAATGCGGCAAACTCCGACCTCGGAAGCTATGATTTTTCCATGAACATCTCGGGCGGCACTATAAACGCCTATTCGAGTGAGGGCGACGGTTTTGGCAGAGGAGACCGCCCGTCCGCTGATCCGCCGCAAAAGTCAACAAGCAAAGCCTAAACAAGCACGGAGACGCAATGCGTCTCCGTGTTTTATTACGATCACAACTACGATCACAACACTATGCCGTTGGCCTCGAGCTCACGTAGGCGATTGTAGAGAGTTCCCCTCGACATACCGAGGTATCGCGCGGTCTTTGCCTTATTCCCATTATGCTTGAGCAGAGCGTCGAGTATTCTGTTCGTTTCGGCATCGCGCATATCGAGGGTCCGTCCCTGCTCCTGCGACGTCACCGCAGTCTGCTCACCTCCGAAATCGTCGCAGACATCGCTTATTTCAAGCTCGCGGCCGTCCTCTGCTTTTAGCAGACTGCGCTCAATTATATTGCGCAGTTGCCGCAGATTGCCCGGCCAGTAATTTGCCTTGAAGCGTTCAACGGTTTCCGCCGAAACGCTGAAAATATTCTTTCCGTATCCGGCCGACAGCAGTGTTACAAAATAATTGCTCAGCTCCTGCATATCTGCCTGCCGCTCGCGCAGCGGCGGAAGATCAATGCGAAGGACATTCAGCCTGTAATATAAGTCAAGTCTGAACGAGCCGTCCTTCACCTTTTGCAGTACCTCGCTGCCTGCCGCCGAAATAACGCGCACATCTGTCTGCACACTGCGGCGCGAGCCGATCGGCGTTACGATGCCGTCCTCAAGAAAGCGCAGCAGGAAGCTCTGCATGTCCTGGCTCATTTCCGATATTCCGTCAAGGAAAAGCGTTCCCCCGTCTGCCTGAATGAATTTGCCGGGATTTTTTTCGGTCCCGATCAGTATCGAATCAACCGTTTCACGCGAAAATCCTCCGCAGCTTATTGGCACAAACGGCCCGGCAAAGCGAGGGCTTGCATTGTGTATAGCCTGTGCAAAAAGTTCCTTTCCCGTGCCGGACTCCCCTGTTATCAGCACGTTCGCCTGACTTGCCGCCGCTGTGCGTGCCTCGCTTTTGACCAATTTCATTCCGGAGCTGACGGCGATTATATCTTGAAAATTATATACTGCGTTATTGCGCTGCGCTCCGGCGCTGTACTTTCTGATCTGTTCTGCCGTTTTTATTGACACCTTGAGACCGATCACCTTGTCATTTTCCTTTATGGCAAGGCATTCGACATAATAGCGCTTTCCCGTGCTGCCGAGGGCAATGTTACTGGCAGATATCTCCTTACCGGTGCGCAGAGCTTTCATAACAAATGACAGCTCCGGAAGGCTGTCGCGCAGAGCCTTGCCGATAATAGAGGTTATGTGCATATCAAATTCATTTTCAAACCTGCTGTTGGCAAAAACCACGACGCCCGTATCATCAACCAGCAGCGTTATATCCGTGCTGCACTGCACCGACTGTTCAAGCAGGTGAAACCTGCGTTCTATGTGCGGATACAGTATTCGGTTCTTATAGGTGAAGTCGCCCGCTTCAAGCATGAAAGCTGCCGAATTGAGCGAATTTTTAAAGCATTTATCCAGCGGCAGAAATATTACCGTCACCGCGTGAAATCCGGGGCCTGCCGAAGTTTCGCCATAGCGGGCAATGCAGGCATATGGCGTGAGCAGATCGCAATAGTGCCCCTGCCCTGCACTGAAGCAGGTAACAAAGGGCTTTTCCGGCGCGGTGTTTCCGGCAAAAACGCCGACATTTTCAACGGAAAACCGCGTTCCGATACGCAGGCCCCTTGCTTTGAGCTCCTTCAAAAGCGCGGCACTGCCGCTTTTGTGGAACGCAACAAGCTGCGTATCAAGATAAAACATCGCTCCGCCCATACGCTCAAGTGCCGTGCTGCGGCTTTCATAGTAATCGCGGAAATATGCGAGGTGGCACTTTGATATATCGTCTATCCTGTCAAACACATGCAGATCGCGGCAATCCTCGCCCAGGCGCACTGCGTGAGCATCGGCGTCGGCGGCGCGTGACTTCTCCCACGAGGCAACCGTTTTTTCATACTTATGGTCGTATTCGACCAGATTTCCGTTTAAAAACTGCTGCTTTAAATTTTTCAGAACATCATTTTTCGGAAGATCATTCATGTCGCTGTCTCCTTGTTGAACATTTTTGCACATCTCATTTCATATTATAATCTCTCCGCCAAATATGTTCAACACATTTATACATAAGTGTTCAAATATGTTCAACGCAAAGTCAATATTGCCTGCATTCTATCCGCTTGATATTATATTGTCAAATCCACTACAGGAGGTTTATTCTATGAACACCGTTCTTACAGAAGAAGAACGCGCATTGCAAATGATATACAAAGAGTATGCCGACGAGCGCATTCGTCCGCACACGCTGGAGATCGACAAGGGGCTTTTCAGCGTTGAACCGCTGCTGAAGGAAATGCACGAGCTTGGCTTCTGCGGCATTGTAATTCCCAAAGAATACGGCGGCCTCGGCAGCAGCTATGTTCACTATGTTCTTGCCGTTGAGGAGCTTTCCAAGGCCAGCGGCCCGGTCGCGAAATCCGTTTCCGGTCAGACCAACATGTGCTTCCCCATTCTTCACTACGGCACCGAGGAGCAGAAGCAGAAATACGTTGTTCCTTGGGTAAAGGGCGAAAAGCGCTCGGCATTTACGCTCACGGAGCCCGGTGCAGGCTCCGACGCTGCCGGAATGCAGACGACCGCCGAGCTTATAAACGGAGAATTTGTCGTCAACGGCACCAAGGCCTTTATCACCGGCGCGCGCGAGGCCGACTTTTTCCAGACCTACTGTCAGTTCAAAGCTCCCGACGGCACAAAAAGCCCCATATGCCTGCTTATCGACGTGCACGAATGCGAGGGCATAACGATCGGCCGCAACGAGGATCTTATGGGCATGCGTGCAAGCAGCGTGGCCGAGGTGATATTCGACAACGTCCACGTTCCTGCCGAAAATCTGCTCGGCCAGATCGGCAAGGGCTTCCATGCCGCAATGTCGACCCTCGATGCAGGCAGACTCGGTATCTCGGCGGTCTGCGTCGGCATGGCTCAGGATGCAGTTGACCAGACCGTTAAGTACACCAAAGAGCGCATGCAGTTCGGCAAGCGCATTTCACAGTTCCAGAACACGCAGTTCAAGCTCGCCGAATATCAGACCAAGGTCGAGGCAGCGCGCCTTATGGTTTATAACTGCGCCAGCATGATGGATAACGGACAGCGCGTTTCACACCTTTCTTCAATGGCAAAATACTACGCCTCCGACGTTCTAAATGAGGTCGTTCGCGGCTGCCTGCAGCTGCACGGCGGCTACGGATACAGCAAGGAATTCGTCATCGAAAAGCTCTATCGCGACGCAAAGCTCACCGAGATTTTTGAGGGCACGAGCGAAATTCAGAAGAAGATCATTGCCAAATGGATGGGCGTTAAGTGACGGAGGTTCGGAAAATGAATATTATTGTTTTTATAAAGCAGATCCCGGACAGCGATGAGGTGAAGCTCGACGAAAACGGCAATCTCATCCGCAGCGGAGCCGGGACCATGATAAATCCCGTGGATAAAAACGCGCTTGAGGCCGGTCTTTCCCTGCGCGACCGCTTCGGCGGAAAAGTGACCGCAGTTACTATGGGGCCGCCGCAGGCCGAGGACGTTCTGAAAAGAGCGCTGTTCATGGGCTGCGACGAGGCAGTTCTTCTCTCCGATCGCGCATTCGGCGGAGCCGATACGCTTGCAACAGGCTACGTGCTTTCAATGGCCGCGAAAAAGCTCGGCAGCTTTGACCTTGCCATTTTCGGCAACAAAGCCTCAGATGCCGAAACCGCTCAAACCGGCCCCGTAACGGCAGGCTTTTTGGGACTTCCTCTGGTGACAAGCGTTGATGATATAGATCTTGACGACAGCGCAATAGTATGCCGCCGCAGCTTCACAAACGGCATCGAAACATCGAAGACCGAACTCCCGGCCGTTATCACGGTCACCCCTGCAATAAACACGCCGCGCTTCATGACGCCTGCAAACGTCATTGAAGGCCTCAAAAAAGGCATAACTGTTTGGAACTGCACCGATCTCGGCTGCGACGAGAGCAAATGCGGCGTAAAAGGCTCGCCTTCGCGTACAAAGCGCGTCACTGTGCCGCCGGTCAGAGAGGTTGACTCGACCGTGATCAGCGGCAGCAGCGACGAGACCGCCGGCATTCTTGCCGGACTGCTTGCAGACATGCATCTTATCTGACGGAGGACTTAAAATGAGCAAAGATATATGGGTTTATGCCGAAACCAATAACGGCAAGCTTTGCGATATAGTGCCCGAGCTTCTCACAAAGGGCAGACAGCTCAAGGCTCACAGCGACGGTGATCTCGTCGCCGTCGTTCTCGGCGCAGCCGATGAGCAGGCTATCGGCACATTGAGCGAATACGGTGCCGACAAAGTGATCTTTGGCGAAAATAAGGCTCTTGAACATTACAGCGCACGCACTTACGCGCAGGCAATGACCGCACTTGCGCAGAAATATGAGCCTGAGATCTTCATTATCCCGGCCACCGGCGTCGGGCGAGAGATAGCGCCCCTCACTATGCAGGCGCTCGATACAGGCCTTACCGCCGATGCACTGGATCTCATTTATGACGAGGACGGCGACTTCATTCAGGTCACCGCAGGCTTCGGCGGAAATATACTGGCACACATATGCATCGGGCAAAAGCGTCCGCAGATGGTGACAGTATGCGCAAAGGTCTTTGACGCCGTTCCTCTTGAGCACGCTGGAGAGGCCGAGGTCATCCGCGAGGCTGTTGACTGCGCCGCAGACCCTGCATATGCACTTATTGAAGCGGTCGCAGCCGAGAAGTCCCACGCTCAGCTCAAGGACGCAAAAATCGTTGTAGCCTGCGGCCGCGGCATTAAGAAAAAAGAGGATCTTGACATGATAGCCGAGTTTGCTTCGCGCATCGGCGCATCACTTGCCTGCTCAAGACCGCTTTCCGACTGCGGATGGATGCCCCATGAGGCACAGCTCGGTCAAAGCGGCTGCACCGTAAAGGCCGACCTTATAATAAACATCGGCATTTCCGGCTCGACACAGTACCTTGCCGGTATGCAGAACTCCAAATGCATCGTGAGCGTGAACACAAACGAAACCGCTCCAATCATGGCGATATCAAATTACAGCATCGTTGCCGATTACCGTCAGCTTATACCGGCGCTGATGAAAAAGCTTCACTGAACATAGTATTAGCCCCTCGGTTCAAATTTGAACCGAGGGGTTATTTCATATTATTTCCTTTTCGTGGAAAGCGGCTATACGATCCTCGTCATAGCCCAGGAGCTTGGTGAGTATCTCGTCGGTATCCTGCCCGAGCTTCGGGCCACCGCGCCATACCATGCCGGGTGATGCGCTCATTTTCGGCGCTATGCCAAAAGCCGTTACGTCAATACCGGTGGTCTGGTCAATGAAATTGACGAAATCTCCGCGGCTGAGATAATGCTCGTTTTTCATGCACGCCACGGCGTCATTGACGCGTGCGCACGGGACTCGGCCTCGGCGCATGGCTTCTTCGATCTCGTCGGCGGTATGAGACGCGCACCACTCGTTTATGATCCTGTCAAGCTCTCGCCCTTCGGGAGAATTGACGGCGTTTTTATCCTTTGATGTCTTCTCATAGGGGTATCTTTCAAGGTCAAGTCCGGCGGCTGTCATAAAGCGCTCAAACACGCTTTTGCCAACCGCGCCGATGCTGACATAAATGCCGTCACGGCTGGTGAACAGATCCCACGGCTGAAAGCCGATCGCTTTCGTTCCGCAGCGCTGCACCTCGGCAAGGCCGAGCGATGACATGGTAAAAGCATCGCGCATAACGCGCGCCTGAGCTTCAAACTGCGAAACATCGACCACCTGTCCGCGTCCCGTGTTTTTTGCGCTTATATGAGCCGAAAGCATGCCGAACAGCGCAAACAGCGCCGTTATATAGTCGCCGAGCGAGGGCTTGACTATAAGCGGATCCCTGTCCGGATATCCGTTAAAGAGAGCATAGCCGGAATATGCCTGACTGGTCATATCGTAGGACGCCTGATCGCAGATCTCAGGCAGACCTCCGAATTCCTTATGGCCGTAGCCCGACACATGAACTATCACCAGCCGGGGGTTTATCTTGAGCAGCTCACTGTCATGAATGCCGAGCTTATCAAGCCAGACCATATTCTCGATAAAAATATCACTGCGCTCGATAAGCCTGAAGAATATCTCTTTAACATCAGGATCGTTAAGGTCAAGCTCAAGCGTCATCGACAGGCGGTTTCGCGCATCCTGCATCCACGATGAGCCTGCCGTTCCCTGCTCGGTTTTTTTCAGCGGTGGAAAGCTTCGGTATGTATCTCCGATCTTTGGCCGTTCTATCTGAATGACCTCCGCCCCGAAATCCGCCATCATTGTTGCCGCAAAGGGCATGGCGATCAGCGAGCCTGCGCCGATAACCCTGAGTCCCGCAAGCGGGCCAAATTCCGGTATGATGAAATTTCTCTTTTCCATAGCTTCTCCTTGCCGCATTTTAAATAGCCGATGGCGGGCAAATGTCTGCCATCGGCATGCTTAAAATTATCAGACGTTCTTCGCGCCCCACTGCTCGAGCAGAGCTTTTGCTTCCTCTTTGCTCTTACCCCAGCTTTCGAGGATCTCGTAGCTGTTCTCGCCTATGCGGGGAGCGAGCTGCGGACGGCGATCTTCGTCGCTGACATCCGAGAAATCGGCAAAGTACGCGCAGTGCTTGTTCGATGCAACATCTGTTCCCTCCCACTCGGGATACATCGGGAAGTTCACCCACCAGCCGAGGCGGTTGTATTCCTCGTCTTCCCATGCTTCCTCGGGCGTGAGCACCGGGCAGCAGGGCACACCGGCTGCATCGAGCTTATCATAAGCTTCTTTGGAATCGTCAAAAGTGTTGATCCAGTCGGTGATGATCTGCTCTACAAGGGTATGGTGCTTGCAGCGGTCCGGCATCGTCACAAAGCGCGGATCTTCCTTGTATTCGGGATGCCCCATGCAGTCGCAAAGTGCGTTCCACGTTGCGGGAGATACTGCGCCGATGACCATGGACATGGTTTTGCCGGTGTAAATACCGTAGGGGCAGAGATTCGCATTGTGGTTGCCGCTGCGCCCCTGAATATGACCCATGTGGTTGTGTATCTGCAAAGTGCTGGAGTTTATGTGCAGAACATTGCGCACGAGCGAAAAATCGACAAACTGGCCGCGGCCGGTCTTGAGCTTATGGATATAAGCAAGCAGCGTCGATGCAAACATACCCTCTGCGCCGCTGGTATCGCCTATAACGGAGCCGATACGCGTCGGTGCTCCGTCGGCTTCGCCGGTCTGGGCGTTTATGCCGCTCATCGCCACCGCGCATATATCATAGGAGGGCTTGTTGCTGTACTTCGACGGCTTCACGCCAAACGGGGTAAGCGAGGCATAGATTATGCCGGGATTGACCTTGCGCATTTCCTCATAGCCCAGACCAAACTTTTCCATAAAGCCGGGCTTATTTGAAACAAGAACGATATCAAAATTTTTGACCTGCTCAAGAATGAGCTTCTGAGCCGCAGGATCGCTGAGCTTAATCTCAATTGACTTCTTACCGCGGTCTTTTCCGCATGCATAAGTCGATATGCCGTTTGCAACATATGCAAATCTGCGTCCGGCTTCGCCGCCGGGCACCTCGACCTTTATAACTTCCGCACCGTAATCGGCAAAATACGAGCCGACGATCGGTCCGGCAGCGTTGGTCGTAAAATCGAGAACTCTTACACCTTCAAGCATTTTCATTGTTTTTTCCTCCTATCATAGTCAGTTTAGCCCAAATCTCCCCGGACAGAATTCTGTCCGGAGAGACCGGTCTATAGTATTTCAAAGAAAGGGATATTGTTTATCAGATGTTGATTGCGCCCCACTTTTCGAGCAGAGCCTTTGCTTCTTCCTCGGTCTTGCCCCACTCCTTGAGGACCTCATAGTTGTTCTCGCCGATACGGGTGCTGATATTTGCAGGACGATTCTCGGGATGCTCATCAATGGTGGAGAAGTCTGCAAAATATGCGCAGTGCTTGTTGGAGATGATGTCGGTGCCTTCCCACTCTGGGTACATGGGGAAGTTGACCCACCAGCCGAGGCGGTTGTACTCTTCGTCTTCCCAGACTTCCTCAGCGGTCATAACGGGAGCAACGGCTACGCCGGCCTTTTCCATCATTTCATATGCTTCGCGAGTATCGTCAAAGGTCATGAGCCAATCGGTAATGATCTGCTCGACCTTCTCGTGATTCTTCGATCTCATAGGCAGAGTTGCAAAATCAGGATCGGTCTTGAGGTCGGGGCGGTTCATGCAGTCGCACAGGGGATTCCAAGTGCTCGGTGCAACGGCTCCGATAACGATGGACATGGTCTTGCCGGTGTAGATGCCGTAAGGCGACATGTTGGAGTTGTGGTTTCCGGAGCGGTACTGGATGTGGCCCTTCTTGTTGTGATACTGGAGGGTGTCGTTGATGTGAACGAGGTTGCGGACGAGCGAGAAGTCAACGAACTGGCCTTCGCCGGTGCGCTGCTTGTGGAACAGAGCGAGCATCAGAGCCGCGAAGAAGCCCTCTGCGCCGATCATGTCGCCGATAACCGAGCCGATACGGGTGGGGTTGCCGTCACGCTCGCCGGTCTGAGCGTTCAGGCCGCTCATTGCAACTGCGCAGATATCGTACGACGGCTTGTCGCTGTACTTATTGGGCTTGTAGCCGAACGGAGTCAGCGCACCGTAAACGATGCCGGGGTTTACCTTCTTAACATCCTCGTAGCCAAGGCCGAACTTTTCAAGGAAGCCGGGCTTATTAGAGGAAATAATAACGTCATAGTCCTTTACGACGTCAAGCAGGAGCTTCTGTGCGTCAGGGTCGCTGAGCTTGATCTCAACGGACTTCTTGCCGCGGTCCTTGCCGCAGGCGTAGGTGGATATACCGTTGACATAGAACGCGAACTTTCTGCCGCCCTCGCCGCCGGGGACTTCGACTTTGACTACTTCTGCGCCGTAGTCGGCAAAATAGGTACCTGCCTTGGGGCCGGATGCATTGGTGGTAAAGTCAAGGACCTTGATGCCTTCGAGCATTTTCATATCGTTTTCTCCTTGTATTTTTTAATTTAAATTATTCCGTTTTTCTCAAACTCGGCTATCTGCTCATCGCTGTAGCCGACAGCTTTGAGGTATTCCGCATTGTGCTCGCCTTTTCTCGGGGGGAAAAGCTCCTGGCGAGCAGGGGTATCGGACAGCTTAACTGCCGAGCCTATCATTTTCACGCTGCCGTAACAGCCTGCGGGGTCGGTCATCTCATAGACCATGTCGCGCGCCAGCACCTGAGGATCCGCAAAGACCTCTTCAAGATTTTTTACCGGCGCCCAGCAGCAGTCAACTCCGGTGAGCTTTTCTATCCACTCCGCCTGCGTCTTGGACTTGAACATTTCGCGCAGACATGCGAACATCTCGTCCTGCTTTGTCAGATCACGCTGCCAGAGCTTGAACTCCTCCTTGCCGATGGCGTCGCAGAAATTTGCCCACAGATGCGGCTCTATCGCGCCGATGCTGATGTATCTGCCGTCCGCAGTTTCATAGACCTCATAGCATGCATTCTGTCCGTTGAGGATATTCTCTGCCGCCTTGGGCGATACGCCCTTGACGAAATAATCGTTTGCCAGAACCGGCAGCCACGAAACCGCCCCGTCAAGCATCGACGTATCAACATACTGACCGACGCCGTTCTGCTTTACGCCCATGAGCGCAATGAGAATACCTATGGCCGCATACAGTGCGCCGCCGCCGATATCAGCGATCTGAACGCCGGGGATGGTCGGTGTCTGTCCCTTGCGGGCTGTAAGGCCGAGGATACCTGCGTAGCTTATATAATTAAGGTCATGCCCCGAGGTCAGGCGATACGGGCCGGTCTGGCCGTAGCCTGACAGGGAGCAGTAAACTATCTTCGGATTTATGGCCTTTATCGTTTCGTAATCAACGCCCAGCTTTTTCACAACGCCGGGGCGATACTGCTCAAGTACAACATCTGCGTCTTTGGCAAGCTTATAGAATATTTCCTTTCCCTCTTCGCTTTTGAGGTTCAGGGTTATGCTTTTCTTATTGCGGTTGACCTGGAAAAAGGCTCCGCCCGTGTCGCCGATCTTGGGAACGCCGCCGCGGAAAAGGTCTCCGCCCTTGACAGCTTCAACTTTGATGACCTCTGCGCCGAAGTCGGCAAGGATCATCGAGCAGAACGGGCCGGGAAGCATTGTGCTCAGGTCAAGAATTTTTATACCTTCAAGCGGTAATGCCATTAGAGCACCTCCTTGCACTTATCGGGGGGTCTGAAGAGATCCCCCTTTTATAGTTCTTACTTCTTTTTGCCAAGGCCGATCGCCTTTGCGATGATGCCGAGCTGAACCTCGGAGGTTCCTGCCATCAGGCGATAGTGACGGGTATCGACGAACTGACGTGCGATTGCGTTCTCGCGCAGGATGCCGGGGCCTCCCCAGATCTGAACGCCGAGGTCGGAGATCTTGTATGCAAGCTCGCTGGTTGCGTACTTTGCAATGGAGACCTGAGTGTTGACGCTCTCGCCTGCCATAAACAGAAGGGTCAGGTGCTCAACATAGCTTCTAGCCTGGTCAAGCTCTGCTGCTGCCTTTGCTATCTCAAACTGCCAGTGCTGATATGCGCCGAGGGGCTTGCCGGCAACAAGGCGCTCGTTTGCACGCTGCACGCACAGCTCAAATGCATATTCCGCCATGCCGAGGGTGCCCCAGGAGCCCATAAGGCGCTCTTTCTCGAGGTGCTGCATGAGGTAGTAGAAGCCGCGGTTTTCCTCGCCGAGCAGATTCTCTTCGGGAACAACGACATCGTGGAAGATGTACTCGGATGTATCCTGAGAGTTCAGGCCGATCTTGTTGAGCAGCTTGCGCTCGAAGCCCGGTGCATCGGTTGGGATGATGAGAAGGCTGATTCCCTTGTGAGGCTTCTCGGCATTGGGATTGGTGACGACCGCAACGATCGCATAGTCGGAAACCATACCGTTGGAGATATAAATTTTTCCGCCGTTTACGATGTAATTGCCCTTGCCGTCCTTGACCGCGCTGGTTTCAATGTGAGCAAGGTCGGAGCCGTGCTCTGCCTCGGTCATGCAGATGCAGATGCAGGTATCGCCGGATGCAACGCCGGGCAGATATTTTGCTTTCTGCTCCTCGGTGCCGTGTGCATAGATATAAGGTGCAACGGTATCGCTGCTAAGACGGGTCAGGACGCCGTTAAGGCCGCGCTTATTAAGCTCCTCGCCGTATACGATGGAATAGAGCATGTCAAGCTCTCTGCCGCCGTATTTCTTATCGAGCCACAGGCAGCCGTAGCCTGCGTCGCCGAACTTTTTGAAGGTCTCCTTGCCGACGGAGTGGTTTTTCTCCATGTCCATGTAGTAGGGAACGATCTCTCTGTCGAGGAATTCGCCAAACTCTTTACGGAATGCTTCATGCTCCTCGGTGAAGGGCAGAAGAGATTTCTTAGGTAAGCTTTGCATTTGTATTCTCCTTTCAGATACTTTTTATTTCGCCGCTCTGCGAGCAGAGCATATTACTTATTTCTTTTTTCCTTATTAAACGCTTTTACAAGCTGCTGGTTGCGATTTTCGATCTTTATTGCGGTATCAAGGTTGCCGACAGACTCCATCATGTTCAGAAGCTGCTTGCTGTACCTAAGCGCCTCGGCCGAATAGCCCGCAAGGACCCTCGCTTTTTCCATCGCCGCATTGTCAAGCTCGGAAAGCGGATAGCAGCCGGATGCATAGCCGAGTGACATTGCCTCGCCGGCGAACATATACCTGCCCGTGAGCAGAATATCCCGCGCAACGCCGTCGCCTATCAGCCGCGGCAGCATGTAAGCGCAGCCGAGATCTCCGCAGCTCATGCTCATTTTAAGAAGTGGGCACGAAAACTTTACGTCATCCGCGATCAATCGGATATCCGATGCCATAGTCAGGAAGAAGCCTCCGCCTACCGCATAGCCGTGGGCCGCAGTTATGACTATCTGCTTTGCCTCGTGAACCAAGACGATCAGCTCACGCAGCTGCTCCTGGAATTCGAAGGATTTTTCAACGCTGTCGCGGTCGCCCTCGTTGGGGAACAGACTGTTAAAGTCTGCTCCCGTGCAGAAGGCTCTGTCCCCTTCTCCGCGGATGATGAGAACTTTTGTCTCATCATCCGTTTTGAGAAGTCGGAAGAAGTGCAGCATATCGTTGAACACTTCGCGCGACCACGAGTTGAGCTTTTCAGGCCGGATGAAGCTCATCACAGCTATTCCCGGCTCTGGCTGCTCAACACGAATGTACTTGTAATCGTACATGATCAATTACAGAAGGCCGAGTGCCATCCAGAGAGGCACACTGCAGGTCATTGCGATAAGGTTGATGATGCAGTAAGCGTAAGAGCCCTTGGATGCGGTTGCAAAATCGAGGGAAGGATCGCACATCTTGATAAGGCCTGCGGATGCGGGGTTCTGGTAAGCAACGTTCCAGCAGGTGCCGGATACCCAGGAGGTGAATACGAGAACGAAGATGTTGATCCCGTGCGCCTCAAGCAGCGAGCCGAAGATCGCGATCATGACCGCCATGCAGCAGGACTGGGAAACGATAACGAAACGCAGGAGATAGGTGATAATGCACAGGCAGGGAATGAAGATCCAGGGGCTGCTCATGATGGGTGCGAGGATAGGTCCGAGAATGCCGGCGAGCCAGGTGCTGACGCCGAGGGATGCCATAAGGCCTGCAACGGAGAGAACGCCGCCGACGAAGATGGTGATGGTCCACATGCCCTTTGCGCCGACCTCGGGAGGAGTGATCAGGCCGCATGCGATGAATGCAACGTCTGCGAGAATTGCGACCATGCCTGCGTCAATTTTGTGGGTGGACTGAGTGAGCCAGAGGATAAGTGCTACGAGAACAATGATGATGCCCTGCTTTTCCTTGGTGCTGAGCTTGCCGAGAGCCTTGTAAGAGTCCTTAATGAACTCAACGTTTGCTGCCTTCTGAGTATCGGTGGGCTTGCAGAAAACGAGGCAGAACACATAGACAAGAACTATGCAGACTACATACCATACGCATGCGCGGACAAACCACTGACCCCAGGAAACGCTCTCGCCGACGAAGCCGAGCATAAGAGCGACATAGACAGAGCCGGAAACGAAAGCCATACCGAGCTGGTTGGTGCCCATGAAGTTTGCAAACCACAGGCCGAGAGACTGCTTGGAGTTGCGCTCTGCGCCGGATGCTTCACATACCTGGTTGACAAACGGAGCCATCATAGAAGTCTTTGCAGTGGACGAAGGGATGATGGGGCTCATGATAACGCCGGAAAGGAGCATTGCGGTAACCTGACCTGCATAGGTTCCGGGGAAGCGGGTCAGCACCCACAGCGCCAGGCGCTTCATAAAGCCGCTGTTGTTGATGCCTATCGACATGATGAACACGCCGATGCAGAGCCATACGGTGCTGGATGCAAAGTTTGAGGTAACTTCGGCAACCGTTGCAACTTTAAGCGCAACGAGCACTGCCATCGTGCACAGGACTGCCGCCCAGTCGGGGATCGCACGGGAAATGATAAGTACGAGCATGAATACGAAGCAGCCAAGATACTGCCACGCTGCGCGGCTCATTGCCTCGGTTTCTGCCGGGAGATAGGCTATGAGCAGAAGCGCTGCGATCGCAACTACGAATCCAAGAAGTGTCCTTTTTGTGTTCTTTGACATTTTAATCTTCTCCTCTGTTTTTTGTTTATTAATTAATTAACATTTGCTGGTTAATTAAATCCTATTGTTCCTTTTTCTGGTCATCGAATGCATGCTCAAGATACAGCTTCTTGACCATTTTTCTGTCGGGCTTGCGATTTTTTGTTTTGGGGAGCATGTCCATGATGTAATACTCCTTGGGTACCTTGAAGCGCGAAAGCTTTTCGCGGCAAACTCTCTCTACCTCGTTGAGGTCTACTGTTTTGCCGGCAATCGGCTGAACGAATATCGCAGGCACCTCGCCGCGGCGCTCGTTCGGAACGCCTATCGCTATTGCGTCGGCTACGTTCTCTGCTGTTATGGCGACCGCCTCAAGCTCACTGGGAAACACGTTAAATCCGCCGGTGATAATAAGATCCTTCTTGCGGTCGCAGATGATAAGGAAGCCCTCCTCATCTATGCGGCCTATATCGCCGGTATAGAGCCAGCCGTTGCGCAGCATTTTTGCCGTTTCCTCGGGGTTATTCCAGTATTCGTGCATCACGCACTCACCGCGGCAGATGATATCGCCGGGCTGGCCGTCCTCAACGACCTCGGTGCCGGTTTCCTGATCTACGATGAGGTATTCAATGTTGGGATTGACAACGCCGACGGTACCGACCTTGCGGTGGTCATGGCCGTTTATTGTTATGGTGTTGACTGTTTCGGTCATGCCGTAGCCCTCGGTGATAACTGCGCCTGTCAGCTCCTCGACTCGCCTTATCACGTCAACCGGCAGCGGAGCCGAGCCGCAGGTTATGACCTTCAGCGAGCTAATATCGTATTTCTGATATTCCTCGTGGGTAGCTATAAGCTTCATCCACAGCGGAACGCTCGGCCAAACGGTAGGACGGTACTTTTCGATCACCCGGAGTATCTCGTCCAGGCTTTCGGCAAAGAATATCGTGCCGCCCATAGTCAGGTTGACCACAATGCCCTGGCCGAAGCCGAATGCGTGGGACATTCCAAGCGCGATTATGACCATGTAGTTTTCATAGTCATTGTCGTTAAGGAAGGGTCTGAAATACTGCACCTGAGCCATCGCCTTGGCGACGAACGCATGGTTTGTCTGGCAGCAGCCCTTGAGTACGCCCGTAGTACCGCCGGTGTACTGCAATATTGCAATATCCTCGGGTGAAATGCTGATATCGGGTTCGGTGGCATCGTCGGAGATTATGCTCTCCCATGCGCCGAGCTCATCCCAGCGGTTTTCCTTTTCGAGCGCCGGACAGAACACCATGTGCTCAACTCCTGCTTTATCGTCTTTAAGGGCCTGCACGACTGCATCTGCGCCGTCGGAGTCGGTTATGACCATTTTGGGTGTGCAGTCTTTAATTCTGCGGATGATCTCATCAGCAGTGGAACGTGGATTTGTGTTTACCATTATGATGCCTGTTTTGAAGCAGGCATGTGCCAGCGCAACGAACTCAAAGCCGTTAGAGACATATGTTATAACTCTGTCGCCCTTTTTAAGTCCTTTTGCGAGAAAGCCGTTTGCGATTTTTGCTGCAAGCGTATTGCACTCGACATAGCTCATCTTCGTGCCGCGGCTGATAACATAGGTCTTGTCGGGATGTTCGCTAACTCTTTTGAGGAACAGCTCCTTACAGGAAACATCGGGGATCGGAAAATCATAAACAACACAGGGGTCTTTGATCTTGTCCCACTTTTCTCTGTACCGAACCAGAGCTTCCTCAAAGCTCTTGTTTTGCAGCTGATTCATTTCTCATATCCTCTAAGCATTTTAACTTTTTATTTTTCCTTACCCGCCTCCGCCCTCAGGCGCCGGAGCTTATCCGGCAGCCCAGGGAGAAGGAAGAGGGGAGGAGAGCACTTGAGCCTCTATTTTGGCTCAGGCGATTTATATGCTTGCGGCCAGCTTGTAAGCAGATTCTACCGCATCCGGAATTCTTGCTACCTTTACCGCATCGCCGATGCAGTCAACGTTTTTGACCTTTCCGACGAGCTGCTCATACATATCATTATTGGGCTTTGCACCGGCTGCTATAACAACGGTGTCTGCCGGGAGGGTCTGACGACCTTCCTCATTCTCGACGACAACACCTTCCTTGGTTATCTCGATGACCTTTGTCTCCTTGAGCATCTTGGTGCCGAGCTGCTTGGTACGTGCGATGATCGACCAGCGGCTGCCGGGGTTGATGTCGGGAGCAAACTTTTTGCCCATCTCGACGATAGCAACGTTGTGGACACCGTGGTTGAGCAGCTGCTGGAGCTTCTCATAAGGCTCGGTCTTATAGATCATCATGAATCTCAGCTCATCGGCTGTAAGAGTGCCGATCTCTCCGATGTACATTGCGACCTCGACGCCGACATCACCGCCGCCGACGACAACTACGTTCTTGCCGAGCTCTGCGGTGCCTTCAAATACATCCCATGCATGAACGATGGGAACACTGGGGTCTCTGGGGATCGGGGGGATAGATGCCTTGGAGCCGCATGCAAGAACAACACGATCGTAGTCCTTGCTTGCTGCGATTATATCCTCTGCCGTCGCTTCCTTGTTGAGGATGATCTCAACGCCGAGCTCGCGGCAGGTGCGCTCGAGCCACTGTCCGAAGTAGCGGATATCGTAGCGGCGCGGAGGAGTTGCTGCATACAGCGACAGGCCGATCGTGCGGTTGCGCTTTTCCCAAATAGTGACCTTATGGCCGCGCAGCGCTGCAACACGGGCAAATTCCATGCCGGAGGGACCTGCACCGATAACGAGGATCTTTTCGGGATGCTCGCTCTTCTTCTCGGTGGGCATAAGGCCGTTTTCGTCCTCAAGCTCTTCCTCGCGGTTGCACTCGTAGTTGCCAATGCAGCCGATGGGCTTGCTGACCATTGCCATGTCGAGGCACTTTGCATTGCAGCCGACGCATGGACGGATGGTTGATGCCTTGCCGGCCTCGGCCTTGTTAACAACGTCGGGATCTGCCAGGAACGGGCGGCCCATTACGATGGCGTCGAAGTCGCCGCGATCGACGAGCTCTTCGGCCTTTTCTATGTTCATACGCATGCCCTGAGCAACGGGAGCCTTTACGCGAGCCTTGATCTGGCGGCCGAGGTATGCCCATGCGCCGTGGGGAACTTCCATGGTAATAAGGGGAACTGCCGACTCGTGCCAGCCTGCGGTGATCGAGAAGCCGTCAACATAGCCGGTTTTGTCAAGCAGCTCGCAGATCTCTGCGATATCGTCGCCGTTGCAGCCGCCGTCCATGAAGTCGCTGCCGCTGACGCGCAGGGAGATGGGATAGTCGGGGCCGACTGCCGCGCGCATGCCTTCAAGAGTCTCAACCATGAAACGGCAGCGGTTTTCGAGAGAGCCGCCATACTCGTCGGTACGGTGGTTGGTCAGCGGAGAGAAGAACTGACCGTACAGGTAGCCGGAGTTGGTTTCGATCTCGATGCCGTCAAAGCCGGCCTTCTTTGCGATGACTGCGGCCTCTGCCTGCCAATCAACAAATTCCTTGATCTCCTCGACGGTAAGCTCCTTGGGCATTTCAAAGTGGGTGAATCTGCCGGGGATGGGAGACGGTGCAACAGCCTGCTCGCCCTGAATGCTTGCGCGATTTGCACATCTGCCGCGATGCATGAGCTGTGCGAAAACCTTGCTGCCTCCTTCATGGATTGCATCGGTGAGCTTCTTAAGCGAAGGGATATATTTCTCGTCAGTGAGCATTGCGCCGTGGTTGGGATTGTAGCGAAGCTTATCCCACTGCATGTTGGCGAAGATGATAAGTCCTACGCCGCCCTGTGCGCGGCGCTTATAAAATTCAACAACGTCATCCATAATGAAGCCATCAACAGTGTGGCCTATGCTCATAGGTGACATGATCACTCTGTTTTTAAGCTCAAGCTTGTTGACCTTAAACGGTGTGTAAAGTCTTTTCATGATTTCCTCCTCAAATTAATAACCGGTTCTCAGCATCGATTATCCCGGCCGGAGAACTGATCGCGCCGATTATTTTTTGTGACGCCTATCTTTACTTGCAAACATCGTGCCAACTTTGTCAAAAAAATATTTTTGCCATCACCTGCGTTTTTCTATCGCGACACATTTATTGTTCATGTAAAGCAAAAGGAAGCCGACCGTCTTCGTAAATCAGACAGCCGACTTCCTTTTGACTATTTATCGTTTTTGCTATTTTTCATTCTGCGTGTTCTCCGCCGCGTTGAGTATCCTGTAAAGCGTCGAGCGCGATACGCCCATTTCCTTTGCAACACGGGATTTGTTGCCCTTATACTCCACCATAAGCTTTTTGGCCATTTCCAAACGCTGTTTGGTGAAGAAATCGCTCATTATCCTCAGCTCAGAGCTATCCTGCTCGATTTCCGGAACAGGCTCTTCTTTCTCGAGCATGCTTATGCCCTGCGGAAGATCCTCCCTCTCTATCTGATCGGTTTTGCATACGATCACGCTGTATTCCATGCAGTTGCGCAGCTCGCGCACATTGCCGGGCCAGCCGTATTCGCCCATAGCCAGCGCTGCGGCCGTGCTTATGCTGTGGATATTCTTCCCGTTTTCAAACGCGAATCGCTCAAGGAAATACTCTGCAAGCTCTTTAATATCCTCTTTGCGACGCCTGAGAGGTATCATTGTGAGGTTAATTACGTTCAGCCTGTAATACAGGTCTGCCCTGAAAGTTCCATCTGCGATGCACTTTGTCAGGTCCTTATTGGTGGCTGTAATTATTCGTACATCAACGTTTATCGGCTTTGTAGCACCGATACGGGTTATGCAGTTTTCCTCAAGCGCGCGCAGCAGGACACTCTGCATTTCAACCGGCATTTCACCGATCTCATCGAGAAACAGAGTGCCTCCGTCGGCAAGCTCGAATTTGCCTTTTGCACCGCTTCTGCTCGCGCCTGTGAACGAGCCTCCGACGTAGCCGAACAACTCGCTGCCTATAAGATCGCGTGGGATCGCAGCGCAGTTTACGGCAACAAAGGGCTTATCCTTGCGCTGGCTCGTGCAATGGATCGCATTTGCGAAAAGTTCCTTGCCCGTACCGGACTCGCCTTGAATGAGTATAGGACTCGAGGTTGCGGATATCTGCTCGGCAAAGCGTTTGAGCTGCACAAAATTATCCGAAACGCCGATCAGATCATCAAACGTATAGCGCGCATGGTTGCCGTCGGCAGGTTTTTCCTCTTTTCTTATTTTGTCTTTATATATGGTTATAAGTGCCCCGAATTGACGCGAATTTGTATTTATCGGACTGCAATCTGCGGAATACTGCTCGCGCACTCCGTTGCCGCGGACAAGCTCTACCGGCTTGCCTACGACCCGTTTTCCCTCGGCTATTTTCGATACGAGCGACACGAGCTCGGGACAAATATCGCCCAAAAAGCTGTTTATCGTTTCCTGCGGATGATAATTATAAAAATCATAAAACATATCGTTTGCAAAGGTCACCGAGCAGCTGTTATCGACCAGTATCACTATATCGTTGGTGCTGCCCCTGCTGTACTCATTGCGCTGCATAATATCGCGCATGATAACATCCTTTGTAACATGGCCGGTGGTTATTATGGTCTCGGTAGATTCGAGAAGCTTAAAGAGCGTATACATGCACTCATCAAAGTTTTCCTTGTACGTTAGAAGCACAACATACCCGTTTCGGCCGTATTTTCCCTTGATCCCGAACGCAAATGTCACATAAGGCTTGAGCGCGTCAAGATAGTGCTCATCCCCTACCACCCATGTGCTTTTTGGGCTGCGTGCAGCCATGACAGCCGCATTTGTGCCGGCAAAATTCTCGCCGAGATTTCCGCCAAGCTTGATATTTTTCTGTGAAAGCTCATCCTTTAGCTGTTTATTACCGTAACGTCCGAAAATATCGAAATTATCGTACAAATACAGCAAAACCGCCTTGTTTGCTGAAAGTGTCTCAGCCACTGCCTGATAGTACTCGGGTGTGCTTTTTCGCATGAGTCGGATATGTCCTGTGACATGCTTTTTGCAGCGCTCCGTATCCTCTTCCGTGACATCCGGAAGCTTAAGCGCATGCGCATCCAAGCCGTTTCTCTCGCACATGTATTTCGAGCTTTCAAGCATACTGATATACTCTTTTCCGCGGTTCAAAAAATCTGCCGTCATGCCCAACACACCTCTCAAAATTTTTTCAAAAAATATTTTTTACGTTTGCTCAGCCATTGTATCACTTAGTCGGCAGTGTGTCAAATTGTTAAAAGTGTATCATCTTTAGTCAGCTGTTTTGGCGCAAAGTGTATCGTCGTGAAACACTTCGCAGCATTTTTCATTGTAAACTATCACGTTTTAGGGCTTGATTTTGTACGTTTCTTTTGATACTATTATATAGTACGCAAAAAAGTGTTTCAAATTGTCAAATCGTAAACTAACATTTTGCAATCGATCGCCGAAGTATTTATCCTGTCGGTCTAACGCCATGAAGCTACACAATCAGGTTACAATTAAACAAACCATCACTCCGGCCACGATTCAACTGCTGGAGATGGTGCAGATGAACACGACCGAGCTAAGCTCCTATCTGACCGAGCAGGCCATGGAAAATCCCGCGATCGACATTGACGAGCTCGGTTCGGCAGCAAAAGGCAGCGAGCTTTCCGACAAGGTCGAGTGGCTCAGTTCATTTGACCGCGACAGGAGTGAACAAAACATCGCCGGCGACGACGACACGCTCGACAGTCCGATAGCAAGCCGTGCTCAGGTCCCCGACGTGAGAGCATATCTCTTGAGCCAGCTGTTAAACTCCGATGCCGACTGCGAAACGAAAAAGGTTTACCGCTACCTTATCGGTTGCGTTGACAGCCGCGGATTTTTATCCGAGGATTGGGGAAGCGTTTCAAAAAAGCTCGGCGTTTCACGGGAAGAGGTCGAAAATTGCGTTGCCGTCATGCGTTCCCTGCCCCCGAAAGGTATATGCGCAAGGGACGTGCGCGGCTGTCTTGCCGCTCAGCTCGGCAGCGATAAAGCGAACGGAGTAGCCCGCAGCATCGTCGAAAACCACCTTGAGGAGCTATCGCGCGGCCACTACGCAGCAATAGCAAAAGCGCTTAACGTTACAACAGCAGCCGTTCGCTCTGCGGAAAAGCGCATAAAGCGGCTTTATCCTTATCCTTCATCGGCCTTTGAGGGCGACAGGAGCGACGACAGCATATATGTTTCACCCGACATCATAATAAGTGCATCCGACGAGGGGCTCAATGTTTCGCTCTGCCATCCGTTTACCCCTCACCTGAGAATAAGCTCATTTTGCAGCGAGCTGAAAAAATCGTCGGATGATCCCGACGTTCTTAAATACGTTGAAGAGCGTATCTCTGCCGCCGGCAGACTGTATCAAAATGTGTGCAAATATGAGGAGACTCTGCTGAGCTGCTTCGGCAAGCTTGCCCGGCTGCAGAGCGCGTTTTTCTATGGCCGCACAAATGCATTCAAGCCTATGACGCTTGCCGACATAGCCGATTCGACGGGTCTGAGCGTATCAACGGTCAGCCGCGCAATGCGAGGAAAGTATATTCAGTGCAGCCGCGGCGTCATACCGGCCAAGCTGTTTTTCTCGGCAAAGCTCGAGGGAGACAGCGGTGAACGCTCGGCCGACGAAGCGAAAAAATATCTGCGCCAAGTGATCGACGGCGAGGATAAGTCCGCGCCGCTGTCCGATGCGCAGCTGAGTGATATCATGACCAAGAACGGCTTTGCCATATCGCGTCGTACTGTTGCCAAATACCGCGATGCGCTCGGCATACCGGGAACATACGTCAGAAAGCAAAGTTAGGAGAACTCATAGCATGATATACGAATTTGAGTCAAAGCGCCCGAAAATCGATCCCAGCGCTTATATCAGCGACAGCGCAATCGTGATCGGAGATGTCACCATAGGCGCGCGGTGCTATGTCGGTCCCGGCGCCGTTATCCGCGGCGACGAGCGCCCGATTTATATAGGCGACGAAAGCGCGGTTGAGGATCTGTGCGTTATTCATGTCGGCGGCCCCGATGCAAAGACCGACGGCTGCCACATAGGAAAGCGCGTAACGATCGGCCACGGTGCAATGGTCCACGGGAATTATATACGCGACGGCGCAAATATCGGCATGGGAGCCATAGTCAGTCTTTTCGCTGATATCGGAGAATACGCCGTTGTCGCGGAGGGCGCAGTGGTGAAAAAGCATCAGACGATACCTCCCCGTGTCGTTGTCGGCGGAGCGCCTGCGAAAGTTTTGCGGGAGCTTGAAGAAAAAGACATCTATGCATGGGAGCGCAGCAAGCAGACATACATTGATCTTGCCGCGCGCTGCAAAGCGCCCGGCGGTCTCAAGCGAATTGACTGAATATAAACGCAAAAATCCGACAGAGTTTCCTCTGCCGGATTTTGATTTTAGATTTTGAAATCGGGAATTATTTCTTGCCCATGTTCATCTGAGCTGCAACCTCGGCTGCAAAGTCCTCTTCCTTCTTTTCAATGCCTTCGCCGGTCTGGAAGCGAACTGCGTCAACAAACTTGATGCTGCCGCCGAGCTTCTTTGCCGCATCGGCAATGTACTTCTCAACGCTGCCCTGGAAGATATCGCCGCGGACGAACTCCATCTGCATGAGGCAGTTTTCCTCGTAGAACTTGTTCATCTTGCCCATGACGATCTTTTCCTTGACCTGAGCGGGCTTGGAAGCCATCTTCGGGTCGTTGTCCATAAGTGCAAGAGCAACCTTCTTCTCTTCTGCGAGGACGTCCTCGGTCACCTGAGACTTATCCCAGAAGCGAGGATTGAGAGCTGCGATCTGCATTGCGACGTTCTTGCCGACTTCGGTAGCATCTATGCCGCCTTCAACTGCAAGGTTGACGAGGACGCCGATCTTGCCGCCTGCGTGAACGTAAGCGACGGAGGTGTTCTCACCAAAGCGTGCGAAACGACGGATCTGGAGATTCTCGCCGATGGACATGACCTTCTCGGGCATGGTCTCAGCAACTGTAAGCTCGCTGTTGGGGTATTTGCACTGCATGAGGGCATCAACATCTGTGGGGTTGTCCTTCAGGACGACCTTGCAGATATCCTTAACGAAAGCGACGAAAAGATCGCTCTTTGCGCAGAAGTCGGTCTCGCAGTTGACTTCAACAACTGCGCCGACGCCGCACTCGGGGCAAACGGATGCGTATGCCATGCCTTCCGCTGCAATGCGGCCGGCCTTCTTTGCTGCCTTTGCAAGGCCCTTTTCACGCAGATACTCAACGGCCTTGTCCATATCGCCGTCGCACTCGGACAGTGCCTTTTTGCAGTCCATCATGCCGACGCCGGTCATCTCACGGAGAGTTTTTACGTCCTGTGCTGTAAATGCCATAACTTTTTCCTCCTGTATTATTTAAGAAAGGGAGCAGGATGTGCTCCCTGATGAATTATTCTTCTTCAACCTTCTCGGCTTCTGCCTCTGCCAGGGTCTCCTCGACCTCAGCGTCGGCGCCCTGACGGCCTTCCTGAACGGCGTTTGCCATGGTGGATGCGATCAGGCGAATTGCGCGGATAGCGTCATCGTTTGCGGGGATAACGTAATCGACCTCATCGGGGTCGCAGTTGGTATCGACGATTGCAACGATGGGGATGTGCAGCTTGCGAGCCTCTGCGATTGCATTGTGCTCCTTGCGGGGGTCAACGACGAACATTGCGCCGGGGAGCTTCTTCATTTCCTTGACGCCGCCGAGGTACTTCTCGAGCTTCTCCATCTCGCCCATGTGCTTCATGACTTCCTTCTTGGGAAGCATATCGAAGGTGCCGTCCTCCTGCATCTTCTTGAGCTGAGCAAGGCGATCGATACGGGTGCGCATGGTCTTGAAGTTGGTGAGCATGCCGCCGAGCCAACGAGCGTTGACATAGTACATACCTACGCGGGAAGCCTCTTCCTTGACTGCCTCTGCCGCCTGCTTCTTGGTGCCGACGAAAAGGATGCTCTGGCCGTTTGCGGCAACATCGCGAACGAAGTTGTAAGCCTCTTCGAGCTTCTTGACGGTCTTCTGCAGGTCGATGATATAGATGCCGTTACGCTCCATGTAGATGTACTCGGCCATTTTGGGGTTCCAGCGGCGGGTCTGGTGACCGAAGTGGACACCGGCTTCCAGCAGCTGCTTCATAGATACTACTGACATTTGTTTTTCCTCCTGATTTGTTTTTTCCTCCGGACACTTCTTCCCTCTCCCCAAGCCGTAGCCACATGGGAAAAAGTCCGTGCCCGTGCGAAATGCCTTGATATAATATCAAAAATCCAACGCTTTTTCAATAGTTTTTTGCCATTTTGTCAAAAATTTTTTCTTTTTTTCTGCGGCGCCTGGGCTGGTCGGCCTCGGTCTCGACGAGTATGATATCTCCGCCGATGCGCACTATGCATTTCCACGGCAGAATGTAATCATCCTCCCTGCCGAAAAGCCCGAAAAATTTTGCTTTTCCCGGCGTTATGAGCGATATAAGCCGCCCCTCGGTCTCGTCAAACTCCGCATCGCATACATAGCCGAGCCGTTTACCGGTATGGATGTCTATGACCTCCTTGTATCGCAGTTCGGAAAAATAGCTTATCATTGCCGCGCCTCCCACATTAAAATACCGCCGTATTATTCTACGGCGGCATATGTATGTCCTATTCGGCTTTGTTCTTAGGTATTGATATCGTAAGGATAAGTTCGTTTTCCGTTTCCTCTCGCTTCATGCCGGCCGCTATGCCGCCCTGCTTCATAAGGTCAAGCCCATGCAGGATCGTATTTACGAATACGCGTACGTCCTTCATTACAAACGTTCGCTTCGGGTCGGCTTTTTCCTCCGGCTCGCGCAGGAGCGCTTCGATATAAGCATCGGCCGCTGCAACATTGAGGTCGTGCTCTATCATATACTCAAGCGCCGCGCGCTGCATATTTTCGTCCTGCAGGCGCAGCAGCGCTCTGCCGTGACGCTCGGTAAGTCCGTTATCGCGCAGCGAGCGCAAAACATCATCAGGCAGCTTCAAAAGCCGCAGCTTGTTTGCTACGGCCGACTGCGATTTGCCGATCCGACGCGCAGCCTCCTCCTGACTCATTCCGAACAGCTTAATAAGCTGGCTCAGGCCGTTTGCCTCCTCGATGAAATCGAGATCGCGGCGCTGCAAATTCTCGACGAGTGCAATGAGGCTTGCGTCCTCAAGGCTCACGTCGAGCAGTATGCACGGCACGTCGCACAGGCCCGCAAGGCGCGCCGCCCTGAGTCTGCGCTCGCCCGCTACGAGCTCGTATCGCCCGTCGCGCAGTCTCACAGTCAGCGGATTGAGCACGCCGTATTGGGCGATGCTCTCGGAAAGTTCCTGAAGCTCGCCGTCGGGGAAGTTTTTTCGCGGCTGCATGGGGCTTGGTTCAAGCTCGTCCACCGGCAGCCAGATAACGCCGCCCCTTCGTGTTCCGGGGCGCAATTTTGTCGCTTGCATAAGTGTACCTCCTATACACCGTAGTATATGGAAAATGTACACTGCTTTGTGCGCAAAGTATGGCGCATCATGTGATTCAAGCGAAAAAATTCTGCACTATATTAGTGCAGAATTTTCATATCAGCTTATAAGCTCCGGACAAAGCTCGGGATTTATCGCCCCGGGACATGCTGCGCACATTGCAGCGGCCTTCATGGCGGCCGATGCGCTTTCGGCAATGCCCAGTCCGTTGACTCCGGCCCAGATTATTGCCGCAGTTGCAGCATCGCCGCATCCGGTGCAGTTGGATATCTCCGTCGTCACGCACGGAAGTTTTATTATCTCGCCGTCGGACGCTGCCACGATACCGTCGCCTCCGAGAGACACGAACACCTTCTTTACGCCTGCGTTCAGCAGTGCTTCGGCTGCAAACAGCGAGGTGGATTCACCCGTCATGCTCTTTGCCTCATATTCGTTCGGCTTAAACGCCGTGAGCTTGCCGAGCACCGGCTTGAGCCGATCCGCCTTTGCGGCGGACACAGGGTCAGCGTACAGCGGAGCCGTAATGTTTTCGGCTATCCACGAAACGGTTTCCTGAGTGAGGTTTGCATCAATCACGACTGCGTCGGCCTCGTTTATTTCTTTTATATGTGCTTTGAGATATTCGGGAGTTATGCTTGCCGATATATCCGTATCGCTCACGCCGACGAGCATGTCGCCATTTTCATCCGTAACACACAAATAGCTCGACGTTCTTCCTCCGCTCATGCGGCGGCTCAAATGCATATCCATGCCGAGCTTTGTGCAGCTTTCATAAATGCTGTCGCCGTAAACATCGTCGCCGATGGCAGCAACGAGCTTTACATTAAGGCCAAGCAGGCAGAGATTGTGCGCAATGTTTCTGCCGACCCCGCCGGGGCTGAACGACACTGTTCCCGGATTTGAATCATGCATGCGCGGCGCCCTGTCGGGTCTCCCGAATATGTCCATATTGACGGCGCCGATAACAACTACAGTTTTATTCCCCATATGTCCTCCGCATACTCTTTTATCGCACGGTCGGCGGCGAATATGCCGGCCTCGGCAGTGTTTATTATTGAAAGTCTTGCGCGCTCGGCCGGATCGGAGATCACCGAGTACATTCTGTCATGAGTGTTGACATAGTCGCGGAAGTCCGCGCAGAGCATATACGGGTCGCCGTTGTAAAGCAGGTTTGAAACGAGATCGGAATAGCTCTTTCCGTCGGCAAAGCCGCGGCTTATCCTGTCGAGCACAGCGCCAAGCTCGGCATCCTCGCGCGCATAGCGCTGAGGATCGTAGCCGGATGCCTTGAGCGCAGTTACTTCATCGGTTTTAAGGCCGAACAGGAACATGTTCTTATCGCCGAGGCGCTCGTACATTTCGACGTTCGCGCCGTCAAGCGTTCCTATGGTAACGGCTCCGTTGAGCATGAGCTTCATGTTGCCGGTGCCGGAGGCCTCCTTACCGGCGGTGGATATCTGCTCGGAAACCTGCGCTGCCGGCATGAGCGCTTCGGCAGCCGAAACACGGTAGTTTTCCATAAAGCAGACCTGAAGCTTGCCCTTGCACAGCGGATCGCGGCTTATGTCATCGGCCAGCGAGCAAATAAGCTCGATGATGCGCTTTGCAGTGTAATATCCGGCAGCGGCCTTTGCGCCGAACACGAAGGTGACGGGCATGAAATCCGCGTTCGGATCGTCGTGGATCTTCATTTGCAGCCGCGTTATGAGCATCGCGCATAAAAGCTGACGCTTATACTCGTGCAGACGCTTTACCTGAACATCGAGGATCGCGTCCGGATCGAGCGCAAAGCCGTCGTTTTTGGCCAAAAACTTTGCAAAATCGTATTTATTGAGGCGCTTTATCTCGTTGACCCGGCGCTGAACATCGACATTTTCGGCATAGTCGAGAAGTCCGATGAGCTTTTCGGGCTTTGTCAGGTAATCGTCGCCCTCGAGCAGCTCGCTCACCAGGCCGTGCAGGCGCGGATTTATCTGCGCAAGCCAGCGGCGATGGTCGATGCCGTTTGTGACATAGGTAAATCTCTCCGGGCGGAGCCGGCAGACATCCTTGAAGAGGTCTTTTTTCAGTATCTCACCGTGCAGGCCGGAGACGCCGTTTATCTTATAGCACGCAGCAAGGCAGAGGTTTGCCATGTGAACCTGCCCGTCCTGAATTATAAGGTTCTTGCCGACCTTTTCGCTGTTACCGAACTTGGATACAAGGTACTCGCACCAGCGGCGGTTTATCTCGCACAGTATCTCCCACACGCGCGGCAAAAGCGTCTGCACCAGATCCTGCGGCCATTTTTCAAGCGCCTCGCTCATGACGGTGTGGTTCGTGTAGGCGACCGATCGGCTCACCTGCTCCCACGCCTCGTCCCAGCCGAGGCCGTATTCGTCCATCATGATGCGCATAAGCTCGGGAATGACGAGCGCAGGATGCGTATCGTTTATCTGGATCCTGTGGTGCTTTGAAAAGCTTTTTATATCGCCGAAGCGCTTTATATGCGTCTTTATGATCGACTGCGCAGTGGCCGAGAGGAAGAAATACTGCTGCTTTAGGCGCAGGGTCTTGCCCTCGATGTGGTCATCGGCAGGGTACAGCACCTTGGTGATGACCTCGCTCATCGTGCGCTGCTCAAGGCTCTTTACATACTCGCCCTCGGAAAACAGGTACATATCCAGCGCGCTCGTGCTGCGCGCGTCCCAAAGGCGGAGGATATTGACCTCGTTGCCGCCGTAGCCTGCAATGAGCATATCGCGCGGAACGGCCGTAACGGTCTGATAGCCGGTATGCTCGGCGTGGTATCTTCCGAAGCTGTCCCATCTCGGGGAGATGGTTCCGCCGAAGCGGACCTCAACGGCTTCGTCGTTGCGCGCAACGAGCCAGCTTTCGGCCGCGCTGCGCCAATCGTCGGCGACCTCGGTCTGCTTGCCGTCAACTATCTTCTGGCGGAAAATGCCCAGCTCGTAGCACAGCGAGTAGCCCGTTGCCGGGATACCGAGCGTGGCCAGCGAATCCATATAGCAGGCCGCGAGCCTGCCGAGGCCGCCGTTGCCGAGACCCGCGTCGTTTTCGGCCTCGAATATATCCGAGGCGTTGCGGCCGAGATCCTCCAGAGCGCCGGTGAGCGCGTTGGCAATGCCGAGGTTGAATGCGTTTTTCATGAGGCTGCGTCCCATGAGGAACTCCATGGACAGATAGTGTACCTCGCGGTCGGGGCAGCGTGTTTCCTCGACTGCAAGCAGTCTGCTCATGATCTCGCGAATGACGATGGCGCTTGCCTGAAACACCTGATCGTCGGTCGCGGTTTTTGCTGTCACGGCGAAGTGCGCGCAGAGTTTATCCTCGATCGCGCTGCGTACCTCGTCGCGTGAGATTTGGCTTGTGAACATTTTAGGTAACTCCTGATTAGATCTTTGTGCCCTTCGGGAGCACTACCGGCAGCTTCTCGCTGCCCATTATCGTCTGGAACGACGAAACGGTCGAAGATTTGTCGGCAATGACGTTTTTCATTATGACGCCTTCGCCGATCTCCGTTCCGCGCATGATGACGCAGCCGGAAAGCTGCGCGCCCTTTCTTATGCGCACATCGGAGGAGATGATGCAGTTGTCGATCTCGCCCTCGATTATGCAGCCGTCGGCAACAAGGCAGTTTTTCGCCGCCGAGCCCTCGGCGTAATAGGTGCTGACATCCTCGTGCGTTTTTGTGCGCACGGGGCGCTCCGCCGGGAACAGCTCGGCTCTGTTTGCAGCCGAGAGCATATCCATATTGGCATTGAAATATGCCTCGGTGCTCATTATGCGCTTGCCGTAGCCGCAGTGGAAGAATACGTTCACCTTGCCGCCGGACGCAAGATAGTCGGCTATCGCGTCACGGTGGAAGTGATAGTGGTTTGCGGCGGCGCAGGCGTCCATCATGCTTATGAGCAGCTGCTTTGAAATAATATATGCTTCAAGCGAAGCCGCGCCCTCGCCGGCTGCTGTCTGATTGAAGATCATGCTGCGTGCAAAGCCGTCGGCATCGACGATGTAGCGGTGGTGCCGATAGTCGGGCGTTGCGTCGGTGCAGATCGCGGTTATCTCCGCGCCCGATGCAAGGTGCTGCCTTATCGCCGCGCGCAGGTCGATGTTTGCCGCCGTGTTGCCATGCATCATTATTATGTACTTGGCGTTTATATCGTGAATATAGGTCGAAACGGCATTGAGCGCCTCGATCGTGCCGGTGTAGTCGCCCCGGTGATATTCAGGCAGGCCGAACGGCGGCAGCATGCGCAGTCCGCCTATTCTTCTGCCCATGTCCCAGTCCTTGCCGCTGGCAAGGTGGTCAAGCAGCGACTGATAGTCGCGGCGCATGATAACGCCGACATCGTGTATGCCCGCGTTCATCAGCGAGGACAGAGCAAAATCAATAAGTCTGTATCGTCCGCAGAACGGCAGCGAGGACGCCGTGCGGCGGCGCACAAGCTCGCCCAGCGCGGGCACTGCGCCGTAAGCAAAGATTATTCCGTGAAAATCGCTCATTTTCAGACCTCCTCGCTTTTATAGATCATAGCGCCTGCTTTGACGCTTGCGTTTTCGCGTATATCAAGTCTCGGGCCGCAGGTGGCAACGCCCCACGCCTCGCTTCCGTCGGGCGGAGCGCCGACGTGTGCACCGCGGTGTATGACCGTCTGCTCGCCGATTATGGCGTATTCGACGACCGCGCCCTCCTCGACCTTCGCGCCGGGCATGAGCACCGAATAGAGCACCTTTGCGCCCTTTTCGACCACTGCCGACGACGAGAGAACGGAGTTTTCGACATGACCCTCGATCTCACAGCCCTCGGTTACGATCGAATGCACGACCGTTGCTTCCGGGCCGACATAGTGCGGCGGCTGTGCGACGCTTCTTGACCTTATCGGCCAGCTCGGATCATAAAGATTTATGAGCGTTGTCGAAAGCATGTCCATATTTGCGTCCCACAGGCTCGTTATCGTGCCGACATCGCGCCAGTAGCCGTCAAAGCGATACGGCCAGAGCTTTTCGCCGGCTTTGAGCATGTTGGGGATTATATTTTTGCCGAAGTCCTTGCTCGAGGTTGGGTCATTCTCGTCCTCGATGAGGTACTTGCGGAGCTTTTTCCAGTTAAATATGTATATGCCCATAGAGGCAAGATCGCTCTTGGGCTGCTTGGGCTTTTCCTCAAACTGCTCAACATATCCGTCGGGGCCGAGGTTCATGATGCCGAAGCGCGTTGCGTCCTCCATGGACACCTGCAAGACCGCTATCGTGCAGGCTGCGTCCTTCTCAATATGCTCGCGGAGCATCTTGGAATAGTCCATCTTATATATGTGGTCGCCAGAGAGAATTAAAACGTTATCGGGATCATACATCTCGATAAATCCGATGTTCTGATAGATCGCATTTGCCGTTCCGGAAAACCACGAGCCTGTCTCGCCGGCTGTCTGATACGGCGGAAGTATGAACACGCCGCCGTCCGTCGAGTCAAGATCCCAGGGCTGACCGCCGCCGATATAGCTGTTGAGCTGCAGCGGACGGTACTGCGTGAGCACGCCGACCGTGTCTATCCCCGAATTTGCGCAGTTTGACAGAGGGAAGTCAATTATGCGATATTTGCCGCCGAAGGGCATATTGGGCTTTGCCACGTCCTGCGTAAGGGCGTAGAGTCTTGAGCCCTGACCTCCGGCAAGGAGCATTGCTATGCAGCTTTTCTTCATGTCGTCCGTCCTTTCTGACTTTTAAATAAATGACGGCAAAGTGCCTTAGCTCCCCTGCCGTCATTGCACAGGGGAATTTACCCCTTAGTTAAATTTATTCATCGCGCGATCAGCGCCCTCGGTGATATAGCACTCAACGGCGTCGGCGGCTTTTTTTGCGACAAGCTCCATATCCGCCGCGTCCTGACCCTTGAAGGCCGAAAGCACCCAATCGGCCATGTCATAGTCCGGGTGCGGCTTATCGCCGACACCAAGGCGTATGCGCGGAAACTGATCGGTCCCGAGCCGGGCAATGACGCTTTTAAGTCCGTTGTGTCCTCCGGCCGATCCGCCGCGGCGGATGCGCAGTCTGCCGATGGGCAGCGCCGTTTCGTCGGACACGACAATGACGCGCTCGGGCGGCACCTTATAGAAGTTTGCCGCCTGCGCTATCGCGTCGCCCGAGAGGTTCATGTACGTCTGCGGCTTCATAAGCAGCACCTTTTTTCCGCCTATATCAGCCGTCTGCGTAAGCGCCTTAAAGCGCATTTTGTTTATGCTCACGCCGAGCTTTTTTTCCATGGCGTCGGCCGCCATGAACCCGGCGTTGTGCCTTGTTCCGTTGTATTTAAGTCCGGGATTGCCGAGGAACGCAACGATCCACTCGGCTCCGCCTTTGGAGAAGAACATTTTACTCGAACAGGTTGGAGATGGATATCTCCTCGTAAACGCGCTGGATCGCCTCGGCAAACACAGGTGCTACGGACATGTACTTGATCTTATCGCAAGGCTGTGCATTTTCGGGATACGGGATGGTATCGAGCAGGAGCAGCTCCTTGATACAGCTGTTTTCAATGCGCTCGATAGCCGGGCCGGAAAGGACGCCGTGGCTTGCGCAGGCATAAACTTCCTTTGCGCCGCCTATCTCGACGATAGCCTTTGCCGCGCCGACGAGTGAGCCTGCGGTATCGACCATATCGTCAAGCAGGATGCAGGTCTTGCCCTCGACATTGCCGATGATGTTCATGACCTCGGACTGGTTTGCCTTTTCGCGGCGCTTGTCAACGATGGCCATGTTGCAGCCGAGCTTCATGGAGAAGTTGCGTGCGCGTGCGGTGCTGCCGACGTCGGGGGATACGACCATGATATCGTCGTTTTCTCTGCCGTAAATGTCTATATAATGCTTTGCAAAGAGAGGGGCGCCAAAAAGATTGTCAACAGGGATATCGAAGAAGCCCTGTATCTGTGCGGCGTGGAGATCCATTGTCAGCACGCGGTCTGCGCCTGCTGCGGTGATAAGGTTTGCAACGAGCTTTGCGGAGATGGGATCGCGGCTTTTTGCCTTGCGGTCCTGGCGGGCATAACCGAAATACGGAATAACGGCGGTGATTCTGCCTGCCGATGCTCTGCGCATAGCGTCGATCATAACGAGCAGCTCCATGAGGTTGTCATTGACGGGCTTGCAGGTCGACTGAACGATAAAAACGTCGGCGCCGCGAACAGGCTCATGAACGGATATCGAGCACTCGCCGTCAGCGAAGTGAGCACAGGTGCAGTCACCGAGGTTCTTGAAAAGCTGGTTGCATATCTGGTTTGCAAGCTTGGGATTGGAGTTGCCGGTAAATACCTTGATCTCTTTGCCGTGGGAAATCATTTGTAATCGTCCTCTCTGTATTTATTCGGGGTTTAACCCATTATCTTTATCTCTTGGATTATACCAAATACATGATAATTTGAAAAGAGGGCTGAACATAGAATTTTGTAACCGTATTGACCACATTTATGTGTAAAAATGCAAGGGCAGCCTCTGCCGCCCCTGCACTCATCAGTTAAGAGCCATGATCCCCATGGCCGATCTTAACGCATTTATCTTGTTTTCAATGTCATATGACGCAAAAAACACGTCTTTAACTCTTTGAACATCACCGCCTGTGACAAAGCCTGCGAGGATGCACAGCGCGCCCAGAATGAGCGCCACGATCGCGACGGTCGAAACCACCTTCCATACCTTACTCATTATCCGGCACCTCCTTGACGCAGAAGCTTCTTCCCAGCGCTTTTGCGCCGCGGACTATTCCGCTTATACCGCGCACCAGCACAAGAACGCCGATCCACAGCAGGATAAGCGCCACTGCAAACGCTATCAGCACAGCACCTGCACACAGCATTATATCCGCAAATATCACAAGCTTTGCAAATGCAAAGCCTATAGCCTCAACGCCGATCGTAATGAGCGATACGCCGAGAGCGACCAGTACGACCGCCACCGCAAGTGCGAGCACGATCAAAACGGCGCTGATGGGGATCGCAAAGATAAGGTACAGTATCAGCAGCGCGACGTTTGTCTTATACTGTGTTGTCTCCTCGGGCAGCTCTATGCTCTCAAGCTCTTCAAACACGAGTTCGGGCGCATCGTTTTCCTCGACAGGCGCAACATCGGCCGGTTCTTCCCCGGTTTCGGCAGTCTCCGTCTCCTCCGTCTGCCGATCGGCCTCGGTCGTCTCGATGACCGGAGCTTCATCCGAAGCAGCTTCTTCGGCAGGCTTTTCATCGGCCTCGTCAGCTTCCTCCGGCTGAGTTTCCTCTTCCGGCGCCGTCTCATCGCTTTTTTCTTCGTTCTCGGTCTCTTCCGACACCGGCGCCTCTGTTTCAGGCTCGACGACCGTGCTTTCTTCGTCGGAAGCTATCTGAGTGCCGTCTTCCTCTGTCTCGGGTTCCGGCTGGACGGTTTCTTCGGCAGCAGGCTGCTCCGGCTCATCGAAGAACATGGGCTTGTACTCCACGCCCTCCTCCTCGGCCTTTTCACGGCGGATCTCCTCGATTATATCCGCATACGAAAGTCCTGTGTTTACCTCCGCCGTTTTTTCCTTTTTCACCGGAGTCACAAATATATGCTCAGTTTCGGCAGGCTTATCCTCTTTAGAGTCCGCCTCCACCGCGAGCTTGCGCTCAGAGCGCTTATAGGTACGGGAAATGGTAACGGCCAACTTTGTCGGCGAGCCGAAGCTTTCGAGCAGAGCCTGCTCATCATCGGACTCATCAAGCATTTTATTGTACTGCGCAAGGATATCTTCCTTGTCCTCTTTAAACATAAATGCCAGAAGTTTTGAAAGCTCCGCCATATATTTTTGCCTGTTAATATGCGTCACCTCCGAATGGTTTCGTCAATTGTATCTATTAAATCCATACTATTATAGACAAAATGAATACATCGGTCAAGATTTTTTATATCTATTGACAAGGCTCGGCGCATTCGATAAAATAGTTCAGTTATTAAGATAAAGGAGAAATCATAATGGCAAAGGATAAAAAAGTTGAACAGATAACTGATATGGAGCAGGATTTCGCCCAGTGGTTCACCGATGTTTGCACCAAGGCGGAGCTTGTCGATTACTCCGGCATTAAGGGACTTTTCATCCTGCGCCCATACGGCTATGCCATTTGGGAGAATATACAGAAGGAGCTTGACAGGATGTTCAAAGAGGGCGGACATGAGAATGTTTCCATGCCCATGCTCATCCCCGAAAGCCTGCTTCAGAAAGAAAAAGATCACGTCGAGGGCTTTGCGCCCGAGTGCGCATGGGTCACCGTCGGCGGCTCGGAGGAGCTGCCCGAGAGACTGTGCATCCGTCCGACCTCCGAAACGCTTTTCTGCGATCACTGGAGTCATATCGTCCACTCATGGCGCGATCTGCCGATGAAATACAACCAGTGGTGCTCTGTGCTGCGCTGGGAAAAGACAACTCGTCCGTTCCTGCGCGGAAGAGAGTTCCTCTGGCAGGAGGGGCACACTCTGCACGAGACCGAGGCCGAAGCACGCGAGGAAACACTGCACCAGCTCGAGGTCTATGCCGACATGTGCGAAAACTACCTTGCAATGCCCGTCATCCGCGGCAACAAGACCGAGAAGGAAAAGTTCGCGGGCGCAGTGAACACCTACACCATCGAGTGCATGATGCATGACCATAAGGCGCTGCAGTCCGGCACGAGCCACTACTTCGGCACCGGCTTTGCAGAGCAGTTCAACATTACCTTCACCGACCGCGAAAATAAGCAGCGTTATCCGCACCAGACCTCCTGGGGCATGTCAACGCGCATAATCGGCGGCATAATCATGACCCACGGCGACAACAACGGTCTCGTTCTTCCTCCGCGCATCGCTCCTGTACAGGTCATAGTCGTTCCCGTTGCTCAGCATAAAGAAGGCGTCACCGAAAAGGCAACCGAGCTTTACGACGCGCTCAAGGCGGCAGGCATCCGCGCAAAGATCGACCTCAGCGACAACAGCCTCGGCTGGAAATGCGCGCAGTACGAGATGAAGGGCGTTCCTCTCCGCATCGAGATCGGCCCGCGCGACATTGAAAACGGCGTATGCATGGCGGTAAGGCGCGATAACGGCGAAAAGACCTCCGTCGCGCTCTCCGAGCTGACTTCAAAGGTTCCCGAGCTGCTCGACGCCGTGCAGCGGGGTCTTTTCGACAAGGCCAAGAAGAACCTCGACGAGCACATTTTCGAAGCGCACTCCCTCGAGGAAGCAAAGCAGCTTCAGGAAGAAAAGGGCGGCTTCATCAAGACCATGTGGTGCGGCGAGCTTGACTGCGAGCTGAAAATGAAGGAGCAGGCAGGCATGTCCTCGCGCTGCATCCCCTTCAAGCAGGAAAACCTCGGCGATACATGCCCGATATGTGGTAAAAAAGCAAAGCACATGATCTACTGGGGCGTAGCATACTAATATTCACGACAGCAAAAAGCAAGCCGGATCGAACGGATCCGGCTTGCTTTTTTATACGATTTTCGTCCCGTTTAAAACGGCGCTTACAAGCTCATCGCCGTCGTAGCCGAGCTTCAGCAGGAAAAACGGCTCATCGTCGTTTTCAAGAAGGCGGAGAAATATCTTATCCCCCTCCCACAGCGTGAGGTCGCAGAGCTTTTTTCTGTCTATCCATTCAAGCTCGCCCTCGTCACAGGTCCTGATCTCGCCCTCAAAGCCGTCGGCTGTGAACAGGTGCATGTACTCCGACTCGCACTTGGTGTTTACAAAGGTGACTATGCCGCGGCAGCGCCACGAGGTAAGCGTAAGCCCCGTTTCCTCCCTTGCCTCGCGCAGCAGGCACTCGTCGGGGCTTTCGTCGGCCTCGAATTTTCCGCCGATGCCGATCCATTTATCGTGATTTATGTCGTTTTTCTTTTTCACGCGGTGCAGCATGAGATATTCGCTGCCGCGGCTTATGTAGCACAAGGTTGTGTTGAGCATGGTTTTCCTTTCATGTAAAAATTCCGGCCAAAAGGCCGGAATTTTGAATCACTCGATCTCAAGCTTCATCGGAAGCCAGAAGGTGAAGCCGTAAAGCATGGTGTTGATAAAGCAGCGAGTATCGTCATACCACACCTTCTTGCCTGCCTTTTTGGCAACGATGAAATACTCCGCAAGGTGCATTCCGTAAAGTGCCAGAGGCAGAACGGGGTTCTTCTTCCAGACAGAATAGGCGATGGTTGCCGCGCTCAGGCCGAGAACGCCTCTGCGCGCTGTGCTCCAATAGTTCATTGTAATTTCTCCTTATCCTAAATATCAGATGGGCTCATTATAGCAAATCTTTTCCGACTAAACAAGACCTTTATTCCTTCCATGTGCGCTCGGATATGATATACCTCGGGCGCTGCTTCGTTTCCATATATATCTTGCCGATGTATTCGCCGATTATGCCCATGCAGATAAGCTGCACGCCGCTGACAAAGCAGATGATGCACGTCATGCTCGCCCAGCCGGCCACCGCGCGCCCGGCAAGCGCCGCAACTATCGCCCATATAACGCCCACGAAGCTCAAAAGCGCAACGATCACGCCAAAGCTCATTATGAGCCTGAGCGGCTTTATCGAAAGGCTGGTTATCCCGTCGCCGGCAAGCGCGAGCATCTTGCGCAGAGGGTACTTGCTTTTTCCGGCGATGCGCTCTGCCCTTTTATACTCGACGCTTGTGCTTTTAAAGCCGACAAGCGGCACCATTCCGCGCAGAAAGAGGTTTACCTCTTTAAACTTTGCAAGCTCGTGCAGCGCGCGTGCGCTTATCAGCCGGTAGTCTGCGTGGTTATACACGATCTCAGCTCCCATGGCGGAGAGAAATCTGTAAAAGCCCTGCGCGGTCGTGCGCTTAAAAAAGCTGTCGGTCTCGCGGTCATTTCTCACGCCGTAGACGATATCGCAGCCGTCGAGATAGGCGCGAACCATATCGTCCATCGCGTTTATATCGTCCTGCCCGTCGCAGTCGATGGATATACTTATATCGCAGCGATCCTTCGCCTCCATAAGTCCGGCAAGCACGGCGTTCTGATGGCCGCGGTTGCGGCTTTGGCTTATGCCGATGTAATGCTCGTCGCTCGCGGCAAGGGCGCGGATAATGTCCCATGTTCCGTCGCTGCTGCCGTCGTTTACAAACATTATGCGGCTGTTTTCGGAAACGAGCTTTTTTTCGGCAAGCTCATGCAGCTTATTTAAAAACATCGGCGCCGTTATCGGCAGCACCTCCTGCTCGTTATAGCAGGGAATGACAATATATAAAACGGGGTTTTCCATCGCGTTCTCCTAAGTAATATGATATATAAATTTTAACCTCTCGCCAGTGCGGTGTCAATTAAGAATTTCCCGTTGATTTATGGCGCATATTGCAGTAAAATGATTCATCACATTTTTCAGGAGGCAACACAAATGAGCTACATTCCCACAGTCGATCAGGCAAAAGAGCTTGTCGCCGAGTTCAACAAGGAACCGTTTCACCTCCAGCATGCCGAAACCGTTTCCAAGGTCATGGGCGAGCTTGCAAAGGAGTTTGATCCCGAGCGCGTCGATTACTGGGCCGCCGTCGGCATGCTTCACGATATTGATTTTGAGCTTTACCCCGAGCAGCACTGCGTCAAGGCGCAGGAGCTGCTGCGCGACAAGGACATAGACGAATCGGTGATCCACGCCGTCATAAGCCACGGCTACGGCATATGCATCGACGTTGAGCCCGAGCTTTTCATGGAAAAGGTCCTGTTTGCAGCCGACGAGCTTACCGGCCTTATCGGCGCCGTCGCGCTCATGCGCCCGACCGGCATATCCGATATGGAGGTAAAATCGGTCAAGAAAAAGTTCAAGGACAAGAAGTTTGCCGCCGGCTGCTCGCGCGACGTTATCCTGCGCGGAGCCGAAATGTGCGGCTGGGATCTTGATACGCTCATACAGAAAACGCTCGACGCAATGCGCGCATGACAAGGATTTTCATTGCCGACGTCAGCTGCATAGACATTGAAGCTTTCCTCGGCAAAGTGTCGCCTGCGCGGCGCGAAAAGACGCTGCGCCTTTCGAAGGACGATGATAAGCGCCGCAGTCTCGGAGCCGAGATGCTTCTGATCAAAGCCGCGGGGCGTGATGATTACGTTCTCAGCAAAAATGAAAAGCCCTATTTCCCCGACAACGAGGTCTTCTTCTCGCTTGCCCACTGCGGAGACTATGCCGTATGCGCTGTCTCCGATGTGCCCGTCGGAGTTGATATTGAGCTGCCGAGGGCTGGCGGCTCAAGCCTTGCAAAGCGGTTTTTCCGGCACGACGAGGCCGCGCTCGTTTACGCTGCCGATGACCCGGATCGCGAGTTCTGCCGCCTGTGGACGCTCAAGGAGAGCTATATTAAATGCGCCGATCTCCGTCTTGGCAATATCCGCAGCTTCTCTGTCGTAAGCGGCGCGGAGGGCTGCTCGTTTTCGTGCGCTTCCCACGGCGAATATCTCATCGGCTGCTGCGCGAAAACGCAGGACATCGGCGAAATTATTATAATTAACGAAAAAATCTGAGGTCAACTTGGCCTCAGATTTTTTCTAACAATTCCGGAAGCTCGGACAGGGCATGTATCTCGTGATCTGCCGGGATATCCTCTTTGCCGGGCAGGCGCTTTGGGTTAAACCAGCAGGTTTTTATGCCGGCGTTTATGCCGCCGAGGATATCCGACGACAGCCTGTCGCCGACGATGACGGCCTTATCGCGCTCAAAGCCCTCGATGCGCGAAAACACGATATCGAAAAACTTCTTTGTCGGCTTATCCGCGCCGAGCCGCTCGGATATGAAAATATCCTTGAAATACGGCGCTATGCCGGCGCTCTCAAGGCGGCTGTCCTGCACGGAAGCCGTGCCGTTTGAGACGATGTAAAGCTCGTATTTATCTTTAAGCGCCTGCAAAAGCTCGGGCGCGCCGTCAACGAAATAATGACCTATGCCGAGGAGATACTCGTAGCTTGCCTGTGCCATCTCGCTCGGCACATTTTTTATGCCAAGCTCGGCAAACAGCGCGTCAAATCGCTTTACAAGCACCTGCTCGCGCGTCAGCTCGCCATGTTCGAGCATCGCCCAATGCTCGTCGTTTATCCGACTGTAGAGCGCTATGACCTCCGGCGATGAGGGAACGCCGATGCGGTCGAAGGTTTTCTTTATTGCCGCAGCCTCGGCCTTACCGAAGTCAAGCAGCGTATCGTCAATGTCAAGAAACACATACTTTATCATGGTCTTCTCCTCAGTGCACAAGGTAAAAGCTCCAGTCTGTGCGCAGTGAACGCGGAGCCGTGTCCACGAGCTTTGAAAGCCAAAGCTCAAACGTCAGATTATAATTATCGAAAAAGCTCATGCGTGCCTTTGCCCCATCGCGTCCGAACTCAAAGCCCGGCTTTTCGACAATAGCGTCAAACATTCCGCTCACCTGCTCGTAAACCTCATTCATCATGTCCGGCGACGGCGCGCCGAAAGTGAGCGCTTTCAGCCTTTCGGCATTTGCACAGAACCAGTCCCAGAATTTTTTGAGCTTTTCGCTGTCGATCGCTCGCGGCGCAAAGTGCGAGTTTTTCTGCTCGATTATCTCCATAACTCCGAGCGCCGAGGCTCTTTCAAGCTCAGGCGCACATTTTTTCAGCTCGCTCATTTTTTCTGCGGCTTGGACCTTGCGCCCCGTTGCTGCATAAAGCGTCGCCCATGTGACGAGCATCTGCGGCGGAGAATAGTTATACCTCTGCGCCTCGTAAAGCTCAAACTCCGCATCGTCATAGCGGCGCATCATTATAAGGCAGCTTGCAAGGTTCCCATGCACGGAGCCGAGAAGCGGTTCCTCTCTGACGGCCGGCACCTCGTCTTTTTTAGGACGTGAGAGGATCTCGTCAAGCGCCTTGACATACGCGCCGGATGCGGCCTCGTAATGACGCTTTGTGTGCAGACACTTTGCCAGCATGAGATAGACCATGTAAAACTCCGGTTCACGCTTTGCGGCCTCTCCGTAATAAACAATAGCCATATCTATTATCCCGGTTTTATCCCAGCACACACCCGTGAAGAAATTTACCGCCGCAAAATCCGCGTCACTGCGGCATGCGTCCAAAAGCCTGTCGAGCTTTTTGGCCGCGGCAGTGTATTTCCCTCTGCTTATCAGGTTGAGCGCACCGACAAGCTCAAGGCGCGACGCCTCATCGTCGGCAAATGCAGGCTCCAGCAAGTCGCCGAACATTCGGCAGTGGGTGCTCCACGAGCTTTCATAGCCTTCGGATATTTTTTTGCTTTTAAGCAGCAGCTGCGTGTATTTATTCCGTATGTTTCTCCGCTTTTCGTCCATCGTAAGCACCTCGACGTTTTATGCACTGAATTATATGACAAAGCTCCATTTGTGTAAAGCAAAAAACTCTTCATTTTTGAAATTTATATCCCCCCACCCGGCTTGTGGAGGGTGATTTTGCATGTTAAACTTCAAACATGAGAAGTTTGCACTAACGCAAGGAGACAAGAATCATGAGCACTCTTACAGGCACAATTGAGCAGTATTGGACGCGCCGCGCAAGCTCGTACACCGAGGTGGTCAAGAAAAACCTCGCCGACGGCTGGGACAGCAAATGGGCTGACGAGCTCATCAAGAACTTCCCCAAGGCGGAAGGAAGGTATCTCAAAGTGCTGGATATCGGCACAGGTCCGGGATTTTACGCCATAATCCTCGCCTCGCGCGGCTATGACGTGACCGCTGTCGATCTGTCCGAGGGAATGCTCGAGCAGGCAAAAGCCAACGCAGGCAAGCTTGCCGAAAAGATTCGCTTTCTCAAGATGGACGCTCAGACGCTCGAATTTCCCGACAACGAGTTTGATGTTATCGTCACAAGAAACCTCACATGGAACCTGCCCGATCCCGTGAAGGCCTACGGCGAGTGGCGGCGCGTTCTGCGCGACGGCGGCGTGATGCTCAACATCGACTCTAACTGGTATGCCTATCTTTTCGACGATGAGAAAAAGAACGAAAAGCAGGCCGAGCGAGACTGCACGGTGCAGGCCGGAGTCGAAGACTACGAAAGCTACGACGAAAGCTGGCTTATGGAAAACATTTCGCGCACACTGCCGATGGGAAAGCTTCCGCGCCCTCACTGGGATGCGGTGACGCTGCTCAACCTCGGCTTCAAAAACGTAAGTGCGGACACTTCCGTCAGCCGCAGGCTCTGGAGCCGCGAGGAGATGCTCAACTACGCATCCACTCCGTGCTTTCTGATAAGAGCCGTAAAATAAGTCTGAAATGGAGAGGAACAATGAAAAAAAGAATAATCGCACTTATGCTCGCACTTATCATGGTGCTGAGCCTTGCCGCATGCAGCAGCAATGATAACGGCGCTGCCGATGACGGCGAAAAGATACTCCACGTCGCGGAAAGCTTCGCCTACCCCAGCCTTGACGCGCACAAGGAGTACTACGGATGGTACACCTCCATCTACGGCATCACAGAGGCACTATTCAAGATGGGTGATGACAGCTCGGTTCAGCCCTGTCTTGCGGAAAAGGCAGAGGTCTCCGACGATAACCTGACCTGGACCGTTACGCTCAAGGACGGCATAAACTTCTCAAACGGCAATGCCGTGACCGCAGAGAATGTCATCGCAAATCTCAAGCGCTGCGGCGAAGTCAACGTGCGCTTTGCGCAGTTTGCCGACTACGAATACAAAGCTGTCAGCGACAAGGAATTTACGATAACCACCGATGAAATTTACCCCACGCTCGTAAATGACCTTGCCTCTCCCGAGATGGCGATAATGGATCTTGACGCATCTAATGATATCGACAATGCCCCTGTTGCGACCGGCCCATTTGTTGTAAAGTCTTTCCAGCCCGAAGGCACTGTGGAAGTCAGCCGCAACGACAAATACTGGGGCGGAGACGTTAAGCTTGACGGCGCGGTGTTCTACTACATGCAGGATGATGAGTCCAAGCTCATGGCAATGCAGAACGGCGAAATTGACTGCTACACCTCGGTCACAGCCGCCGCAAAGGAGATATTCGACGCATCTCCCGACAAGTACACGGTGACGGACATTCCGGCAACAAGATTGCAGTTTTACATGCTCAACCAGAACCGCCTGAGTGACGAGCTCAGGAAGGCAATAAACCTCACCGTTGACTGTGACGCTATCGCTTCCTACTTAAACGGCACAGTCACCGCAGCAGTCGGCCCCTTCGGAACCTCAACGGCTTACGGCAAGGTCACAAAGCCCGCCGTTGACACGGCCGCGGCAAAGGCCGCGATTGAAGAAGCCGGATACACTCTCGGCTCTGACGGCATCTATGAGAAGGACGGACAGGATCTCAATCTCAACATATGCTACTATCCGGCCCGCTCGCTCGACTCGCTGGCGCTTCTCATTCAGGAGCAGCTCAAGGCCATCGGCGTCGGCTCCTACCTCACCTCTCAGGAGGACGCAGACGCGACCTACATTCTCTCCGGCGACTATGACATTGCTCTCTACTGCATGATAGCCGACAAGAACGGCGACCCGTACTATTTCATCGACACCGTGCTTCGTCCCGGCGGCTACTGGGCCTCGGCAGGCTTTGAGAGCGATGAGGCAAACGAACTTATCGCTAAGCTTCAGGTCGAAACCGATTCGAATGAGCGCGCACGCCTTGCAAACGAGATCGTCCAGCTCGCCATCGACGATAACGCCATCGGCTGCGTAGGCCTTTTCAACAACATAACCGTTTCCGTGAAGAATGTCAGCGGCATATACGAAAACTGCCCCTTCGATTTTTATCGCATAGACGCTGACACGGACATGTAATAACCCCTGCATCAGGAGCCTTCTCCCCCCGGAGGCTCCTGATGTTCAGGCAGAGGTGGATAATATCAAAAAGCAAATTTTAAAACGTCTGCTGCATCTTGCAGTGATAATAATAGGTTTGAGCTTTCTGACCTATCTTCTGATGTACATATCGCCCGGTGACCCTGCGCTGAAAAAACTCAACGCGCAGGGCATAACCGTTTCCGAGGAGACTTTGGAAGCTGCTCGCGAAGAGATGGGCTTAAACGAGCCTTTTCTTGCTCGCTATGCGCAGTGGCTCGGAAATGCGCTGACCGGTGACCTCGGCACATCATATAAGGACGGCATGCCCGTTGCCGGAAAGCTCACTCATGCTCTGCGCTATACGCTTATTTTAAGCGTGGCAAGCCTTGCGGTTTCGCTCATAGTATCGCTTCCTCTGGCCGTTATAAGTGCCGTTAAGAAGGACGGCATTCTCGATAACATCGTAAAGCTTCTGAGCTTCATCGGAAATTCGCTGCCCAATTTTCTCATTTCGGTGCTGCTTATGTACTTTTTCTGCGTCAAGACCGACCTTCTGCCGGTCCTTGCAGACGAAAGCGTAAAGGGGCTTATCCTCCCCTGCCTTGCTTTGGCAATACCGATGTGCTCGCGCTTTTTGAGGCAGTTTCGCGCTGAGGTGCTCGAACAGCTCGGGCGCGACTACGTTCTCGGCGCAAAGGCGCGCGGTGTGAAAAGCTCGATCATTCTTTTCAAAAACGTGCTGCACAACGCTGCGATCCCCATTCTGACCATAGTCGCACTTTCGATCGGCTCGCTTTTGGGCGGCAGCGTCGTTGTTGAAACGATATTCCGCTGGCCGGGGATCGGCAAACTCGTCATGGACTCGATCACCGCGCGCGACTACCCCGTAATTCAGGGCTTTGTGATATTCACAAGCTGCATATATGTTCTCATAAATCTTGCAGCCGATCTCTGCTATCGCCGTCTCGACCCTAGGGTCGGGCAAATGTGAGGTGAGCGCATGGATCTTACTATGACTGCACGCAAAAAGCAAAAACGCAGACTCTGCGTTTTTCTCACTCTCGCCGGAGTTCTGATGCTCATCGGGCTGCTCGCTCCGCTTATCGTTCCGAACGACCCAAACGCGACGAACGCCGCGAACATGAACGCCTCTCCGAGTGCGAAATATCTCTTCGGAACCGACCGATACGGCAGATGCGTTTTCTCCCGTGTCCTCATGGGCGCGCGAACCTCGATATTCTCGGCCGTTGTTCTTGTTGCGGTAACATTTGTTATCGGCACCGTGCTCGGCATGATCGCCGGATGGTACGGCGGCGCGGTTGACAGCATAATCATGCGCATTGTCGATATCATGCTTGCGTTTCCGCAGATGGTTCTTGCCATAGCCGTTGCCGGAATTCTCGGCGGCGGCATGATAAATGCCATGCTTGCTATGGGACTGTCGGGATGGACGCTTTATGCACGGCTTGCACGCGCTCAGGTCATTGCCATGAAAAACGAACCGTTTATAAGCGCAGCGCGCCTTTCCGGCTGTTCGAATATAAAAATAATGCTGCACTATCTTCTGCCGTGCATGCTCGGCAGCCTTATTGTCAACGCCGCGACTCAGCTCGGAGTTATGATGATCGGCATTGCGGGGCTCTCCTTCCTCGGCATCGGCGTTACCGAGCCGCACGCCGAGTGGGGCAGCATGATAAATCAGTCGCGCGCTTATATGCAGCTGGCTCCTTGGGCGACGCTCGCCCCGGCCGGGGCGACGGTCGTGACGGTCATGATATTCAACTGCCTCGGCGATTTTTTGCGCGATTATCTCGATGTGGAGGCGGCAAAATGAATGATAACGTTATTTTGTCCCTCGAAGGACTAAGCGCAGGATATGGCGGCAGCAATACCATATCTAACATAAATCTTTCTCTTACAGCCGGAGAGGCGCTGTGCGTTGTCGGGCAATCCGGCTGCGGAAAGAGCACGCTTTTAAAGTCCGTGATGGGCGTATTCGACAAGCCCGTTATAACGGGCGGCGACATCATCTTTGACGGGCAGCGCCTGTACGAGCTTTCGCAAAAGCGCCGCTGTGCGCTCACGACCTCCGGCATGGGATTTATATTCCAGACGCCGGGCGCTGCGTTCAACCCAATACGGAGCTACAAAAAGCAGTTTATCGAAACCCTGAAAAGTCAGGGCAAATACGAAAAAGAAGCATTTTTGCCATCCGTGCGCGATGTTTTTTCAAAGCTGGATCTTCCCGACTGCGAGCGTATACTCGCCTCCTGCCCGTATGAAATGAGCGGCGGCATGAACCAGCGTATCGCGCTTGCTCTTGTGATGCTCATGCAGCAGAAGCTTCTGCTTGCAGACGAGCCGACAAGCGCCCTTGACGCAGTGACGCGCCGAAACGTTGCCGATGAGCTTATCGCCATGCGCTCCGACTGCGGCATAGCACAGATGATCGTGACGCATGATTTTGCGCTTGCTTCATATGTTGCAGACCGCATTGCTGTCATGCACCGCGGCATGATAGTTGAGCTTGCCCCGGCGCAGGAGCTTGTATCGTCGCCGCTTCATCCGTATACAAAGGCCCTGCTCGGCTCGGTTCCGATTCTCGGCGGCTGTATTCCTGCGTTTCCTGATGTGGATCCGGAATACTCCGGCAAGCTGATTGAATCGAGTCCCGGCCACTTTGTTCTCACGGAGGTCTGATATGGAAGGCATATTAAGCATTAAGAATCTCAGCAAAAGCTTTGAGCGCAGCGGCATGAAAACCGATGCGCTGAAAAATGCCAGCTTTGAGCTTAAATGCGGCGAGATACTTGGCATAGTCGGTACCTCCGGAAGCGGAAAGAGTACTCTTCTGCGCCTTATCAGCGGCCTTGAAGCTCCGGATGCAGGCTCGATCCGGCTTGACGGGCATGAACTCGGCACGAAGCGTTCCATTGCAGAAAAACGCGATATACAGATGATCTTCCAGGACGCCGGTGCATCATTTCATCCTCGAAGGACAATAGCGAGCTCGATAAACGATGCATTTCAAAGTCTTATGGGCAAGGGTGCGGTTTTGGATCTTGATACGCTTTGTCTCAATGTCGGCTTAAGCTCACAGCTTGCTCAGCGCTATCCGGGTTCGCTCAGCGGCGGCCAGTGTCAGCGCTTTGCCATTGCGCGAGCCATTGCCTCATCGCCGAAGGTGCTGCTGTGCGACGAGATAACAAGCGCTTTGGACGTATCCTCGCAGGCACAAATACTTGCACTGTTATCCTCGCTGCGTAAAGATAAGGGCATGTCCATAATCTTCGTATCGCATGACATTTCCGTTGTCAGCACTCTGTGCGACAGAATGCTCGTCATGCGCGGCGGAGACATCGTCGAACAAGGCAATACAAAAAGCATTATTTCAGCTCCGCGGAACGAATATACAAAGGAGCTTATAGCATCGGTGATGGAGGTAAAGCATTGAACACAGGCAAGAAAATTCAGCAATTTGTTAATGTTCCGGGAACACGGCTTAACTACCCCGAAACAGTGATCTTCGGTGCTCACGACGGAAAATGCGTTACCGTATCCGCCGGTGTTCACTGCCGCGAATACGTAGGCATACAGGCAGTTATTGAGCTTGCACGGACTATTGACCCAAAAGATATATACGGTGAGCTTCACTTAGTGCACGCATTCAATTACGATGGTCTCATCTGCCGCTGCTCGGACGTTTTTCCGTCCGACGGGAAAAACCTCAATCGCGTTTTTCCCGGCAGCACATGCGGAACCGACGCCGAAAAGCTTGCTGCATTCCTTGAGGAAACCGTGATACGTCACAGCGACTGCATAGTCGATCTGCACTCCGGCGGCGGCTATGAATATCTTACGCCGCACGTCTATCTTCACGGCGCGGCAGCTCCGGAGGTCTGCGCGCAATCGCAGGAGCTTGCGATGCATGTGGGCGTTCCGTACGCCGTGCGCTCGCAGGCGAAAAACGGGTTTTACAGTCACGCCGGTACCTGCGGCGTTCCGGCCGTTCTGATCGAGCGCGGCTGCTGCGGCCTGTGGTCAGAAGATGAATCCTCCCGTGATATCGAGGACGTAAAGAACATTCTGCGCTTCCTTGGAGTTTTGCGGGACGGGATTCCCTCAGTCAGGAAGAACCCCAGGATTTTTGATCGCGGAGAATATTTGGACGCACCTGTAAGCGGCTGCTGGTATCCTGCCAAGGCGGTCGGCGAGCGTATAAAGGCAGGCGAAAGTCTCGGCCGGATATGCGATATATTCGGCGAGCTGCTGCACGAGGAATTTGCAAAACACGACGGCGTTATTCTGTATCAGACGGCGTCGCTCGGCATAGAAAAGGACTGCCCAATGGTTGCATATGCAATCGAGGAAAGGTAACGATATGGAAAAGATAGAAAAACGGGTCCTGGACTACTGGACCGTGCGTGCGCACGACTTCGGCGTTGTACGCCGCAATGAGATACATAATAAGCTCAGCAAGCGCTGGAGCGACGAGCTTGACAGGCTGCTTCCGGAGGGAAAGCTTCGCATTCTTGATGTCGGCACGGGTACGGGATATTTTGCCGTACTGCTCGCCGCAAAGGGACACACAGTCACGGGGATCGACCTCACCCCGGCAATGATAGACGAGGCAAAGGCTCTTGCAGACGAGCTTGATATCAGTGCACGGTTTGAGGTAATGGACGCACAGTCTCTCGACTTTCCCGACGAAAGCTTTGACGCCGTAGTCACGCGCAATCTCACTTGGACACTGCCCGAGCCGGAGCGCGCATATTCGGAATGGCTCCGCGTTCTCGCACCAGGCGGGATCCTCATAAACTTCGACGCAAGCTACGGCAACAATGTCCGCAACAATGAGCATAACGGAACTCATCTGCCCGTCGGCAATGTCTATGGCCACTGCGGAATGACGCCCGAGCTTGAGAGCGAAAACGCGCAAATCACGCTCTCAATGCCGATAAGCAAAAAACCCCGTCCCGAGTGGGACGCCGAGCTTCTCAAATCACTTGGCTGCGCCGACTGCGGCTTTGACAAATCCGCAGGCACGCGCATACTCGCGGAAAACGATCTGAGTGATGCGCCGATGTTCCTCGTGTGGGCAAAAAAATAGCAAAAAGCAGCCTTTCGGCTGCTTTCAGCGTGTCAAAAAAGTCTTTGACTTTTTTGCACGCTTCAAAAACGCCACATTTTTTGTGAAAACAGGTTTTCACGAAAAATCTCGCTACGCTCGTCAAAAAGCCTGATAAATCAGGCGTTTTTGATGGCTATTAATCCAATTTCGAGTGGGGCCTTTGCCCCCTCGAGCTCCCCTGCTGCTCTATTATCTTTCTTTTTCAGCATAGTTTTTCGACAGCCTGAAAGCAGCCTTTCGGCTGCTTTTTTACTAACATTTGTACTTTTTCATATCGACGCAGCCGTTGGACTTAAGCCGACAGCACCTCATATGCAAGCTTGTCGTCCATATCGACTATACTTCACGCGCGCTTTCAAGCTCAAGCAGGCGCATTTTCTTGTCAACTCCGGCTGCATAACCTGTCAGGCTTCCGTCCGCACCGAGGACTCGGTGGCACGGCACTATTATTGATATTGGATTGTGCCCCACTGCTCCGCCGATCGCCTGTGCGCTGTTTACACCGAGCCTTAGGGCGATCTCACCATAGCTTGAGGTTTGGCCGTATGGAATTTTCATAAGCTCCGCCCACACACTGCGTTGGAAGGCAGAACCATGCATCTCCAGCGGCGGCACAAAACCCGGCTCCGATCCGGAGAAATACACATCAAGCCATTGCATCGTCTGCTCCAGCACCGGAGTGAGCATCTCGGTTCGCTCGCTTTCAAGTCCTGCGGCAAAATACTTCGCGCCGTAAAACCAAAGGCCGGTCAGGCTATCCTCATTCGCGGCAAGCAGTATCTTGCCGACGGGAGATGAATAATCATGTACATATGTCATTTCTCCACACTCCTGTTCACTGCACAGCTTTGCTGCACACAAACGCCGTCTTCACGGCAGTACAGCGCGGTTATGGCTTCATCGCCGCTTTGGAACAACTCATAGTTCGTTCCGCTTTGCGAAACCGTGCCGACAACGATATATGCGGCATCGCTGTCGATGCTGTCCGGCAGCGCACCGGGCGCATAATATTCGAGCGAAATGAGCCTCCCATCCGCTTCAAACTGCGAAACCTCTATCTTCTCCGGCTCTGCAATGATTTTGACCACAACGTTTAAAAACGTGCCGTATGTCATTGTTTTTCCGCCTTCATACCGCTTCACGCTGTCACTGAGCGAAAAGTTTCCGCTCAGGCCCTCGCCGCGGTATTCCGCGCCGTCTCCCGCGACAACATACACGGCTCCGGACGCTGTCTGATAAACCGGATTTCGTTGTACTATGCACGCCGAGCTTGAGCTCAGATACAGTGTCGCGTTTATCGTAACCTCTTCCGCATCGTCATTGACGCTGTGCAGACCTACGGATGCATCGGTCATCGCGTCGTCAACATGGGTGTATAGCGTGTTATCGTCCATCGAAGCAAAACACGCAATTCCGTCAATACCGTTAAAAACATATTCTCCGTCGACATACTCGGCATAGACTCTGTCTTCGCCATCAGGCCAAGGCTGCGTGGTTATGAGAACACCAACAAGCCTGTCGTGCGGATTGACCATTGAAAATTTGCCCGACGCGCCGAGCGCGAACGCCGCTGCCATAGCGCCGATAATAACGACTGCCGTGATTATTACCCTTATCGTCTTTTTAGCTTTCATTCTCATCCTCCAGTATACCGTCAAACTTCAGAATATCCCCAACATCGCATCCGAGATAATAACATATCTTATTGATCGTTCCGAAGCGGATGCCCTTTGCCTTGCCGCTGCGCAGTATCGAAAGGTTCGCTTCGGTTATCCCGATAAGCGCGCACAGCTCCTTTGAGGTCATGCCGCGCGCTTTCAAAACATCTTCAAGATGTACCCTTATCGCCATATGTCCCACCTCAGATAAAAAGGTCATTATCGTCGCGCAGACGGCGATTTTCGATCAGGAGGCGAGTCAGAAGCAGCGCAAACAGCGTAAATACCACGCTGAAAACGGGTATATTGAGGCTTGCCGCTATATATGTTCGCACATTGATGAAGGCTTCCTGAAGAAAATTGAATCCAACCGTTGCGGCAGACGGGGCGATGAGCGAAACACAGCACAGCTTTGTCAGGCCGTCGGCTTTTTCCGTGAGCTTTTCCCCTCTGCGCACGGCATCAGCAAGCTCGCCAACGTGAATAACTATCATAATGTCCAGCACATACGGAAGCGCGGCGACCGCGAACTGCAAAAGGGCAAACACTGTGTCGACGGTCTGCCTGTCCGAAAAGCGGATATTCTGTGCGCTTCCTGTACCCAATATTATGATACACGCTGCGCACAGCATCGCCAGAGCATACAAAGCCGTGCCGAAATAGTCCATGAGCTTATCTCTGTCTCCTTCGCGCATCAGCCGGACCGCGAAAACTATGAAATATAAAATAAGCGCCGACCATGTCGTCATGCTGAAGCTCGTTTTCACAATATAGTCCGAATCCGTATACGGCAGCTCGATGCACTGCGGATCTGTCATAACATACAGCGTCGTCAACAGCGAAAATGAAACCAGCCCCAGCAGCGCTTTCTCCCACGCGCTTTTTCTGCGGCCGCACACTGCCGGTATCATCGGCAGCAGCGAGAAACCGATCCACAGAGCAAACGCGGCACCTACGCCAAAACCTCCAAGACCGTGCAGCGCGCGCAGGCCGAGTCCGATCTGCTCAAACGGGAAGTTGTAAATGGCCGAAAATGTCTCCTGCATCCGCGCAGTGAGCACATAAAGCGCGATTATAGCTACACTCTCTGCCGCAAGAATTGCAAAAAGTTTTTTCCTACTCACGATATCATCCTCCCAAAATTATTGTTTTTCGATAATTATACTATACATGCAAAATTATCGTTTGTCAATAATTTTTCGCGGTATTAATAAAATTCATACCTACTTGAATTTCACTAATTTCCCTTTTTAGCTTTGCTGCGTTAAAATGAAAAAGTCCGCTCATGCGGAGGATAATAAGGGAGAGAGTTTACTTATGAAAAAAACGAAGAATTTTGCGAGCCGCTGGGGATTTATCCTTGCATCCGTCGGCTCTGCCGTCGGTATGGCAAACGTCTGGGGATTTCCGAATAAGCTCGGCTCAAACGGCGGCGGAGCGTTTTTGCTGATATATCTGCTGTTTGTGTTCATATTCAGCTATGTCGGCCTTCCCGCCGAGTTTGCAATGGGCAGACGCGCACGCACCGGTACGCTCGGGACATATGAAAGCGCATGGGCAACGCGCGGCAAGGGCTTTGGCAAGGCCGGCGGCATTCTCGGCTGGCTTCCGCTTGCCGGATCGCTGTGCATCGCCATCGGCTATGCCGTTATCGTGACGTACATCCTCAAGGCGCTTGTCGATTCCCTCGTCGGAACGCTCATGACGGCCGACACAGCCGCATGGTTCGGCGAGTTCTCGTCGACGCCGATGTCGGTCGTTCCGTACCACATCATAGTCGTTGCCGGAACGCTTCTGACGCTGTATCTCGGCGCGCACAGCATTGAAAAGACCAACAAGATCATGATGCCGCTGTTTTTCCTCATATTCATCGTGCTCGCCGTCAGGGTCGCATTTCTGCACGGCGCCGCGGAGGGATACAAGTTCATGTTCACACCGCGCTGGGAAGCGCTTACCGACCCGATGATTTGGATATGGGCAATGGGGCAGGCATTTTTCTCGCTGTCGGTGACCGGCAGCGGCATGATCGTGTACGGCGCGTATCTTTCCGATGAGGAGGACGTTGTCGGAGTTGCGCAGCACACCGCGCTGTTTGACACTATCGCCGCCGTTGTTGCCGCGCTTGTCATCATCCCGGCCTGCTTTGCCTACGGCCAGGATGTCGGCGCAGGCCCGAGTCTTCTGTTCGTTACTCTGCCGACTATTTTGCAGGATCTGCCCCTGGGCAGACTGTTTGCCATAATACTATACGTTGCTATGATCTTCGCCGGAGTAAGCTCGCTGCAGAACATGTTTGAGGCTGTGGCCGAATCGCTGATGCACAAATTCCCCAAGCTCAGCCGCACCGCCGTGCTTGCGATTTTGTGCGTTCTGTGCCTCGGCTTCGGCATCGGTATGGAGCCGATCTCCAAGTGGGGCCCGTGGATGGATCTTGTTTCTATCTACATCATTCCTATCGGCGCAACGCTCGGCGCGATCTCGTGGTTCTACGTAATGAAAAAGAGCGAGCTGCTCAACGCAGTGAACACCGGCAGCACAAAGCAGCGCGGCAAGCTGTGGTACAGCGTCGGGCGCTACGTTTACGTTCCGCTGGCTCTGATCCTCTGCTGCGTGGCACTGTTCATGCAGGTCGCGTTTTAATTCAATATGCAAAAGAGACGGCCAGCCGGTCGTCTCTTTTTAAGCGTCTCAAAAAAGTCTGTGACTTTTTTGCCCGCTTAAAAAACGCCACATTTTTTGTGAAAACGAGTTTTCACGAAAAATCTCGCTACGCTCGTCAAAAAGTCCGTACCGGACATTTTTGATGGCTATTAATCTAATCACGAGTGGGGCCTTTGCCCCCTCGCGCTCCCCTGCTACTCAATTTTCTTTATCTATAGCATATTTTTTGCCAGTCTGCAAAAGAGACGGCCTTTGTCAAGGTCGTCTCTTTTTATAAACTGCCGTGCGCTTTGCATCGGTGCCGCCTTTGTGGGCAAGCGGCGCCTGTCTACGATACACGGCATTTTATAAGCATTTATGCTTCCTTTGAAAACTCGCCGCTGAGCGCAAACGCATGGTTCATCGGTCCGCGTCCTCTGCCCAGGTCGAGCATTGCGGCAAGCGCGCCTGATATATATTCCTTCGCGCGGCGAACCGATGTCTTCAGATCATAGCCCTTGGCAAGGTTTGAAGCGATCGCGCTTGAAAGAGTGCAGCCCGTGCCGTGGGTATTGGGGTTATCTATGCGCTTGCCCTCAAACCAGCGGCACTCACCATCGGAATACAGCAGGTCGTTTGCGTCGTTTACGCTGTGTCCGCCCTTGAGCAGCACCGCACAGCCGTGCTCGCGCCCTATTTTTTCGGCCGCCTTGAGCATATCTTCTTCGTTTTCTATTTTCATGCCGGAAAGGATCTCACCCTCGGGGATATTCGGCGTTATCACCGTGCTTATGGGGAAAAGCTCATCGGCAAGAGTCTGCACGGCGTCGGTTTTCATAAGCGCCGAGCCGCTCGTTGCGACCATGACAGGGTCAACTACGATGTTTTTAGCGTCATAATGCCTGAGTATGTCGGCTATGACGCGGATAAGCTCCGAGGACGATACCATGCCGATCTTAACGGCATCGGGATATATATCCTCGAACACGGCGTCGAGCTGCCGGCGCAAAAACTCGGGCGAGGCTTCTTCGATCGCCGAAACGCCGGTCGTGTTCTGCGCTGTAAGCGCAGTTATAGCGCTCATGGCAAAAACGCCGTTCATGGTCATTGTCTTGATATCCGCCTGAATACCGGCTCCGCCGCTGGAGTCGCTTCCTGCGATGGTGAGTGCTGTTTTCATATTGTGCTCCTTTCAGTCCGATGCAAAGCAAAGGAATGTTTCCGGCTTGCAGAAGTCGGTTATATAACAGTCGCTGAGCGCTTTAAGCTCCTCGGCCCGTTTTTCGCTTTTATCGTATACTCCGACAAGAACGAATCCGTCGCGCTTTGCCGTCCGCGCCGCGTGGATCGCGTCCTCGAAAACCGCCGTTTCGCTTTTGGCCGTTCCGAGCGCGTTCAGGCAGGCTCGGAAGATTTCCGGCTCGTCTTTGCCGCTGCCGACTTCGGCGCAGGTGAGTATGCCGTCAAAATACTTTTCCATATCGCAGCGGCGCAGCGCGGCCAGAACATGGTCGTGCTCGCTTGCCGTTGCAACGGCCATTTTTACGCCGCTGCCTTGAAGCAGATCGAGAAACTCACGCACGCCGGGCTTGGGCTGCACAAGGTCATAGTAAAAATGCCTGACCATTTTGTTTATGCCTTCCTCGATCTCGGCGGTCGTCATTTCAAGGTCATACTCGCTCTTAAAATATGACGCTGTCTGGCTCAGACTCAGCGCGCAAACGGCTTCATTCACGCCGGGTCTCGGAGTGACGCCGATCGAGGCGAGGTAGGTTTCCCCGGCGGTGTCCCATATATACATTGAGTCAAACAGCGTCCCGTCAAAATCGAATATCGCGCCCTTTATCCTCATGCGCGCACCATGTTTTCGGACAGTGCCCTGAGCGTTCTGCACTCGCTCTCGATATCTTCCGCTCCGAAAATGGCGCTGACGAGCGCAACTCCGTCAACGCCCGTGCCGGAAAGCTGCATGATATTGCTCTCTGATATGCCGCCGATGGCGACGACCGGGATATCGACAGCCGCGCAGATATCACGCAAAGTCTCCTTTGGCAGAACATCGGCATCCGCCTTAGTGGAGGTCGAGAACATTGCGCCGACACCGAGGCAATCCGCGCCGCTTTTCACGGCCTCAAGAGCTTCCTCGACCGTGTGAACGGAAACGCCGAGCATCATGTCGCCGCCTATCTTCTCGCGCACCTTGCTTGCCGTCATATCCTCCTGGCCGACGTGAACGCCGTCGGCGTGGCACTTTATCGCAACGTCAACGTTGTCGTTTACGAAAAACGGCACGGAGTATTTTCTGCACAGCGCGCCGATCTCGACAGCTTCGGCGAGAAACTCATCGTCGTTAAGCTCCTTTTCGCGAAGCTGCACACAGGTAGCGCCGCCCTTGAGCGCGGATTCTACCTGCTCGTAAAGGCTTTGCTTTCCGACCCACGCTCTGTCCGTCACTGCGTACAGGAGCATGTATTTTTTATCGCACTTCATATTTTGCACCTTCCTCAAGCTGCTCGGGAGTAAGATTATAAATTGCATCAATGATGTAGTTTCTGTAGGATGAGTTGCCGTCCATGGAGCCGAGCCTGTCATGCGCTATCTCGCCGGCGAGCCCCATCGCGCACACCGCCGCTGCCGCTGCCTCAAGCACATTATCCGGATTTGCGGTGACAAATGCCGCCGTCATTGCTGAAAGCTGGCAGCCGGTGCCGGTTATGGACGACATCATGGCGTTGCCGTTGCGGATGCAGAAGGCTCTGTCGGCATCGGCAACAATGTCGATAGCGCCGGTTATCGCGATAACGGCTCCGGTCTCGCGAGCGAATGCCTTTGCGAATTTAACGGCATCCGCAAGGTTTGCCTCGGTCACCTTATCGGCAACGTCGGCATCGACGCCCTTGGTTGTTCCGCTGCCGGAGGCAATTGTTTTTATCTCGGAAATGTTTCCGCGGATGACGGAAAACTTCACCTCGCGCACAAGGCCGAGCGCCGTTTCCGTACGCAGGCTCGACGCGCCGGCACCGACGGGGTCGAGAACGACGGGGTGTCCCAGCTCGTTTGCCTTTTTGCCTGCAATGTGCATCGACTCTATCGTGCGGCTGTTGAGCGTCCCGATGTTAATATTAAGGCCTGCGCACACGCTTGTTATCTCCGCGACCTCGGCCTTATCGTCGGCCATGATCGGCGACGCGCCGCACGCGAGCACGATATTCGCGCAGTCGTTGACTGTGACGTAATTTGTGATATTATGAATAAGAGGGCATTTTGCTCTTACGTTTTCAAGCATTTTTCCAAGCATTTCGGTTTCCTCCTCACTGGGCCAGCGAAAGCTGCATACGGCCGAGAGCTCCGGCCTTTTTAAGGCTGTATATCAAAACTGCGGATATCGCCGCGCCGCCTGCCGTTGATACGAAAAACGGGATGATGTATGCGTAAAACGCGATGGCCGCGGCCGACTGCCCCATAAAGTATATCGCCACGGGGTAAGCGCACAGGCCGCCGAGGATCGCCGTTCCGAACACCTCGCCGACAAGCGTTGCCGCAATGTTTCCGGTTTTTTCATAGACAAGACCGCACAGCAGTGCGCCGAACATGCTTCCGGGGAAAGCCATGAGACTGCCCAGGCCGAGCAGATTGCGGATAAGCGAGGCGACAAACGCCGCACCCACGCCATACGCCGGGCCGAGCAGCACCGCGCATATGATGTTCACCATATGCTGCACCGGCGCGCACTTGCTGCCGAACACGGGAAAGGAAAACAGACTTCCCACGACTGCAACGGCGCAGAGTATGCTCGCCGTCGCAAGCTTTTTGGTATTGACTTTTTTCATTTTTATTTCTCCTTTGAAATAAGCAGACGAGAGTTGAAGCCATATCGGTTTTGACAGGCAGATTTTCGCCCATCAAGGCGAAAATAGCCGAAAGGGTGTCCGACAGGCGATATGTGTTCGGCTATCGTCAGCTTAAGAAAGCGGCTGTATTTATACCTGTATGCAGCGGCGCTTCCATGCGTAAAATTCAGCCCGTCGATCCCGGCTGTCTGGAAGTTCGGTCGATGCTTGCTGGCATCCTCTCACGCCGGAACACGGCTTCCCATCGCTGTCATACAGAACTCAGGGCGCTCCCCCTCAGTCCGCTTCTCCTTTCCAAAAGATAAAAAAACGAAGACGCCCGATCCGGTGCCTCCGTTAAAAGTTCGTTGATGACTTCCTCCGGCGGCATTATCCGCATCAGGTTAAAGGGTCGAAGGTATGTCCTTCCTCTCAGCCTGTCAGCACAAGCTCCCCTGTTTTTTCATCCCGATTATACTACCGCCTGCACAAAATTGCAATAGGTCTTATTGCCCTGCGCAAGGCATTTTATCTGCCGGCGGCACACAATTGAATTTGCTGCCGGGCATGTCATCAAATTTCCCGTGCAGCTTTATGGCTGTACGGCTATGATCATTTGCTTTTTGCACCCATATCCAAAACAAAGACATACTGCTTCTTCAGATACATTATCACCACGCCGGGCAGGCAGTCAATTATCGTGGCTATATAGATGGCCTCTGAATATAGGCAGCGGAAAATCCGCACAGCGCCTCGGAATATGGTGCTCCGAGAATAAAGGCTATGGTATATATATCACCGCTATCAGAAGCGCAAGCAGCATTACAACAAATATTGTAACGGAAAAAATCGCGGTCAATGCCCTTATGATCTTTTCTTTCATTTTTCGTTTTTCTCCTTAGCTTAAAGCTCCAAACATACCATCGGTTAACAAGGGCAAATACGCCTGACAGCGTGCCTTTTCGGTGCTTTTTGCCCTTTTCGCCTTGACGGGCGCCAGCCCGCCTGCACCTCAAAAAGCAAAAATCACTCGAAAATTCATCGCTGACAAGCTCAATGCAGCCGTTAATAAGGATAGGTTAAAGAACGGCTAAATGGGGTGAATTTATGACAGACTGGAAAAAATCATTTTTAGAGTCTTCTGTATTGGGACGAGCAACAAACAAGGACTGCACATCGGAAGTGTTAAAAAGGTGCATTGAATTGGCATACTCGGATATGATGACGGCAGGTCGTTATTACAGCGCTTCTTTTCTGAATAACAAAGATAAAATTTGCTTAGCTACAAACAGAGCTATTATTGAATCAAATTTTGTGTTTTCAAGAAAAATTATTGAAGATATTTCGCTGTTGTTTTGTGATAATACTATAGGCAATGACAACCATTATGTAACCGGGTTTGGGCTCGCTCAAAAACTTATAAATATGACTTTCAAATATCTATATGTTTTTAGCGATTTGATATTTATAGACAAACCTATTCCTAATTTTTCATCGTGTGACTGCCCTCTTGACAGTATCATTATTAAAAAGGCGCATATTAATGATTGTGTTTGGAGCAAACTTACTGAGCAACAGTATATAGAATGCCAAGCAAAAATAACAGAACTACTAAATGCAAATTCTTTAGATTTAGAGTTATCAACGCTTGGCAATCTAGCCTATGACTTTGTTAATTGGTAATCGGCAATAATTCACGATAAAACAAAAGAGCTATCAGACTTTCAAAAAATCTGGTAGCTCTTTACTTTTACAATAATTCAAATAATGTTGCCCTTTTGTTGCCACAGCGGGCACTCATGGCGAAAAAGCGATAAGGTATAATAAATTGCGCAAATTTAGAAAGCAAAAAAGAGAGACATAGTTTGCAGACTCTGGTAGAATGAAGTCACCACACACCATTCTGAAAGGAGAAAGCAAACTATGTCCAAGAAGATTG
>OLJF01000164.1_pt1 | contig 104797 bp, 111 predicted proteins | sample 1609751 | NCBI WGS metagenome assembly OLJF01 (sample SAMEA4350171, study PRJEB24818) | metagenome | biome: human; feature: gut; material: faeces | place: Denmark | collected 2013-09
TCCATATTCACTTGTCTTATCATCTATTGTTACTGTTACTTCTCTTGTTGTTATTGTATATGTTCCATCTACAAATGTTACATTATAGTTTGTATTTGAAGCTGTTCCTGTGATTGCATATTCTCCTGCATCTTTTCCTTCTGCTTTTGTTAATACAATTCCTAAGTCATCTTCATTTGCAATATTTCCAGTTGTTACATTTGATGTTAATTCTTTTAATTCTTCTCCATATACGCTTGTCTTATTATCTATTGTTACTGTTACTTCTCTTGTTGTTATTGTATATGTTCCTTCTACAAATGTTACATCATAATTTGTGTTTGAAGCTGTTCCTGTTATTGCATATTCTCCTGCATCTTTTCCTTCTGCTTTTGTTAATACAATTCCTAAATCATCTTCATTTACTATATTTCCACTTGTTACTTTTGATGTTAATTCTTTTAAGTCTTCTCCATATACGCTTGTTTTATTGTCTATTGTTACTGTTACTTCTCTTGTTGTTATTGTATATGTTCCATCTACAAATGTTACATTATAGTTTGTATTTGAAGCTGTTCCTGTGATTGCATATTCTCCTACTGTTGTTCCTTCTGCTTTTGTTAATACAATTCCTAGGTCGTCTCCTTCTACTACTGTTCCTTCTGTTACATTTGATGTTAATTCTTTTAAATCATCTCCATACGCACTTGTTTTATCATCTATTGTTATTGTTGTTTTTAATTTTTCTATTTTTAATGTAGCTACCATGTCTGGTATTTCTTTATAATGTTCAAAATCACCTACAAATTTAGCAGTAACAGTATATTCTCCTACATTCTTATTTTCATTATTTAAATAATTTACTGTTACCCCTTCTGGTAATGTACCATTAATTTCTAGTTTTTGAACGTTTCCATTATAATTTACAGATTTATCTATAAAACTAATTTCTGACATATTATAAGTAGCACGATCAACATTAACTGTGAACTCTTTTGTCTTTCCTGCATAGTTAACTGTAACAGTTTGTTCACCAATTACTTCTGAATTATATCCTGTTACCATATCCATTGATATATTCTCTGGTTCTACTTCAGTTCCAGATGCCATAATTTTTCTAACAGTTGCTCCTGTTAAATCTAATTGTTCTTTATATATGTAATTTGTTTTAACTGGTGCAATTATTTCTATATCTTCTACATAGTCTTTTACATGTATTGTTCTGCTGATTGTTTGGCTCTCATTTCCAGCCTCATCAACAGCTGTATAATTAATAACATAGTCACCTAATTTATTTAATTCAAGTATTTCTTTATTTGTTTTTATCGTTATATTATCTACAGCTGTTGAATTATCTGCTACTACAACATCACTATTTTTTATTTCATAATAATCATTAATATTTATCTCTACATCGGCAATTCCCTCTGCAAATGAAATACTTGGTGCCGTTTTATCAAAACTTATTGTACTATTTTCTTCTACTCTTGCTCCTACATTTTCTAATATTCCTTTTGGTTCAATTGTATAAGAAATAAGCCCTTCTGCATCTTCTGATGTAAGAGTATAAGTAAATTTATATTGATTTTCATTTATTTTTTGTAGTGCTACTTCTTGTTGATTTATTTTAGTAATACTTTCTGATAAATCTAATTCTACATTTGTATCAAAAGTAATTGTAATATTATCTCCTACTTTTGCATAAGAAGCATTAGAATTACTTGTAGATACCATAATATTAGATATTTTTGGTAATTTTACTAAGTCTTCTAGATTTATTGTAATAACAATTTCATCAAATTTGCTTTGTAATGTTTGTTTTTTTGCTTCTGCTATTTTTTCTTGGATTGAATTCCAACTATTTTTTGTATAATCCTCACTATTTAAATTAGATAATTCTTTTTCAATTGAATCTAGCGCAGATTTTTCTATTTCCTTTTCTATTAATTTAAAATCTTTTATTTCTTCTAATTTCTTATCAAACTTACTTTGTAAATCTGTAATATTTTTAGCTTCATTAACTAAATTCTCAAAATCATTCCAATTTGTATAGTCTGTACTTACAAATGTTTCTATATATTCATTTAAAGCTTGTTGATTTACATTTTTAGCTTGTAATGAAGTAATTTGATTTTCTAATTTTATCAATTGTTCATTAATTTCAGTTTGAATTGATTGATTTTCTTCAATCATATCATTTGATTCTCTAATTACTTCTTGTAATTGTTGCCAACTACTTTCTATATAATCACTTTCAATCAATGTTTCTTCAATATATTTTAATTTTTCTTGTAAATCTTTATAGTCAACAACATGTACTTTTCTTGTTACTGTATCTGCAATATTTCCACTACTATCAGCTACATTATATGTAACATTATAAATTCCAACATTATTTATATCTACTTGTGTAGCATCAATTATTGCTGTTAAGTCTTTATCATAATTATCAGTAACTATTGCTCCTAATTCTTTATATTCTTCTCCTTTTTTTATTATTTGTGGATTTGCACCATTAATAGAAATAACTGGTTTTATTTCATCTTTCACAGTTACCTTGAATGTTTTTTGCTTTCCTGCATAACTTACTGTTATTAATTGTTCTCCTAATTTTTCTTTATCATATCCACTTAACATGTCCATTGTCATTTTTTCTTTAATTGTATTTACCCCTGATGCCATGACTTTTTGAACATATCCACCTTCTATATCAAGATCTTCTTGATATTTGTATGCTACTTTTGTTGGTGGTGTTACAGAAATATCTGCAATAAAGTCATTTACGTTATATTCATATATAATACTTGTACCATTATATGTAAAAGATATTTGTTTTGTATTTGGAGTTGATGTCGAAAAGTCTGCAAACATATCTTCTGTTGGTGTAACATAAGATATATTTCCTCTTTCATCTGTAACTTTAATACTAGCTCCTGTTAAATCTATTGGATCATTTACGTTATATTCTGTTTTTGTAGGTGCTGTTAATTCATATGTTTTTTCAGTTCCTACAACTGTTACTGTTCTTGTAACAGTATTTGACTTGTTTCCAGCAGCATCTGTTGCTGTATATGTTAAAACTTGAGGTCCTACCTTAGAAGTATCTAATTTTTCATTCGCATATACTATTTTTTGAGCATCATAATTATCATTAAATGTTGCTCCTGGGTCAGTAAATGTTCCGTTTAGTGGTACATCTACTTTATCAGAACCATTTAATGTTAATGTTGGTGCTATCATATCTTTTATTGTTACTTTTGTGTAATATCCTTCTGATATGTTGTTTGCCCCATCACGTGCATACATTTGTAAATACCAATCTCCTGTTTCCTTTGGAGCTTTTATTTTTAACTCATTTGTATTATATACAATAGTTGCTCCTGTGGCATAGTCAGTTTGGTCTAATGTTCTTGTCCATTTATACGCCATATAATAAATACCAGAATTATCACTCGCTCTTAGAGTAATTGGCATTTCTTGTGCAATTGTTGAATTATTATATGGATATTCGTCTGGCACATTAAATACAAATACTGGTTTTGTAGTGTCTACCACTCCTGTTGGATTATCCACTACTACATAAGGTATATTTGTCCAGTAACTAATATTTCCATAGTAATCTTGTGCTGCTATACTAAATTCGTATAATCCTGGTTTAGTTGGTGCTGTTGTTTTAAACTCATATTGTTTTGGTTCATCATCTAAAGTTATAATCGTCTTCTTATTACCATCTATACGACGATTCCATGCATAAAAAACATATGCCAACTTAGTGTCATCTGTTATATTGAATTTAAGCTCTGAACCAGCCTTTATCTCTCCTGCTGATTGCTTTGCTGTAACAACTGGTGCATTTGTTTCTGTTGCTGCTAACGCAATTATTGGACCAATTGTTGTTATAATTATTGTTATTAACATTGTAACAATAAATTTTTGTGATTTGTTAATAATTTTTAACATACTCTTTCCCTCCTATTTTATATCCTTTGCTGTGGTACATTTTTAACATTTTACCTTATTTTATATTATATAGTATTTTTTGCCATTAGTCAATTGTTTATGTAACTTTTTTATGGAATTTTTGATGTTTTTTATAAAAATCCATAGGTAAAACCCGTGATTTACCCCTAAAATTAAAAAGACGCTAAGAATAAAAAATTCTTAGCGTCCTAAAACGGTCTAAATTGTAGCTTGTCCTGGACCTGGATTATCATCTGGGTCATCTGGATCAGCTGGAGGTTTTGGTCCATTAGGAGCATTTTCCGGTGGATCTATTGGATCTCCCGGTGTTTGCTTTCCTGGATCATTTGGATCATTTGAATCTGTTGGATCCGATGGATCCTTTGGTGTATTCCGAATCTTATATACACCGTCCTTTACAGAAATAAGTGCATAATTCGAATTTATGCAACGAGCAGTGATTTTATAATCACCTATCTCATTGCTATTTGCTAAAGTATACACTTCTACTACTTGGCCTAGTGTATCACCATTGACCAAACTACCTTGAACCAAATTTACTTGCAAACTCTTTAGAGCATTACCAACAAATCCTTGTTGGTTTTCTACTTCTACTCCAATATTTCTTGGAGTAATGCTATATTTGCCTTCTACAAATGTTACATTATAGTTCGTATTTGAAGCTGTTCCTGTGATTGCATATTCTCCCACTGCTGTTCCTTCTGCCTTTGTTAAGACTACACCTAAGTTGTCTCCAGACATTACGGTTCCTTTAGTTATTTTATACGTTAAAGCCTTTGTAGCCTCCCCATATATCGCCTTTTGACTTTCTACTTTTGCAGTAACTCCTCTTGGAACAATTGTATATGTTCCATTTATGAATGTAATTTTATATTTCTTAGAATTACATTTTCCTGTTACATTGTATTTTCCTACGTCTTTTCCATTTTCTTTAGAGAGGGTTATATGCTTTGCTAGTGTCTTTTTATCTACGCTACCACTTTTTATATAGAAGTCCAAATCTTTCATTGGATCCCCATAAGTAGTACATAAATCCTTTATTTTTACTGTTATTTTCAAAGGTTTTTCCTCAGGCGTACTTGGTTTGTCCGGCTTATTTGGTTTGTTTGGTTTATTTGGCTTATTCGGTTTGTTAGTTGATTCTCCATTGGTTTCTTTTTTAGAATCTGATTTTTTTTCTTCCTTTTTGTCTTCTTTTTTCTTGTCTTCCTTTTTGTTCTTTTCTTTTTTATCTTCCTTCTTTTTGTCTTCTTTCTTGTTCTTTTCTTTTTTGTCTTTCTTCTTGTCTTCCTTTTTGTCTTCTTTTTTATTATCCTTATCAGATTCTTTAGAAACTTCCTGCTGCTGGTTAATATCTTCTTTTAGCTGCTTGTTTCTAGTTTCTTTCTGTGGTCTTACAAACATTAATAATACTAATAAAGTAATTATTACTGTTAATGAAACCAATATGCTCCGTCTTAATTGTTGTTGTTTCTTCATGATGTCTCCTCCTTTTTTGACTGTTTACCATTTACTTTTCAATGTTCTATATTTATAGTTTCTCGTTAAATTAAATAACAAAAAACTTGACCGTTTTATTTTGTAACAAAGTAACTTCATTACAAATTATATATAAAAGGCACCTTTGTACCTGTTAATACTATTATAGTTTATTTTACATAAAAAGTCAACTTTGTTAAACATTACAATAAATTTTATGTGTAGGTTTGTCAAACATATGTCACACTTTATTGATAAATATAAGGTTTGAAATACCTTTTGTGACTTTCATCTTCTACAATGCCTGAAATGACTCGTATTTTTCATTTAGACCTTTCCATCCTAATGGTTTCATTGGAAAATTATTGTATTCTCTGTTCCAATGTCTTAATTTTTCTTTAAAATCTTCAAAACTTACAAATATTCTTTCATAATAAAATCTTTCTTGATCTTTTCTATGACTTCTTTCTACTTTCCTATTATGCCTTGGTGTCCTTGGTCTTATCAGTTTATGTTTTATTCCTAATTCTCCTAACTTCTTTTCAAACATTGTCTTCTCTTTCGCTTTTTGCGAATTTAATCTATTTGTAAATTCAAATTCATTACATTATCCGTTTGTATGTGTGATAATACTTTTAATGAATATAAAAACAAATAAATCTTATCAACTTCAAAAAGTATCTTAGCTAATATTGTTTCATACCTTTTTAAAAGCATTTTTTGAAATGCTTTTTTGCCATGTAATTTTCAATGTACAAATTTATATAAAATATTTTTAACTTTTTTAAATTTTTCTATTGACATTCATATAGTTAGTCTTTCCTACACTTATTACGACACAAGAAATTTTCAACATAAAAGTTCCGACACAAATTTTTCCCACCTAACGTTTGGTTTTTTCTAGAATTTAATAAAACTGTACAAAAAATAGCATAGCCTAAAATCCTTTAAACTACACTATTTCAGAATTTATTTAATTTAATAAAAAACTGCTGAGTTCTATTAAAACCCATCAATTTTGGTCGAGGTGACAGGGATCGAACCTGCGACCTCATGGTCCCAAACCACGCGCGCTACCAACTGCGCTACACCTCGATATATATATGTTTTTTATTAAACGCTTATATATAATAGCATATTCAAACGAATTTTGCAATATTTTTTTCACTTTTTTTCTATTTTTTTTATTTTTCTATTGAATAATATTCAAAATATCTGTATAATAGAACAGTATGCACCAGTAGCTTAGTTGGATAGAGTGTTCGGCTACGAACCGGAAGGTCGGGGGTTCGAATCCCTCCTGGTGCACCATAAAAGGCTTTGTTTTTCAAAGCCTTTTATTAACATATTTCAGGTGTATCTTCTATTATCTTACTAGTAATATCTTGGTTAATATTAAATGGAATAACATATCCCCCTAAAGATTTAGCTTTATCATATAAAATCGAATTTTCTTCATTTACATAAATTTTAGCTTTACCCTTTCCATTTTTTGCTTCTTGAACAAGATTTGAAACTGCAGAATTTCCATCAAAAGCTATAACTATAGATTCCCTTCTTTCAAAAATCTCATAATTAAAACTTTTGTAAATCCCCATCTCATCACTTTCAATAGAAATTCTAATACCAGTTATTTTGCTTTCTAACAAATTATTAGCATCTTCTTCTGCAATCATTCTTGGAATAATTGCATATATCTCAATTTTTTCATTTAAATTCCTGATAATATGTACAATTTCTTTTTCATATCCTTGCATTTTATGTCCTATTACAAAATAAGCTTTATTTGAATCTATCTTTTTTATTAATTCTCTTAATAATTCTATTCCTTTATCATCTACTTGAGTTTGTCTTCCTTTTTTATTAAAACTTCCCCCTGCTATTATTATTGGTATTTTATCTACTGGTAGTTGTTTTACCTTATCTTTAAATATATCTTCTGATTCCAAATTGTTATTTATTCTCATTTGCATATTATTATACTTGCTTTTCTCATGATTCTCTATTTCTAGTTGTGTTAAAGCCTCTTTTATCGTTCTTCCATTTAAAAACTTTTCAAAATTCTTTGATTTCCTTTTGAAATACCTTTCACTTTGTTCAATAACCTCATCTTCCACTTTCCTCATTTTTTCAAAATCTTCATTTGTTAACCCTAATAAATTTTGAAGTGCTAATTGTTCATCAATTGTGTCTACTCCATAAAATCCACATCCATCTGTTCCCTGAACACATCTAATACCATTTTGTAAATATGTTTTCAATGGGTGTAATTTCAAATTACTTAAGTTGTTTAATCTAACATTTGATGTCAATTGAAATTCTATTATTACATTAGATTTTTTCATTTCTTCCATTAATTTTTTACCTTTTTCAGAAGACAATTTAGCCGTATATAATCCATGACCTAATCTTACTTTCGGCATTTTTTGTCCTGGTTTTAGAGCATCTTTTACACATTGTATTGATTTTGAAACATTATCTTTTAGACTATCATTTTCTCCTGCATGTATTCTTATTGTAAAATCCTTGTCAACAGTTGTTACATATTCTACTAATTCTGTTATTGCAGGCTTTAAATCTGTTATTTCATTAATTTCCTCTCCTATAAAATCACTACCTACAACATAAGGACTATTTGCAACTGTTTTTAATACATCCAAATTTTCTCTTAAGTAATTTCCACCTATTATTTGATCTTTTATAATTGTAAGTGGTATTCTTCTCATTGCTGCTAAAAATCTCAACTTTACTTTTGTTTCCTTTTCTATATATGGCATGATTTGATGAAGTTCTTCTACTAATTTTATTGCCGGACCATTTGCTTTTACTAAATCTGTATCTGCAATTTCCACATATTTTATCCCTTGTTTTTGATACTCTCTTGCTATCCAAAGAAGTTTATCTTGTCTCAATGTAATATTTTTTAATTCTTCCTTCTCACTGTCTTTTAACATCAGTTTAATCATTCTCTTTATATCTTTTTCTGGTATTTTGTCTATTTTTTCTTTACTTAATTTAATTTTCTCTTGAGCTCCAACTCCTTTACAAAATACATATCTGTAAATGTATAATTTTTCAAGATTAGTAAATACTGCCTGACCATCCTTTAAAATTGCTAAACTTGTTCTTATTTTTGATATATTATAATCAGCATCTTCAATATTGTTTAATATAAAATCTGCAAAATTAATAAAAGTATTATCATCAATTTTTCTTGTTAAATATTTTCCTTTTAATTCTGAATCTTTATACTCCATCTCAACTTGTTTTCTTTGCTCTAAAATCTCTTCTTCCTGCTTTTTGCTCATTTTTAAATTTAATTTTTTAATATAGTATAAAGGATATCTTAATTGATGTTTTATTCCTAGTGCAATCAATGCATCTGGTGATAAGTTTGCATTCATATGTGTATGTAAATCTGTTCTAAACTTAGATTTTTTTAATATGTATGATTTTACTATAGTCTTTTCTACTGGTAATTTATAATCTTTTGTTTGTGACATTAATGTTTTTGTAATTGCCGGTATCTTAGCTTTTATTTCTATTGTTTTATCTTCATATATGTTTGCAATCTTTACTCCTCCTAATCTGAAGATATAAACAATTTGATTATCCCCATTTATACATGCTGGCAAAATTCCGGTTACTATTTTCATATCATTCTTATTTTTTATTGTTTCCGTATCACATAACTTAGCTAGATTAGTAATTAGATTACCTGTATTATGATTTGGAGTTTCTAATACATATCTTATTTCATCTTCTTTTTCTTTATAAAGCTTTACAATAATATCTTTTTCTTTATCTAAATAAAATTTTCCAAATAATTCTTTCATATATATTTTCTCCTTTTAAATTTAAATGTTATTTTAACATATTGTACTTCTTAAATCAATACTTATGTTAACTTTTTCTTTTATAATATGTAGTTTTTGTTATATATCTTCCTAATCATTCATATATTTGTATGGGGTGTTTCCATTGTTTATAAAAACATTTAGAATAAATAAAAAATTCATAGCGTTTTTAATATTTGTATTAATTTTAATATTATCCATCATCGTTTTTACTTCTTTTGCAAAAGAAAATGATAACTCTGATTCTAAAAAGGATTTTATAAAATGGGTAGATTTTAACGTAACAAGTGATGCTTTACGTTTAACATCTAAACTAGATATAGATTCTCACAATAATAATGAAGAAATAAAATATAATTGGATTGAACTTTTATCTTATTTGGCATGTAAAAATGGTGGTGATTTTAAAAATTTCAAAAAAACCGATTTAGATAATGTTGTCCAAAAACTAAAAGACGGCCAAACAATGGATGAACTAACACAAGATTTGAAATTTTACAATTATTATTATGAAAGCTATTCTGCTGTTTTAGGAAACTTTATTGGAACCTATTCTATTCAAACAACTAACTCTGATAATCTTGATGATACTTCTAGCTCTGATGTAGATACTAAAACTTTTGATCAAAAATATGGTATAAAAGCTTTTCTTCCTATTGCTAAAAATTATGCCTTTAGCCATTATGATGATTTTGGAAATTCTAGATCTTATGGTTTTAAAAGAACTCATCTTGGTAATGATTTGATGGGTAGTATAGGAACTCCTATAGTAGCAGTAGAATCTGGTGTTGTTGAACATCTTGGATGGAATCAATATGGTGGTTGGAGAGTTGGCATTAGAAGTTTTGATTCTAAAAGATACTACTATTATGCACATTTAAGAAAAAACCATCCTTATGCAGATGGTTTAGAAGAAGGCTCAAGAGTTACGGCTGGAGATGTTATTGGATATCTTGGTATGACTGGTTATAGTATAAAAGAAAATGTAAATAATATAAATGTTCCTCACTTACATTTTGGTATGCAATTGATTTTTGATGAATCGCAAGTTGATAGCCCAAATGAAATTTGGATAGATGTTTATCAAATTATTGAATTTTTAAAACAAAATCGTTCTGAAGTTTATATGTCTAATAAAGAAACTAAAGACTATTCTAGAAAACTTGATTTCATGGAACAATCTTTTAATGATTAATTTAAAATAATATTTTATTATACTTATAATATATAAGGAGGCCCTTATATGCCTCTTTATATATTATTTTTTTCCTAATGTTAAATTTATTTGCTTATTTATTTTTCCTCTAGTTACCTGAAGCTTTACTTCTTCATTAGGCTTTTTTGTATATATATATTCTCTTAAATCATTCATAGTATTTAATTGCTTTTCATCAATACTTGTTATTATATCCCCTTCTTTTAATTCACTATTACCAGCAGGCCCATTTTTATTAATTTGTGCAACATATATACCTTTATTAAAATTCGGACTAAAATTTGAATTTAAATATGGTATAACTTCTTTATCATATGCATAAATCCCTATTGTTGCTTCTTCAAATCCTCCCGTATTTTTAAAACTTTCGATAATTGGTTTTATTATATTTATTGGTACTGCAAATCCTATTCCTTCTGCTGTTGATATTTTCACTGTATTTACTCCTATAATTTCTCCATTTGGATATATTAAAGGACCTCCACTATTACCTGGATTTATTGTGGCATCTGTTTGAATTAAATTAGTCATATATGAAGATTTATTTTCTTCTTCTATTTTTATAGTTCTATTTTTTGCACTTATAATTCCTGAAGTTACTGTTCTTCTAAATTCAAATCCTATAGGATTTCCGAATTGCATATACTGTTTCTCCTACCCTTATTTGACTTGAATCTCCTAAATTAACATATGGTAAATTTTTTGCATTTATTTTAATTATAGATAAATCTAAATCTGAATCACTCCACACTACTGTACCATCATGATTTTCTCCACTTTCTAATGTTATATAACATTTGCTATATTTCGACCCTGTTACATGTTCATTACTTATTATATATCCATCTTCTGTTATTATAAATCCTGTTCCTAATCCTAATTCACTTTCAGTACTTTTTGATAATATACTACTTCCTGTTTCTTTTAATTTTGATATTCCTACTACTTTCCTTGTTGTTTGCTCAATTATATCTGCCACATTCTTGCTGTTTTCTTGTGCTTTTTCCACAGTTTGTTCTTCTTGTGTGGATATAGTTCTTGATGCAGTATAATTATTGTCATCTATTTCTATATTTTGGTATGTAATATACATATAAAAACTTATTACTAATATTATTGATATTATCGCTAGTGTTATTAATAGTTTTTTTATACTTTTTGTTTTTTTCCCTTTTTTCAAAAAATTCACCTCAAAAATATTGTTTCCGTATTTGGGAGATTTTAAACATAAAAGTATGAAAATGAACTCTTTATTTTCTAGCTAAATTTTTTGTTTAAAAAAGTCGAATTTTGTCACACTTTTAGCTAATTTCTATCATTTTTCTACTTTGTTCTTTCTTTTTTGGTAAAAACTTGCAAATTGAATATTTTAATAGTATAATTCAGCTATAAATTCTAATAAAAAAGGGGCATATTTATGAAAAATAAAAATATTTATGAATTAACTAATCCTCAAAAGAGTATATGGAATACTGAACTATTCTTTAATGGTTCAAATATAAATAATATATGTGGCACAATTAATATAAATGAACCATTAAATCTTAATATACTAAAACAATCCTTAAACTTAATCATAAATGAAAATGATAATTTTCGTAGTAAATTTGTAATACAAGATGGTTCTATTTTTCAATACTTTGAGGATACTATTAATTATAATATAGATATTGTTAAAATAAGAACTGAAGATGATTTACATGAACTTGAAAAAGTATCAATGTCACATATATTTAACATTTTGAATGCTGATTTATTTGACATTAAAATCTTTCAATATCCTGATTTAACAGGTGGTGTAATTGTTAATATTCACCATATTATTGCCGACTCTTGGACTTTAGGATTAATGGCAAAAGAAACTATAAATAAATATTATTCTCTTTGCAATAATATATCTACGGAAACAAATAAATATTCATATGTAGATTACATTAATTCTGAAAAAAAATATATTTCTAGTTCTAAATATTTAAAAGATAAGCAATTTTGGAAAGATTATCTAAAGAATCGTCCAGATTCTGTTACTATACCAAATAATCTGAAAAATTCCAATAATGATTTTTCTTCTATTGGAACTAGAAAAATATTTAAATTAGAAAACAGCTATATAAAAAAGATAAATACATTTTGTAAAAATCATAACACATCATTATTTAGTTTTTTTATGGCAATTTATTCTATCTATATTGGTAGAGTAAATAATTTAAATGATTTCATTTTTGGAACACCTATTTTAAATAGAACAAATTCTGCCCAAAAAAATACTATGGGAATGTTTATTAATACAATTCCATTTAGAGTAAAAATCGAAGATAACCAAAGTTTTTTAACTTTTCTAAATAGTATAGCTTTAAACTTAACTTCTGTATTAAGACACCAAAAACATTCTTATCAATATATTATAGAAGATTTAAGGAAGGAAGACCCAAAAGTTCCAAGTTTATATCAAATATTATTATCTTATCAAATTACAAAAGTAAAAACAGATGATGACATGGTGTATTCTTCAAAATGGAATTTCAATGGAAATGTTGCTGATGACATAAATATTCATTTTTTTGATTTAAATGATTCAGGTAATATAAATATCGCATATGACTATAAAACTTCAAAATACACTGACGAGGATATTGTTAATATACATTCTAGAGTTATATATATTATTTCTCAAGTATTAACTAATCCAGGCATGTTTATTAAAGAAATATCTATAACAACTCCAAAAGAATTACAACAAATTTTATCACTTAATAATAATAATGATTGTTCATTTCCAAATACTAAAACTATTTCTGTGCTATTTGAAGAACAAGTAAAAAAAACACCTGATAATATTGCTATAAAATTCAAGGATCATTACTTAACATACAACGAGCTGAATAAAAGAGCAAATCAAGTTGCTAATTTTCTAAGAAAATCTGGAATAAATGTAAATGATGTTGTAGCTATTAGACTAAACAAATCACTCGAAATGGTCATAGGAATTCTGGGTATATTAAAAGCAGGAGGGTGCTATTTGCCAATAGATCTTTCTTATCCTCAAGAGCGTGTGTCCTTTATGCTAAAAGACAGTAATGCTAAATTGTTCCTTACAAATCAATTGCATCAAAAAGACTTAACTATTAATCTTCCTTGCTTTTTATTAGATATTTCTCCTGACAACAAAATTTACTTAAATCCAGAAGAAAATTTAAAATGTATCAACTCTCCTGAAGACTTGATTTATATCATATATACATCTGGTTCTACAGGAACACCTAAGGGCGTTACATTATGCCATAGAAATGTTGTGCGCTTAGTAAAAAACGAAAATTTTCAATTTGATTTTAATCAAAATGATGTATGGACAATGTTTCATTCAGTTGCATTTGATTTTTCAGTTTGGGAATTATATGCATGTTTATTATATGGTTCAAAATTAATATTAGTACCTGAACTTACAGCTAAAAATCCAGAGAAATTTTTACAGTTATTAAGAACTGAACAAGTAACTGTTTTAAATCAAACTCCTACATATTTCTATAACCTATTAGATAGAGAACTTTTAAATAAAGACAGTAATTTATCTGTTAGATATATTATATTTGGAGGTGAAGCCTTAAAACCTAATTTAGTTAAACCTTGGAAAGATAAATATCCCCTTACAAAAATCATTAATATGTATGGAATAACAGAAACTACCGTTCATGTAACATTTAAAGAATTAGATGGTACTGATTTATTAATACCAGATTCTAATATAGGTAGACCAATACCAACTCTAAAAGTGTATGTTATGGATAAATATTTACATATATTACCATATGGTGTGGAAGGTGAGATGTGTGTAAGTGGTTTAGGTGTATGTAAAGGATACTTAAATAGACCTGAGTTGAACTCGGAAAAATTTGTGCAAAATCCATATAATCCTAATGAAATCTTGTATCATTCAGCAGATAATGCTATTCTATCTAAAACTGGAGATTTATATTATTTGGGTAGAATTGATAACCAAGTAAAAATTAGAGGGTTCCGTATAGAAATCGGAGAAATAGAAACTAAATTGTTAAAACATCCCGATATATCAAAATGCGTTGTTTTACCTAAAAAAAATGGTGATACTGATTCATATTTAGTAGCATACATTGTGGCAGATAATAACTTATCTTCTAGTGACTTAAAATTATATATATCAAAGCTTGTCCCAGAATATATGATTCCTAGTTTTTTTGTATTTCTTGATAAAATGCCACTTACAAGCAATGGTAAAATTGACAGAAAAAAATTATTAAACACTCCTATTAAAGTAGAATCGTCTGTAAAATATACTGCACCTAGAAATGACTTTGAAAAGGTATTCCAAAAAATTCTTGAAAGAACATTAGGCACATCCCATATAGGAATAGATGACAACATATTAGAACTTGGAACTGACTCCTTAACCCTTATGAAAATCACAATAGAATTATTAGAAAAAAATTACATTGTTAATATACAAGATATTTATGAATACAAAACCATTCGAGGTGTTTCAGACAATTTTGCATTACCTAAAAAATCAAATGTTTATCAGAAGTCTATCTCTAAAAATTTATATTATGAATTTGATGAAAATTTTAACAAAGATAAAATTAGTGTAAAAAACATATTACTTACAGGCTCTACTGGTTTTCTAGGAATTCACCTTTTATATGAACTGATAAATAAAACTAATTCTGATATATACTGCCTAATTCGTAACAAAAACGAACAGAACCCCAAAAATAGATTAATTAACAAATTGAAATTCTACTTTGATAAGAATATGCTACATTATATCGATAAAAGAATTCATGTTATAACTGCAGATATTTCATCTCCCAAATTAGGGCTAACTGATAAAGAGTATAAAATACTAGGAAACAAAATTGATTTAGTAATACATTCTGCAGCTATAGTAGATCATTATGGAGATAGTCAATTGTTTGAATTAATTAATGTAACAGGTACAATTAATATTATAGAATTTTGTAAGGACTTTAATATTTATATGAATCACATTTCTACTACTTCAGTATCTGCTTCTATGCCTAATACTAATACTCCAGTAATATTTAATGAGCATTCTTTATATATTGGGCAAAGTTACGAAGATAATGTGTATATTGAAACTAAGTTCAAAGCAGAATATAAAATATGGGAAGCTATTAATTGTGGAATGAAAATTTCTGTTTATCGTCTAGGTAATATTACAGCAAGATATATAGATGGAACATTTCAAGAAAACGATGACAAAAATGCATTTTTAAATAGAATTGTCACTCTTTCTAAGTTAAATAAAATTCCAAAATCTTTCTCAACTATAAACATAGATTTAAGCCCTGTCGATACATGTGCATCTATAATTTCTTCATTAATTTTATATAAAAGTAGCTATTCAAAAGTATTTCATATCTATAATAACAATGAATTAAAACTAATAGAATTAATGAAAATGATAAAGAAATCTAATAAAGAATTTATTATAGTTTCTGATGAAGAATTTTATAAATATATAAAAAATAAATCTGATATTTTAGGTATCATTAATGACTTAACGAACCATTCTTCAAAATATAACTCAAATATAAATATGAATAATGATTTTACAATTAATTATATGAAAAATTTAAATTTATATTGGCCTAAAATTGATGTTAACTATTTAGATAAATTTCTTAAAAATTATTTAAAATAAAGGAGATTAATGAAATGAAAAATAAAATTACCACATGCCTTTTACGAATCACAGTATTATATATAGCAATTCCCGTATCTATAGCATTTGTTTTATACTTTTTTCTTCCATTGATTTTAAATTATCCACCTGAAAGCATAGATAATCAATTTCAATTGGACATTGACGGCATAACTTATACTCAACAATATATTTGGCTTATGCTTATAGTACTTTTGTGCAATCTAATTATTTTATTTATTAGATCCTATAAAGTATACAAATATTACTCAAAATTGACTGCTACAGACGTTAATCTATCCAACAACGAAAAGACATCAATTTTAGTTAAGATAAGAGCTTATTGTTATAATACTCCGTATTTATTATATTTTCTAGAAATACTTCTACCTTTAATATTTCTACCACTTGCATTTATTATAATAAACGCTTATATGTTAACAATTATTGAAATCTGCTTAATGTATGTATCATGTTTTACTCTAGCTTCCATAATAAGCTTTGTATTTTCTAAAAATGAGTTTGGATATATACTAAATTTACTTCATGATATGTATCCAGATTTAATGGATAATATAGAGTTAGAATATTCAAAAGAAAGAAGAACTAAGATTAAATCTTTGTTTACAAAATTATTATTACAGTTTTCACCATTAATCCTATTATCACTTATCCTTACTTCATTAGTAGGATATGTACAAGCTACAAAAAAAACTGGTGATATATATTATTCTTCATATTTCTCACTTATCTCTAACTCATTTCAAAAGAGCTTCTCGTCAAAAGATGAATTAAAAAAAGAGTTACAGACTATTCCTTTATTGGATTCTTCACATAAATATTTCATTATAGATAGTTCAGGAAACTATCAAGTTTCAGATAATTCTGAACTACAACCATTTTTTATAAAATACACCTTAGAAAAGTCTCAATCTCAAAATGGTCATTCCTATGGTTATTTTTGCCAAGATTCTGAAGGAATTGCTTTAAAATGTTACTTAGACAACGGTGATTTTTGCTATGCAGGAATTATATATGACACCAGTCAACCAACCTTTTTTAAGTTTATACTAATTTGTGATATTATTCTATATTGTATTATATTTTTAGTATTACTATATGTTTCTTATTCATTATCTGCAGAAATTAAAATAATTTCACAAAAGCTGTCACAAATTGCATCTTCAAATAAGAACAATATTGACTTAACAAATAACTTAGTTGTTACATCTGAAGACGAGCTTGCTGATCTTTCTCTTGCATTTAATCTTACACAAAGTTTTACCAAAAATAATATTGAACAATTGAAATCAAACCAATTAACACTTATGGAACGAGAAAGATTAGCGTCTCTAGGACAACTAATTGGAGGTATTGCACATAACTTAAAAACACCTATTATGTCTATAGCAGGAGCTGCTGAAGGATTATCTGATTTAATAAAAGAATATGATTCTTCTATTGATGATCCAGAAGTAAATTCCCAAGACCATCATGACATTGCAAAAGACATGTCAGAATGGATTACTAAAATTAGAGGCTATACTGAGTATATGTCAGACGTTATAACTGCAGTAAAAGGACAAGCAGTTACTCTATCAAATGAAGATGATATTTCATTTACTATTGGTGAATTATTAAAAAGAGTAGATATTTTAATGAAACATGAATTAAAAAATGCACTTGTTTACCTAAATATTTCTATGAAGACAAATGAAGATATTCTTATTCATGGAGATGTTAATAATTTAGTTCAAGTTATTAATAATATGATTTCAAATGCTATACAATCATATGCAGGAAAACCTGAACAAAATATTGATTTAATTGTAGAAAGAAAAGGAAATGACTTAACTATATCTATAAAAGATTATGGTTGTGGCATACCTAAAAAGGTTAAGGATAAGTTATTCAAAGAAATGATTACAACAAAAGGAAAAAATGGGACAGGACTTGGTTTATATATGTCTTATTCAACTATTAAAGCCCATTTCAATGGTAACATATCTCTTGAATCAGAAGAAGGAAAAGGTACTACTTTTACTATAACAATACCATTATAAAAATAATTTATTTTTTCATAAGCAAGAGTTTTATTGCAAGAAAATTAGCAAAAACTCTTGCTTTTTGTATTTTTTACGAATATAATGTATGCAAACAGAAATAATAGTGAGGTATTTTATGAGAAAAGGATTACAAAATAACGCAAACAACGAAAACATGAATTATAAAATTATAGCAGTTGATGACGAACAAGGTATTGTAGATTCTTTATCTATTTTCCTTAAAAGATCTGGCTATAACTTCGTAGGTGTTACAGACCCTCAAGAAGCAATTGAGAGAGTAAAAAATGAACACTTTGACTTAATGATTCTAGACTTTATAATGACACCTATACATGGAGACCAAGTTGTTGAAGAAATAAGAAAATTTAATAAAGAACTATATATTTTATTATTAACAGGTCATAAAGATTTAGCTCCACCTTTAGATACTATTAGAAGACTTGATATTCAAGGTTATTGTGAAAAAAGTGATAAATTTGATCAATTACTTCTATTAATCGAATCTGGAATTAAATCAATTGCTCAAATGAATGAAATAAAGAAAATTAACATTCAATTATCTGATACATATGAAAAACTAGAACAAGCTTATTTAGACAGTATACAAACTTTACGTTATACTGTTGAAGCAAAAGACCCTTATACAAGAGGACACTCTGATAGAGTTTCATTATATTCTGTTCTTATTGGAAAATATTTAGGACTTTCTGAAAAAGATTTAAAAACTCTAGAAATCGGAGGTCTATTTCATGATATTGGAAAAATAGGTGTACCAGATGCAATATTAAGAAAAGAAACTAAATTAACTGATGATGAATATTCTGAAATAAAAAATCACCCTGCTATCGGCGCACATATTCTTTCTAGTGCTGAAATTTTTAAGGATATTATTCCTATTGTAAAACATCATCATGAAAAATATGATGGAAATGGATATCCAGGAAGATTAAAAGGTGAAGAAATCCCTTATTTAGCTAGAATTGCTGCAATTGCAGATACATTTGATGCCATGACATCAAAAAGAACTTATAGAGATGCTCTACCATTAGAAACTGTAATTGCTGAATTTGAGAGATGTAGAGGAACACAGTTTGATCCTAAATTAGATGATGTATTCTTAGACATATTAAAAAATCACTATGATGAAATTAAAGAAATACAAGAACAATATCAATCATAGATAAAAAGAGAAGCAACTTTTAAAAGTTACTTCTCTTTTCTTATACTTTCATAGATAATCCAACTTTTTGTCTTTCTTTATCTATTTTTATTACTTTTACTTTTACTATATCTCCAACTGAGACAATCTCAGATGGATTTTTAATAAATTTATCACTCATTTCTGATATATGAACTAATCCATCATGTTTTACACCTATGTCTACAAATGCACCAAAGTCAATTACATTTCTTACTGTTCCTGTTAATATCATTCCTTCTTTTAAATCTTCTAATTTTAGAACATCACTACGTAATATTGGTTTTGGCATATCTTCACGTGGATCTCTTCCAGGTTTTGAAAGTTCTGATATAATATCTGCTAAAGTCATTTCTCCTATTTCTAATTCTTTAGACATCTTACCAATATCTACATTTTTTAGTGTATTTCTTAATTCTTCTAGTCTATCTTTATCCTTCAAATCTTCTTTATTAAATCCTACTGTATTAAGCAATTTTTCAGTTGCTTCATAACTTTCTGGGTGAACTGCTGTTATTTCTAGTGGATTATCCCCATCCAATATTCTTAAAAACCCTGCACATTGTTCAAATGCTACTTTACCAAGTTTAGGAACTTTTAATAATTCTTTTCTATTTTTTAATTTTCCATTTTCATCTCTATATTTTACAATATTTTTAGCAATAGTTTTATTAATTCCTGATACATAAGCTAATAATGATGGTGTCGCTGTATTTACATCTACTCCTACTTTATTAACACTATCTTCTACTACTCCTGTCAAACTTTCCCCTAATCTTTTTTGGTTTACGTCATGTTGATATTGTCCAACACCAATTGCTTTTGGGTCAATTTTTACAAGTTCAGCTAATGGATCTTGTAATCTTCTTGCAATTGATATTGCTCCTCTTATTGAAACATTAATATCTGGATATTCTTCTGTTGCAAGTTTCGATGCTGAATATACAGAAGCTCCTGCTTCACTTACAATTACATATGTTACTTTTCTAGTAGTTTCTTTTATCATGTCAGAAACAAACATCTCAGATTCTCTTGAAGCTGTTCCATTCCCTATCGCAATCATATCTACCTTATCTTTTTCAATTAACTTTAAAAGTTCTTTTTTTGCTCCATCAACATCATTTTGTGGCTCTGTTGGATATACTGTTGTATAATCCAAAACTTTTCCTGTTTCATCAATTATTGCTATTTTACATCCTGTTCTATATGCTGGGTCAAATCCCATAACTGTTTTACCTTTTATTGGAGCTCCTAATAATAATTGTTTTGAGTTTTGTCCAAATACTTTTATTGCTTTTTCTTCTGCCTTTTCTGTTAAGTCTGAACGTATTTCTCTATCTATTGATGGTTCTATTAATCTCTTAAAACTATCTGATATTGTTTCTTGTAGCATATTTTTAAATTGTGTATCACCTTTTATAATATCTTTTTCTATATAATTTAAAATTTTGTCTTCAGGTTTTTCTAATTTTACTTTAATGAATTCTTCTTTTTCTCCTCTGTTTATTGCTAAAATTCTATGACTTGGTATATATTTTATTGCTTCTTGATATTCATAATACATTTCATAGTTTGACTTTTCTTCCGGTTTTGCTGCTCTTGTTACAACCATTCCTTCTCTATAGCATAATTTTTTTATCTGCTTTCTATATTTAGGATCATCTGAAATATTTTCTGCAATAATATCTAAAGCTCCTTGTATAGCTTCTTCTGATGATGCTACTACTTTATCTTTATTTTGCATATCTTCTTTATTTAATTTATCAATATTTACATATTCTTTTGCTATTTCTTCAATTGATTTTACTTCTTTTTGTTCTATTATAATTTTGGCTAACGGTTCTAGCCCTTTAGCTTTTGCAACTGTTGCCCTTGTTTTTTTCTTTTGTTTATATGGTCTATAAATATCTTCTACTTCTGCCAAAGTTTTTGCTATTGCAACTTGTTTTAAAATTTCCTCTGTTAATTTACCTTGTTCATCTATTGATTTTACAACTTCTTCTTTTCTTTGTTCTAGATTTCTTAAATAGTTTAGCCTTTCATCTAAGTTTCTTAATATTTCATCACTTAATCCACCTGTCACTTCTTTTCTATATCTTGCAATAAATGGAATTGTATTTCCTTCATCTATTAATTTTATAGTATTTTCTACTTGTTCTTGCTTTATATTTAATTCTTCTGCTATTATTTTTATGATTTTTTCCATGTTCACTTCTTCTTTCTTATTATTCTATTCCTAGATATTCATTATATGTAACTTCTCTATCAATAACCTTTCCATCTTCCTTTATATCTATTATTCTATTTGCTACAGTTTGTGTTAATTCATGATCATGAGAAGTAAATAAGATGTTTCCTGTAAATCTTTTCATTCCTTCATTTAATGAAGTTATGCTTTCCATATCTAAATGGTTTGTTGGTTCATCAAATATCAAAAAGTTTGCTCCTGATAACATTATTTTTGAAAGAACACATCTTACTTTTTCTCCTCCTGATAAAACATTTACTTCTTTTAATGCTTCATCTCCTGAAAACAACATTCTTCCTAAAAAGCTTCTTACATAAGTTTCATCTGGGTCTTTTGAATATTTCCTAAGCCATTCAGTTACATTTTCATTTGTAGAAAATAAGTAATTATTATCTTTTGGAAAATAATTTTTAGTTATTGTTGTTCCCCATATTAGTTCTCCTTCATCAGGTTCTAATTCTCCTGCTATTATTTGAAATAAAATTGTCTTTGCAATTTCGTTATCTGCTAAAAATGCAATTTTATCACCTTGTTTTACATCAAATGATATATTATTTAATATTTTAACTCCATCAATTGTCTTTGATATATTTTTAACCTGTAATATTTCTTTCCCTGGTTCTCTATCTGGTTTAAAATCAACATACGGATATTTTCTATTAGATGGTTTTATTTCATCTAATTCAATTTTCTCTAAAGTTTTCTTTCTTGAAGTTGCTTGTTTTGATTTTGATGCATTTGCACTAAATCTTGCTATAAATTCTTGTAATTCTTTTATTTTTTCTTCTTTTTTCTTATTTTGTTCTCTTGCCTGTTTTAATGCTAATTGACTAGATTCATACCAAAAGTCATAATTTCCTGGATATACTTTTATTTTACCAAAATCTACATCAGCAATATGTGTACAAACTTTATTTAAAAAATATCTATCATGTGATACAACTATTACTGTATTTTCAAAATCCATTAGAAAGTCCTGTAACCAATTAATGCTTTTTAAATCCAAATCATTTGTTGGCTCATCTAGTAATAAAACGTCTGGATTTCCAAATAAACTTTGTGCTAATAATACCTTTACTTTATCTTTTGCTTCTATTTCTTTCATTAATTTATAATGGTTTTCTGGTACTATTCCTAAATCATTTAATAACATTGCTGCATCTGATTCTGCATTCCACCCATCTAATTCACTAAATCTTTCCTCTAACTTTGCTGCCTTCATTCCATCTTCTTCTGAAAAATCTTCTTTTGAATATATTAATTCTTTTTCTTTCATTATGTCATATAATTCCTTGTTTCCCATTATTACTGTGTCAATTACTGTAAATTCTTCAAAAGCAAAGTGATCTTGCTTTAGTATTGATAGTCTTTCTCCTTTTTCTAAAGATACATCTCCTTTACTTGGTTCTATTTCTCCTGAAAGTACTTTTAAAAATGTAGATTTTCCTGCTCCATTTGCTCCTATTATTCCATAGCAATTTCCTTTTCCAAAACGAATATTTACATCTTCAAATAATACTCTTTTTCCAAATCTTACTGTAACATTGTTCGCACTTAACATGTTTTTTCCTCCTATTTTTTATCTTTGGTATTATATACTATTTTTATGGAGTTTTCAAGTATTGCAATCTAGCAATGACACAAATTGTTTTCATCTTTTATTTTTGCTAGTTCAGTTTTATTAATCTTTGTTATTTTAATTATTGTATTTTCATCTATATTATTTTTTACCATTTCTATAATTATATTGTCTTTTTGTTTATCTAACTCTTTTTCTTTGGCATATAACTCATATTCTCTTTTATTTAATTTATCTTCTCTTATTGCTATTATATTTTCTTTTTTAGCTATCTTATTTTCCTTTTTGGCTATTTTATCCTCTTTTTTAGCTATCTTATCTTCCTTTTTGGCTATATTATCTTCCTTTTTTGCTATATTATCTTCCTTTTTTGCTATATTATCTTCCTTTTTTGCTATATTATCTTCTTTTCTTTTTACCACTTCTTCTTTTTCCAACATTTCATCTATTAAATCACTTATTAATTTTACAAACATAATTTCTTCCTCCTTTTCTATTTTTATCTTTTCCATTATTTCCTTATATTGCCTTTGACTTATTTTAGACCTTATTATGTATTTCATTACTCTTTGCAAAAATTCTTTTTCCTGAACATCTAATCTTCTTTCTACTATTTCATTAATACTTTTTTCTAACTCTTCTACAGTTTTTGCTTTTTCTAATACTAGAATTTTTGACAAAATTCCTTTTTCTTTTATTAATTCTTCTTTTGTATAGTTATTTATATCAACTATTTTATAACTTCCAAATATATCTTTTGTACACCCTTCTAATTTCAATTGTTTGTCTATTATATATTTCTTTACGTTCCATTTTCTCTGCCCTGTATATAATACAAATGTGTATATTGCTGGAATTTTATATTCTTTTGTTTTTATTTTTTTCTTATCTATAGCACTTTCCATTATAGATATGTTATATTTTAATATTCTATATGGCATTGAATAATCTATTTTTGACTGATGTTCTATTAAAAAAAATATATCTTCGTCTTTTTTCTTATATATTATATCAGATTCCATATTTTCAAATTGATTTGTTATAAAATTTCTGTTGTATTTTTCTAAATCTTCTTCTTGCAATTCATATTTTGTATTTTCTATATTTAAATTTTTATTGATAAATCGCACTACTTCTTCTTTTATATCTAATATTTCTTTAAAAATCTTATCATGAGGGTTATTTATTTTATTTTCTTCTTTTGGGTTATATATATATTCTTCTTTAATGTCACTTAGATTTAACGTCTTTTTTTGATATTTTAAATATTCTTTGTAAGTAAATGGTTTCATTTATCTTCTCCTTTTATTGTAACTTTTGTTTATCTGTTTGTCAATATTTATTTTATAGTAAATATAATAATATTACTCTTCTATTCTAACTTTTTCTTATATTTCTCACCCACTTTCTTGTTATTTTTTTACTTGATTTTTTATAGATTCAAAATTTTTGAAAGAATTCTTTATTTAAAAAAACTTTTAGAAATAATTGTATTTGATTTTACATGTTATTATATAGTTTGTCAATACAAATTTTAAATTTATATAATTATCTATTCAAACTGCTATTACATAAAAATAAGGATTCAAACTGAATCCTTATTTTTAAATTTATAAATATTATTATAAAATTATACTTATTGTTCTATACTAATTGTTAATCATCAAATAATAACTTAATTCCCCATAATCCAGATAATCCCACTAGTGCATATATGATTCTACTTATTACTGTCATATCACCAAATATCATTTCTACTAGATTAAAATTAAAAATTCCAATTAGTCCCCAATTAATAGCTCCTATTATTATAAGCACTAATGCTATTTTATCTATTACCTTCATGTTCTTTCCTCCTTACTTTTGTTTTTATTATTATTATCTAATATTTTACAAAAATTATTCATTTTATTATAATTTTTTATTTAACCATATTTTTTATTTTTATAAATGCAATTAGGTAATTTAATAAAAGTGAATTATATTCTAAGTTTTTTAGTATATAATCCACTAATTTTGTAATTTATATAATATTTATCTTAATCTAACATATCTTTTCTCTTTAACCACCATGTAACTGCTATTGTGGTAATAATTGCTATCATTACCATAATAACAAAACCTAGTGGATTTTTTTCAAACGGTAACCCAACATTCATTCCCCAAAAACTAGAAATCATTGTTGGTACTGCTAATATAATTGTTATAGAAGTCAAAAATTTCATCACTCCATTTAAGTTGTTTGAAATAATAGATGCATATGCGTCCATTGTTCCATTTAATATGTTACTATATATCTGTGCCATTTCTATCGCTTGCCTATTTTCAGTAATAGCGTCTTCTAGTATTTCTTCGTCATCTTCATATAATTTTATTATTTTTCCTCTTAATGTTTTTTCCATTACTATCTCATTTGATTTTAAAGATGTGGTAAAATAAACCAAACCCTTTTCTAATGTTAATAATTTTAATAATTCTTTATTTTTCATAGAATTTTTTAATATATATTCTGCAATCTCTGTCTCTTTATTTATTTGTTTTAGATAATTTAAATAATATGAAGAGTTAAGATATAGAATTTGAAAAATAAATCTCGTCTTTTTATATGTTTGAAAATTCTTTATTTTTCTTTTTTCAAAACTTTCTATTACCTTGTTTTTCCTTAAAGATACAGTTATAAAAAAGTCATCTCTTACTACTATCATACCAAGTGGAATAGTTGTATATATTTCACTTTCTTCTCCTTTTTCTATTACTGGTACATCTACTACAAAAAGTGTAGTATTATCATCTTCTTCTTTATCTATTCTTGCCTTTTCTTCGTAATCTAATGCATCTCTTATAAATTCTTCTTGTATATTTATATTTTCACATACTTTTTTTATTTCACTCTCGGACGGGTTTACTAAATTAATCCATGCTCCTTTTTTGAATTCTTTAATTTCTTGAAACTCATTTGTTTCTATGTCTGTGTTATATATTTTTAGCAAATCCATCACCCCTTTTATTTTTCTCCAATATTATTATTTTAGCCTTTTTTTTGACCTTTGTCAACTTTTATTGTGTGTTTTATGTAAATTTCATTTCAGTGGTCTATATTCTTAGCCAAATTTTGTATTATAAAAAATAAAGTAAAAATTATACTTTTTATAACTCCTACTCTATTGTTTTATTTTTATTATATCTTTATTCATATTAACTTGCTCTATATCTGAAAGTATAAAGCTTTCTAAATATTTTGCATTCATTTCATAATTTTTTCTAATCTCTGTTGCACAAATTGGTACATTTACCCTATCTTTGTCAATTGTTCTATTTTCTATATTTAGATATTCAGCTACTTTTTCTCCGTATGGTTCACTACTATAAAAATGTGTAACTGGTATATCATGTATTAATTCTGATAAGTATTCCATTTGTATTTTTACACTTTTTTCATCTAACCCATACTGTTTTGGACTATTATATGCATATATAATGTGTACATCCGGATATAATTGTTTTATCCAGTTTGCTCGTTTTTTGACATCAATATCAATAATACTAGTATCATATACAACAACATAGAATTCTTCCATTTCTTTTATTGCTGTTTCAATCAAAAATTGATGTCCTTTATGCAATGGAGCAAATTTTCCTATTGTAAAACCTATGTTTTTATTTTTCATCATATTTCCTCTTTTCTTAGCATATTATACACCTTTTTTTTATTCTAATCAATCAAATAATCCACATATTTTAATTAATTGTGGATTAACTGTTTTATTTTCTTATACTATCATTTTTATTTTCATTAATATTTATTCTTTGACTCTATCTTGTTTTTCTGTTAATATTTTGTTAATATTTATTTGCTAAAATAATATAAAATTTATAGTAGGTGTTTAGTATGAAAGATTATATCAAAAAATCTTGGATTTTCTTTATAAAATTATTTTGGATTTTTATTTTAGGTAGTTTTTTTGGATATATTGTAGAAACAATCTATGCTTATATAATATCAGGTGGACATTTTGTTGTACGACAAGGTCTAGTTTATGGTCCTTTTATACAAGTATATGGCTTAGGTGCGATGATATATTATATTTTACTTTTAAAAACTCAAGATACAAAAAAAGTTTTTATTTATAGTTTTTTTATGGGTGGTGCCTTAGAATATATATGCTCTTTTATGCAAGAAATATTTTTAAAATCTATTTCATGGGATTACTCAGGTAGTTTTTTAAACTTAAATGGTAGAACAAACTTTGTTTATTGTATTTTTTGGGGGCTTATTGGAATTGCATTCCTTAAAATATTTTGGCGATTTGTACCTAATTTAGATAAAGTTGCATCTAGCAAAAAATGGAGGTTTATAACTTATATTTTAATGATATTTATATTTTTTGACATTACTATTTCTTGTATGGCTTGTACTAGACAAAACGAAAGGCATAAAAATATCCCACCAAAAAATAGTCTAGATTCCTTTTTGGATACTAAATACCCTGATGACTTTATGAATAAGATTTACAATAATAAAATATTGATTATAAATGAAAATGATACTTAATTTAAAGTATCATTTTTTATTTATTGAATAACTATTTTTTTATTTTCCTTATTTGGTATTGGTAGTTTCACTATAGCTGTCGTTCCTTCGTTTTGTTTGCTTTTAATTTCTATTTTTCCACCTGATAATTCTATAATTCTTTTTACAATTGCTAATCCTAGTCCACTTCCCTCTTCAGAATGTGAAATATCTGCTTGATAAAATCTTTCAAATATTTTTTCTATTTCATCTTCTTGCATACCGACTCCATAGTCTTTTATTAATACATTTACTTCACCATCTTCTTCAAATTCTTTTATATCTATTTTCCCATTCTGTTTTGAAAACTTAATTGCATTTTCTATTAGATTAACCCATACTTGAAATATTAATTCTTCATCACCAAAAAACACTCTTTCTTCTAGTTCTACATTTATTACTAAATTCTTTTTACTCCATTTAGGCTCTAATAGTGCTACTGCTTTTCTTATTTGTTCTGCTATTATAATTTTCTGTTTATTTATTATTTTTTCTTGATTATGTAGTTTTGATAATTTAAGCATTTTTCCTGTTAAATTTGTAAGCATTTGTGACTCTTCAATTATTATTTCAGAATATTCTTGTCTTTCTTCTTGTGATAAATTTTCCTGATTTAGCAATTTTGCAAACCCTGCTATTGATGATATAGGTGTTTTTATTTCATGAGATACATTATTAATAAACTCTTGTTGCATATTCCCTATATTTTTTAGTTCACTCGTCATTTTATTGAAATTTTGAGTTAATTCTCCTATTTCATCTTCTCTTTTTGTTTCTAGTTTAATGTCGTAATTTCCGTAAAGTTACTTGTTTTGTTGCTTCATTTATTTGTTTTATAGGTTGAAGCATCTTTTTTGTATTTATTCTAATTAACATTGCACTAATTACTATTATATTTATAATAGTAAATATTAATCCTTTCCTAATTATATTTAAAAAATAACTGATATCTTCTGGGCTCTCTATATTTACAGCAATCAATTTGGTATTTATTGCTGGTACCAAAAATAATGCAAATTCTATTATTGACATTATTATTACCATAGCTATTGATATGATAAAACTTATAACTAATGCTCTTTGTATTGACTTTCTTTTGCCAAATATTCTTTCAAACATTTACTTTTCTCCCTTTATAATTGATTTATATCCAATTCCTCTTACTGTTACTATTTCAAATTCTTCTATATCTTCTAACTTTTCTCTTATTCTTTTAATATGTACATCTATTGTTCTAAAATCTGATTCATTTTCAAGTCCCCAAATTTCCTCCATTAGTTCTTGCCTTGTAAAAATTGTATTTGGTGTGCTTAATAATTTATATAATAAATAAAACTCTTTTTGTGCTAATTGGTAATTTTTTTCTCCTCTTGTTACAGATAATTGATCATAATTCAAAATTAGCTCTCCTATTACTATTCTTTTTTCATTAGTCATTCTTGATCTTCTAAGTAAAGCCCTTACTCTTAATGATAATTCTTCTATATCTATTGGTTTTACCATATAATCATCTGCTCCTGATATAAAGCCTTCTCTCTTATCTCTTATTTCCCCCTTAGCTGTTACTAACAAAATTGGTGTATTATATTTTGAACTTCTTAGTTCTTTTATTAATTGATAACCATCCATTTTTGGCATCATTATATCTGATATTATTAAATCAATATACTTTGTATCTAGAACTTGTAATGCTTCTATCCCATTTGTAGCTTCATATGTTTGATAATTTTCCCTTTTTAAACATGTTGTTATTAATTTTTTTAAATTTTTGTCGTCTTCTACTACTAATATGTTAAACATTTTCCACTCCTTTAATTATATTTTTATTTAATATATCAAAAAAAGTGCTAAAAATCTATATTTTTGGCACTTTTTTATAAAACTTATATCTTTATAATTTTTTCCCAAGGTAAATTTTCTTTTCCGAAATGTCCATAATTAGTAGTCTTACTATATATTGGTTCTTTTAAACCTAGATACTCAATTATACCATTTGGTGTTAAATCAAATTTATCTTTTATTAACTCTACTAATTCCTCTTCTGTTTTTTTACTTGTTCCAAATGTGTTAACACATATTGATAATGGTTCTTTCATTCCAATTGCATATGCTACTTGAATTTCACATTTTTCTGCATATCCATTTGCTACTAAATTTTTTGCTATATGTCTAAGCATATATGCTGCTGATCTATCTACTTTACTAGCATCTTTTCCTGAAAAAGCTCCTCCTCCGTGTCTACTATATCCTCCATAAGTATCTACAATTATTTTTCTTCCTGTTAACCCTGTATCCCCTAAAGGTCCTCCTATTACAAATCTTCCTGTTGGATTTATATATATTTTTGTCTTTTCATCCATCATGTTTTCTGGAATTGTTGTATTTATTACTTTTTCAGTTACATCTTTTTTTAGTTGTTCTGTTGTTACATTATCTAAGTGTTGAGTTGATATTAAAATAGTTTCTATTCTTTTTGGTTTGTCATCTTCATATTCAACCGTTACTTGTGTTTTCCCATCTGGCCTTAAATATGGAATGTCTCCATTTTTTCTAACTTCTGTTAATTTTCTTGATAGCTTATGAGCCATTGCTATTGCATATGGCATATATTCTTCTGTTTCTTTACTTGCATATCCAAACATTATTCCTTGGTCTCCTGCTCCTCCTGTATCTACACCCATTGCAATATCTGGACTTTGCTTTGTTATTTCAACTTGTATTTTACAGGTTCTATAATCAATATCTGTTTTTTCATTATCAAACCCTATTTCTTTTATTTTTTCTCTTACTATATCACTTATTTTTATTCTTGCTGTTGATGTTATCTGTCCTGCTATTGTAATTACATTATTACTTGCAAAAGTTTCTATTGCTACTCTTGATTCTTTATCTTGTTTTAAACATTCATCTAAAATTGCATCTGAAATTGTGTCACACAATTTATCTGGATGTCCTTCTGTTACACTTTCTGATGTAAAATAATAATTTTTCATTTTTTATTACTCCTATTTTTTTATTTCTTCTTTTATTTCATGTCCTTCTTTTTCCCATAGTTTGTCTGCTGTAACCTTCCAATTTTTTGATATCTCATGACATTTTGCACATAAGTCATGCGCATTTTCTGGATGTGCTAAATCTGTTGAATGAGCTCCACATCTATCAACCATTTCTGCTAATTTTCCTTCATTATCTAATAATGGACATGGTCTTAATAAGTTGTCACTAAATGGTTGATTTTTTTGATATTCCTTAAATATTGGTTGTTTTAATGTTTCTAATAAACTCATATCTTTGACATTTGCATTTGAGTAATGTATAAACACACATGGCTCTACATCACCATTTGCATTTATATGCATATAATGTTTTCCTCCTGCAATACATCCTCCTACAAATCTACCATCATTCCAAAAATCAACTGTAAAAATTGGTTTTGTTTTTCTATATTCAGCTAATTTATAATACATTTCTTCTCTTTGCTCAGGTGTTGTTAAAAGACTTGTTTCTGCCCCACATCCAACTGGCATATAATTAAAGTACCATCCATATTTACATCCTTTTTCTATCATCTTATCTATATATTCTTCACTCATTATATATTCTGCGTTAACAGATGTTGCACATGTTGAGAATCCAAAAAGTATTTTATGTTCTTTCAATAAATCCATTGCTTTCATTACTTTTTGATATGCTCCTTTTCCTCTCCTTTGGTCTGTTGTTTCTTCTGTACCTTCTACGCTAATTGAAAATGATAAGTTTCCAACTTCTTCTACTTGTTTTACAAACTCTTCATCAATCAAAGTTGCATTTGTAAAAGCAATAAATATACAATCTTTATGTTTTTTACATAATTTTATAATTTCATCTTTTTTAACTAGTGGTTCTCCTCCTGTGAATAGATACCAATAACATCCAAAATCCTTTCCTTCTGTTACTATCTTATCCATTAAATCAAATCCTAAGTTTAAGCTTTTTCCGTAATCTGCAGCCCAACATCCTGTACATTTCATATTACATGCTGTTGTTGGATCCATAACAATTGCCCAAGGAGCTCCACAACCTTCTTTTTCTTTTATTTCATGATTTCTTGAAATTCCCTTGATTGCTGAATTAATAATAAAATTGCACAAAAATTTCTCTAAAATTTCTTCATCAATATCTTCTAGTATATTTCTTATATAATGATTCCAATTATTAGATGGATCTTTTACTACCTTTTCTATAAATTTATATTGTTGTTCCCACATGTTATCTTTATCAACTTTTTCAACAATTTCTAATAGTTTAGGTAAATTTTTATCTGGATCTTCCTTTATCTTTTGTATTGCTTGTTTAATTGCTATTTCCATAGCCTTGTTTTTTATTGCTCCCATAATATTCCTCCTATTTTTTGACATCTTTCTATTTAAATTTAAATGTCGAATTTTGTATTTTTTTGTATTATATATTAAAAAAATGAATTAATTATGAACTATATATTTTATAGTTTTATTAATTCATTTTTTTATTTTCATACTAATTTATTCTTCTGTTTTCTTATTATTACTATTATTTTGATTATCTATTATTGCTTCTTGTTTGTTACTTTCTTCTTTTTTTATTCCATCCATTATCATTATAAACTTGACATTTCCTTCTTCTCCATCATTTAACATTGTGAAATTATTATATTGTTTTGATAATTCTTTTAGTTTTTCTACTCTTGTTGTTATATCTTTTGCATCTCCATTTATATAGTTGCAAATTTGTTTTATTCCTTCATTATTGAATTTTGTTACCCCTTCTGCTAATGTATTTGCTCCTGTATTTAGCTCATTTGCTCCATTTTGTAATTTACTTGTTCCATTATCTATCTTATATAATCCATTTGTTAATTCATTTAATCCTGTTCCTAAAGTCTCCATTTGCTTTGATACTTGTGATAAAGCTTCTTGTTTTACTTGATTTGCAACCTCTCTTGATGTTGTTTCTGCTGTAGATTTCGCTACTTGTTTAGCAGTAGATTTTGCTACTTGCTTAGCAGTTTGACTTGCAACCTCTTTTGCAGTATCTTGTGCTACTGATTCTGCACTATTTATAGCTGATTCTTGAGCAAATTGTAATACTATAACTTTTTGTTGATCTGGTAATAAATTATAATTTTCATTATTTTTTAAACCTTTTTCTACTCCTTCTTTAATTTTTGCCTTTTGCTCATTAGTTAATTTTATATTTGCTACTTGGCTTGCAGCACTATTTCCAATTGCTTTAGCTGTACTTTCTATTTGTTTGCTTGCTTCTTCTGATGCTTTATTTCCTATTTCAGATATAGTTTTTGAATCTAAAGCTTCACTTTTATCTGATACTAAAGCCTTTGTGCTTTTTTCAACTTCCTTTTTTATTTTATTTGCTCCTGTATATGCTGCATTGCTTCCAGTTTTTAACTCTCCTACTGAACTAGATAACTTATCTGTTCCTTGTGCTAATGTATTTGCTCCTTCTTGTATTTGATTTGCACTACTTTGTAATGTATCTACTTTACTATAAATTTTATCTATATCATCAAATAATTCTATGTCATCATCTTCTATTAATTTAGGTGTAACATATGTTACTATATTATTTAATTCAAAATCTGTTGATTCCATTGTTATTTCTATTTTATTTGGAATTTCTAATTTATCTTTTGAAATATTTAAGCTTTCTTGCATTCCTGGGATACTCATCCCTATTAATGTTGTTTTTGTTCCATCATCTATTGCTTTTCCATTTGTTATTTCAATATTTTTATTATTATCATTATTTATTATTGTTCCACATACTACAACAAATGGTGTATACATAGTTTCATTTTTTCCATTAATATTAACATCATGTGCATCTTTGTTTATATATTCTATTGTTATTTTTATTTTTCCACTTTTTCCTGCTAATTCATTTGCTTGTATCTCTTTTCCATCTAATTCATATTTTACCTTACATTCTATTGGTAATTCTTTTTGTGATTCTCCTTGATAATATATGTCGCTTCCTTCTGCATTCCATACTAAACTATTTCCATCTTGTCTAAACTCTTGGTCTCCATCTACATTTTTAATATTTAGCAAATCAGATATATCATTTATTGTTTGCTCTTGATTTTTATTTTCTATATGGCTATTTACTATAGTATTATAGTTATTTCCCTCTGAATTTAGTTTAGAATATACTGTTTCTTCTTTTGTAAATGCAAATACTGGTGTTGTTAAATAAGTTACTATTGTAAATAATAAAGCACTTGATGTTATTTTTGATATTATTTTATGATTCATTTTTTATCATCCTTTCTTTTAATTTTTTATTTGCTTCATCCCAATTGTTGTTTTACATACTATTTTATCAAATACCATTAAAAATGAAGGTAAAATTGTTATTACACATACCATACTTATAATTGCTCCTCTTGACATTAATGTACATAATGAGCCTATCATTTCTATTTGTGAATATGCTCCTACTCCAAATGTTGCTCCAAAGAAACATAATCCACTTACTATTATTGAGCCTATTGAAGTCTCTAAAGCATTGCTTATTGCTTCTTGTTTATTATTGCCATCTTTTCTATTATTTATATATTTTGTGGTAATTAATATTGCGTAATCTATAGTTGCTCCTAATTGTATTGTTCCTATTACTATTGATGCTATAAATGGTAATACTGTATCTGTGTAATATGGTATTCCCATATTTATAAATATGGCAAATTCTATAACTGACATTAATATTATTGGTAAAGATATTGATTTTAGTACAAATACCATTATTATAAATATAATTACAATTGATACTGTGTTTACACTGTTGAAATCATGATTACTTATTTCTACCAAGTCCTTCATAAGAGGTCCTTCTCCTGCAAGTATTGCATTTTCGTCATATCTTTTTATTATTTCATTTACTTTTGTTACTTGGTCATTTAATTCATCTGTTGCCATTTCGTATTTTGAATTTATTATTAACATTTGATATTTATCTTTTTGGAATATTTCTAATATATCTTGTGGTAACATCTCTTTTGGAATACCTTGCTCTCCTATTTTTGAATATCCTATTGTCCATTCTATACCATCTAAGTTTTCAATTTCATCTAACATTTGATTTATTTTATAATCTGGGATATTTTTATCTACTAATAATAATTCCATTGATGTCATATTAAATTTCTCTTTTAATTCGTTATTTGCACTTACACTTGGTAAGTCTTTTGGTAATGATTTATCTAAATTGTAATATATATCTGTTTTTTTATAGCCATAAAATGCTATTGGTAAAATAATTATAAATGCTATTATTATTGCTTTATAATGTTTCATTACAAAGTTCTTTACACCTATAAACTTTGGTAATCTTTCTTTATGTTTTGTCTTTTCTATTAATGTGTTTAATTCTAATATAATTGCTGGTAAAATTGTTACTACACATATTACTCCTAAAAGAACTCCTTTTGCCATTACAATACCTATATCTTTTCCTAATGTAAGATTCATACTACATAAGGCCAAGAAACCAGCTATTGTAGTAATAGAACTTCCCACAACTGACAATAAAGTCTTTCCTATAGCTTGTGCCATTGCCTCTTCTATATTTTTTGTGTTTTGTTTTTCTTGCATATAGCTATGATATAAAAATATTGCAAAATCCATTGTTACTCCTAGTTGTAATACTGCACTTATAGCTTTTGTAATATAAGAAGTTTGACCTAAGAATACATTGCTTCCCATATTATATAATATTGCAATTCCTATATTTAATAGCAATAAAAATGGTGCAACATAAGAGTCTAAGGCTATCTCTAAAATTATTAAACATAGAATAACTGCTATAATAACATAAATTGCTATTTCTGAATCTGATAAATCTCTTGTATCTAATACTGTTGCTGTCATACCACTTATTTTGCATCTTTCATCAGTTATGTCTCTTAATTTTTCTACTGCTTGCATTGTGCTATCTGATGATATTTGATTTTTAAAAGTTACTAACATTAAAGTTTGACCGATCTTTATTTACCTTTTCTTTTATATCATCTGGTATCATTTCTATTGGAATTCCTGTACCTGTTATATCTGCTATACTTACTGCCTTATCTACATCATCAATTTCCTTTATTTTATTTTCTAATTTTATTATATCTTTTGTATCCATATTTTCTATCATTACTACTGAAAATGCTCCCATGTTAAAGTCTTCTGATAAAATATTTTCTCCTTTTATTGTCTCTACATCTTCTGGAAGATAAACTAATATATCATAATTTATCTTTGTAGCTCTCATTCCTATAACTGATGGAATTAGTAGTAATAAAGCAATTATTAATATTAGTTTCCTATGCTTGCAAATCATTTCTCCAAACTTATGCATAAAAAAACTCCTTTCCTTTTTGTTTTTTACATTATACTATTATTATGACTATTGGTCAATAGTTTTTTTGTTTTTTATTTATTTTATTTTTTTATGATTCTTTGTTTATAATATTCAGCATGTGTTTAATTCAAGGATATTTAGAGTATATCCTTTTAAAATTTTATGTACTTTTTTGCATGTCTATATATATTTTTTTCAACTTTTTTCTTTAAACTAATTGACCATTCGTCAAAATTGTGTCATAATTTATTTTATGGAGGTTTTTTTATATGAAAAAAGATATAGTTGTAAATGATAAAGAATCTAGATTATTAAATACTGCCTTTAAGTTATTTACTGAAAGAGGAATTAAAGATACCTCTATTCAACAAATTGTTGATGACGCTAATGTTGCTAAAGGTACGTTTTATTTATATTTTAAAGATAAATATGAACTTAGAGATATTTTGATTGCTAAAAAATCGCATAAGCTTTTTAGTGATGCTCTTAAAGAGTTAAGAAAAAATTACATTTCAAATTTGTCTGATCAAGTTATTTTTTTAGTTAATTATGTTATTAATGAACTTAACAAAACACCTACACTTTTAAAGTTTATTTCTAAAAATTTGTCTTGGGGTATTTATAGTAAGACTGTTTTAAAGTTATATGAGAATAGTGAAGAAAATAAAGATAGTGTATATAAGCTATTCTTAAATGGTGTAGAAGAAAATGGTTTAAATTTAAAAAATCCTGAAGTTACTTTATATATGATAATAGAATTAGTTAGTTCTACTTGTTTTAATTCAATTTTATACAAAGATCCCCTTCCTATTGATGAATTTAAACCTTATTTATATGATGCTATTCGTAATCTAATTGAACCTAAATAATTAGTAATATAGAACACTTTGTTACAAATCCAGCACATTTTTAAATTATGTTTATTATTTGTATTATAACTAAATTCGTATGTGGAATCTAGTAAGTAAAAAAGTCCAACTCTTAAGAGTTGGACTAAATTTTTGCATTCATTAAAATTATTTATGGTGCGCCATAGAGGGATCGAACCTCCGACCATCAGATTAAGAGTTGAACGCTCTTAACATAAAACATATCTTCGTAATCAATATATAATATAGGCATTATAGCACGAAAATATAGTAAAATCAAGCAATTTACAAAATCTTATAAAATTATTTTAGTTTATTAAGGTTTACCAAAGTTTATTAAAAATTATTTTAATTTATATAAATTGGGGGATTTTTTATACTGCTTTTGGGGAATATTCCCCATTTTCAAATAAATTAAATTATAATTTTTGGAGCATAAAATCATATGTAAATTTTGCTTTATAGGAGATGATAAAATGTTATACTTTATAATAGGATTATTTTTGGGGGCTAATCTTAGCCTCTTTTTATATGCTTGTATACTGGCTGGAAAAAAGTCAGAAGAATAATTTTTTATGAGAGGAGTTAGGTTTTGGATGAAAATATTAAAAGTAATTATTATGCTATTATACCGGCAACAGTCCGATATGATAAAGACTTAACCGATAAAGCTAAACTATTATATGGCGAAATTACTTGTTTGTGTAATAAAGAAGGATATTGTTTTGCTACAAATAATTATTTTGCAAACTTATATAATTGTACTCCTCGAGCTATACAATTTACAATTTCTAAATTACAAGAAAAAGGCTATATAAAAATAATCATAGAAAATAATTATCAAAGAAAAATATATTTAACTGATGCACTAGGGTATGAAAAAATTTTCACCCCACCCCACGAAAATAATTTCATAGGAGGGTATGAAAAAAATTTCACCCATAATAATATAAAATATAATATAGATGATTTATTTATTTTAATTATAAATAATAGCAATAAAATTCCAAATGAATTTTATTCAAATTTGAAAAGGCTTGAATTTATATATCCTAAAAAAATTATAAAAACGATGGAACAGGCTAATTTGATAAAATTAAAAGAAATCATTTATACTCTATTTTTAATATACAATAGCAATTTTAAAAGTATTATGTGTAAGTTTGATAGAGAAATTTTGGTGAATTTATATTTAACTTGCAAAGATCATAATACAGATGACTTTTTTAATTATTACAGACAAGCTATTATAAATAAATACATAGACACATCATAAAGGAGTTTTGATATATGCTAAATAATTATATAAATAATTTTGAAACTACAATATCAACAATTTTGTTTTATGGCTTTAAATATACTTTATTTTTGCTTGTGATTCTTTTAATACTATCTCTTATATTGCTAATAGTCGGATGTATTATAAAATCACAAACAATTAAATCGAAATTTTTAAAAATTGTGCCAGGCTTATTACTAAGTCTTATTTTTTTACTTTTTCTACCTTACATTTTGGTACAATTTAAAAATTTAATATAAATAGTGTTCTTCTTAATTTGCCCTATCTTAAAGTTAAGGAGATGATATTTTATGAATGCTACAAAAAGAAAAAAGAAATTTATTACAAAATTATCAAGCATTGGAACAACACTCACATTGTTATTAATAAAAAGTAATCAATGCTTTGCTGAAAGTATTGGAACAGCTGAAGTGCAAACTGCAACAGATAATATTAAAAGAGTTATCACAAGTATTGCAATGCCATTAGGTCGGTGTTTTAATCTTTGCTAGTGTAGTTGTTGCAGCATTAAAAATGATAGCCAATTCAAACAACCCACAAAAAAGGGCTGAAAGTATTGGTGCACTTGCCTGGATATGTGGTGGCGGTGTAATTTTAGGTGCTTCACTCATCATTGCTGGAATTATTATCAATGTTGCTACAAATAATAGTGGCACATTGCTTGGAAGTTAGGTGATTTATTGTGAGAATATTTAAAATTCCATTTGATATTAAACGAGAAGAAAAGATTTTTGGTGGTTATTTAAGTTTAAGACAAGTTTTATATCTAATGCTTGCAATATCAAGTTTAGGTATTTTTGCTACACCATTAAATATTATTGTAAAAATAATTATTATCACTATAATTGCTACATTTTTTCTACTTTGTGCTTTTCTAAAAATAAATGAGCAAAATTTTGATAAGTTATTTTTATGTGCCACAAAATATATTATTCGTAGAAAAAAATTCAAATATGAGAGGTGCTTAAAATGATAATAATGTTTATTTTTCTTGGATTAACGGTTGTGTTTGTTATTTGTACTGCTATTTATTTAAACAAAAAGAAAAGTCAAAATGGATTTACCAAAAATACAAGTGGAGATCAATGCAAAAAAGTAGATAAAAAGAAATTAGAAAATATTTTTAATTTTAAAATAAAAGATAATATAATTTGCATTGGTAACAGATATTCAAATATTGTTAGACTGGGTAACATTGATTACAATATGCTTTCTGTTTCTGAACAGGATTCTATTGAAAATATTTTAATACAAACTGCTCTTTCAATTGATTATCCAGTCCAATTTTTTAGTACAACTGAATACATAGATACAACAAAAGTTATTTCACTTATGAAAAAGAATAAAAATACAAATGAAAAAATCGAAGAATACAAAAACTATTTAATAGACTACTTGCATAACTTAATGGAAAACAGGACTATTTCTGTTGTTAGGAGTTATGCAATTATTAGTTATGATGGAAATTTAAAGGATGCAATGCAGGAATTAAACAGAAAAACACTATCTTTTACAAGTAGTTTATTAAGAGCAAAGATAGTATGTGAAGTTTTAACTGAGGAGGAAATTTACGATTTAATTTATAAAGAATTAAATAAAAACTCAACCATAAATATTAGCAATTTACAAGGAGGTGGAAAAGAATTATATGTTGGGAAAAAACAAAAAGTCAAAAGAAATAAACATATTTGAAAATGTACCTAAGCTTTCCGACTTACTTATTCCTGATGAATTACAAGAAAAGGTAGATTATTTGAAACTTGGATATAACAAATTTACTAGAATATTTGTTATGACAATTTATCCAGAACAAACATGGATCAGTTGGCTGGATGATTTATTTGCTATTGGAAATATAAATATTTCTGTAAAAATAGAGCCATCTATCAATGGAAATGTTATAAATCAATTAACAAAGAAATTAGTACAAGCACAAAGTGAGTATGCAACTTATTCAAGGCAAGGTAATATATTGCATTTGCCAGAATTAGAGAAACAAATAGGGGATTTAGAAGATCTGCGAATGCTAATACAAACTAATCAAGATAAACTATTTTATGCGACAATTTTTATATCTCTAAATGCTGAAAGTCTAAAAGATTTAAACGAGAAAACAAAAATATTAGAAAGTGAATTAAACAAAAAAACTGCAATGATAAGAACTCTGACTTTTAGACAGTTAGAAGGATATAAAACAATACTTCCTACAAACGAATACCCTATTCCAAACTATGAGCGAAATATGGTAGCTGGTCGGTATTGCAACTTTGATACCTATTTCTACACCTAATTTATCACATGACAAGGGTATTTTTATTGGTAGAAATATATATACAAATGCACCTGTTTACATTGATACATTTTGTGGGCCTCCTACGCTCCCTAATCCTCATGTATTTATTTGTGGTACTTCTGGTCGGTGGCAAAAGTGTAGCCTTAAAAACACTAACAGCCAGAAATATTGCTACTACTGGATGCGGAGCATTTTTTATTGATGTTGAAGGTGAATATAGCAATTTAACTAAAATGCTTGGTGGAAAAGTAATAAAAATTGAACAAGGAAAACCAGCAGGAATAAATCCTTTTGAACTAGAGGCAGACTTTAAGGGCAAAGAGAAGTTTTTAAATATACTTGATAAAGTGGCAGAAATTAGAGCCTTAATTGCAACAATATGCAGAAATTATGGTCGAACACTTACAGGAACAGAGAATACTGAAATAGAAATAATAGTAAATCAATTATATAGTGAACGAGGCATTACAAGTGATGTAAATTCACTTTATGAGAAAAAGGGTGGAAAACTTGATAATGGTAAATATGTAGTAGGAAAAATAGAAAAGAAAATGCCTACTCTTACAAATTTTCATGACAAATTAGTACAACGTGGAAAATGTAAAGAATTAGCTGACATTTTAATACCATTCCTAAAAGGTAATTCTTTGGGAATCTTCGATTGTGAAAGTAAAATTACATCTTCTGAAGATATTATTTGCTTTGATATGAGTGAGATTAAAGATGAATTTACAAAATTGTATTCTTCTTTTGTTATCTTAACTTGGGTATGGCAAAAATATGTACTAAAAAATAGAGAAAAGAAAAAAATCATAGTTTGCGATGAAGCTTGGTTATTTTTAAAATATCAAGAATCCGCAGACTTCCTCGTAAATGTTGCTCGTCGCCGGTCGCAAATATAATGTTCCATTATTCATCCGGTAGTCAATTTATCGATGAATTTTTAAGTTCTGAAGAACGGAAAAACCATTATAAATATATGTTCAACAAGATATTTATTTAAGCAAAGTCCTGGCTCTGTTGATGAAGTTGTGAGCTTTTTTAGTTTATCAGAGGGAACAAAAAATTTCCTAACTGCTGCAACTCCAGGTCAATGCGTAATAAGTCTTAACAATACAGTTACAGCAATAAAATTTGTTATAACAAAATACGAAGAAAATTTTGTATTTACTTAAAGTTGGAGGTGAAAAAAATTGAATAAATTATTTAAAAGTTTTGTAATAGTAGTTACAATGCTTTTTTTATTATCTCCTATATGTTTTGGAACAACTCCTGAACTAAAAAAACAAATAAAAAAAGAAAATGGATCTTTATTTGAAAAAATCATTGCGGAATGCATTGGTGGAATTGCTGAAACAGTCCTAGATTTTACAACACGGAGAAAAAGCAAATGTAGGATTTAAAGATTATGACGAACTTATTTTTAATAACAAACAGGCAAATGATAGTTTATCACCTTTTACCAATGAATTATGGTCTAAGACTATGAAATGGTATCAAATTTTTAGTATTATTTCTGGGACATTGATATTAATTGCAGTATTTATATTGGCTTTTAAGATGATAAATGCAGGTATGAATACAACTAGGAAAAATGAAGTAAAAGAAAATTTGATGCGTTTATGTTTTGGTGGTGTTGCAATAGCTCTTGCTCCCCTATTTATTAGATTTTTATTGTATATGAATAATAGTCTAGTATATTTATTGGTTGCAGCAGCCAATACTGGAACACTTGATGCAACATTAGGAAACTCTATGCTAACAAGTATAAAAACTGGAAATGCAATTTCAACAGCCCTTGTAATTGCAATGTTTATATATTTATTTGTAAAATTAAATATTAAATTTATAGTTAGACAATTTACAATTATAATATTTACTATTTTTACACCTATTGCTGCTGGACTTTGGATAATAAATAAAAATGTAACTGCTGCTAGTATTTGGGCTGGTCAAATTATTATGAATATTTTTATGCAATTTATATATTGTTTTTTATTTTTAATATATCTTGCATTTTTGCCAGCTGGTGGTGGCTGGGCCATCTCTTTAATATGGGCTATGATGATACTTCCACTTGCTGATACACTACAAAATTGTTTGCAAAATCTAACTTCAAGAATTGCCGGCATTGATAATGAACAAATGACAAACAGAGTTCTTGGAACAGGTGCTATGCTTGGTTTTGGATTAGGTGCTATTAAAGAACAATTTAAAACTCCTGATATTCCAAGTAAATCATCTAACAATGGAACTGATAATAATTCTAATAATGGACTAAAAGGCATTATATCAAGAGCAAAATCATTTATAAATCCAGTAACAAACTTATCTGATGAGAAAGATTACAATGGAAATATAAATCCTATAATGGATGTAATAACACCTACAAAGGAAAATAAACAGGAAAATGTAACAATGCCTAAATCAAAAATAGATAACAAAGATAATATAAGCAATGGAAAAATAACTCCAAAATCAGTAGTTAAGAATGTTGCAAGTGCTGGATTTAAAGGAACAAAAGCTTATTTAAGTGCAGGAGCAAAAATGGCTGAAGGAGATTTTAGTTCATACAAATATAAAAAACAACCATCTTCAAAAAATAACAAGTCTATGCAAAATACTGAATATTTAAACAATATAAATAGTTTGCAGAAAGGGGCTGAAAATGAGTTTAAAGGAAAAAACGAAGAATGAAATCAAAAAGAAATTCAAGAAAATCGTTTTTAAAATAATTAAACCATTTATCCCATTTTTAATTGTAATTTTTTTAATTGTTTTAGCAGTATGTACCGTAGTAGACTCTATGTTTACAACTGAAGATGATATGCAAATGGCTGAAAAACTTTCAAGCGAAGATTACGAAGCACAATATGCAGAATGGCTAAAAGATAAAGAAACAACACCGAGTACAATAATAAATGATGGAAAAGGTCTTATTCCTACTGGTATGTTTACCTGGCCAATACCTGGTTATACATTAATTACATCACATTTTGGAATGAGAACACATCCTATAACTGGAGTTTACAAATTGCATAGTGGCACAGATGTCGGAGCGCCTATCGGAGCAAATTTTGTGGCTATGGCTGATGGTATTGTTACAACATCAAAATATAGTAATGCGTATGGAAATATGGTAATGATAGACCATCGGAAACAATATTGTAACTTTATATGCACATGGCTCTGAAATATTAGTACAAACAGGTCAACAAGTAAAACAAGGAGATCCTGTTTTAAAAGTTGGGTCAACAGGATATTCAACAGGTGCTCATGCTCATTTTGAGGTTAGAATAAATGGAAGTTTTGTAGATCCTGAAACTTATTTTAAATAGGAGGTTTTAAAAATGGTTTTAATTTTCACAGATAATGAAATATTAAACAAAGATTTGAACAAAAATATTGAAAATAGTAGAGTTGTATATTATCCAGATTATATATTGGAAGAGAAAGAAGCTAATATCTTAATTGCTACATTACAACCAAATAAATATAATTTTAAAGACTTTATGTTTAAAGTTAGAGAAAAAAATATAAGAGTAATTTTAATTCTTGAAAATGCACAAGTACCAGAATTAAAAGATGCTCTTTTTTTAGGAATATATGACTTTATTTTTGATCCTTTTGAAATTGAAGATATAAAAAAAGAAATCAGCATTGCTACACCATTTTCTGAAATTTCAAAGTATATAGAAAAATACTTAAATTAAAGTATTTTAACTATTCTAATTGAAAGGCGGTGATATAACTACATTTCAAAATTTTAATGGAAGGAGGATTTTTAGTTTTGCACAAAAAAGTAATTATAATATCAATTACGGTCGTTCTTATAATTATTGCAACAATATCTACATTTTTTATAGTTAAATATTTTATGAATAAAAATAAAATAAACTATGTGTATGAAGAATATTCAAATGATAATACACAAAACAGACTAGATACTGAAAATAACAATATTGAATCAGATTCGACTGATAATTTAATGTTACATATTGATGGAGAAAATGTACTTGGAGTTATAAAAATTGATAAGATTAATTTTGAAGGGTTAATTTATGAAGGAACTTCTATGCAAACTCTTTCAAAAGGAATCGGACATTTTGAAAATACACCATATATCGATGGAAATGTATGTTTAGCAGCACACAATAGCAATTCATATTGGGCTAAATTACATACATTATCTGCTGGAGATAAAATACATTATACTTGCTTTTTAGGAACAAAAGAATATGAAGTAAGTAATATTTCAAAAATTAGTGAAACTGATTGGAACTCTTTGGAAAATACTGATACTAATACTTTGACACTTATTACTTGTGTAAAAGGACAAAAAAATTTAAGACTTTGCGTTCAAGCAAAAGAAATAAAATAAAATTTTTTTCTTTTGAGCATTGTCAAAACAATATAAATGATGTTACCCTAGAATAAATATAAATTATGAAAGGGTGATGTTTTATGAATAAGAAGAAAATTTGCATAATAATTAGTAGTATTTTAATTTTTATAATTATTATTTGTGTAGCATTATATTTATATAGCAAGAACAGTCAAAAATTAGAAAGTAGTAAATCTCTAGAATCTGAAGAAATACAAAATGAAATAATAGAAAATACAACTGATGTAGAAATTCCAGAAGTTCAAGAAGAAAAATCTATATCAAATGAAGATGAAAATCAAAAAGAAATTAATACTTCTATTGTTCAAGAAGAAAAAGAAGATTCAAAAAATGTTGCTGAAGCAAGTTCAAAAACAAGCTCAGAAAAAACAAATACTAAGTCAATTGAATCAAAAGCAAAAACTACACAAACAGAAATTAAGAAAACGGAAACTCCAAAACAAGTAGAAAATACAACAACAACTACTATTATTGAAACACCAAAAAAAGAAGAAATAAAAGAAGATCCAAAGCCTAGTCAAAGTACACCTAGCACTAATACTGAAAAATATGTAAAAAATGATGCTATGATAAACAAAATTAAAAATGTTATACAAAATAATGAATCTGATTTTATGAAACAGTATGGATACAATATTGTGGTAGATAGTTCAATAAAAACACAAACAAATCAATTTACTTATACCGAAAATAGAGTTAAGAGCTATATAACATATAAATTTGGAACAATAAGAATTTATGCTGAAGATTATTATGTGAATGGAAATTTAATAATGACAGAATGTTATATATTATAAACAAAGGCACTTTATAAAGTGTCTTTTAATATGTCAAAAATAAGGAGGATTTTTAAAATGAAAAATAAAATAACAAAAAAAGCAATAGCAATTTTAATGCTATTAACAACAATTCTTTCATCTCTTTCTAATATAGTATTTGCAAAAAGTGTTGGAAATGATGCCTATTTAGAGAATAAAGGAGATTGTGGATATCATGTGCAATATTGGGATGAAGCACATAGCAGATGGAGTTATATTATATGTACTTATGTAACACATACTGAAGCAGGAAAAGAATACCCAGCTTACTGCCTAGACCGTGAACTTCATGGAGTTGGCGAAGAACATAATTATACTGTTGATTTAACCAAAACTTTAGATGATGTGAGAGTTTGGAGAACGATTATAAATGCTTACCCATACAAAACACCTGCTGAACTTGGTGTAGAGAATGAATATGATGCTTTTGTTGCGACAAAGCAAGCAGTTTATTGTATTTTATATAATTGGGATGCAACAGCTAGATATCGTGGTGGAGACGAACGTGGGAACAAAATTGCCAGTGCTATAAAAAATTTAGTAGATATTGGTAGAAATGGAACACAAACTCCATATACTGCTGGAATATCTGCCAGTAAAGTTGGTGAGTTAAAAAATGATGGTGACTATTATACACAAGAATTTACTACAAATTGTGGTGCCAATACTAGAAACTATATAATTACTGCAACAAATAGAATGCCATCAGGTGCTAAAATAACAAATATGAACAATGAAGAAACAAACACTTTTGATGGAAATTCAAATTTTAAAGTAAAAATACCAAAAACTTCAATGAATACTGACATAGATATATTATTTACAATACAAGCTAGTTCTAAGATTTATCCAATTTTTTATGGTAAAACAAGAATTGATGGAACACAGAATTATGCAATAACAACAGATCCATATGGAGATATATTTGGGACAGGAACTCTAAAAATTAAAACAAATACAGGAAAAATAAAAATAGTAAAAAATGATGTAGATACTAACCAACCAATAGAAGGAGTCACATTCCAACTTGCAAAAAAGGATGGAACTGTAATTGCTAATAGTACAACTAACAAAAATGGTGAAGCCTCTTTCTCAAATTTGTATCAAGGAGATTATGTTTTAAAAGAAATATCTACGAATGATAATTACATATTAAATGAAAAATCATTTGATGTGAATGTAGAGTATAACCAAACTAATACACAAACAATTACAAATGAGCATAAAAAAGGAAATATTAAAGTATATAAAATAGATAAAGATAATAAAAAAGTTGTATTAGGAAATGTAGAATTTAAACTATATTCTGAAGAATTTAAGAAAATTATTGGAATATATTATACTGATGTAAATGGAGAATTAGAAATAAAGAATCTTCGTACAGGAAATTATAAACTAATAGAAACAAAAACAAATAAATGGTACAATCTCGCTAATGATACAGAAATAAATGTAGAATGGGACAAAGAAACAACAAAAAATATTGAAAATGAACTTAAAAAAGGTCAAGTAAAAGTGATAAAGGTTGACAAAGATAATAGCGAAGTAAAACTTGAAGGCGTTGAATTTGAAGTATTAGATGAAAACGACAAAGTATTAGAAAAAATCATTACAAATGAAAACGGTGAAGCCTTAACTTCAAGATACGCAATAAGAGATTTTGCTAAACTAAAATTAAGAGAAACTAAAACATTAGATACTTATGTTTTATCTGATAAAGTAGAAACAATAGAATTAAAAGAAAATCAAATTACAAATATCAAATTTGAAAACGAAAGAATAAAAGGAAAAATTGAAATTACAAAGGTCGATTCAAAAGATGAAAATAAAAAGCTAGAAGGTGCAAAATTTGGACTATATGACGAAAATAACAAATTAATTGAAACATTAGTTACAGACAAAGATGGTATTGCAACAAGTCAAGATTTATACAAAGGAAAATACTATTTAAAAGAATTAGAAACAGGATCAAATTATTATTTATTAAATGAAGATACATTTGAATTTGAAATTGTAAACAATGGTGAAACTATTAAGAAAACAATAAAAAATGAGCCAACTGATATAACTGTTGATGTAGACAAAGTTGGTACTACTGAAATTAAACCTGGCGATGATGTAAATTATGAATTTTCTAATGTAGCCAATAACTCTAATGTTTATTTAGACAATTTTAAATGGTATGATTATATTCCAACAGATTATATAAGATTACAAAAAATGACTACTGGTACTTGGAATCAAGACTTAACTTATAAAGTATATTATAAGACAAATAAAACAGATGATTATGTTCTATTTAAAGAAAATTTAAGTACAAATGAAAATTACGATTTAGATTTTACACAAATTACACTTACAGATGATGAATACATTACAGAAACAATGTTTGATTTTGGAAAAGTTGAAAAAGGATTTAGAGAAAGTACATCTCCAACAATGAATTGTAAGTCTTTTGATACACTAAAAGAAAATGATACTTTTACAAATCACACAAAAAGCATTGGTACATATTTTGGAGTAACTGCTGAAGCTAATAGCAAATGGACTACAATTACACATATTCCAGAAGAAAAGCATGAAGTTGTATTGCCTAGAACAGGTAAATAAGTTTTTAATCTTCCTTAAAATTGCCCTTCAAAAATAAATTTATAGGAGGATTTGTATTATGGAAATTACAGATATTAAAATTTTTAAAATTGAAAAAAGAGGAGCTTTAATAGGATATGCAAATATTGTTTTTAATAACTCTTTCATTATTAGAGGGATTAAAATATTAGAAAATGAAAGAAATGGAAGGTTTGTTGCAATGCCTTCAAGAAAATTAAGACAAGGAAAAAGAGCATATCGAGATTTATGCCATCCACTTAATCAAGAAACAAGAGAATTATTAACAAAAGAGATTTTTGAAGCTTATGATGCTTTAGAAGAAACAGAAGAATAGTTATTATTTTAAATTTGCCCTATCATATTTAGAAAGGACCTTTTTATGATTTTAACGAAAGATTTATTAGATGATTTATTAAGTTTAGAAAATAGCATACATTCACTTACATTAGCACAAAATCCAAATAATTTACAAATAGAATCATTTTTAAGAAATTTAGAAAAAAGAAGATACAGCATATTAAACCAAATCAAGTTGTATAATAAAACAGTAACCTATGGAACTCAAAAAATAGAAACTATTAGTAATGAGTATAAAGCAAAATATGAAGATAATATACTTAAAATTTACATACCAGAGGTTATGCCATCATACAAAAATTTAAAAACACACGCATATAAAAATATTCTTTTGAATATTGCAGATAAAGTAAAAGATTATGAGGGTATATTTAAAAATCAAATATTTATCTATATTAAGATTTTTGATAAAGTGGAAAAATGGGATATTGATAATAAATTTATAAAACCTATTTTTGATAGTTTAATAATAAGTAATGTAATTGAAGATGATAATATAAATAAAGTTTTTTATTGTGCGAAAGGAGAAATTGGAGAAAATCCACATACAGAAGTATATATTACAGATGTAAATAATTCAGTAAATTTGTTCAAAAGTATGTTAGTTTAAAATGTCATTTTTTTAGTAAATTTAAAAACTAAAATTAGGACATTTTTTATTGTATTAAAAGCCTTTGATTTCAATACTTTTAGAAAAAAACAGGACATATTTTTCTTCATAGGGTAGGTGTGTGTGAGCGTAAGCTCTCACATTGCTACCCACTGAACCATTATGAGAAATAATTTATAAGGTAGGTGGTTAAAATTAAAAGTATATTTCCGACAGATAAAAATGAGATAGATTTAGTTAAATTTATAAATACATATCAATATCTTTCACCAAAAGATTTGCCATACTTTTTTAATACTACATATTATCCTAAAAGAATTGCTAAACTTATTCAAAATAATATTTTAAGAAGGTATAAAAAATTTCTCGTACTTGGTGAAGATGGCTATAATTTTATGAAGATATTAGGAATTGAAACGAATAAACTAAGATATCAAGAAAAATACGCTAATAGACTGAAATTTATGAGTCATTTAGCAGCAATTTTTAAACATTCTAATGCTACTTTTATTCCCTCTTTTCAAATAAAAGATAAAACAGCATTTACAGAAAGTTCAAGAAAATATATAGGAATTTTAAATATATTTGGTACAAAATACTTAACATACCACATTTCAAATAGTCATACTGATAAATACTTAAATTCGGTTATATATGATCTTCAAAAAGAATTAAAATACAAAAATGTAGTTATTCTTATTGATGATATATCAAGAATTAATTTCTTAAAATTTTCTTTTGGACTTAATTCTGTAATTATTTGTGAAGATACGGACGAATCATTGAAAAAATTAAAATATTTACAACAAATAAATTGGCTTAAAATTTTAAATATAAGTTTTAAAGAGAATTTAGCATTATCAGAATTAAATTTTTGTGATTATACTGATCATAAAAATTTGTATGTTTCCAATTTCTATTTTATAGATACTGAAAAAATAAATAGAATTAGTACATTTATACAAAATAATATAAATAAAAAAGTAGATATTGTATGTCCTGAATCTATTGTTAAATACATAAAGAATGAGCTGAATACTTGTAATTTTCACTTAATAGACATTGATAATTTTATAGAAAAGGAAATTAATTTTTATGAATAAAAAAAATATCATATATATTTTATCAATAATGTTAGGTATTTTAAATTTAATATTAGATTTCAATATAAATTCATATATAAAAATATTAAATAAATGTTTTAATCAAAATATTATTGTTAGCAATTTGTATTATGCCATTATTTGCTTCATAATTGCTCTTATTTCAATTTTAATAATGGTATGTATAAAATTAGTTATCTGTTACAAAAAAGATGAAATAAAGGGCATTAAATTAAAAAAAGAAGATGGAACACATGGAACTGCAGATTGGATGTCAGAAGATGAAATTGAAAAAGTCTTAGGAAAAAATGAAACACCAGGTATTATACTGGGAAAATCAAATAATGATATTGTTAAATTACCTTTTGATAGTTACTTCAATAAAAATATAGCTGTGTTTGGTTCCAGCGGCAGTATGAAGACAATAGGTTTTTTAATAACTAATTTGCTCGAACTTTTTAAATACAAAAAATCTATCATTGTTACTGATGCAAAGGGCGAAATTTATAGAAAAACAAATAAATTATTTAGAGATAATGGATATGTTGTAAAAGTATTTAATCTTAATAATATGGCTCACTCTGACAGGTGGAATCCATTAGGTGAAAATGAAGATATTACAGACATACAAACAAGTTCAAATGTGATAATTAGTGGTACACAAAAGAAAACTGGAAAAGATGATTTCTGGCCAAGAGCTGAAGAAAATTTACTAAAAGCGTTCGAGTTCTATTTTATGGAGAATAAATTAGAGCAAAATACATTGACTGATATTTATAAAATCATTGCAAGTGGAGATATTGCAACACTTGATACAATGTTCAAAAGACTTCCACAAGAAAGTCCTGCAAGAATGAGTTACAATATATTTGCTAGTCGGTTCTGATACAATAAAAGCATCTGTTTTGACAGGTCTTGGTACTAGACTGCAAGCATTTCAAAATAAAGAATTGCAAGAACTTACTAATCATACAGACATAGATCTTAAATTGCCGGGAAAAGAACCTTGTATTTATTATGTAATAACAAGTGATATGGATTCAAGTAGAGATTTTTTAGTCTCTCTATTTTTTACATTTTTGTTTATAAAACTTGTAAAATATGCTGATTCAACTGAAAGTGGAAGATGTAAAGTTGATGTATTCTTCTTTTTAGATGAGTTTGCGAATATTTGTCAAATACCAGATTTCAATAAAAAAATATCAACAGTTCGTAGTAGACGGACTCGCATTAATTCCAATACTACAAAATATTGGCCAATTAAATAATCGTTATCCGAATGGTCTCGCTGATGAAATTCTTGGTAATACAGATATAAAACTAAATCTGGGTACTACTGATACTTTGACTGCAATGTACTTTTGTGATTTGCTTGGAGTAGCAACAGCAGAAACCCAAAGTATAAAAAAAGAAGTTGGTATTGATGGAGAATTAGAATTTGGACAAAAAAATATATCTACATTAGAGAGAAATTTATTAAATCCTGATGAAATAATTAGAATACCAAGTTTTAAGCTAATGGCTATTATTAGAGGTAATAAACCATTATTATTACAGAAAATGATATATACAGAGCATCCACTTGCAAAAAAACTGCAAGATGTTTCTGTGCTTACATATATTCCAGAATGGAATAACAATATAGAAATTACTAAAATAATCCCTAAAAAGAAGGAAAAAGAAAATATTACTGAAGATAAAAAAGCAAGAAAAAAGCAAGAATATGAAGAAATTACATTTGATAATTTCTAAATTTCAAACATTTATCAATAATGATAGATGCTTTTAAGGTGGTGAAATATTGGAAGATACACATATAAAAGAGATTTTAAGAAGTAAAGAAGAAAAAAGAATACTAACACGGAATGATTACAGGTATTGAAGATGAATATTATCTAAAAAATGAACATATTTCCTGTGCCATTGTTTGGTACTATGATATAAAAATTCTTATTCCTGTAAATTTGTTAGTGCAAAAAAGTACAAGTAAATCAATAATCAGAGGAATGTTAGGAGCAGAAATTGATTTTATTGTACTTGAATATGACAGTATTTCAAATATAGCAATAGCAAGTAGAATTGATGCAATGGAATTAAGATCAAATATAGAAATTCCAAAATTAAAACAAAATGATACAATAAAAGTACGAATTATTGCAGTTGGAGTTAAACATATTTTAGTCGACATGTATGGAAAAGAAGTAATTATAAAGGCTCAAAATTTGCAACATATTTATATTGTAAATTGCAAAGACATATACAAAGTTGGAGAATATTTAAGAGTAAAAATAAAAAAGTTAGATATATCAAATAATGTATACGAATTATCTGCAAAAGAATTTGAAGAAAATCCATTTAAAAATATACGAAAATATATTGTTCTTAATGGCGAATACACAGGAACAGTAATTGCATTTCCAAAAGGTAATTCTGGAATATTAGTACAATTAGATAATTCAAAAGTTACAACATTGTGTAGAGTTCCTGCAAGATTTAACAATTATCCACATTTTAAGGATAAAGTGTTAATAAAAATTACAGAAATCAATGAAAATAAGAAATTCATATATAGTTATTTAATGAGAATAATTTAGTTTTATACAGGAGGTTTTTTAATGAATGATGAATTAAAAATTATAAATTTTATACAAGATTTTGGATGTGCTACATTGAAACAATTACAAATACTGTTTAATAAACCACATGATAATTTTAAAAATATATTATCAAATAATATCATCTCAAAAAAAGGTGATATTTTTGTTTATAATACTGCAAAAATTGATATGAAAACTATTTATGCACTAGATATTTTGTGTAAATATAAAAATAGATATAGATATTTTCATAGAGGATTTGATCCTGTGTATATTACTTTTTTAAGTAAAGAAAATTTGTTATACAATATAATTGTAACAGATAAATCCAATGAAAAAGGAATTTTGAAATTATTAAAAATAAATAGTCCTGCTATTCCTGAAGCAGATAGACTTATTTTATTATTTAAAGATGATAGTTGTTTAAACAACATTGTTTGTAATACTCAATTTGCTTATTGCGTTTATCCTGATATGAAAATATTAAATAAAAGAAAAAAATAACCTATAAAAAACCATAAAAAACCATAATTTGGCTCCATTCTAAAAATAAGTATTAAAATAATAAAAAAATGTTTAGGAGGTTTAATATGGATACAGAATTTTTAAAAATTTTTAATAAAATATCTGCTACATTAAGCATTATTTCTACAACATTAACATCATTTTTTGGAATAGAATGGATTTTATTTTTGGGATATCTTATATTAAATATATTAGACTATGTAACAGGAACTATAAAATCGAAAGTAACTCATACAGAAAGCTCTAATAAAGGGCTATTGGGAATTGTAAAAAAAGTTTGCTATTGGATTCTAATACTAATTGCTTTTTTGATTTCCTTTTTATTGATGCAAATTGGTTCAAAATTAAATATTAATTTAGAGTTTGTGATGCTTTTTGGATGGTTCACATTAGCATGTTTAATTATAAATGAGAGCAGAAGTATAATTGAAAATTTAGTCGAAATTGGAATTGATGTACCAGAAATACTTACCAAAGGGTTAAATGTATATGAATCTGTTTTAAAAAGCAAATCAAAAGCATTAACAAATGATGACAAAAAAGAAGGCGAATAGCTTTCTTTTTTGGTTTCAATCCACAAAAGACTACTTTTTAAAAAAAATTAAAATTTAAAATTATAATAGTTTTATAGAATATAAAAATTCTAAATATATAAAGAAAGAAGGTTTGATAGACATGAGTAAAAACAATATGTTTAATCAAAAATTAGAACAAATTGGAGGTGAAAATATAGTAGACGGAATAACTTTAAAAAGTGAAGATAAAGAAAAAATTTTAAACTTTATAAATGCTAACACAAACCAAAATTATATATTAAATGACAATAAACTAGAAAAAGAAAAAACTGAACAAGAAATAAAAAATACTTTGCTTGACGAAGAAATAGATTGTGCAATAAAAGAAAACAGAAAAATATTAATAGCATTAAGTGAAAATGTTGAAAATGTTATTGAAATGTATATTTCTGAAGATAATACAGAAAGACTTATTTTAATTGATAAAGATTTTTGTGAAAAAGATAATTTAGAAGATATTGCATTAGCTGATAGATTAACAAAAGCACTTTTTATAACACATGAAAATGATGGAATTGCTCTGTTATCTTCAACAGCAGTAAAAGCAGTTATAGCAACAAGTTCAAATGTATATCATGGACCAGATTCAAGTAACTATGCCAAAGTCGGAAGCATAGATGCTGGAGAAGATCCTGTATATATATTGGCTACATCTATGGACTGGTATCACATTGAATATGTTGTAACAAGTACAGGAAAACATAAAACAGGATATATTCCAAAGAGTGTTGTTTCATCTTATTCTGGAGGAGAATTGACAGAAGAAGATTTTTATGGTGGATATTGTTATGCTACAACAGAATTAGATGTTAGAACTTGCGATGATTTTAGTTTAACAGCTCCAGTAGGTACTTTATTTAAATTAGAAGGATGTACATTTTTATTCTCTTACGAATTTAATGGAAACAATATTGCATTCATTGAATATGCAACTTCAAGTGGAACAAAAAGAGGTTACGTATATGCAAAATATCTTAAATTCACTTGTGAAACTATTGTTTGTATTGCTAAAGAAGATATACCTGTTTATTCAGGTCCAGACTTTAATGCATATGCAAAAGCAGGTACTATATATAAAAATGAATTAATGAGTCTATTAGCAAAAGAAAGTAATATAATATATGTAGAGTATAATACTACTAGTGGAAGAAAAAGAGGATATGTAGATTGGTACAAAGTTAATCCTCGTGATTATACACCAGGAACATATTTTAATGATTTCTATCCAACTCCAGATAATTCTTCATGTCATGTAAATGATGAAAGTATTACTGTATATGGTGGTCCATCAACTAATTATGCTAATATTGGTTCTGTAAGAAATGAAAATATAATTTGTCTATGGAGTAATGATTCAACATTTAATCTAACTTGTATTGAATATGTAGTTACATCTACTGGTTTACTAAAACGTGGTTATATTGATGCTTCAAAAATTATAGAAGGTCCTAAGGCATTAGAAAATAATCCTTTAGAAGATTTTTCTGCAAATAGTTATTTTTCTAAATTTACATATGGAAAAACACAACTAAATCGTGATATGTGTTATCTAAAAACTGGTTCTGGTTCAAAACATATATTTCTTGTGTTTGCACAACATGGTTGGGAAGATGGAAGAACTTCAGCAGGTTCACTACAACATGGTGATGGAAATATGCTTTTAAAAATTGCTAAAAACTTTATAAATAGATTTTCAGCTATGGATGCTACTCAAAGAAATACTATTTTAACAAACTGGACTATTTTCTTATTCCCTGGAATAAATTTAGATGGTATTGTAAATGGATATGATAACAATGGATTTGGAAGATGTTTCTATAATGGCATCGATCCTAATAGATCATGGCCTGGAAACTTCAAAGTATTTACATCTCCAAGAAACAAAACAGGTTCAAGTTATTTAGGAGCTTCCGAATTAGTTCAATTAAGAGATTGTTTAATGAAAAATGCAAGTAGTGATGAAAATATTTTATTAGACATTCATGGCTGGGAAAATAGTTTTATTACAAATAGTACAACTCTTTCAGATTGTTATTTACCAAAATTAAAAGAATTAAGTTCAAGTTGTAGAAGAAAATCTTTAGGTATCGCTTCTGGATATTTAGCAACATGGGCCGAAAATTCTCCATCAATATCAAAAACTGCAACAAATATGCCAGGATTGGGTGCTTCTTCAGCATTGTTAGAATTTCCACCAACAACTGATTATTCTGATTCAAATGCAGCTGTTTATGGTAGCAAATTCTTCAATGCAACAATAGATTTATTGTTAAAAAAATCTAATTCAGCACCAATTACACATGAAAATGATAAATTAATTACTCAATTAAAAGAGTTATATAATCAAGCTAAAATATGGAATGGTTCTACAAATGTTGAAGAAAATAATAAAGTTGTTTTAGATTATTTAAGACACGAAACTTACACTTTAACTGGTAATGGCACAATATATTCAATTTCTGACTTAGGTAATGCAAGTTTTGTTGATACATTAAAAGCAAAATTAAAAGCAAGTATTAAAGGTGGTGCTTTTGACTATGTATCAGGAACTTTCCCTGTTGATAAATTGGCAAGGGGCGAAATAATGAATATATTTGTAGGCTATGCAGCAAAAAAAGCTTATTTTGAAGCAATTGAAAAGCTAAATAAAAATGATTTAAAAGTTTCAAATATACAAGTACATATAAATGCTCTTAATACTAAAATTCCTCTTGATCATTTTGCAATTACTGCTTTAACATATATGAATAGAGTTAATCCATATTATAGAGACCTAAATGGTTGGGCTGGTGATTTAATACAATTATTAGGTCAATGTCAGAAAAAATATAATGAAGGAAATTATGAATATACTGCTGATCAATTTATGAAGTTAATCGGATGTAGATATGATTCAGATTTAGACAATACTGGATTTAGTAGTACTTCTGCTACAGGTTTTGATTATGAAGATTTATATCAAGATATGGATGCATTAATTTTATCTGAAGAATTACGAACAACTCCTATTTATGATGTATTTGATGAATATTATAACAAAGGTGGAGATGATAGAAGAACATCAAGATTTATCAATAAACTAATTTCTGATAGTAGTCAAATGTCATTCCCATCAGGAGCAACAAATGAAGATAAAATTGAATATATTGCTAGACAATATGTAGCAAAAGAACTTCCTGGTGTAAATAATTTATTATTAGAATTCTTTAAGGTAGGTTTTGGAGACTGGGATAGTGATAAATGGGGAGCAAAAGCTTCATTAGGATTCAGAAATAAAATTAAAAGAACATAAAAATTTTTTAATATCAACAGATTTTTCTGTTGATATTATTTTTTTATATGATATAATAAATCCAGAAGGAGAACTTTTTATAATGAAAAAAATGGTTAAAAATTTAATAAAAATAATATTGATTATATTGCCAATTATTGTTTTTTGTATTGACTTTTGTGCTACTTTTTGGGGTGTAGAGTATGAACTAAATGTCAATCAAACGAATATAATGCTTATTGAAGAAAGTTTGCAAAAGGATAATATAAAAATAGACAATTTAAATAATGTGATTAAAATTGAAATTAGAGGTGCTGGCTTAAATGATTATTCAGTTCTTATGTTCTATTATAATGATAATTCTATAAAGTCTATTGATTTATATTTAAATAAACAGTCTTATTATATAGAACAATATTTAAGTAAACATCATAAATTCAATTATAATGATATGTTTTATATTAGTGGTGGTATCAGTTTATTAACAATTGGATTTTCTTTATATACATATAAAAAGAATAAAAAGCAAATTAAATAATTTTTAGAACACATAATATTAATAAAAAAACAAGTGAGATTAATTTCTCACTTGTTTTTTTGAAAGGAGGCTTATGTTGATAAAAGGTATTGATGTATCCGAACATGATGGAAATATAGATATGTTGCAAGTAAAAAATTCCGGAATACAATTTATTATATTAAGGTTTGGATACGGAAAAAATTCAAATCAAATTGATAAAAAATTTAAAATAAATTATGAAAATGCTATAAATAATAATATTCCTATTGGACTATATCACTATTCATATGCTACTAATATAGAAGATGCTCAAAGGGAAGCAGAATTTGTCCTTAGAAATATTAAAAACTTAAAAATTGAATATCCTATATTTTTGGATATGGAAGATGCTGATGGATACAAAAGAAAAAGAAATGTTAGCAATGAAACTTGTATAAATATATGTGAAAAATTTTGTAGTATTATTGAAAGTGCTGGTTACTATACCGGTATATATGCTAGTTTAGACTGGCTTAATAATCGAATAAATAGTGAAAAATTAGATAGATTTGACAAATGGGTTGCTCAATGGGGAAATAATTGTACATATAATAAGAGCTATGGTATGTGGCAATTTTCTGATAAAGGAAAAATTACAGGAATTTCTGGAAATGTTGATCTAAATTATTCTATATATGATTATAAAAATATAATTAAAAAAGCTAATTTAAATCATTTAAACAATAGTACTAATTCTATATATCATGTTGTTGTAGAAGGTGATACACTTTCCTTACTAGCAAAGAAATATAATGTAAATTGGGAAAAAATTTATGAACTAAATAAGGACATAATTGGAGATGATCCGAATCAAATATACCCAGGACAAAACCTACTTATTAAGGAGGATTAAATATGAATGATAATGATATAAAAAAATTTATATATAACGAACTTTCAAATTTTAATTTTAAAAGAGAAACAAAAGGCTTTAAATATTTATGTGATGCAATATTTATATGTATAAAAGATGAAAATGCATTAGATAATCTAAGTAAAAATGTTTTTCCTCAAATAGCAGAAAAATATAATGAAAAATCCTTTTTTAAAGTTAAATGGTGTATTGAACAAATATTAAAAACAATGTATAATAATACAAAAATAAGTATTATTAGTAACTATTTTTCTATTGATGAAAATTTAAAACCAAGTTTAAAATTTATAATCTATACTGTGGTATGTAAATTCAATAAGAAAAATTAAGAAAAGCGTTTATTAAGATATTCTCAAGAATTATTTTATGCTATCATGTTATTTTTCGTAATAATTAATATAACTTGACTTTGAAAAATATGTAGTGTACAAAAAGCCCAATATAAATTTAACTAATATTATCTTTACTTTAAAATATACAAATGATATAATTTCATCTAAATAACTATTTATTATATAATAAATAAGAAGTGAAATGAGGAAATCTAATGAAAAAAAAATTAATAAAAAATAGTATAGTAATTATACTTCTAGTAATACTTGTATTACTAATAGCATTTTTTGTATCATTAAATACTATAAAAAAAGGAGATACTGCAAAAACAAGAGTAGTAATAAATAATAGAAATATAATATTGAAAAATGAAGCATATATAGATGGAAAAATAGTTTATTTATCAAAACAAGATATAAAAAATTTTTTTGACAAATATATATATGAGGAAGGAACAAAGCAGATTATAACAACATACGGAAAAAAAATAGCGGAAATTAACTATAATAGTAATATTGTAACTATAAACGACTCTCAAAAGCAAATAGCTGCACCAATTAAAAAAATTGAAGAAAATACATATATTCCCATATCAGAATTAAAAGAAGTATATGATATTGAAATAGAATATAATAAAGAAGAAAATATAGTAATAATTGATTCATTGAGTAAAAGCAAAAGAATTGCCACAGCCCAAAAGAACATAAATGTAAAAAGTCAATCGAAAAATCTATGTAGAACTATTGATAAAGTGAAAAAAGGAGAAAATTTGATATATGTGTTAGAAACAAAAGAGGGATGGTCCAAAGTAAGAACAATGAGAGGAATCGTAGGATATGTAAAAACATCTGAATTACAAGACATAACATATATAAGAAAAGATATAGTTAACGAAAAACAAGTAGAAGGAAAAATAAACATGTTTTGGGATTACTTTTCAGAAAAAGCAAAAGCACCAAACAGAAAAGAAGTAATCGAGGGAGTTAATGTAGTATCACCATCATTTTTTTACATAAACAACCAAGGAGAATTTAAAACAAATGTGGAAATAGAAGGAGAACAATACATAAAATGGGCACATGAAAATGGATACAAAGTATGGGCAATGATTTCAAATGCAAGTGCGGGAAAAGATATAACTTCAAAAATCATGAATAATTACAATTTAAGAAAGCAATTAATAAAAAGTATAACTGAAGCATGTATAAAATACAATTTAGATGGAATAAATATAGATTTTGAAAATATGAAACAAGAAGATATAAATATGTTTTCAAGATTTATTATAGAACTTGATCCGAGAATGAAAGAAAATGGACTAGCACTATCAGTTGATGTAACAGCACCAGATGGATCCGAAACATGGTCAATGTGTTATGATAGAATTGTATTAGGAGATGTATCAGATTATCTAATATTTATGGCATATGACCAACATGGTATGGGAAGTAAAAAGTCGGGAACAGTTGCAGGATATAATTGGATAGAAACCAATATAAAAAAATTCATAAATACATATGAAGTAAAATCAGAAAAATTAATTCTTGGAATACCATTTTACACAAGAATTTGGACTGAAGATATGAATGGCAATTTACAAAATAGTGCAGTTGTAAATATGAAAGACATTGATAGTAATATCCCTAATGGAGTAGAAAAGAAATGGGATGATGTCTTAAAACAAAACTATGTTGAATATACATTAGGTTCAAAAATCAAAAAAATGTGGATAGAAGATTTGGATTCAATAAATGCTAAATTATCATTAGTTAAAACATATCAGCTTGGAGGAGTATCTACATGGGAAAAAGATAGAGAAGATAAAAAAGTATGGTCTTTAATCTCAACAGAATTAAAAAATTTTGAGAAAGAAAATAATGTTGAAAAATAAATTAAGCATAGAATATATAGAAATTGTATTTTCAAAGGCGATGATTAAGAACTTTTAATATACTGAAACATTTTGGATTTAAGAAACTATTTAATTAACTAAATAGAAAATAACTAATACCTTGAATCTAGAGAACTATAAAAAATATTTCACAGCAATACAAAGATTACAAAAAAATACAAATATTGTAAAAAACTATTGCTAGTTTTTAATAAATAATGTATAATACCTAAGAAATATATTTTCAATATGTTCAAAGATAGTACAATACTATTTTTGATATAGATGGCTAGAAATGACAATGGAAGGAGTTTTACTATGATGAAAACAGCTGGGAAATATGCACGGAAAATCTTATCGATTGCCTTGATTTGTATTTTGGCTTTGAGCTTTAGTGTTCAAGCCTTTGCAGCCGGCGAAGAAACTTGGGGATATACAACTCAATTAGTTCCTGTCGGTTATTTCAATTTTAAAAATACAAATTTGACTCCAGTAAAAACAATTGATTATACTGGACTTTTGACTATTGATATTTCATTTTTCCAAAGAACTGATTCAAGTAGCAGTCCCGTTAAGCTAACAGTTCAGGTTCGTAAAGCTGGAACTTCAACGGTATTGGCTGAAGATGTTTTTTACGAGACTATTGGAGATGGTGGCGCTTTCTCTTTGCAAGTACAAAAGGGAGATAGAATTCAAATCTTCTTTGATGCTAGTACTGTTGAGGGATATACCAAACCGGGATATACTCGCTCTGCATGTGTAAAATATGGGTATGTGTTGCGTTAAAGTACAATAATTCAAATAGAAACTAAGTAACTAATTTCTATTTCTAGCCGTCTAATTAAAGAGGGGGAATCCCCCTCTTTAATTCTATAATTTTTTTGCAAAATATTTAATTATGATATAAAAAAAACAGCTTACTCTTGCTTTAGAGTAGGCTATTTTTGTAATTCTTTTTACACATAAATTATGCGACTTTTCTTAGTGAATACAATGTTAGAAAATCTTTATCTAACACATCTTTAAAATCTTTTATAGGTTTAGTTTCAAGATTATAGCCAAGTGGTATTAAATCTTTAAAAATTCTATTTATAATATAGTCTAAATTATCATTTTGACCAATTTTAAAAGAAAAAATAATATTATCAACATTAGTAGATTCAATAACTTTTAGTATCTGATATGAATTACTAATATTAGAGAATGCAATCATTGGAACATTCAAACTTGCTTTAATATAGTTTCCTAATAAGAAATTATCAGTTAGTACAACAGTAGCCGTATTTTCATCAATGTTATTTTTACTTAATACATTTTTAGTACCTGTTCCATTGATCTTATCTTTGCTAGAAAACCACATATCTTTTGTATTATTGAAAGGCTTATCTAAATGTATTGATAATGCTTGTATTTTATGGCTTTCATCAAATATTGGGATAAATATCCCTTTACCTGCTGAAAAAGTCCATTTAAAATCTGCCTCTTGATAAAATCCTGGTATCCCAGATAAATCATAAAGTTTTGACAATCTATGTGCTATTAATCTTCTATGAATATTTTTATTCGGTATTGTTCTATACATCTGTTCTTCAATAGTAGAATTTAAAAATCCAAGTCTATTTAGTGCTAGTCTTGAACTTCTTTCAAGTTTTAACATATTTAAAAAAGTTCTATAAACGGTATCTCTTTTATCTATATCTGCAATTTCATTTATAGGACTTATTGTTATGTTACTCTTTTGAATAGAAAAACATTCTCTATCTAACAATTCTCTATATGCTTTCTTATTATCAATACCTTTAACACGAGCATATAATCCAATTGAATATCCGACCAGCACCACAACGACTACAACAATATTTATTATTGATAGTATTTAAGCTTAATGTAGCAATTTTAGAATTTTTGTTATATCCACAAAAAGGACAAATTGCTTTTATTTCTGTATGTTTATCATCTGTTATTTCTAAACATAACTGATATGCTACATTTAAAATATTTACATGTTTTTTTACTTCTTGATAATCTAATACATCCATATTTAATTTTCCTTTCATATTATTTTTTGCTCAGTCAATTTATTTTTTATTTCAAGTTGTAAACCTGGATAGTTGCGTACAACTTTTTTGTATATTTCTAATTCTTGCTTTATTTTGTTGTAATTAGAAATATCAATCTGTAATTCTATTTGTTCAATTTGTCTAGCCATTCTCCTAGCACCTGCTTTGTCATTTACTTCTAAATAAGCCATTTTTTCGTATTCTAACCTTTCAATTTTATCGTATAATTCATCTATTGTAACATTTTTCATTCTTAGATCTCCTTTCTATTTAATACATAGCATCCATTCGTTATCCACTTTTTTAAAATTAGAATTATTGTTTAATGTTTGTCTTATTTTTTCCCTCACATGGTTATTGTTTTGTGCTTTTTTTGATTTTATTAAAATATTATAGATTTCATCTATACTTGCTCTGTTTCTCATAAATTCAAGTGTAGCTTGTATTAAGTCTCTCCAAGTAATATTAGTAACTTCCATAATATTTATCTGGAGCGTATTAGTTTCTTTTTTGCTAAATAACCATACACGATTTTTCTTAAATATCAATAAATGCTCATGTTTAATAGGTATAAAATTTTGATTAGAATAAATTTTATTATCAGATAAGCAATTATATTGAACTTTTATAATATGGCTTTCTAAATCACCATACCAATCCATATCTTTCATTATGCTATAATACTTTCCTTGTTTTCTAATATCTCCAATTAAAATTGCATGTCTACCACCGTATAATAGGGAATGATAGATTTTTTCATTTACTAGATTAAGTTTTTGTATAAATTCATCATAAGGCATTTGATTAGACAGATCATTTTCATTATATGATTTTCTCTGTTTTGCATAAGAGATAATATCCCAATAGGGCGGATGGGAGAATATAAAATCACTACCACTTGGTATTTCATCTATTAGAGCATCCCATCCATTATTTAAGTCTAAATGCAGACTATTTGTTATATTAAGCTCTTTTGCGACATCTTTTCCAGTGCCCCCACCACTAAATATTTCAATAAATTTTTTAGGTTTAGAAGTATGGTAAAATTGATTAAGTAAATCTTTAATGATATATCCTGTACAATTGCCTCTATATTTTGAATCACCAAAGTTTCCTCTGTCCTTATAACTAACAATACTTTGCATTTTTTCCTCCTATGCTGCAAGTTGTAATTCTTGCATTTCAAAATTTTCTAATTTTTCAATAAATTCATTTGCACATTTTTGTATTTTTCCACCTAATTCGAGGACTGTTTTAGTTTCGCCTTTAGCCCATTTAATAATATAGTTAAAACTACAATGTGATGTATCTAATCCAAAGTGATCAGCTACAATATAGGCAACTGATTCAACAAATACTTCAGATAAATCTCTATCTTTTGAATAGTCAAAATCATCATATAGGCTATGGGCTATTTCATGTAATAAAACTGATGCTTTATCATTTATAGATAAGGTATTTTTTATAGCAATTAAATTTTCTTTTTCACTATAATAGCCTAATGTGCCTCCAAATAACTCTTTCTCTATAACTGGAACATTACTAAATTCTTTTAATTTGTTATAAAAAGAAGCTTTATCATCACAATTTATTCTTTCAGATTGTAATGGTATAGCTTTTCCAGTAGTATGTGATATATCATAAACATACACATATCTATAAGCATTATATTTTACTGTTTCAATTTTTTCTATTTCTTCTCCATTTTCAATAGTTTTTACTTTTTTATCATACTGTCTAGGAATAGGTGCTACTATCCATATTTTTTTTGCATTTTCTGTAAGTTCTCTTTTTAGTTTCAACCATTTAGCTTTACCGAGCAACTTTTGTAGCATCTGGAAATTGACTAAAAATTAAAATAAGGTTATTAAAACTATAATCCCTAAAATTCTTTTGAAATTTTAAAAACTTTTCATAGTCTCCGTTATTGACAATAGTTTGTAAATTTTCAACAATTCTATCAAATATTTCTTTTGTTTTGTTTTGAGAATTATTATTTTTATTATAATTTCTTTTATGATACATATTTTTTCCTCCATTCTATGCAGCCAGTTTATTAAGATTATATTTGGTAACCTTAAATGTTGCTTTGTTCTTAACTTTTTCTTTTTTATCTGTGAAACTTCTAAATCCTAGCCATTTATCAATAAATTCAAGTTGTTCATCCGTAAAGTTTCTATCATGATGTGGAAGTTCTTTTTGAACAACTTTTCCATTTTTATATTCGAGTGTTATAAATGATTTTGTAACATCTTCTAACTTTCTAACAAAAAATATTTCAGTTTGACATTTTATATAAGGATCAAGATACATATAACCTACACAATTTCCTTGCTGTTTTCCTTCATCTTTCATACTATCAATACTTGGAGCAGGGAAGATAATATATTTATTATCTGAATAAGTATATTTTGATAATTCTAAATATCTTAGATATGCCTTAAATTGTGTATTCATATCTCCTGTAACTTTAATTTTAGTTTGCATTTTATCATGTCTTGAAATTAAATTTCTTGGGAATAAATCTTTGTTTGATTTATAATTATAACTAAGTTTCTCAGCCATTTCTAAATAATCTTTATAGATATTTAAGTTATTTAAGCCTTTTTTATATTGCATTAGTTTTTTTAGTGAAACATATTTACTAATATCTTTTATAAGGCTCATATTTGTATAATTAATTTTCATACCAGAATTTAAAAAGTCATCCAGTATATTATTTTTAATTAAAAATCTTAAATAGTTAATATTAGTACAACTATAATCTTGAATTAATTTTTTGTCAGCTTTTTGGAATAGCTGTAATAACATCAATTCTTTATATGTAACATTATTATCTTGCATAAATTTTAAGAAACTTTTAGGTACTTTAAATCTTTTATAAAAACTCCCATTTCTATTTAATGCTTTAGAATAAAAACATAAATTATATAATTTCATATTCCATAATAGTTCAAAACTTCCATAAGCAGCAAGTTCTAATACATCTAAATAATTGTAACGACAGTATGCAAATCTTGCCCTAAATTCTTCAATGGGTGCATATTCCATAATTGTACCTTTTACAAGCTTTTTCTTGTTATATGGGTATGTAGGATGATCGGTTAAAAACTTATGACCTTTATATTGCGACCAACTAATTTTTTTATAATTGTGGTATACACGCATAACGCCAAACATATTGATATAAACATTATTTCCAATAAATCTACCAATACCAGGTAATATTCTCGCATACTCTATGCAACTTCTTTGTATTCTTTTTTTCCCTTCATTGAAGTAAGAATATATTTCAAAAACTCTTATAACAACTTGTTTATCTATTCTTTGAACTAATACAATAGACTGTTCAAAAGATTTTCGATAATAATTTATTCCATATACACATGACATTTTATGACAATGAGGACATTCTATATAATCGCGTACTTTTATTGTTTTATCAGTAAAATATCTATTACAATTAGAACAATATAATTTTTTCTTTTCCTTATCTTTTATAATAAGATGATGATTTTTAGAGTTTTCTTTGATAAATTCATCCCAATATTTGGGAAATTTGCATTTTCTATCTATTTTTAGCATTAGTGCATCAATTTCTTCTTGTTTCATTGTGCAACACCTCCGAATAAAGTTAATTGCTCAACTTGCTTTTTCTCTTCGATTACTTTTTTGGCTTTTTCTATTGATATAACATTATTTTTAGTAGTTTTTTCTTTAGTTGTAATATTGTTTGTTTCTTTGGGTTTATTTATTTTTAAAAAAGAATTAGGTAAAGCCCAATACATAATAGCCCATGCGAAAACAACTTCATTAGTAATAAAATTCCAGCCGTTTTTTGCATGTGCATTGCCCTTTCTTCTGATAAAACTACACATTTCTTTAACATTCTTTTCTTCATTTAGATATTTTTGTTCCATATCATCACGAGATGTTAAATATTCAATTACTTGTTTTAATGCTGAATCTTCTTGATCTTTTACTTGTTCTTTTAATCTATCAAAACCATTCATTTTATTTTATCTCCTTCCAAATTTAAGCTACCATTTTAAATCTTTCAAATAGCTCATTTTCCTGTTTTTCTTTTTCCATATACATTTTATAGTTTTCAAAACCATATTTTTTTATTTTTGATTCTCGTTCGTTTTTGACCATATTTAGTAGTTGTGGCAATTCTTCAAATGTATAAAAATAAGAGATAAGATTTTTAAAATAAATAATCTTATCTCCACAATAACCTTTTACAACATTAAATCTATAATGATATTTTTTCTTTCCATTATGATCAGCTATTCTGATTCCACAACATACTCCATAATCTAATTTTAAATAAATAGAATTTGTAGTTATTGCATCATATCTATGTACAACAAAGCCCATGTCTTGTAATTTTGATACTAGAATTTTAGCTATTTGTTTTTCGTTCATTATGCTGCATCTTCCTGTATTTCATAAAAATTGATGTATCTATTTCTATCTATTTTACGAGTAATTGATTTCATATATGGTTTTATATCTTTTATTTCATTTTCTGGTACATTTATTCTAGTTACTTTTGCAATTTTAGAACCATATTTTGTTGGTACTTCTGTTAAATCTCCAATATTTAAAGATATATTTGTATAATAAGAATACTCTTTACCATTAAATGTACGAGGATAAAAATTATCCTCATACTTGACCATTATAATGTTAGTTTTCATTTGTCTCTTCCTCCATTTCTTGCATTCTTTTAAATTCTATATCATCGAGTTCAGCATTCATTCTATTTAATAAGCCAGAAATGTTAACAAAATTTTCTAAATCTGAGCCATTATTTTCTGTGAATTTTAAAAGAACTACTAATGCATTAGCTAAAATTTGTAATTCATTTTCTGTAAATATCATTTCACTACTATTCATTTATTTTTCCTCCAATTCTTTGTAATATTCCTTTAAATCTTGATACAACATATTTTTATCTTGTAAAATATAAAAATTAGCCATTGGGTGGTTGTAAAGTCCTATCACATTATTTTTGTTATGATAATGTTTTTGTATTTCCTTGATTAGCAAATTTGCATCTGTAATTATCATCTTTTTATTTTCTTCATCAATATCATTGTATATATTCTCTACATAACTTATTTGATCTTGAAGATTTTTTATAACATCTTTTGCTCTACCAATAATAGCATCTTCATCATTTCTAAAAAACTTGGTATTACTTAGCTTTTTGAAATATTTATTTATAAAAAACTGTTTAAACATATAATAATCCTCCTTCTAAAATGGCAAATCATCACCATTGCTTATGAAATCTGATGAATCATTACTATTTACAGGAACTGATGAATTTAATATTGCATCATTATTTTGCTTGTTTCTAGGTTCTATAAAATCTACTTCTTCAGCAATAACTTCTGTGACATAATGTTTTTGTCCGTTTTCATCATCCCAAGATCTTGTTTCTAATCTACCAGAAATAGCAACTTGATTTCCCTTAAATAAATATTTTGATATTGTTTCAGCAAGTTTATTCCATGCAATAATATTAAAAAAATCTGCTTGTCTCTCTTCGCCATTTTTTACAAATTTACGATTTACAGCTAAACTAAATGAAGCAACTGCCGTATTATTTGTTTGTGTATATCGAAGTTCTACATCTTTTGTAAGTCTACCAATTAAAATTACTTTGTTCATATTTTTTCTTCCTTTCCTTATTCGTTATTTTTTATTGTAATAAATTTTAAAACTTCATCTGTAAATCTATATAGTTGTTGAAGTTCAGGTATACATTGAGCTTTAGCCTCAAAATCTATTTCATAATAATAGGCTTGTTTTTGTTTTCTTATTTCATAGGCTAAATTTCTTTTACCGATGTTTTTTATGCTAGTTATTTTTCCATAATTGATAATACATTTTGTTACTTTATCAAGTATCTTTTTTTGATCTTCTTCTGATAGTTTTATATTTAATAAAAATATTGTTTCGTAATTATTCATTTTCAATCTTCCTTTCATTATTTATGCAGCATTTTTAAAGATAAATTCCTTGTTATGCGCTCTATTTTTTTCCTTCATCTTCCTTTGATTAAAATAATATTCTTCTAAAAATTCTTCTTTAAAACGATTTACTTTCTTTTCATGTTTTGAGAGTTTAAACATATTGGTATATTTTCTAATATCTCTCTTTTTCATTGAAACTCTTTTATTATTTTTTATAGATACAATTAAAAATGTTCCAATTAATATATACCCATCAAAAAGCCTATTGTATTCTGTATAATCTGTTTGTTTTGATATATAAATAATTGTATTTTCATTTATTCGTATTTTTTGTAAATCATCTCCTAATAGTGATTTTATAAATTTTATATTTGCAGGAATTTTTACTTTTTGTACTTCTTTTCCTGGCATAATTAGTAAACTTTTAATTTTCATATGTATTTTCCTTTCCTTCATATTTACCATAAAGTAATTTGACAATTTCCTTTTATAGTAACTTCTTTAAATAAATTTTGATTTGTTATTTTTGATTTATCAATGACAACAGTATTTTCTTTAATTTCATTCTGATTTTTCATATAAAATTTTCTAAACTTAGAATAATGTAGAAAAAATAGGGGAGTTTCCATTTTAAAACGCATTTCTTGTGTCAATGTATTACCACATCTTACGATTGCTGGAACTCCATATAAAGCTAGTTGTATATATGTCATATAAACACATATATCTGATATATCTGTTACATCTACAAGTAAATATTCTTGATAGTTAATATTTTGTTTTTGCAATGCTCTAGCATAAGATAAAACTAATCCGTCCAGAACCGCAAGCCGGATCAAGAACAGTTACAAATCCATTTTTTTCTATCTGACTATTAAATATTTGTTCATCTCCCATTGTAATTTTAGCCATAAGTTCAGCAATATGTTCAGGTGTAAATACTTGTCCTAATTTACTATCTTTTGATTTTGTATTCATATAAATAGGTCCTAATAAGTCAACTACTTCTTTTGATTCTTCAAACATCATAATTAACTCACTAAACATTTTAATAAATAAAGATTGTTCCTCTTTATTGTAGCTATTTATAGTTCTCAAATATTCTTTTTCCATTTCTTGATTTTGAGCTAAAGCATTATAGATGCTTATAGCACACATTTTTACAAAATCCGAAAAAACATTTAATCTATCATGTCTACTGCATATAGCATCATAAGCATTGATAAATTCTTTATTTTTTATTCCATACATTTTTAACCTTCCCTTAATACATGAAAAATGGCAGATTTCTCTACCATTTTTCGATATTTATGCAGCTTGTAGATAATTTGTATTTTCAAAATAACCATCGTGAATTTTTAAACTTTGTCCTTTTTCTACTTTTGCAATAAGAATTTGACTATCATTTGAAAAATCTTCAATAAAATTATAATCTGCACAACTTTCACTATCATCAATAAATAGTGGTAAATTAACTCTGGAAATTTTATTTAACATATTGCTAATTTCAAGAGAGGTAGCAATGGTTTCTGACCTGGATAAATTTTTGAAATCGTTTCCCTTGTATGTAATAATAAAATCCTGTTTAATTTCTCCACTATCTTTTAAAATAGTATAATATTTAATAGCAACGTTTTTTAAATGTTTCGTTGCAAATTGCATTTTTGCTTCAATGTAATTGATTAGTAATTTTTGTGCGACATCTTTAGCCTTCTTATTAGAATCAAGACTATTATATAAGTCATCAATATTTTTTTTGAATATTTGTATATCAGCCTTAGCTTTTTGTATATTTTCTTTTTTTATATTAATTGAAGTATTATATTGTTCTATTTCAGATTTTTCTTGTTCTAATATTTTAATTTGATTTTCTACTTCTTTAATTCTGTTATTTTGATCCTCTACAGTATCAGTTCCAAGTGCGTATAATTTGCATTTTTCAACTGCTAGATTTTTCTTTAAATCTTGTAATTCGGTTTCTTTTTGCATTTTATTTGAATAATCATTTTCTAAACTTGTTTTCATATTTTGAATAGTAGCTAAACGACCTTTATCAGATAATTGTTGCTGACACATTGGACAATATGATATAGGTTCATTTTTTATTGAAAGATAAGTCTTTTTTCCATTTATCATATTAGTATTTAATGTACTTATTTGATTTTGATATGTAATTATTTGAGAGTTTAAATTATCAACAATTTTTTGTTGCTTTTTTCTTGCTTCAGTTTTTTGGTCTGATTTCAAAAATGATAATTCTTGCATTGCTAGTGATAATTCTTCTTGCTTATCAAATGCTTTCAAGTTATCTAATTTTTCACCAATAAAGTTTTCAGCATAAGCAATTTTTCCTTGTAAATTTTTAATTTTATCCTCATACATTTTTTTATCTTCATTCAATTCTTGAATGTATTTTGTAACATTTTTGGGGCATCCTTCTAAAACATTTCTATCTTCCTTATCTAATTTATTATAAATTTCTTTGATGTCTATGTCAGGTAGGTATTTATCGAGTAATGCTTTTTGGTCTACAGGTGTACGACTGATAAAATAATTTGAATTTACAACAGATAAAAAAAGCTTTTTATCGCTATAATAAGTTTTTAAGTCATCTTGAGTAATTTGTTTTTCGTCTAATAATAAAAAATTCTTTTTATTATTGTATTTATTTTTTAGCCTTTTAAGTGTATGACTAACTCCGAAATTATCAATAAAATGTAGTTCTACATAGCAATTATCAGTATTTTTATTTCCAATATATACTTTGTCATCTCCAGTTAAGTTACAACCTAAAAATCCCCAAATAATCGCATATAAAATATTAGTTTTTCCTTTTGCATTTCCACCAGTAATTGATGTTACATCAAATAAATCAGTTTCAAAATCAGTTTCAAATTTTCTAAATCCAACTGTTTTTATGTATGTTATTTTCATTTTTAAATTTCTCCTTCCAATTTTTTTAAACACTCTCCATCAAGCCAATCTTCAGTACCATCATTGAATTTAATATTATAGTCAAAATAAAAAGGATCACGGCAAATAACTTTTGCAATCCTATTTTTATAATGAGTTCCTTTTTCTTTTCCAATCCCATTAACAATAACAATTTCATTTATCTTAAATTTATTATGCATAAAATTTCCCTAAATTTTTTTTGAACCTTGACATTTTTAAATTGTTCCTATATAGTATAGGTATAGTGCAAAATTAAAATTTGTAGTAGCAATATTTACCTATGCTGCTACTTTTTTTGGTATAGGATTTACGAACTCAATATGTTTTGATATAATATTTTCTCCAAATTTTTCTAACTCTATTATTAATTCTGTTCCAATATCGCATTTTTCTATTTTTTCTCTAAATTCTGGTTTGACTACTACATCAGTTGTTTTATCATTTACATCAGCTACTTTTGCAATTAAATATTCTGTATCTTTTCCAGATTTTTTAAAATTTTTATATTCTGTATCATATAAAAAGCAATGTTCTTGGTGCGTTTCAGGTGCATTATTCTTTTTTTCATCAGTTACTTGCGTTTGTTTCATTTGAGAATCGTTTTTTCCATCTGATGTACTTGTTACAACATTGGTATTATTTGTTTTAGCATCTTTTTTGGTACTTGTCTTTGTTTGTCTATTAGGTTTTTTTGTATCTTTTTGCGTATTTTTTTCATTTTGTACTTGACTTGGAATAGTGTCATCAATATTTTGAGTGGATATTATAGGATTTTTACTATCAATTTGCGAATTTGAATTATTATTAGAATTAAAATCTTCTGCTTTTACAATATCTATGACAAAATTGTTAAATTTTTTTCCTTCAGAATTAGTTTGTTCGATTTGATTTAAAAATATTGTATAAGTTCCTTTTAAGGAGTTTCCCAAATATTTTTGGAATTTAATATATTCTTCTAAATTTGAAATTGACTGCTGACCTGTAATTTTCATAATCCATATTCTATCTTGGCTTATTTCAGGTAGCATAAATTTTAATGTTCCTTCATAGTTGCATGTAGGTTTACTTGTTCCTTCTTGTTTAATACAATATTTGCAATTAGAATTACACTCTATATCTTGCCATTTGTTAGATACTTTTTGTTTTCCTTTTGATGTTCCTGACATACAATAGCATACAATTCCGCCTTGATTATATCTTGCTTTACGAACTGTTAATGGATCTTCATCAAAAAACTGTACATTTAAAAAGGTTTTCTTTGGGTATTTTTCATTAAACCTATTTAGTAAAAAATTCATATTATTGTTTTTAGTTTTTGCAATGAAATATCCTAATTCTGTTACTCTCTTTCTTTGATTTACAACTTGTTGCTCTCCATGTTGAATGCGTCCAACTATTGGTAAATTTGTTCTTGTTACTTGTTCCATATTATTTCATCCTTTCATTTTTTATTTATGCTGCAAGTAATTCAGTTTCATAATATCTTTGACTATTTATTTTTGAAAAATCTATTTTATAAATAGGGTAAAAGACATTATCAATAATGCACATTTTGATTTTTTCTGCTAAAATTCCTAACTTTATTAATTGTGGTACTAATGTAGGTTTAAATTTGTTGTCAACAATAATTGTGTCATCTGCTAAGTCAACAACATTTTGATTTAAAGTAATATCTGCAAAATGTGATATTTGATTTACATTAGTATCTAAACCATAAAGACTTAATTGTAAATTTCCATTTTTATATGAAGAACTTTCTATAAAACAATTTTTAAATGTTTCTCCATATAATTCTAAATCGAAACCACTTCTCATAATAAAAATCTCCTTCCAATTTTAATTGAATATTTGTGTAAAAAGATTTTCTAAAAATCCTCCTTTCCTTTTATTTTAGGGTAAAAAAATAGAAAGTAAACTAAGCTAGGGAGACTAACTTATAATTTACTTTCTTAATTTATTTTAAGCATAACAAATAATCTATATATGTGTTGTGCTATAACCCAAAATTATGCTGTATTATTATAAATACAGATGTAATTATTACTAACTTATTTTAGTAATTATGCTATAAAGATAATTCTTTATAGGTAGTTATAGAAATAAACTATAACATTATCTTAATACACACTTATATTGTATTAAGTTTTAAAATTTATTTCAATAGTTAGTTTTAAAAAAATATTTTTGCTTAAATATCAATGATTTTTAGCTTTTTTTCTATCATTTTTCTAAAAAAATAATATTTAAAAATTTTCTTCTTTTCAGCGTTCCTTTTTTAGATTTTATTTTATAGAATATGAAAAAACAAAAAGATAGGAGTTGGTATTATGGATAAAAACAAATGTGATTTTTTCATACAAACAATTTTTGATGTGTTAAAAAAATCAGAATTATTAGATATGGAAGATCAAGAAATGATATTAAATAAAAATAATGTTATTTTAATATCAAAGGAAATGTATGACTTTATGTCAGATAATATTGCATCAGGTGAACGAGAAATTTTAAAACAATTAATTGCAAAAAGAAATGACGCAGTAGAAAACGCTCATTCAAGAGAAAACTTTTTGTTTTATAAAAATGGTTTTTTAGATGGTATGGGCGTTGTGCTTAATGCAATAAAGTATATGTAATACTATTAAAAATTTTGCTCTATTATATATAGGGCAAAAAAACATTTTCAAAAAAATGTAACATAATTGCGATTATGATACATTTTAGAGCTACATTATAAAAAATATGTATAAAAAATGTAACATAATCATAAAAAATCGTTATATAAAAATGTAACATAATCAAAAAGGAGTGATTTTATGCTAGATGGATTTAAAGATTTTATGGATAGTGAGTTAAGACTTTCAGAAAATTCTATAAGTAGTTATTATAGTGATGTGAAGTTGTATGAAAAATATTATAAAGATTCTTACGATGAAGAATTGAACGAACTAGTTTATACAGATGTTAAAATGTATAAGCAATATTTATTGAACAACAGTACAGATTCTAAAACAATAAATAGAAAATTGACATCACTTCGTACTTATAATAAATTTTTAATTCAAGAAAAAATACAAACAGAAATGGTAATAAAGGATCGCGATTTTATAAAGATACAAAAAACAAAATTAAATAATAATATAATTTCTGTTCAAGATGTAAATAAAATTAAACATTATGCTGCCAAAGACATAAAGGCTTCTAAAAGAGATTTTTGTTTTATATCAATTTTATGTTATGGGGGATTACGAGCAAGTGAAATAACAAATATAAAAATAGTGGATATAAGACTAAACGAAAGAGAACTTTACATTGTAGGTAAAGGCGAAAAGTTTAGAACAGTTGTTATAAATAATATAATGTATTTTGCTATAAAAGATTATTTGGAAGAAAGACAACAAATGAATACTAAAAATCCATATTTATTCGTTAGTCAAAAAAGTATAAATACTAAGAAACCAGTAAATAGAAATTTCTGCAATAGATTATTGGCTAAATATAAAGATGCTTGTAAATTAAATGAATTGCATCCACATTTATTACGACATTTTTATGGAACGAATGCTTTGCATAATGCCGGATATACAATAGAACAGGTTGCAAGTCAAATGGGGCATAGTGATATAAACACTACAAAACAATATTTGGATACAGAAAAAGAGGATATGATGGCATTGGCAAATAAATTATAGCATAATAAAAAATAACAGGTCAAAAACCTGTTATTTTTTACTAAATTATTAGTTAGAAGATCTGATACTATTTTGGCATTTTGCTGAAATATAAAATATTTTTACCAGGCTTTACCATTCCAAGTTTTATCTCCATATATTCTAATTGGTGTACTTCCTTGACTTTGATCTGCAGCAGATAAACAAGCACTTCTTATATTAGTTGTTCCAGCAACTGAATAAAAATGACTCCACCATTCAGCACTAGCAACATGTTTTATAGTGGTATACCAACCTAGAGTTGCTCTTTTACTATATCCATCCGTTTTAAATCTTGTGGCAAAAGCATTTGTTGCCAAACAAGAGCAAGAATCTAAAAATACCAGATGCCAATTTCCAGAAATTTCACTTGGATATACATATCTATCAGAGTTACCACGCTCTAAAGTAAATAAACTTGAATTACCATGTGCATATATGTAAAAACCATAATTATTACTACTTATATTTAACCAATTATTAAATAAGTATGATTTATCATTTGTAGTTGTATATGTATTAGTTCCATTAGCATTAGTATATCCTAAGTTTTGAAATGTCCATACTGCATATGAAACAGCAGAATTTACTGCATCTGAATCACCTTGACCAACAATACTTACTTCATAATCCCAAGTCTTAAATGCTCTAAATTGATCAGTTGCTGCAAAACAAGATGTATTTATAAATAATATTAATAAACAAACAATAACGCTTATTCTTTTTACATTTTTCATATTAGTATTCACCTCCAAGTATCATATCTCCACCAATTATCTCTCCTGTTGTGGCATCTATATATAATGTACTTGCAGACTCGTTATTAAATTTTGCAACATAAGCTTGTCTTGTTTCTCCAATTTTTACATAAATGCTTTCATCTCCATTTAATTCATTATAAAAATAATTTGGTCTAACTATTTCTAAGTCTATATCCATATCTGTTGCTGTACTTTTGTTTAAATATTTTTCTGCTATTTTTGTAGCAGTATCTTTTGAAATTTCTACAGTATTATTAGCATATTTTGTCCTATTTATAGCTAAAGTAACAATCTCATTAGTCTTTGGACAAAAACTAAATTTTACACTTTCGCCCTCATTTATCATTCCATTATATTTTTTTGCGAAACTTGCTCTCCATATTTCTTCATCAAATTTTTCTACATACATAAATTCATATTCATCTTGGTTTATTTGTGTTAAATTGTTAAAAATATTTATAGCTTTATTTTTGACTTCATCTTCATTATATTCCCCTGAAGCAAAATCTGTTTTATTGCTTATATATGCAATTAGTTCATCATTTTCGGAATTAACTTTTAATACTGCCTGTTCATTTGAAATAACAGTTTCTTTTCTAGATTCTAATGCATTATTATATTTCTTTATTTGAGAATTTTCATTTGTAAACTCTACATCTGTTATTTTTAAGTCATTAATATATGTATTTGCTACTCCTATTATATTTTGATTTGCTCTCATATCAAATGTAGTAATCCCATCATCAATCTCTGTATAAGTTTCTCCTATTGATGATAACTTTTTGTTAGTTAAGATTTGTTGTGTTTCTGCATTATTCATAGTTGCAAAAACAACAGTACTCAACAATACTGTCAATAAGATAATAAGTAGTACTAATAATGTTTTTTTCTTCATAATAAATTCCTCCTTTTTTTATTTATTAATATATTATATATAAATATATTAAACTTAATTAGATTGTAAAACATTAAGATCGTTTACTCGTAAAGAAAAATATGGATTTTCTTCATTTTTCTCTTTTAGAAAAATAATAAAATTGTCTGTAAAATAAAAGTAGCGTGAATTTTCATTTTCCAAATTATATTCAGATTTAATTGCACTTTCACTGATTAAATTTCCACCTTTTTCGTTTAAATTAAATTTGACATTTTGTAATGCATTTGCAATATACATTCCATTCGTACCTTTTATAAACTTTCCACATAATTCGTCATAATTTATTATTGTATTTACTTTTATATAGGGTATCTTTAATTCATCATCTTTTGTAAAATTTCTTTTTCCATTAAATACTTTGTTTTTTTCTATTATTTCTTTATATAAATTATCAAATGAGCTATTATTATCAGTTCGGTATAAAATAATTTCATCATTTTGTTTAGTATTTAATTTTACTGCAAAATCATTTTTTCTATTATAAAATAAAACTTCAACATTATTAGCCATTGTTTCATCACTGGCATTATTTATTCCAAAATATTCTACTAACTCATCATAATTACCAAATTTACTTTTCTCTAATTTATCAAAAGGAGTAATAAATTCAAAGTTTTTAACCAATAATGAATATATTGTATAGCTATTTCCTATCGTATCAAAATTAACTTCATTTAAAATTGAATTATCTTTTATACCAAATTTTTCATTAATATCCTTTAGAAGTTTTTCTCGTAACTCTGGAGAAGTTTTTTCCACACTTATATAATATGAATTTTCTGATAACATTTCTTTTGTAAATATATTCTTATTAAGTTCATTTGCAATTTTTGAACTTTCATCTTCAAATTCAATATTTTTTCCAACTACATTTTCTTTAAATTCATTCCATGCTAGTTGAAATGTACTAATCCAAATATTATTTGTATCAGTATCACCAATTTCACCAGTAAAAATTGGTGTCATAGTTGCTTGTCCCTTTATTTTTTCATATATTTTAACACTAGCATAAGTTATTCCAGTTAATATAATTGTGGTAGAAATCAGTATCAATAATATTTTTAATGTTTTATTCATATCATCAAATCCTTTCTTTAGCAGGATTTTTCTTAATTCTTTTTTTCCTCTATGCACAAGTACTTTTGTGTTTTCAATTGTTTCTCCGAAGAATCTCTGATGTTTCTTTATATGAAAGTTCTTCAATTTTTATTAAATATATTGCATTTTTATATTTATCATTTAACATATTAATTGCTTTTATAAGTTCTTTTTCTTTTTCTTTTTTTATTATAAAATCACTTACATCATTTTCAATTTTTTCAGACTCAAATAATGAATACTTATCATTTAATTCTGATCTTCTTCTTTCCAAATTAATATAATTATATGCTCTACTTCTAGCTATTAAATATATGTAATATTTTAAACTACAATTTTCCCTGACTTTATTTTGCAATAAATATATAAAAACTTCCTGAGTTATATCTTCAGATTTTTCATAATCTTTTATTATATTATAAATAAAATATTGTATTTTATTTTTGTATTTGTTATATAGAAGTTCAAAAGCTTCTTTTTCTCCATTTAAATATTCATTATATAATTTTGTATCTAAATCTTTCTCCATTTTTTACCTGCTTTCAATTATATATACTTGTAACAATAAAAAAAGTTACAGTTTTTTTTATTTTATCATAATTTATCTTATATATTTATTAAAATATATAAATTGACAAAAAAAATAACAGGTATTTCCTGCTATTTTATTCTTCTTTTAAAAATTCATCTAAAGGTTTATGGTATAAAATACTTAGTTTTATCAATAATTTTAAGGAGCATGTTTTTGCCTTATCATTATTTGATTCAATTCTTCTTAAATAATCATGAGACATATCCAAAATTTCCGCAACCTTCATTAATGACATACCACTTTCTTTTCTAAATTTTTTTATATTTTTGTATATGATAGGCATATAATCTTTATTTAATAATGCCATCAAATTTTCATTATCTTCCATCGTCACACCTCTAATAGTATTTATTTTTTCACAAAACCAGAAAAAAATATGTAACTTATTTGTCCCATCATGATTTTTGTGATATAATTATAAATAATAATAAATTATTGGCGATTTTTGACAAGTTTTGTCGAATTACTTGAATATTAGAAAAAAAGTAATATTATAATATATATAGGTTTTATCTTTTTCGATAAATATCTACTCTTGATGCTAATTTATTTGCTTGGGGATTTTCAACAAATAGCAAATAAGGATCTATATTAAGAGCTTTTGCAATATTTTCTATTGTCGGAATAGATGGACTATATTTTCCTTGTTCTATATCAGATATATAATGTGTACTTAATCCTGATTTTTCTCCTAGTAATTCTTGAGAATAATCCTGCATAAATCTATAAAATTTAACATTTTTGCGAAAAATGTCTATTAATGACACTATATATCACCACTCTTTCATACCATTTTATTTATTATGGTATAATTTTGTTGTAATATACACAATGAAGTATATAGCCCAAACCTTTTGTATTTTATAAATTGTCTTAATTTTTCAATATTTTTATTAAAATTTTTAGAAAGGATTGGTAATATGGTATTTTTAGTTTTTTTAAGTTTAATTTTCTTAATTGTTATAGTTTTACTAATAGATAGCATTATTAGAAAGAATAAGGTTATAGAAAAACAGCAGAACAATATTATAGAAAAAGAGAAGCAAAAAAATTTTCTTAAAAACGAAATAAAAAGATTAAAAAAGCAAACACAAATATTAGAAGAGAAAGAATTTGATTATTTAATTCAAAATCCATTATCTATAAATAATGAATCAAAATCATATAATGGATTATATAAAGGAAAAAAAGCCTTAATAGGTAATTATGACAGCTTTTCATCTAAACAAACTCGTAATATGCTAATGCTATTTGGTATATCAGTAGATATTGTTACTACCGGCATTGATATATTTGAAAGAATAAAAAATGGATATCAGTATGATATTATTTTTACTAACAATATTTATCAAATAGGTTATACAGGTCCAGAATTATTACATAAATTAAGAGCATTAGAAAATTTTAATACACCTGTTGTTATACATACTATATCTCGAAATGCTAGAACACATTTTATTGACGATATTGGATTTGATGAATATTTAGAAAAACCAATTAAATATTCGGATCTTGAAAAAGTGTTAAATAAATTTTTAAATTAATTTAGAAAAAAATAATTAAAGGTATTCATTTTTGAATACTTTTTTTATTTATAATATTCAAATGTATATAATACTACATTTTTGGTTAAAAATTCCTATAAAATACAAAATTTTTTATTATTACATATCATTTTCGACAAATTTCGCACACTTACGATAGTATAATTCTCCCAGGGCTTAATAAACCTGTTTTAGAGAATACTTGCAAAAGATTTAAAGTTTGTTAAATTTACAAATGAAGCAATTATTTAAAAAACATTTTTATTAAGCTTTTTTTTGATGAAATTTTTTTTGAAAGGAGGTTTTTATTTTTGGTGTTCACTTAACACAGGTTGTTAGGCCCAAATTTTAATTTGGGAGGAACACTTATGGAAAATAAGAATTACAAAGATGAACAATTTGATAGTTTTTTAACAAAAACTATTATATTATCTTCAAAAAGATATTTCAAAAAAGAAATTAATACTAATAGAAAGGAGCAAATAATTTTTGATGATCAAAATTACTCTGCCTTTATACAAGGCTTTTTTGACTCTCAAAATCCTAATTTTGAGTCTACTATCGATTTATCTCTTTCTGTAAAAGAGGCCTTAAAATCACTATCTGCTATTGAGCAATCAGTGATTTTTTTGCTATTTAATGAGGATTTATCTCAAAAAGAAGCTGCACAAATTCTTGAAATATATTCAAAAACTGTTAGCAAAATAAAAATTAGAGCAATAGATAAATTAAAAAAATACTTCAAGGAGGATTTTAAAAATGAAAGATAAAAATATATATGAATTAGGAATATTAGCACAAAAAGGTAATGAAATGGCCATGTTAGAGATAATAGATAGAAAGAAACCTTTACTCAAAAAATATAGTTTTGGTGATGAGGATAGATACCAATATTTAATACTAAAACTAATTGAAGGAATAAAAAATTATAAATTTTAAAATTTAGGAGAGAATTTTTAAAAGATAATTAAGGTTTATATAGTGAAGGGCAAATTTTAAGAAAGCACTATATAAAAAGACAGGTAGGACAAGCTCTTATCTGTCTTTTGCCTTATTTAAACGGAAAGGAGCAAAAAAGATGTTTTTAAGATTTGTATTATTAGGAATATGTCTCACTTTTATACTATTCTTTATAGATGTATTGCTACCTAAAATTAAACTTAAAATTAAATTTCATAAAGAATTAAAACAGAAAAAGCAAAAACAAGAAGCATTTAGAAAAAAGATGAAAGAATTAGAGATTAAGTAATTTCTCTAATAGCCTTGTCGTATCAAAATATTGTCGACAAAAAATTAACCATAGGTGATTAAATGGAAAATTCAAAAGAACTAATTTTAAAATATTTTTTTAATGAGCATCTAAAAGTAAAAGAAATAGCAGAAATGATACATACATCTTCTAGTTACATTACAAAAATAATTAAGCAAGATGAAAGATACTCTGAAGAAAAAAAATATAGATACAATAAGTCAAAAGAAAAAAGAAAAAAGGATCAAAATAGATTTATAAAACACAAAAGAGAACAAAAAAGAATTGATGATAACTTTGCTTTTGTGGAAGAACAACACAGACAGGCAACTTTGGAATTATCAAAATCTAAACATTTAAGCAATGAAAGTTATCGAAAATGGAACATTAGTGCTTATAAATATAACCCTTCTAAGCATAGGTACGAATTTGATGAAAAACTTGGGCGTTCCGCAGATGTACCTAAATATATAAAAGAAAGGTAAAAAAATATGGAACAAAAATTATTAAAAGTCTTTAAACTTGCAGATAAATTAAATACAAAACAAAGTAAAGTTTATGCAGAAATAAATTATTCTGCAAATGATTCGCAAAAATTAGAAATTATTATAAGGTCAAAAAAAGATTATTCTTATATTGAAAAATGCGAGATTACTATAACAGAAAATTCCGAAATTAAATGGGATAACATTATTACACTTTTTGAAACTTTTGTTGGGGGTGTAAGCTATGAATAAAAAAGAAGCTATTGCATACGGACAAATAGCATTTGAAAGTATGATGCATTCTGATTATAATGGAGATTTAAGTGTTGCTAATTTTGGTATAGAAATGAAACAGGCATTTAAAATGTATCCCAGAAATATTGTGTTAGGAATTGCGGAGAGTAAAGTTTATGCTGAAAAGAAATTACAAGATTTAAAAAATGGATGTGGTGCAAATGAATAGTTTTCAAAATCAAAATGAAATAATAAAATTTGGAATAACTGTAGATGAAGCACGAAAACAGCTAGGGATAGGAAGAAATCTAATGCTAAAACTTGTAAAATTAGAAGGTTTTCCTGCTATTAGATTTAAAAGAAAAATTATTATAAACGGAAATAAGTTACAAGAATGGTTTGACCAAAATTATGGAAAATATGGTGGATACAGTTACAAAAAATAATTTTTTTTGAACATTGTCATACACCCAATTCTAGTATATAATGGGACATAGATTTTATGTTCTATTATAAATTAGTTGGTAAACCTCATTTAAGGAGGAGTTTATAATGGAAAAAATAATATTTCAACAAAGAGTAATGGAGAAAGAAAATAAAAATCAAAAACAATACAAAATAAAAGTTTCTCCAAAAGAAAATGGCTATCAAGCTAGAACTACATTGAATTTAGGAGGTGTATTAAAACAGAACCCACGACCTGAATGTTATAGCTCGGAATCACCAAAAGAAGCCATAACAAAACTTGTGGAAAAAATACAAATTATCTTATCTCGTTATACTTCAAAAAGAATAAAATTAGTGGGTATTGAAGAACCAGATATTGTGTACTATATTCTTGAAAATACAACAGACATTCCTAAAATAACAATAAAGGAAAATACAGAAGAAAAAGAAATCCCTACTAAAAATGTTCCTAAATATGAGACTACATCAGATGATTATACTGCCAATATTGATATAATGTATTCACCGACAAAATGTGCTAAAATATGGTTTAATTCTTTAATTGCTAGAACTAAAAAACAACCAGATGAAGAAAATTATTTAAGTATGAAAACAGCTGAATCATATATTGGAATATTAAAATCGCGCATAATTCCAGCTTTTGATAAATATAAAAATATAAAAGATTTAGATGAGGATAATGTGAAAGAACTTTTAAATACTATAAATGGTAAAACACAAAGAAAAGATGTTTTAACAGTAATTAAACTTTTTTTCTCTTTCTTAAAAACAAATAAATATGTAAAATACAATATTGCAGCTGAAATAAAATTGTCAAGGAAGAAAAAACAATTAGATGAAATATCATTTATTGAAGAAAAAGATAGAGAAAAATGGATAAATTGCCTTATAACAGAAGATTCTGATATTTCTCTGTTGTTCTTATCTATGCTATTATCAAGTGCTAGACCTGAAGAAGCCTGTGGATATAAATGGAATGCTTTTGATTTCGATAATAATGATATATACATATATAATGCTTATAAGGATTTTAAAATTTATAATGAACATATGGAAGTAATAGGACACGAAAGAAAGGATGACATCTTAAAAACACCTGAATCGTACAGACATATATATATGGATCCGATATTAAAAAAGGCTATTTTAAAACATAGGGATAAACAACAAGAATTATTTAAAAGATTTCATAAGAAATGGACTGAAAATGAGTATGTTTTTTTAAATGCTTATAATAGACCGTTTGTATCTGATACATTATCAAAAAATATGCCAAGATTTTTGAAACGACACAACGAATTAGACCATTTAACTGTTTATGGACTTAGACATTCATTTGCAACACATTGTAAAGAATTGGGGATGGATGCAGAAGTTTTGGCTAAGTTAATGGGACATACTGAATACGAGACGACACAAAAATATTATGTTCATGTTTCAAAACAAAGAAAAGTTGATGCTTTAATGAAAATCCAAGAAAAAGAAAGAAAAGGTTTTAAAAAGTTGAAAATTGAAGATATAACAGAATTAGAAAACTATACTAATCAAACTTTTGAAGATTTTTCAAATAATGGAATAGAAATAAATGAAAATGACAAAATAAAAAGCACTTTTTTAAGTGCTCTAGCTTTATAAAATATTCCTTGTTACTTGAAAATCGGGGGAACATTCTAAAAAATCGTATGGTGCGCCATCCCAGACTCGAACTGGGGGTCTTATGATTAAGAGTCATCTGCTTTACCAACTAAGCTAATGGCGCATATTTCCCCAAATTTCCATTTATCACTGGGGAGTTATTGGGGTATATGATTATATTTATTGAATTTTCAAGTTTCGTTGGAAACCTCAAACCTTAAAAAATTCAAGGTTTCCATGTCGTAGCACCATCCCAGATTTGAACTGGGGTGTCAACCCATTAAGAGTCTGCTGCTCTACCAACTGAGCTAATGGCGCATATTTTAATATTTATGTTCTTACTTTAGTTACTTAAAACACTTTATAATTATAATATTCTTTCTTTTAATTGTCAATAGTTTTAAATTGATTTAAGTCTATAAATACATAAAATCCCTAGAATCATCCAGGGATTTTTTTATATTATTCATTTGTCGTTCTTTGACTACTGTTTTGTGATTGGTTATTGGTAGAAGAATTGGTTGTTTCTTGTTCTTGTGGTTTTTCTTCGGAAGTTGGTTGACTTACAGTAGGTGTAGCTTCTTGTGGCTGTGTATCAGTTTGTACAGTTCCACTTTTTGTTCCTTTTATTATAATTCTTGTCATAGCATCATAGGTGTCTCTAGATAAAAGTTTTGTTGATATTACTTTTCCATTTAAAATTTTTGTTATATAAGTTTCTGTTTTTAAACCATTTGCTCCTTTTTGTTTTACCTTTTCAGTTCCTTCAGCTAAATTTGCATCTTCTATATATTTTGTCGTACATGGGATTGATGCTACTGTTTTTGTACTAAATTTAAAAGTATACTCTTCTTCTTCTTTTATTCCATAAATATTAATTGTTGCTATTCCATTTTGGGCTGTAGCTGATATTCTTATAGGATATTTTCTTGTATTTTTAAATTTAAAATCTGTAACCCCATATACAACAGTTGCATCTCTTCCGAGCTCCTACATAAGAAGTTACAAATTGGTGGTTTCTTCTTTCAACTATTTCTAGATTTGATAATAATACTGAATTATATAAGGTTGATGAAATCTGACAAATTCCTCCTCCTATTCCATCTACTACTTCTCCACCTGAATAAATTTTACCATTTTTGTATCCTGCAGCTGCTGTTCTCGCCCCTAAAGCTTTGTTATATGAAAATGTTTCTCCTGACAATACAACTTTTCCATTGATTTTTTGACATGCAATTCTTAAATTAGTTGAACGATCTACATCACTTACATCATACCTTGTTGTAAATGTTCCTAATATATCTGGAAATGCTTCTGATCCAATTTGGTTTAAAGTAACTTTAGGTTTTGTTATTGTTAATTTTATTATATATTCTTCTTTATCTTCTTGTAATAACTCTTTTGCTTTTTCTACATCAAAATCTACGCCTTCTACTTCTGGATAAATTGTAAATGGATTTTTTGTATAATAAGCATCTTTTGCTTCTTTATATATTTCATTATGAATCTTATCAATATCTATTTTTTCAGGTTCTCTATTTATAACTGGTATTTCAATAAAATCCTCATTAATATTTATACTATTTAAATTTTCCTTTACTTTCTCTAACAATTTATTAGTATCAATGCTTATACCAGCTTTTCCTTTTGTTATTATTAATTCATCATCTTCTATACTATAACTTGATTCTATTATGACTCCTGGTAAATTAACGTTTATATCTTCTATTGTCTGTTTTGCTACTTCTTCATTTAGTGACATTTCTACATTAATATCTCTTTTTGCAATTAAAGTTAATAGTATTTCATAATTATTTATAAAAATATTCTCTTTTCTTCCTATCTGGTAAGCATCTTCTACAGCTTTATCTATATTATAATTTACTTCCATTAGTGTTGTATTTAAAGAAGTTTCATAATCTTGATATTTTATATCTATTTCGTTTTGTTTCTTTTCATTATACATAGTTTCTATTTTTGCTTTTGCTTCATCTTTTGATAATCCTGATACTTCGACTCCTGAAATTGATACTCCACTTATCATTTTCTCATTATTAATATTTACTAATGCAAATACTGTAGAAATTCCTATACCTATTAATAATACTATGCCTATTATAATAGCTATAATGATGTATTTATTATTACTTTTTTTTATTTTATTTTCTTCCATTTTTTCAATTTCCTGATCTATCTTTTTTGATTTTTCATTTACAACTTGGAATTTAGTATGTTTTCCTTCTAATTGAGCATTATTCTCTTTATTTTCTTTTTTAGAGGTATTATTTTTTTTAACATCCTCCATCTTTTTTTCTTCCTTTTTTTCTAATAAATTTTTATCCATAAGAATTCCCCTTCTACGTTTTCTTATTAAATCTTACCATAAAATCGCTTTTTTTACAATATTTTTGTAACTTTTTAATAATTTTTCATTCTATTGCAAAAGGCTTATTTAATAGTATGTATAAGGTTTTAAATTATGCATCTAGTTTGTTTTTTGAAAATTTTTTAAAAAAATACTTGAACATTGTAGAATTTAATATTATAATGTTGACAGCAAAAGATAAATAAGGAGAGAATTTAAATGGAATTAACTAAAAATATATTCTTCAATACAGATAAATTAGTAGAAAATAGTAAAGTAAAAATTTCATATATAGGAGAACTTTTTCAAGACGCATCTTCTGAGGTGTCTATTCATTATGGTTTTGGTATGAATTGGGATAATGTTAATGATGTTGAAATGGAAAAAACAGAATTAGGTTTTCAAGCCGAAATTAATTTATTAGAAGGTGATACTTTTAACTTCTGTTTTAAAAACGAGAATGATGTTTGGGATAATAATAATGGGGAAAATTATATATTCCCATTAGAAAAAGTTCAAAATGAATTATTGGTTTTAGAAGATGAACCAGTTTCTTTAGGATCTGCAAGAAAATTAAGAAGATCTTATTTATGGAGCAAAAAAGTTCGTTTAGCTGTTTATAAAATAATTACTTATCTTCCAAAACTAATTTCTGGAAATTATAAAAGAAAATTGACAGATACAAATAATGTATAATTTATAATTAGTAATATTTTTAGGACCTCAAATATTTAATATTTAAGGTCCTTTTATTATGTTATAATCCAACCACCATTTATTGATATAACTTGTCCTGTTGTATAGTTATCTTCTATTAACCATTTTACACATTTTGCAATATCATCAGTATTTCCTAATTTTTCTAATGGTATTTCTTCTTCCAATTGTTTTATTTCCTCTTTACTAAGATTCGAATTCATACTTGTTTTTATAATCCCTGGTGCAATTGAATTTACTCTTATATTTGATGGGCCTAATTCTTTTGCTAGTGCTTTAGTTAATCCATCCATTCCAGCTTTTGAAACTGAGTAAATTACTTCTAATGCTCCTCCAACCATTCCCCATACAGATGATATATTAATAATACATCCTTTTTTATTTTGTATCATGTTTGGTATTACTTCTTGTGACATAACAAATGCAGAATACAAATTAGTATTTATCACTCTTTCCCAATCCTGATCTGTTTCTTCAGTGAATAGTTTATATTCTGAAATTCCTGCATTATTAATTAAAATATCTATTTTTCCATATCTACTTAATACATATTCTACTAGTTCTTTTGCTTCTTTTCTCTTAGAAACATCTGCTTTTTTTATATCTACTTGTATATTTTCTTCTTCAAGTTCATTTTTTAATTTTAATATTTCTTCTTCTGATTTATTATAATTAGCAATTACTTGTATATTTTCTTTTGCCAGTGTTTTAGCAATTTGTCTTCCTATTCCTTTTGATGCGCCTGTTACAATAGCAATTTTTTTCATAATTAGTCTCCCTTTTTACTTTTTATTCATTATAGAGATTATATCAATGTAAATTTAAAATTTCAATATTACATATAAAAAAAGCCAATAATTAAGAGTGTTCTCAAAACTAATGACCTTTAAATGGAGCCACTTCCCAGATTCGAACTGGGGACCCTCGCATTACAAGTGCGATGCTCTGGCCAGCTGAGCTAAAGTGGCATAAATATTAAATTTGGTGACCCGTACGGGAATCGAACCCATGTCTCCGCCGTGAAAGGGCGGTGTCTTAACCGCTTGACCAACGGGCCTTATATATAAAGAACTAAATAATTTTACAATTATTTAGTTCTTTTGGTGAGCTATCCGCGACTCGAACGCGGGACAACTTGATTAAAAGTCAAGTGCTCTACCACCTGAGCTAATAGCCCACATAATTGTGAAACTCACAACGCTTTTATATCTTACAATATTTTTACACAAATGTCAATACATTTGTGTAAAAAATTTTATTTTTTAATATTTTTTATTATAAAAAGTACAAAAATATTACTATTTTTACGTTTTTTATATATATTATTATATATAATATAATTAAGCATTTAATTTTTCTAAAACTTCTTCTACATCAATACCATGTACCTCACAAGCTTCTTCTAAAGTTTCCATTTGTGATGCAGGACATCCTAAACAATGCATACCAGCCTCTAATAAAATTTCTGCTTTCTCTGGAGCTTTTTCTAAAATCTCTCCTATTTTTGTTTCTTTATTAAATTTCATTTTTATTACACCTACCTTTTTAACTAAAAATAGCACCTTTTTTGCTTTTTTGTTTCTAACAATAATTAAATTTTATCATATTTTTTTAAAAAAGTATAGACAAATTAAAAATTTTATTGTATTATGGTAAAAATTGTAAGGTGGTGATGATATTTCTAGTCTAATTAATTTTTATTTCATAACCTTTATTATATATCTTTTTATAACTTTATATTCAATTTATACATTTTTTGATATAATTTTATTTCATAACAAGCAAGGTTCCAAATTAGAAATTAAAAAGAAAAATTTTTAAAAAGGAGGTATTATTATTTTAAAAAACAGAAATCGTATTTTATTTTCTGTAATATTTTTTGTTATTTCTACAATTTTAACAATTAAATTATTTTATCCTATTTATACTTCTAATGAGATTATTATTTCTTATGGTATTCATCCTTTTGATATTTGCAGCAGTAACCCAAAATTATGGTATTGGATAAAAGTTATTTATATCTTTATTTATACTTTTTCTAATTTTATAATAAGTAATTTTTTTTACAGTAGATTGTTACATATTATAAATTATTTTAAAACTTTAAAATCAAAAAATAATTATTCTAATTCTAACTTTAATCTTATTCCAAAATCTAATACTCACCCTAAAAATTCTATCAATTCTTTAAATTTATTAATTGGATTAGATAATTCTTCAAATTCTAAAGTTTATATCCCTGAATCTGGTTTATATCAAAATTTTTTAATTACCGGTACTATAGGATCTGGTAAAACTTCTAGTGCTATGTATCCTTTTACACGCCAATTGTTAGAATTTAATTACAATTTTCCTAATAATAAAATTGGTATGCTTATTTTAGATGTTAAAGGAAACTATTATAAACAAGTGAAAGAATACGCAAAAAAATATAACCTTTCAAAAGATTTAATTGTTATTAGTTTAAATTCTAATGTTTTTTATAACCCTTTGCATAAACCTAATTTAAAGCCTCAGATTTTAGCTAATAGATTAAAAACTATCTTATTACTATTTTCAGAAAATAATTCTGAATCATATTGGCTTGATAAAGCTGAAGAGGTTATTTGTGAATGTATTAAATTATGTCGTTTATATAATAATGGTTATGTTACTTTTTTAGAGCTTCACAAATTGATTACTATTCCTAATTACTATAAAGAAAAAATTGAAGTTTTAAGAAATTTATTTATTCATTCTAAACTTAATAATACTCAAATTTATGAATTAAATGCTAGTTTAAATTTTTTTGAAAAAGAATTTAACAATTTAGATAGCAGAACAAAAGGTATTTTAATTTCTGAAATAACTAGAATTACTAACACCTTTATTTCAGATTATGATGTTATGCATACTTTTTGTTCACCTAAAGAAAAACTATCTTTTACTGGTTTTGATCAGGTTCTTAGCACTGGTAAAATTGTTGTTTTGAATATGAATATTTTTGAATATACTATGCTTTCTAAGATAATTGCAACATATTTAAAACTTGATTTTCAAACAGAAGTAATGACTCATCTAGCTAAAAATAAAGTACGTACTTGTGCCTTTATTTGTGATGAATATGATAAATTTGCTAGTAAAACAGATGGAGAATTCTTTTCTTTGAGTAGAGAAGCAAAATGTATTAACATTATCAGTACACAAAGCTACTCTTCTCTAAAAAATACTTTAAAAGATGAGTCAAGTGTAAAAGTGATTGTTCAAAATCTAATTAATAAGATTTGGTTTAGAACTGATGATATATTTACTATTGATGAAGCACAAAAACAGTTAGGCAAAGAAGAAAAAGAAAAAATTTCTAAAAGTGTTTCTGAAAGTGCAAAAGAAACCAAATTTAGTTATATCACTAATACATTAAATTCTCAAAATTCTAATATTTCAGAAACATTTAGTTCATATACACAAAATGATTTTATATTTGAATCAAATTTTTTTACACAGGAACTAGAAACCTTCACTGCCCTTACATTTTTGTCTGATGGAAACAAAATTTATCCACCAAAAAAGCTAACTATGTTTCCACATTTTAAAAATAAAGTTTTATAGATTTTTCTTTAAAAAATCTAAATAATTTTAAGGAATGGTTTATTTGAATAAAAAATCTTTTTATATGTGTTTCATTTTTGTTATTGCAGTTATTTTTCTTAATTGTTTGTCAACCTGCTCATTTGCATTAGGTGATCCTCAACTTGTACATAAAATAAATTCTGCCTTTGAAAGTATTGAAAGCTGGATTTTAAAGATTTCTACTCCTGCTGCAGCTGTTGCTGTTGGTAGTGGAGTTTTCATGAAAAAATTTAGTTTTGGAGACGAAGAAAAAATTAGAACTGGAAAAAAAATAATTAAAGGCTCTCTTTTTTCCTATGCATTTATTCTTGCTATTAACTTAATTTTAGCTGCTATAAAATCACTAATTGTTTAATTAAAGGAGGGTTAATTGGAAAATATAACTGATGTTACGCAAATAATTATTAATACTATTAATACTATATTTGAAAATTTATTTGCTTCTATTGATAATAATTTATACTCTGTTTTAGATGATATTACCTTTATTAGTTCTGATATTTTAACAGATAAAAATTTTGAGAAAATTTTTGGAACTTCAACTTCTAATGGAATTCTTCTAATTGCAAACTCCTTATTATTTGGTTTTTTATTATATTATTCTATAAAATACTTGATGGCTCATTTTACATATAATAAAGTTGAGCATCCTTTTAACTTTTTTATAAAAACTATATTGTTCGGAATTTGTATGAATAGTTCATTTTTCATTATTAGTTTAATATTAGATTTGAATTCCAATATTTGCCTTGCTATTAGAAATCTTGGTGAAAATTTATTTGGAAAAGAAATTTGTTTTTCTGAATTAATTAATCTTATTAACACCAATATGTCTATTGATACTTCTTCTCTAAACATTTTTTCATTAGATGGTTTGATTAAAGGAACTTTGCGTGTTTCATTATTAAATCTTGTATTTTCTTATTCTCTTAGATATGTTTTTATTAAAGTATTTGTACTTCTATCTCCTTTTGCCTTTTTATCATTAATATTAGATAGTACTAGTTGGTTTTTTAAAACCTGGTTTAAAAATTTATTTTCGCTTTTGTTTATTCAAGTTATAGTTTCTCTTGTATTATTGATACTATTTTCATTAGATTTTTCTTCTTCAAATCTATTAAATCAATTTATTTATGTTGGTGGTATTTATGCTTTAATAAAAGCAAATTCATTCGTTCGCGAATTTATTGGAGGAGTTTCCACAAATGTTTCACAATCTGTGCAAAATTTGATGCACTATAAAGTTTAAGGAGGTTTTTACATTATGAAATTTATATTTCCACAAAATTATCATTTTAAAAACAAAATATTGGGGGTAATTGATTATACTACTGCCTTTGTTAATCTAATTTGGTATGGTCTTGTATTTTTAATTGTAAACATTTTATTTTCTTCTATTAGTGTTAAAGTTGTAATTTTTATTTTGTTATGCTTCCCTTTATTGCTTTTTAGTTTTTCTGGTTTTAATGGTGAAAACATTGTTTATGTTTTTATTTATATGACTAAATATATTTTTAGGCAAAAATTATATCTATATGGCAAAAATCGTAAAAAAATTTAAGTGCCTTTTATTTATTAATTATTATTTGTCTTGTTATAAGACTTTAATTTTATATATTTTTTATTATTCATGTACATTCTGTGAAATTTACATATTTGAAAATTTATATTTTTGTCTTGAATTTTTTGTCTAAAAAAGTTATAATTTTAGTTACTAAGTTAATTTATTATAGGAGAGATTTATTATGAAATTAGAACAAAATGAAAAACCACTTTTGTTTTCGGAAACTATGATTCCAGATATCTTTTTTTCTGAGTACTTATCAGAATTACCTGGAGATTATCTAAAAATTTATTTATATATAATTTTTCTATCTAAATATGGTAAAGATATAAAATTAAATGATTTGTCAAAAAAATTAAATATTCCACTTAAATCTATTAATGAGGGGATGAAATTTTTAGAAGAACATGGTCTAATTACAAAAAAAACAACTGGTTATATTATTGCAGATTTACAAGAAGTAACTCTTCATAATTTATATACTCCTAATTTAACTATTTCTAAAGAAAAAGTTGAACAAACTGCAAAAAACAAATCAAAATCTAAAGCTATTGAGCATATTAATAATATGTATTTTCAAGGTATTATGGGACCTTCTTGGTATAATGACATTGATTTATGGTTTAGAAAGTATTATTTTGATGAACAAGTTATGATTGCATTGTTTGATTATTGTTACAAGCGTAGTGCACTACATAGAAATTATGTACAAACTGTTGCTGAAGCTTGGGCAACAAATAAAGTAAAAACTTGGAATGATTTAGATAAATATTATCAAAAACAAGAAAATTTAAATAAAATAAAAAAATCAATTGCAAAAAAACTCGGAAAATATAATGGTCTTACTCAATATGAAGAGGCTTATATTGAAAATTGGGTTTTGAATTTTGGATATGATATGAATATTATAGAAATCGCACTAAGGAGAACTACTTTTAAACAAAACCCTACTTTTGAATATATTAATAATATAATTACTGACTGGCATGATAGAAACCTAAAAACTCCTGATGAAATTAATGCATTCTTAGAACAAAGAAAGAAGCAAGAAAGAAATACAAAAGATTTAAAATCTAAAGTTAATAAAGCTAATTATGAGCAAAGAAACTATTCTAATTTAGATTTTCTTTATGCGAATAATACAACAAAAAAGGAGGATTAGATGTCTATTGAAGTTTTAAATTCTTTATTAAAAGAGTATGAACGAAAAAAATTAAAAGCAGAATTAGATTTAGAAAAAAGAAAACAGGATTTATATCAAAAAGTTCCTCGCCTTCAAGAAATTGAAGAAGAATTAAATCACTTTTCTATTACGACTGCTAAGGATATTTTAAATAATGGTTCTTCTTCTTGGAATGATATACAAAAAAAAGCTATTTCTTTAAAAAAAGAAAAAGTAGAAATATTAGACTCGTTGAACTTACCTTATAATTACCTGAAACCTTTTTATGAATGTACAATTTGTAAAGATACGGGATATTATATGGATGATTATTATAAAACACATATGTGTAATTGTTTGCGTCAAAAACTACTTAATGATTCTTTTAATAAATCTAATATGTCTAATTTAGAAAAAGAAAATTTTGATACTTTTGACGAAACACTTTTTTCTGATGAGGTAGATTTATCAAAATATAAATTTAATATTTCTCCAAGAACTAATATTACTAATATTAAAAATAAGTGTATTGAATTTGTTAATAATTTTGACGATATTAATCAGAAAAATTTACTATTCACAGGTAATACTGGTTTACGGTAAAACTTTTATGTCTAATTGTATAGCTAAAGAATTATTGAAAAAAGGAAAAACCGTTCTTTATCAAACATCTCCTGTTTTGCTTGAAAGCGTAATAGATTATAAGATGAGTAAGAATAAAAACTTCGCAGATAATATATATAAATCTATATTAGAAACAGATTTGCTCATTATTGATGATTTAGGAACTGAAAGTTTAAATAGTATGAAATTAAGTGAATTATTTACTATCATAAACACAAGAATTTTAAACTTAAATAACAATATTACCAAAACTATTATTTCTACTAATTTAAATATTAATGATATTTTTAATAATTATGAAGAACGTATTGGATCTAGAATTGCTGGATATTACGATATTTATTATTTTTTCGGTGATGACTTAAGATTTAAAAAATAGCATAAAAAAAGTTATTATCTTTTTTAGATAATAACTTTTTTTATATTTTATTCTTCTATATCTGGTGTTAATGTTTCTATACTTACCACTTTTCCACCATCATTTGTTCTCATTAATGTAACTCCTTGAGTAGATCTTCCTAATATACTAATATCTTCTACTTTTAATCTAATAATTGTTCCTGTATCTGTAATTAGCATAACATCATCATCTTTAGTTGCTATCCTTACTCCTACTAATTTTCCTGTTTTTGGTGTAATTTTGTATGTAATTACTCCTCTTCCACCTCTTTTTTGCACTCTATATTCCTCAAGTTCTGTTCTCTTTCCAAATCCATTTTCAGTAATTGCAAGTAGTGTAGCCTTTCCTCCTACTATAACAGATTCCATTCCTATCACTTCATCATCTTCATCTAAACGAATACCTATAACCCCTTGTGAAACTCTTCCAATTGGTCTTACATCTTTTTCATCAAATGTAATACATAGCCCATTTTTTGTAACTAATACTACATTATCTTCCCCATCTGTTAGTCTTACACCAATTAATTCATCTTCATCTTTTAGAGTAATTCCTTGAAGTCCTGTTTTTCTTGCAGTGTCATACTCTTTTAGTGCTGTCTTTTTAATTAATCCATTTTTTGTTGCCATTAATAAATATTTTCCTTCGGCAAAATTCTGAATTGGTATTACTGCTGATACTTTTTCTCCTGGGTCTAAACTCAATAGATTGACTATTGCTGTTCCTTTTGCAGTTCTTCCTGCTTCTGGTATTTCATATCCTCTTAATTTATATAGCTTTCCTTTATTTGTAAAGAATAGTATCGTATCATGTGTTGAAGCTGTGAATATTTGTTTTACAAAATCTTCCTCTCTTGTTGCAATACCAGTAATGCCTTTTCCTCCTCTTTTTTGACTTCTGTATGTGTCTATTGGCATTCTTTTTATATAACCAAAATGTGTTAATGCTACTACACATTGCTCTTCTTTTATTAAATCTTCTAAATCTATTTCTCCTTCTGCAGCTACAATTTTTGTTTTTCTTTCGTCTCCAAATTTTTCTTTTATTTCAGTTAATTCTTCTTTTATTATATCAAAAACCAATTTTTCACTATTTAAGATTGCTCTTAGATGTTCAATTAGTTCCATTAATTGCTTATACTCTTCTTCTATTTTTTCGCGTTGTAATCCTGATAATGTTTTTAATCTCATATCTAGTATAGCTTGTGCTTGAATATCAGAAAGTCCAAATCTTTCCATTAATCTTTCCTTCGCATCATCATAAGAAGAACGTATAATCTGAATTACTTCATCTATATAATCTAAAGCTATTTTTAATCCTTCTAATATGTGTGCTCTTGCTAAAGCTTTATCTAAATCAAATTGTGTTCTTCTTAATATAACTTCTTTTCTATGAGCTATATAACAATCTAAACATTGTCTTAATGTTAAAATTTTGGGTTCTCCATTTACTAATGCAAGCATTATTATTCCAAATGTTGTTTGCATTTGTGTATGTTTAAACAATTGATTTAATACAACTTGTGCATTAGCATCTCTTTTTAATTCTATTACTACTCTTACTCTGTCTTTTCTATCTGATTCATCTCTGCATTCAGATATTCCTTCTATTTTCTTTTCTTTTGAAAGATCTGAAATTGCTTTTATTAAGTTTGCTTTATTTACTTGATATGGTAAAGAAGATACTATAATCCTTTGTCTATTTCCACTCATCTCTTCAATATTTGTTTCTGCTCTTAATGTTATTTTTCCTCTACCAGTCTTATAAGCTTGTTTTATTCCTTCTATTCCTAATATTATACCTTCTGTTGGAAAATCTGGTCCTTTAATTACTTCCATTAAATCTTCATCTGTTACTTCATCTTCATCAATTATTTTGATTATTCCATTTATTACTTCTGTAAGATTATGTGGTGGAATATTAGTTGCCATACCCACAGCAATTCCTGAAGAACCATTTATTAAAAGTGCTGGTATTCTTGCTGGTAATACTGTTGGTTCTTGTAGCCTATCATCATAATTTGGCATAAAATTAACAGTATTTTTTTCAATATCTGATAACATATAGTTTGATATTTTAGCCATTCTTGCTTCTGTATACCTCATCGCTGCTGCTCCATCGCCATCTACTGAACCAAAGTTACCATGTCCATCTATTAACATATATCTCATTGAAAAGTCTTGTGCCATTCTAACCATTGCATCATATACAGAACTATCTCCATGTGGATGATATCTACCTAAAACAGAACCTACTGTATTTGCACATTTTCTGTATGGTTTATCTGATGTTATACCATCTTCATGCATTGCATATAATATTCTTCTATGAACTGGTTTTAAACCATCTCTGACATCTGGAAGAGCACGTGATACTATAACACTCATAGCATAGTCTATATATGCTGTTCTCATTTCTTTTTCAATGTCTCTTTCTACTATTTTTCCGTCATTTCTTTCTTGTGGTCTATCTTCCATTTTATTCCCTCTTTTCTTGTTTTTTCTACATTTGTATTATACTAAAACAATACAAAATATGCAAGTAAAAAGCAATAAAAACCTCTAAAAAGTTTAGGGAAATAAGCATTCTAGTATCAAAGACATTCCATCTAAAAATCCTTGTTTATAAATTTCTCCTAATATAGATGATATTTTCTTGTTATAGTATTCTTCTAAATCGTCCAATATCTCTTTTCCTTGTATATTTTCTTCTTGTTCCATCATTTTGATTCTTTCCTGAAACTCTTTATAAGTTTTAGTTGTTTTTAATTTCTTATTTTCGTGCTTTATAATTTCATCTAACTTTTTTTCATTCATATTATAGAGTTGCTTTATTATATCTCTTTTCTCCATTATTTACCTCCTTCTATTATTTTGTTTTGTTTTTTATTTTTTATACTTTTATATTAAAAAGCTTTATACTTATTTTTAGTAAATTATCGTTTAAGTTTTTGTATGCTATTTTCATATTTTTAGTTTACGCTAATAGTTTCTTAGTTTTTTATTACTAATATTATATAATTATTTATAATACTTGGAGGTTTAATATGGAAGGAAATATACCAAATAATATAGAAGTTGGAGAAAGAATTAGAAAAATAAGAGAAGAATTAAAAATGAGTAGAGAGACCTTTTCAGAAATGATAGATATTTCTGATGTGTTTCTAGGACAAATTGAACGTGGAGAACGCTCTTTGAGTTTAAAAACTTTGTGTCGCATTGTTTCTTTTACTGGTGTCTCTACAGATTTTATATTGTTTGGTAAACAAGAAAATAATACAACTATTAATAAAATTAATAGAATATTATATAAAAGTTCTGATAACATGGTAAATTACATATATCAGATAATTACAGCATCTTTTTCTTTTTTTAAAACTTATAAAGAAAAATTTTAACCCCTATAATATAGGGTTTTTTATTATTTTAGTTTTTCAGCTAATTCCATTTGCTCACTTGTTAAATCAAAATTTTGTCCATTATTCTTTATTAAATTATGTAATATTTCTATTGTTCTTGCATCATTTATTGTTTTTTCAATTGGTACTATATTTTTTAATTGTTTTTCGATTTTCATATATTCTCTATTCATTGAATTGAAATCTTTATTTTTAAAGTAGCTTTTCCAATTATTAATATATTTATTCGTATTTTCTATTGCAACATATTGTTTGTTGAATGTTGTTTCAATATTTTTTTCTACATTATTTAAAATAATATTTTTCCCTTGTTTAATTGTTTTAGCCACTGAATTATTTATTAACCCTTTTCTACTAACTTTATCTACAATTGTATCTAATAAAGATGACACACCATCTATTAATCCTCCTGATTGTATTGCTGATTGCATTTGTGAAACATTTTCAAAATTCCCAGTCACAATACCAATAGCACTCTTTCCTAAATTTATTGCATCATCAATAGTTTGATTAATTCCATTTTTTAGCCCATAATTCATTAAGTTATCCTTTATATTTATTATTTGTTCATCTACAAAATCTGGCAAAAGCGCTCTAATTCCTATATCAATAGCTGTATTTATCGTTTTGCCTAAAGTTGTTTCTAAAAATTCTTTTTGATCATTTTCTTTTATAAGATTATTATTTAATTCTATATTATTTAGTTCCATCCTTATTACCTCTCTTTTTTATTTTATTTTTTTATTATTTTTTATCTTATATTATTTTTTATTAATTAATTTTTTTAAAATTTATATAATATAAATTTATATTTTTATTTATAATTAAAAATATTCAATATTAAATTTAATTGTTTTTTTATCTATTATATTTTAATTTTTTGTGCTTACTTTTATCTTTTTACTTTTCAGTTTTTCTTTTTTGTTCTTAACTTTTATTTTTTATATTTTAGCTCAAAATTTTTACTGGTCAGATTACCTCTTAATTTTTGATCAATTTTATAATTAAAATGGTAATAATCTTTTTCCATTATGTTAGTTATATTTCTACAAATAATCTTTATTTTTTTAATTTGTAGTTTTATGTTTATTTGTATTTTATATTATTTTTTATTATAAAAATTTTCTCCTTTCTTGCTAGTACGTATATTTTTCTCCTATTTTTTAAATTGCTATTTTTCTTCACTTAGTTTCTATTTATAATTTACTTTATATTTTTGTAAACTATGGTTTTCTTTTGCTTTTTTATTAAAAATACCTATTTTACCTTTTGAACTCTTACCTTTTTTAGTTTCAACTTCGTATAATTTGTTTCAGCTTTTAACTGTGTTTTTATAATTCTTTAATATTTTTATATAATTTCTACTTTACAATTTTAAAATTTGAATTAATCTTATTGTTTTGAAGTTTAATTAAATTTTATAACTTATATTTTATTTTGTATTTATTTTATACTTATTAAAATTTAATAAGTATTTTTATAATTATTTTTCTATATTAATTTTTATTTTCATTATTTATTAATTTTTAATTTTATATTTTTATTATTTATTAATTAATTCTGTTTTTTATTTTAATAATATAATTTTATATTTTATTTATCATTAAAAATATTTAATATTAAACTTAATTATTTTTATATCTATTATATTTTAATTTTTTGTGCTTACTTTTATCTTTTTACTTTTCAGTTTTTCTTCTTTGTTCTTAACTCTTATTTTTTATATTTCAGCTCAAAATTTTTACTGGCCAGATTACCTATTAAATTCTAATCAATTTTATAATTACAATGGTAATAATCTTTTTTCATTATGTTAGTTATATTTCTACAAATAATCTTTATTTTTTTAATTTGTAGTTTTATGTTTATTTGTATTTTATATTATTTTTTATTATAAAAATTCTCTTCTTTCTTGCTACTACGTATATCTTCCTCCTATTTTTTAAATTCTTATTTTTCTTTATTTAGTTTTTATTTATAATTCACTTTGTATTTTTGTAAACTATGGTTTTCTTATGCTTTTTTATAAAAAATATTTAAATTACCTTTTGCATGCTTACCCTTTTTTTAGTTTTAATCCCTTATGTTTTTTATAACATTAACTTGCATTTTTTCGTTTTTTAGAAGTGTATAAACTTTTTTTATATTTACACTCTAAAATCCTAATTAATATTTTTTTAACTTTTAATTTATATTTATATTTTTGTTTTTTATAATTATTTTATTAGTTGTCCTCTATTTTGTTTTTTACTATCATTATTTAATTAAATATTTATTGCAATTTATTTTTTTTTAATTAATTATTAATTATAAATTATTTTTAATGTTTCACTATTTTTTATAAATGTACTTCATTTATTATATAATTTTTTATTTTTCATATTTAATTCGCTTCCATTTTTTGTATTTTCCTTTTTCTTAATTTATTTACACTTTTCTTTCTTTTAATTTCTAATTACTTCTCAATTATATTATATTAAATTTTTATTTAACTACTTTCTTATTTTTTATGTATTTATCTTATATAATTATATTAATTATTCATTTCAACTACAATTATGTTACTTTTATTATTTTCTTGTAGTTTTACTAATTTTTTTAGTTGCTTGTTTTCTAAGCTTTATTACACAATTTTTATTTTCTTTCCTACGAATGTAAACTAATATTCATTAATTAATAATTTTTTATATTATATCATAGCTATAATCTACGTTTGTATTTCGTATAATCAAAATTATAAAATATACATTTTTAATTATTTTTTATTTTTATTCTAACTAATTACTTTTTCTATCTTTCTTTTAGTTAATATACTTATTTTAATTTCTTTACCTTCAAAAATCTTTTTTATAATATTTCTTAAAGATTTACTATATAATATTTTATATATTTTTATATTTTTAAAAATATTTTTTAATATTAAAGTACTTATTGAATTATTTTTATATTTATTTTGAATAATAATAAATTCAATAATTTTATTATTTTTATAATATATATTTATATATTTTTTTATTTTATAAATATTATAATTAAAAACAATTATATTTTTATAACTGTTTTCTATTATTTCTTTAATTATATTTTTATATTTATCAGTTCCTATATCAAATACAATATAATCATATTTAGTGCTATATTCTTTTAAGAGGTACTTTAATGTATTCTGTTTTTTATTATTTATTTTTGTTTTTTCATATATATCTAGAAAATTATTTAATAAAAATATATTTTGATTTATTTCTATTTCATGTCCTTTCGGTTTATTTTTCAGACATATAAAATAATCCTTTTCTATATTTTTATTTAAATTAATTATTAGTACTTTATTATCTTTTTTTATTAACTTAGAAATTATTAGGCCTACTATTGTTGTTTTTCCAGCTTTTCTTTCTCCACAAACTGTTATTATTTTCTCATTGTAATATAACTTTTTTAAATTTTTTTGATCATATGTTTTTCTGACTTCTTTCTTCTTTTCATGTTTCCTTTTTTTATTTTTATTATTATTACTTTTTTTATTATCATTTTTATTTATTATATAAATATTGTTTATTCCTAATTTTTTCAATTTATTTTTTTTGTTAATATCATTTTTTTCTAGAAAAAAAATAATATTTACTTTTTTATTTATTAATTTTATTTTATTTATCAAATCCTCTATGCTTATTTGTCCAATTATTTTTTCGTCTATTATGACTTCATTTATATCCTTTTGATTTTCTAAGGTTTCTAAAATTGCCTCTCTATATTGCACTTTTTTGTATATACCTTCTTTATTTAATATACTGTTTATTTGCTCACAATCTTCCATTGCTATTATTACTTTTTTCATTTATATTCTCACCCTCTAAGATTTCTTTTTCAAAATCTGAACTTTCAATTTTCGTTAGAATATGATCTTCTCCCACAAACATTAAACACTCTCCTCTTTTTAATGATTTTATTTCTACTTTTTCTTTATCTGACAAATTTGTAAATTCGGAAAGTATTTTTATATTTTCCTCCTCTAATGCAAAAAAAGTTTTTATACTTGAATTATTTAAAATGCTTTTTCCATATGTTCCATTATCCAAACTAAATATGTCTGAAATATCCTGAGTAATCGCTACACTACTTCCACTATATTTTCTAATAGTTTTAAATATTTTATAAATAAAACTTGCGACTTCTTTATTTGATGTAACTCCAATTAATCTCCATATTTCATCTAAATATATTGCCTTTCTTTCGTTTCTATTTTCTTTTATTTTATCCCAAAAAATGTCTGTAAATAAATACATACCATATTTTAAATTCTCTTCTCCTAAATCATAAATATCAGCAACTATCAAATTATTATTTAATTCTATGTTTGTATAATTATTAAAAAATCTCATTGAACCTTTTACAAATGGAATTAATTTTGTTTTAAATTTTTTTGTTTTTTGGTCTTCTCCTAGTACGTTATATAAATCTTCTAATATAGGCATTTCTCTTTCACTTTTAAATATTTCTTTGTTTTTATTATTTTTTTTAATATTTTTAAATAAACTTTTGTCATCAAAATTTATATTCTTTCTTTTATAAGTTAGAATTAATTTTTCTTCAATTAATGCTTTTTCCTCTTCATTTAGCTCACCAAAAATTAGATTAAAAAATCCAATTAATTTTCCTATCTTTGTTGCTAAATATCCACTTTCTCCATCTTCAATACTTTCTTTTCTTATTTCTAAAATATTTATGTATGTTTGGGAATTAGGTCCTATTTTTACTTGTGTTCCTTTTAATCTTTCACATAAATTATATTCTCTTTCTGGATCTATAATATATTGATTAATTCCTAATAATTTATATCTTAATATTAATAATTTAGTATAAAAAGATTTACCTGCTCCACTTGTCCCAAAAATACAAATATTTGCATTTTTATATTTTTTTGTATTGTACCTATCAATAAAAACCAATGAATTATTATAAATGTTAGTTCCAATAAAAATTCCATCTTGATCAAAAATTGTTGATGATATAAATGGATATGTTGAAAGTAATCCTGTTGTTAAAATATTTCTTCTTGCAGATTCTTTTACTATTTCACAATTTTTCATAATTGGTAAACATGAAAAAAATAAATCCTCTTGTCTAAAATTCGCTCTTCTTGTTTGCATTCCTTTACTTTGAGTTATTCCTTCTATTTTATTTAAATAATATTCTAATTCTTTTACACTATTTGCATATATAATTATATAAATATATAAAAAATATATATCTTCATTGTTAACTTGAATTTCTTTTCTAATATATTTTGCATCATTATATGTAAATGCAGCAATATCTATATCCTCTCTATTCTGATTACTTTCTTTTAATTCTACTCCTACATTTCCAATATGATAAGTCAAATCCTTTATAGTTTTAAAAGAATCTTGTTTTTCATAGAATATAGAAATATTCATATTAATACTTGTTTCAATCAACGTTTTTAAAATTATATCTGTTTGTTCTCTATAATAATTAGTAACCATTAAACCAGAATAAAATAAATTATCAATTTCAATATATTTAGGATTTTGCATATTAATGTATGATGGACAAATCTCATCTTTTTTATTTATTGAACCAGAATAAAAATTTTCTTCCTTTATTTTATTTTTTTTATTAAATATTTTTTTTATTTTTTATCTCCTTTCAATATAAATATATTTATTTTATTTATATTTTTTTATTTTATAAATTTATATTTTTATTTGAATTTTTTTTGGCATTTAAAAATGAAAAAAATAGTTTTACAACTTCCTCTTTGTTTGTTATTTCTGTAACTCCATTGCCACAGCGAGATAAACACTCTTTGATTTTAAAATATTTTTCTTTTAGATCGTTAATCATGATTTCTTCTGTTTGAATAAATTCTTTTTTTTGATTTATATTACTTGAAATTATTATATAAAAATCTTTTGAAGAAGATTTTCTTTCTAAATTAATTTTATTAATATATTTAATATAA
>OLJF01000172.1_pt1 | contig 103299 bp, 112 predicted proteins | sample 1609751 | NCBI WGS metagenome assembly OLJF01 (sample SAMEA4350171, study PRJEB24818) | metagenome | biome: human; feature: gut; material: faeces | place: Denmark | collected 2013-09
AAACGGTGCAGACGCCATTCTCGAACTTGTGGCCGAGTGCAGGAACAACTTCCTGAGCGGTGAGAACTTCGCCGCAGACGGAGCACTTGGAGCCAGCGGTCAGGCCGGTCTCGGTGCAGGTTGCTGCCTTGTCATTCATTTGTTCCGCCGGTTATCGCATTATAAGGCGATACAACATTCGACGGGTCAATATCAACATGGCTCTCACCATCCGAAACACCATAGAGTCCACTGTCAATTACCGCAACTGTAACTCCATCGCCAAACTGTCCTTTAGACCACACCGCAGGCACTTTCATATTTTCAAGGTTCCACTGTGCACCATTAACATAAAGCGTGTCGTTTACAGCTGCATCGTCAAGCAAGCTGAGCTTATAGTCCGGTTCGAAGTAGTCTACCGCACCTTCAGGTAAGGCTTCGATCTGAGCTTCGCTTTCAGCCCGGTAAAGGCTGTCAGCCTCAGACACGCAAGTCAATCCATCGGCATAGCTGGCATCATGCAGCTTGATTATGTACCCTTCCGCATTGCCAGGTTTATCATTATTGACGATATCAGTCTGAGATGCTATCTCAGACAGCGGCTCTTCACTTGCGATCAACTCAGGTTTATCCTGCGCCGCATCCGGCGTACCCGTTCCTAACGGGACGAGCGACAGCATGAGCACAAATGCCAATACTATCGCCAAAAATCTTCTTACGTTTTTACCCTTCATAATTCCTCCTGATTAATAAATTGCATTTGTATATAAAACACGCGCCACGCATCGGCATGGCGCATTAGCATTCTTCATAATCCTCAACTTCATAATCCTCAATATCGTTAAGCAAAGACAGAAGCGAATATATATACTGCTCAGTACTGCCATCTCGTATTTCTCTCTCTATTTGAGTCAGTATTGCATCCTTTGCTACAAGCCTCATCAGGCTGCCTACCGCCGCATTGGCCGATGCATATTGAGCAAGCGCCTCGATATCCCGTGGGCTGTCTTCGAGCATTTTAGCAATCGTCTTAAGCTGACCTATTATTTTTGCAAGCCTCGTTTTTGCATCCTTTGCAGCTTTACTGCTCAGAGGAACAGCGTAAGTCCTTTCTTCCATAGGCTTACTCCATAAAGCGCTCAATCGCCTTGTTCAGATCGTTTATAGCTTCCTCGTCGTTGCTTGCTACAGCATCCACTATGCAATGCTCGATATGATCCTTGAGTATTATTTTAGCTGTGTTGTTCAGTGCCGATCTGACCGCAGCAAGCTGCATAAGAACATCCGTGCAGTCCTGTCCTTCTTCAACCATTCGCCTTACATATTCGAGATGTCCCGATGCTCTCGCAAGGCGGTTGAGGACCGCTTTGGTATGAGTATGGTTGTGTACGTGCGTATGCTCATCCGCACCATGAGTATGGTCGCCGGTTACATGCATATGTTATTCCCCTCTGCTTTCTGCTTGAATTAGAGTTCGCTGATAATATAACAAATACGGAGCGGCATTTTAAGCTACCCCGGGGGATACGTTGTGGTCTTTTTCTTGAGTTTTTTAAATAAATATCCCCATGGGTAGCTTGTGCCGGACAAAAATGCCGGATATAATCAGGCGCAGACAGATGTTTTAGGTCTTTTGTACAGAGCCCGTACCGTTCCTCCCCCTCCGGTATGGGCTCCCCCCATTTTTTGCAGCAAAAACGGCGGATATCACTTTGTGGATTTCCGCCGTTGATTCTTATCAGTTCGGGAACACGCTCCGAATATAGATTTTAAATACAGGTAAAAGATTTCTTAACTTATAACAACATGCTGATTATGTAGTGACGAATGCTGCTCTCGGTGACCTGTCCACTGTTGTTATTCCCAGCGCCGGAAAAGCCTCAGCGTCTGCTCATAGCTTGCCATGGTCTTTGCCCTTAGCTGTCTGCTATGGCAACAAACTAAATACTCATCGATCATTCTGTCAAACTCATACTCTGCCATAAAGCGAAAAACTCCCTTGTTTATTGGTGTGATTTCTACCCAATAAATCAAGAGAGTTTATCATGATACACTAAAACGGTTTACAGGTCTGTGGCGGCTTCAGCTCCGGGATTTCCGAAAGTTTATCGAAGTGCTGCCACATTTGCCCATCCCGCAAGTCCTTGAGCTGCCGGCGTTTTCAGCGCATTACGCCCTGTTTTTGACGCAGGGAAAGGCAGTCGGCGATCATGGCGATGAATTCGCTGTTTGTCGGCTTGCCTTTGATGTTCGACACGGTGTAGCCGAAGAATTTCTGCAAAACCTCGATATCGCCGCGATCCCACGCGACCTCGATGGCATGGCGTATTGCACGCTCGACGCGCGACGGCGTTGTGCCGAATTTTTTAGCGACCTCGGGATACAGCACCTTGGTGACGGCATTGATTATATCCATGTCGTTTATCGTAAGTATTATCGCCTCGCGCAGGTACTGATAGCCCTTTATGTGCGCCGGAACGCCGATCTCGTGGATGATCTCGGTGACTGCCGCTTCGAGATTTGCATCGCTCGTGCGCGCAGGCAGAAGCACCTCCTCCTGGCTCGGCAGCGCGCCGATTTGGCGGATGCGATCCAGAAGTGCGGTGATATCGCAAGGCTCCGGCACGAAATACGCCGCTCCGAGTGCCGTGCACTGACGCACTATCTCGTTTCGGTACAGATGTGTAACGACGATCGCCTTCGCGCCGGGGCATGCCTCGGGCAGGCGGCGCAGCACCTCGATACCGTCGAGCTTCAAAAGCACCAGATCCATCACCAGCACATCCGGCTGCCGCTCGGCCGCAAGGGTAAGCGCTTCAACGCCGTTGTCGGTATTGCCGACGCACTCCATGTCATCCTCCTGTGACAGGACATCTCCCAGCAGACGTCGAAAGTCTTCGTCGATATCTGCAATTAGAACGCAGGTCTTGGTTTCCATAACTATTCTCCTCCAGTTTGCTACATGAACAGCGCTGTCCCTACCTTTTGAGGCAAAACAGCCGCTTTTATGGTATAAACTTACCATATCCGAAACGTTTTAGCACGCGAATCATGTCGAGCATTATTAATAATTGTTGACATAATTCGACGAAAAGATTAAGAAAACGATTACATTTAGTCGTTTTAATCCCATCTTTGTAATTTTATGTCGAAACATTGCGTAAAAAAACTCCCCACGACACGCGTGGGGGTATGGAAATTCACTTAAATGTGACGTAACGAGATCAGTGTCAAAAATGACGGAGATCGAGAGACGGGGCGGGAAAAGGTGGGATAAACCGAAAAAGGCAGAGAAATCAAGGGATTGCGGGGGCGGTAAGTTCTGAAAACCGCCGAAAATTTGAGCCGACGCCACGACGGCGACGCGCACGTTCCGTGTCAATCACGACGGCCGCGCGACGCTGATCGGGCGTCTTTTTTCGTCGTCGGCGCGTTTCTAACGCTTCGGGGCGTTCGCGTTTAACGCTGGGCGTTCGAGCGTTCGGACGCGCGTTAGAAAACGGCGAAAGCATTGAAAACACGGGGCTTTTCCGCGTTCGGGCCGCCGAGCGGGAGGGCTGCCGGACGCCGCCACGCGCCGCCGCTGCTGAACGCCGAGGTGGTCCGGGTGGTCCGGACAGTGGTCCGAAGATTAAAAACGCCCGAAAACCCGCATGAATACAGGCTTTTCGGGCAAATACAGAACAAACAAGGCAGACAGCCTGCACGCGTCACCGCGTCGGCCGTCTGCCTTTTGCTGTGTATAAGTATGCAATATATACAGATAATATGCAATTATCGCCGCGGCCCCGGCCAGAAGACCAGGAACGTCACTTTGCCGCGCGCAACTGTTCGCCAGTGAGGGCATCGGAAGCCATCGTCATGGCTTTCCGCACGGCGATATATATCGCCGTGAATGATCGCTTTGCCCGCTTCATCCAGGCCGTCCCATAGGCAGCCCACTTTGAGGGCGTCGTCGCTGATCCCGCGGATCGCGTCGGCGTCCTCTTTTTCTTCGCCCGTTAAGAGGTAGTTCAACGAGCAGCCGAGAAATTCACAAATGGGAATAAGCAGCTTCGCGGGCGGATCAGAGTTCCGCTGCTTCCAGTTCGTGATTGTAGTAGGTTTGACACCGATATAGGCCGCCAACTGTTCCTGCCTGCCGCGCTGGGTACCCATCAATTCAAATAGACGTTCACAAATGCTCATAATACTACCCCTTAAATTTCACAAATGAGATTGACAAATTAGCATTTGTGAATTATACTGTGAGCGTGGCAAGCAAACACGACAGCCACGGACCGCGAAACAGTATAGCAAAAACCCGACACAAAAACAAGACAAATTAACATGACACGGAAGGAGAAGTTCAAAAGATGGGAAATGAAGCCTTCACCGAAGCGCAGGAGAAGCAGATCGTCGAGGTGATCCGCGCGACCGTGGCCGAGGTGCTGCGGCAGCAGGAAGCGCAGAAGCGGCGCGGCGACACCGAGCCGCAAATGCGCACCGCCGCGTACATCGAACGGCAGCGCGAGCAGCTGGAGCAGATCAGAACGGAGCAGGCCGCCGAACACGGCGACCCGATCCGCGCGATGTTCTACCGCATGGGCGCGGAGCTGCTGGGCGACGAGATCACGGCCACACCGGATCAGACCCCTGCGTCCACGCAAGCACATACACCAGTTCGGACCTGTCTTCGCCCCGCCGCTCTGCGACGCGAAGCAGCACCCAGCCAGCGTCCAGGTATTTGTTCGCGGCATAATCGTCGGCAGCTTCAAAGACCTGGCGCACGTCGGAAAAATCGAAATCCATGAGATCACCCCCTTATGGGGATTGTAACACAAACAGGACAAGGAGGCAAGGGCATGAGACGGATCAAGACCTACAAGAAGTGGAGCATCTGGCGGCTGACGGCGGCGGAGGCCAACGACGTGGGCGGGCGCTTCGCGGCGTTTCTGCCGGAGACGGACCCAGGCGCGATGGACGAGCCGGAGTGGGCCGCGGACAGCGTGCAGGAGCTGATCGACTTCATCGACAGCTACGAGACGTGAACGCGGACGGATGGTACAGGCCGGAGGGCTACGGCGGCTGCCGGAACTGCATGTTCCGCGGCGAGGGGCTGCCGATGTGCCGGAGGGCCGCAGAGGCAAAGGCCAGCATCCCGGTCTGCCCGTTCTGGCAGAGGCGGGAGCAGGAGAAAGGAGACGAAGATGGTAAACCGCAGGAAGGTATTTGTGCAGCAGTTCTCTGATCTGCTTCGCAGCGGACGGCGCACGGGCGTCGAGCGGCTGGAGCTGTCGGACAACGGCAATCTGGTGACGATCTGCTTCGAGGGCGGCGGCCGCCGCGAGGTCAACGTAGAAGGCGACAGCGAGGCGGCGCTGATCCTGGACGTGATCCGCCGCGTGCTGTACTAAGCCCACGCAGGGCAAGGCCCAGTCCCGTGAAAGCCGGGACCGCCCCTTCGGGGGCGCGGCGCTCATGCCTGCTGAAAGGAGGACACATTATGGAGAAGTACAAACCGGAGCCGGGCTACCGCGAGCCGTACACCGAATACGGCATGGAGATCGTCATGTTCTGCGCGAAGCACTGCCTGACCAAGAAGGCGCTGGCCGCAGAGGCGGGCATCCCCTACGACAGTCTGCTGGCGACGATCAAGGGCCGCCGCAGCGGCCACAACGTCAAGGCCGCCGTGGCCCCCGTCATGGCGCGCTACGAAGCGGCTGCGAAGAAGCAGCGGAGGAAAGGCAGGGGTGCGTAAATGCAGAGCTACATCAGCACCAGCACCGCGGCCCTGCTGACCGGCGAAGACCGGCGACGCGTCTTCGAGAAGATCACAGACGGCACCTACGAGACCCGCAAGCAGCGCGGCGACCGCGGCGGCGGCAACGGCGGCGAAAGCTACCAGATCGCCGTCAGCAGCCTGCCGGTAGAGGCGCAGATCATCTATGCCCAGCGCGGCGGCGTGATCAACGGCCCGATCAACGACGACTGCGATCTGGCGGGCTACCACGCCCGCTTCGGCGACAACGGGATGCGGGAGCTGCTGGGCAAGCAGCGGGCCGTCCTGGAGGGACTGGCGATCCGGAAACTGAATCCGGAGGACGTGGTCGAGCAGCTGGCGGCGCTGGCCGAGGACCACGGCACGAGCCTGCGGACGCTCTACCGCTGGATGGACGCCTACGAGGAAAAGGGGCTGCCGGGCATCATGCGCGCGGTGAGCCGCAAGGACAAGGGCACGCGGCCGAGCATCTGCGCGGCTGCCTATCAATACGCATACGGCCTGTACGCCGACAAGGTGAAGCGGACGCAGGCCACGATCTACAACAAGCTGGTGGACAAGGCCGCCGTGCTGGGGCCGGACGCCTGCCAGAAGTGCATCTTCTGCGAGGGCACCGAGGCCCGCGCCCGTCTGATGGAAACGGGCGAGATCAATCACTACCCGCCCTGCGCGGAGCCGGTGAAGGCGGGGATGCGGGTACCGGAGTGCAGGCAGACGCTGTCGCGGATGCTGGCGGCGATCCCGTCCGACGAAGTGACGCTGGCCCGCCGCGGCGTGAAAGCCTGGAAGGACGACCACATGTTCATGGCCCTGCGTGAGAAGCCGCAGACCGTGAACGAGGTCTGGTTCGGCGACCACCATCAGTTCGACTGCTTCGTGCTGGACGAGACCGGCAAGCCGGTGCGCCCATGGCTGACGGCCTGGTACGACGCCGCGACCGGCTGCCTGGTGGGCTGGGTGCTTTGCACCAACCCGAACACGGAGACGATCACCGAGGCGTTCATCCGCGGCGTGGCCCACACGGAACACAGCCCGTTCTACGGCCTGCCCGCCCATCTCTACATAGACAACGGCAAGGACTACCGCAGCAAGACCTTCGAGACCGGCCTGATCAAGGAACACGACCTGGGCTATCTGAACTGCAACATCGCCAGCAACAGCGTGATCCAGCTGTTCAACGTGACGGTCCACCACGCGCAGCCCTATCACGGCTGGGCCAAGACCGTGGAGCGATTCTTCGGCACGCTGGAGGACATCTACATCCGCGACGCGCCAGGCTGGTGCGGCGGAAGCCCGAAGGAACGGCCGGAGGACTTCTCCCGCGACCTACGGCGGCAGCTGGAGCATGGGCAGCTGTGGACGATGGACCAGTTCTACGAATGGCTTCGGGACGACGTCTTCCCCGCCTACCACAACCGGCCACACGAAGGCCACGGCGGGCGCAAGCCTATCGACCTTTACAACACCCTCCCCCGCGCCCGCATGGATCAGCCCAGCTGGGCGATGCTGTCGGTGGCGCGCATGGACATGGCCGAGCGCAAGATCACGCAGCGCGGCATCAGCTTCAAGAAGAAGCTCTACTGGTCCGACGAAATGATCGGGCTGGCGGGCACGGACGCCGTGATCCGTTACAGCCGCAGCGATCTGTCCAGCGTGTCGGTGATGGTGGACGGCAAGTTCCTGTGCGAAGCCGGTCTACACGAGACCTTCTCGCTGGTGGGCGAAGACGAGGAACGCGTGGCCGCGCACGTCGGCAGACAGAAGAAGCAGCTGCGCGAGACCAGACACCGCATCGCCGTCGCCAGCCGCAGCGTCTTCTCCGACGATGTGGACGCCAGCAAGAACGCCGGAACGATCACGGCCATCGAGTACGAAAAGGCAGCCAAGGCCAGAGCCAGGAAGCAGAGCCAGCCGCCGCGCAAGCCGCGCGACGACAACAGCGGCGACGTGGTGCGCTCCATGTTCGAGGCGATGGGCGAGGAACTGCTGCGCAGCGCACGATAACGCGCGACATCTGTGACAAAAACGAAAGGAGCGGACCCCATGAACGAACGCGAAAACGAGTACCGCGGATGCAGGCTGCACCGCTATCTGGTGGCCGAGACCACCCCGACCGAGCGTCAGGCGCTGCGCGAGGCGATCCAGCGCGTGAACACCGAGGGCGCGACGCAGATCGTGCTGCTGTCCTGCTACGAGGTTGACACCATCAGCCGCCTGGACGCGGCCAAGCTGCGCAGAGCCGCCGAGAAGCGGCGGGCGCGGAGAATCCGGCAGCTGATCCAGACGGTCTGCTGCTGGCTGTCGGCGGCCTGCCTGTTCATCGCCTGGGGCGTGGCAGGCAGCGTGGAGTGCGGCACGCGCCCGATGTGCTGGGCCACGGCGCTGCACATGACCGGCTGGATCGCCGCCTTCGGCATCTTCGCCTGGATCGGCGGTCTGATGGACCGGTAGACCCCAAAAGGCCCAAGGCCCAGCCCCGTGAAAGCCGGGGCCGCCCCTTCGGGGGCGCGGCGCTTACAGCCACAAACGAAAGGAGCGCTGACACAATGACGAATCTGGCAGAGAATCTGACGACGACTACCAGCCAGGGGGACCTGGCACGCGAATTGCAGCGGCTGCGCGACGCGGAGGGCGTGACCTTCGCAGCCATCGCCAACAAGACCGGCATCAGCCGGTCGGCCATCAGCCAGCTGGTGAATCAGGGGCTGCGGATGAAGCCCGAACACGAGAAGAAGCTGTGGGACGCCGTGAACGAGATCAAGGGCACGGAGGAACGGCTGGGGCCTGACGTCCCCGTCGCGCCGATCCACTTCAAGACGCGCATCGAGCTGTTCGAGACGAAGGAGTTCAAGGAGTGCATGGGCTGGTGCAACTACGTCTGCAGCAAGCGCAAGATGGGCGTCATGGTGGGCCACCCCGGCAGCGGCAAGACCACCGTGCTGCGCCACTTCGCGCAGACCCAGCCTGGCGTGCTTTACATCGAAGCCTGGCCGCAGATGCGCGTGGGCGATATGCTGGAGGCCATCGCGCGGCCGCTGGGCCTGTCCCTGCGCGGCAACAACTACCGCAAGACCCAGGACCTGATCGCCTACCTGTCGGGCCGCACGGACGTGCTGATCGCGGTGGACGAGGCCGAGTATCTGGCGAAGTGGGATGTGGACAAGTTCGAGGTCCTGCGCAAGGTGTGGGACAACACCGGCACGCCGGTGATCCTGTGCGGCACGGATGTGCTGGAGGGTATGCTGACCCGCGGCCGCGGCCGCCACGACAACCTGGCGCAGCTCTACCGCCGCAAGGTGGAATTGAAGCTGAACGGCATCGGCCAGGCCGAGGCACGCACGATCCTGCGGGAGTACAACGTGAGCGACGACGCTGCCGACGCTCTGGCGACCATCGCCGCAGACGTAAAGCACGGCGGCATGGGCACCTTCGTGGAAATCCTGGACATCTGCCTGGAGGCCGCCGAGGGCGGGCAGATCACCGGCGACATCCTGGCAAGCGCCCGGAAATACAAACTGATGTACTAAGGAGGACAACGTGAAGACACTGACAATCATCTACCTGGCGGCGACGGCTGCGGCCTTCGCCTACGTCGGGGGCGTCTGCTTCTTCAAGCGGCGCGCCCCTGCGGCCGGAACGCTGGGGCTGATCATCGCGGCCATCGGGCTGATCCTGATCGCGTGGATGGGGGCGACGGTATGAAGGCGGCCTACACCCGAATCAAGAAGCCGCGCCGCGTGACGGACGATCCCGTGATCTACGTCTGCAGCCCCTACGCAGCGGACCCCGAACGCAACGCCCGCCGCGCCGAGAACTTCTGCCGCTACGTCTGGAAGATGGGCGGCATCCCGCTGGCCCCGCACCTGCTGTTCCCGCGCTTTATGAATGAGAACAGGAACAAGGAGCGCGAGGCGGGGCTGCGCATGGCCCGCAAGCTGCTGGGCATGTGCGACGAAATGTGGGTGTTCGGCGACGAGATCAGCGAGGGCATGGTCGGCGAGATCGTCGAGGCATCGGCCCGCTGCATCCCGATCTACCACTACAACGGCCCCATCACCCTGACCATCGCCCGCGACGGGAAAGACCCGAATCGCTGGTCGTGGCATATTTGACATCAAGGAGGAAGACACAATGGCAAGAAAACGCGTAGAAGACACGGTCCCCGCTCTGGAGAGCTGGGACGACGTGAATCAGGCGCTGGCGACCATCGCGGACAATCAGCGCACTGTGGAGAACTTCGAGGCAGCGATGCAGAACAAGATCGACGAGGCGAAGGCCGAGGCCGAAGCCCGCAGCCGCGTCTTCATCGAGGCCACCAAGCGTCTGGAGCGCCAGATCAAGGAGTTCGCCGAGGCACACCGCGACGACATGGACGGCAAGAAGACCAAGACGCTGAACTTCGGCGCGGTGGGCTTCCGCAAGTCCACGAAGATCAAGCTGCCGAAGGCCCCCACCAAGCTGGCCGAGATCATCCAGCTGCTGCGCAGCAAGGGCATGGACGACTGTGTGAAGACGCCCGCGCCCAGCGTCGATAAGGACGCCCTGCGCAAGTACCCCACCCAGGACATCGTGGCCGTGGGCGCGTCCATCGAAGTGGACGACGTGTTCTGGTACGAGCCGGACCGCGAGAAGCTGGAACGCGGCTAACCGGCGAAGGAGGGCACACGGATGGGAACGCAGGCCAACGTCCTGACGCCGCAGCAGATGCGCTGCATCTACGCGCTGGCGCGCGGCGGCGGGATCAGCAACGACGATCTTCACGCCGTCGTCTTCGCAACGACGGGCAAGGACAGCATTAAGCTGCTGACGTCGGCAGACGCCAAGCAGGTGATCGACCGGCTGAAACGGCTGACCGGACAGGAGACGACCGCGCCGCACAACAGGCCGACGAAGGAGCAGGTGGCGAAAATCTACGCGCTGGCCGCGAAGCTGGGCTGGGCTGACGATCCGAAAAGGTTGCGCGCCTTCCTGGAGAAGCGTTTCGGCGCGTCCCACCCCACCTTCCTGGACGACAAGCACGCACGCAACTGCATCGAAGCGATGAAGGCCATGCTGGCCGGAGGACGCGGAGAGCGGAAAGGAGGCCACGATGGAGAAGTGGACGGACCGGCTGACCATTGACATGATCCCCGAACAGTACAGGCAGCTGGCGGAGATCACGGGCATCCAGCCGCTGCTGACGCTGGCGGCGCAGTACGGCGGCTCCAACCTTTACATCCCGAAGGTGGACGCCCTGACCCGCACGGCGCGCGACCGGCTGATCCGCGAGAAGTTCACCGGCTACAACGCCGAACAGCTGGCGCAGGAGTTCGACCTGACGGTCCGCTGGGTGCAGGAAATCTGCAAGGACGCACCGCCTGCCGGTCAGCTGTCGCTGCTGGACTTTGAATAGTCCGATTTTATCCACATTTCCCCCATAAACTAAGGGAATTGCTTCTTATTTACCCAACAATCGAATCCATTTACAATAAACTCCGTAAAGGCCGCGCGCCTTTACGGAGTTTCGTTTTTATCTGGAGGGCGCAGCATGGAAAGCTGGATCACATGGATCATTCAGGTGGTGGCCTACGGCATCATCTGCTTCCTACTCAAGCGAGAGCTGAATCAGTTCGACCAGCGGGACAAGCGCCTGCAGGAGCGCATCGACGAAGTGGAGAAGAAGGCGTCGGCCGACACCAAGGCCCTGGCCGAGAAGATGGACAACTTCATCCAGGAGGCCCCCTTCAAATACACCCTGCGCGACGACTTCATCCGCGCCGTCGCGGGCTTCGACGCCAAGCTGGACAAAATCCTTGACCAGCTGACCAAAAGAAACTGACCCAAAATTTACAGAAAGCGAGGTGGGCCGATATGGCAGCCAACCTGACCGTCGCGGCGAACAAGCGCGTCCGCGGCGAAATCCTGGCCCTGCTGTACTCCGTTCAGCCTGTGCCGGTGGAGATCAGAACGATCACCAACAGCCTGCTGGAGTCCAACATGGTGAGCGTCCCCAGCATCGCGCAGCACATTGACTACCTGTCGGGCAAGAAGTACATCCAGGTGATCGGTGAAGAAGCAGCCGAACAGATCCTGCACGGTGTGGTCCCGCCTTCCGCCTTCGTGAAACTGACGCCGACCGGTGTCGATCTGGTGGAGGGCACCATTGAGGACCAGGGCGTTGACGTCTGATGGGAGACCAGAGAGAGCGCAACCGCATCAAGTCCCGCGTGGATGAACTGCCCGACGAAATCCGCGCACAGCTGGACGCGATGCTGGCAGACGTCAACTACACCTACCAGGACATCGCCGACACGATCACCGACCTGGGCTATGAGATCAGCCGCAGCGCCGTGGGCAGATATGCCATGCGCCACAACAGCGCAGCACGACGTTTGAAAGAGGCATCAGAGCAGACCACGGCGCTGCTGCAATTCATCCGCGAGAATCAGGACGTCGAGTCCACGGAGCTGGCCTCCGCGATTATGATCGACGGCCTGACCCGCAGGATCGCAACGGCGGACGAAGACTTCGACGCCATGCCGCTGGACAAGGCGGGCCGCCTGCTGGTCCAGCTGCAACGCAGCACCATTTACAAGGAACGCTGGCGCAAAGAGCGTCTGGCGGCCATTGAGGCCGTTGAGCGCAACGTGAAGGCACGGATGCGCCAGGCCGTTCAGAACGATCCGGAACTGCTGGCACAGCTGCAAAGGCTTGTCAGCGACGCGGCAGCGGAGGAGGCGGGACGCGATGAAGGCTGAGCTTCACTGGTACGTTGCGCAGGTTATGACCGGCAGCGAGCAGGAGACGGCCAGGAAACTGACCGACGCAGGCATGGAGGCGCTCGCCCCCGTCCAGATTCTCCACGAACGGCGTCACGGCAAATGGTGGCCGATCCGACGCGTGGTGTTTCCCAGCTATGTATTTGTCCGCACGGGCATGACGCCCCGCTTCTATTACTTCATCAGCGGCCTGCCCCGCGTGATCCGCCTGCTGGGCGCAGACGGGCCGGAGCCGGTGCCGGACGAGCAGATGGAAGTAGTTCGCCTGTTTGCCCCAGGCGGCCGAGACTTCGGCATGTCGCAGGGTGAGCGCATCGACGGCAAGACCGTGATCACATCCGGCCCCCTGCTGGAGCTGGAAGGCAAGATCGTAAAAGTGAACGCCAGAGGACGCCGGGCGACCGTAGCGGTCCCGATCCTGGGCGAGGCACATCAAGTGGACGTCGGCGTCATTGTGGCGCAGGCCGAGGCCGAAGACGCCACGAACAGAAACCCGAAGGAAGACGCGCGCTGATCCGTCGCCGTGTTCGAGATCGGGGGACATAACCGAGAAAGCAACGCCGCCCTGACAATCGGTGGTGGCGAAGCCTACATATCGGGGCGATCCCATCCGTGGGGACCACTCCACGCGCCCCGTGGAAGCCTCCTTTCGTTGCTGCGCCCCGACGTGTTTTCACGTCGGGGCGTGGTGATAAGCGCAGAAACGATTTTAAGGCCCCTGTGCGGGCTTTTGAGTTTGGGCGGGGAAGCTGGAGGGGGTGCGGCGTCTAACGCCGTTCTAACGCGTCAGAGAGGCCAAGGAAAGCGAAAGGAGGGCGATTGACGTGCGAGACCTGCAAGATATACGGGAATTGATCAATCCGGAGGGCATCACGGACGGCAAAATCGTCGCCGCGCAGGCCCGATTCTACGACTACTGCAAAATGATGAATCCGAAGTTCTACCGCGACGACCGGCCGTACCAACGCGACCTGTGCGAGACGTTGCAGGCGATCTTCGAGGGGCGGCTGATCAACAAGGACACCGGCGAGCCGTACAAGAATCTGATGATCAACCTGCCGCCGCGGCACGGCAAGTCCTACACCCTGACGCTGTTCGTACAGTGGTGCATGGGCAAGAAGAACGACACGCGCGTCATTTCAGTGTCATATAACGACATTCTGGCCGGGCGTTTCGCCCGAAACGTCCGCGACGGCATTGACGCCGACAAGATCGACAGCAAGGTGACGATCTTCCACGACGTCTTCCCGACGACGCGCGTCAAACAGGGCGACGCGGCGGCACAGCTGTGGAGCCTGGAGGGCCAGTTCTTCAACTACCTGGCGACCGGCTTCGGCGGTACGATCACCGGCATCGGCTGTTCGATGGGGATCATCGACGACCCGATCAAGAACGACCAGGAGGCGTTTAACGACCGCGTTCTGGACGAACAGTGGAGCTGGTACACCGACACCTTCCTGTCCCGTATCGAAGAAGGCGGGATGCAAATTATCGTTATGACCAGATGGTCCACGAAGGACCTGTGCGGCCGCCTGCTGGCAAGCGAGGACGGCGGCGACTGGTTTGTCTTCTGCCGCCGCGCCTGTCTGGATGAAGGCGAACGCCGGATGCTATGCCCCGATCTGCTGTCGTGGAAGTCCTACATGAAGAAGCGCCGCCTGACCAGCGCGGAGATCGCGGACGCCAACTACCAGCAGGAGCCGGTGGACATCAAGGGCAAGCTCTACAGCGAGTTCCGCACCTATGAGCAGCTGCCGCGCGACGCTGCGGGGAAGCTGGACTTCGGCGCGATCATCAGCTACACCGACACGGCCGACACCGGCAGCGACGATCTGTGCAGCATCGTCGCGGGCATCCATGAAGGCGAGGGCTACATTCTGGACGTCATTATGACGGACGAGCCGATGGAGAAAACAGAGCCGCAGACGGCGGAGCAGCTCTACAGCTACCACGTCGAGACGGCGCGGATCGAGAGCAACAACGGCGGCCGCGGCTTCGCCAGAAACGTGGAGCGGCTGCTGTGGGAGCTGTACCAGACGCGCAGCGTGAACATCGAGTGGTTCCACCAGGGCGCGAACAAGCACGCCAGGATTATGACCGGCGCGACCTTCGTCATGCAACACCTGCTGTTCCCTTCCGACTGGGCACAGCGGTGGCCGCGCTACTATGCTGCGATGGTGAGCTACCAGAAGACCGGCAAAAACAAACACGACGACGCGCCGGACGCTACGACCGGCATCGCCGAAACAATTCAGGAACGAGAAGGGAGGGGTACTCTTGACATCTGGTGGGTGTGAAATCCTGCACGCTGATTGCATTGAGGTGCTGCAAACGCTGGCGGAGAACAGCTTCGACGCGCTGATCACCGACCCGCCCTACAGCAGCGGCGGCCAGTACCGCGGCGACCGGATGCAGAGCGTGACCGAGAAATACAGCCAGAGCGGCGCGAAGGCCGAGTACCTGAAACACGCCTTTGAAGGCGACAACATGGATCAGCGCGCCTGGACCAGCTGGACGGCGTACTGGCTGGAACTCTGCCGCAAGGTGGTGAAGCCGGGCGGCGTGGCGGCGATCTTCATCGACTGGCGTCAGCTGCCCGCCCTTTATGACGCGATCCAGTGGGGCGGCTGGGTAGTCCGCGGTCTGATCCCGTGGGACAAGAAGAACGCCAGACCGCAGCCGCACCGTCCGAAGCAGCAATGCGAGTTCATCGTGTGGGCGTCTAACGGGCCGCTGGACGTCAAACGCGACGCCGAATACATGCCTGGCCTGCTGCAAGGGCTGCCGCCTTCGGCGCAGGTCCGGACGCATCAGACGGAAAAACCGCTCGACGTCATGCGCCAGCTGGTCCACATCTGCGAGAACGGCGGCAGGATCATCGACCCGTTCGCAGGAAGCGGCACCACGATATGCGCAGCGTATCTGGAAGGCTTCGGCGGGCTGGGTATCGAGCGGAACAAGTATCACGCCGAAAAGGCACAGGAAAGATTAACGAAAATCGCGGGGGGGGGTACTGATCTATGGGCTGGCGTTTAGAAGCGTTCAAGGCTGCCATCAGTGGGCGGCCTGACCGGATGCAGCAGTTCTTCACGTCCCGCATGACGTCGCCGCCTGACCGGAACACGCAGGAGTTCCTGGCGACCTATGCCCGCAGTCCGCGGCTGTCGCCGGTGACGAAGATCGCCACCGATCTGTCGAACGTCCCCGGCAAGCTGTTCAGGGTAGCAGCCAACGGCGACAAGGACGAGATCACGGACCACCCCTTCCTGGACTTCATGGCACGCCCGAATCCGCTGCCGTTTATGACGCGCAGCGCATTGTGGAAGGTCCACGAGACCTACCTGATGATCAAGGGCGAGGGCGCAGCCATCATCGAACGCGACGCAGCGGGCTACCCCGTCGAGCTGTGGCCGATCCCGCCGCACTGGATGACCGACATCCCGCGGCTGGACTTCCCCTACTACATAATCCGCAGCCGCGACGGTCTGCAAATGACCGTCCCCATCGAAGACGTGTTTCTGGTGCGGCAGCTGAATCCGCTGGACCCCTACGGCCGCGGCCTGGGCGACGCCGAGGCGGTGGCCGACGAGATCGAGACCGACGAGTACATGGCGAAGTGGGCGAAGAAGTTCTTCTGGAACGACGCCACACCGCCCGTCCTTATGTCGGCCCCAGGCATCACGCAGGACGAATACAACCGCTTCAAGGCGGCCTGGGACGATCAGCACCGCGGCGTCGGCAACGCGCACAAGATTGGGATCATCCCCCGTGACGTCACCGTCAACAAGCTGGTGGACAGCCAGCGCGAAATGGACTTCACGCAGAGCCGCAAGGACCTGCGCGACGGAGTGAACGCCCACTTCGGCGTGCCGCCTGAAATCCTGGGCATCGTCGAGAACAGCAACAGAGCCACGGCGACCCAGGCGAAGATCATCTACGCAGAGAACGTCCTGACGCCGCGCCTGCTGGCGCGACAGGACGCCATCAACACGCAGCTGCTGCCCGCCTGGGGCGAGGACCTGCTGTGGGAGTATGACGACATCGTGCCGGAGGACACCGAGTTCCGGCTGCAAATGTCTAACGCCGGTTTGTCCGGCAGCACCATCATGGTGGACGAATGGCGCGAGCAGAACGGCTTCGATCCGCTGCCTAACGGCGCGGGCCAGGTCCTGTTCGTGCCCTATGCTTCCATCCCGACGAAGCCGGAGGAATTGACACAGACCATGCGCGAAAGTGGCGGCCTGACGCCTTCAGAAGATCTGTTCCCCCCAAGCGGAACGCCGCCTGAAACGCTGACTGGAGCCAAGGGCGTCAGCAGACGCCGCCAGCAGATCGCGCACCGCGACCGGATGCGGGCGCTGCTGACGCAGGAACGCGCAGCGCGTCAGACGGTAAATCGCTTCTTCACGTCGCAGCTGTCGGAGATCACCGCCGCCATGGAGAGCGGCAGGAAGGACGCCAGCGAGGACTTCTGGCAGCGGATCAGCAGCGGCCAGGGCCTGACGTTCGACGTGACGGCCATCAGAGCGGCGGCCATGGACGCGCTGAATCAGCTGATCGACTGGAATCAGCAGGACGAGGCGCTTCTTCGGACGCTGAATCCTGTGTGGGAGGAAGCGTTCAACACCGGCGCGAAGTCCATCGAGCAGAACTTCGGCATCACAGCCGTGCGCGCCCCACGCCTGACGGACTACCTGCGCCAGCAGGGCCTGAAACGGGTGCGCGGCATCAATGAAACGACGCGCGACAAGATCGCCTCCGCGCTGGCGGACGGCATCGAGGCGGGCGAAAGCACCGCCCAGCTGGTGAAGCGCATCCAGCAGCACCTGCCTGATATGCAGGCAGAACGCGCCGCAGCCATTGCGACCAGCGAAGCCCACACCAGTATGCAGGCGGGCAGCTTCGCGCAGATGCAATACGGCGGCTGCACAACAAAAACGTGGATCACGGCGGGCGACGAAGACGTCAGAGACAGCCACCGCAGCCAGAACGGCGTCACCGTCCCCATCGACCAGCCCTTCCCGAACGGGCTGATGTATCCAGGCGATCCGTCCGGCTCGCCGGGCGAGATCATCAACTGCCGGTGCGATATGATCCCCGGCGATCTTTAGGAGGTGATCGAAGGTTGAGAATGAAGCGGCTGCAAATCAAGGCAGAGAACGTAACGGATCAGGGCATCTTCACCGGCCACGCTTCGGTCTTCGGCGTCGTGGACCTGGACAACGACGTTGTGGAGCCGGGCGCGTTCGCAGAATCCATTGCAACCGGCACGGCTGCGGCTGGCGTGCTGATCTTCGGGCAGCATGACGACCGCAAGGAGCCGCTGGGCAGATCGATGGAGCTGCGGGAAGACGCCACGGGCCTGTTTGTCAAGGGCCAGATCAGCGACACCGCCATGGGCCGCGACTACCGCCAGCTGATCAAGGACGGCGTTCTTGATCAAATGTCCATCGGTTACGTCGCCCAGGAATACGACGTAGACACCAACAACGTCCGGCACCTTCGCAAAGTGGACCTGTTGGAGATCAGCATCGTAAACTACCCCGCGAACACAGAAGCAAAAATTGAAAGCTACAAAGGAGGACACACGCAAATGAAAACCGCAAAAGAGCAGACCCCCGCCACCAAGGAAGTCAAGGAAGAGACCGGAGCCGAAGGCCAGGCCGTCACCATGACCGAGGAACAGCTGGCGCAGCTGCTGGAGCAGGCCGCCGAGAGCGGCGCGACCAAGGCGCTGAAAGCTGCCGCCGACGCTGCTGACGACGAGACCAAGGACGACCCCGCCGACGACGAGACCAAGAACGACGACGGCAAGGATGATGAAGCCAAGGCTGCTGCCCCTGCCGCCAAGGAAGCCAAGGCTGCCCCCGCCCGCGGCACCGCGCAGCGCAAGTATGCGAGCATCTACATGAATACCGGCCGCACGGATAAGGAAGAAAAGTCCGGCCTTCCTGCTGGCATCGGCTGGGTGCGCTTCCAGAAGTGCATGATGCGCGCGAACAAGGACTACGACATCGCGGCCAGCATCGCCCGCAAGGAGTACGGCGACGGCTTCCTGGAGCGCCAGATCAAGGCCATGTCTGTCACAGCCCCGACTGACGGCGGCTACCTGGTCCCCGAAGTCTACGCCAGCGAGATCATCCCCCTGCTGCGCGACAAGGCCATCATCCTGCGCCTGGGCGCGACGGAGCTGCCCATGGATCGCGGCAACATCAACATCCCGAAAATGACCAGCGGCGTCAGCGCGTCCTATGTCGGCGAGCTGCGCAAGGCCAAGGCGTCCAAGGCCAAGTTCGGCAATGTCCGCATGTCCAGCAAGAAGCTGATGTGCAAGGTGTTGATCAGCAACGACCTGATCCGCTCCAACGCATACGGCGCGGACCAGCTGATCCTGAACGACGCCACCACTGCCATGGCGCTGGCGATGGACCGTGCCGCCTTCCTGGGCAAGGGCACCGAGTTTGAGCCGACGGGCCTGTTCAATATGGCTGGCATCCCGACCATCGACCTGAACGCGGCTCCCGACGAGACTACGACCGGCAAGATGCGGGCAACGCTGCTGCAGAACAACGCCGACACCAGCAAGCTGGGCTGGGCCTTCAACGGCTTCGCGTGGGAGGCGTTCTACAATGTCGTCCAGGCGGCGTCCGGCCTGTACCTGTACCGCGAGCAGATGGACAACGGCAAGCTGAACGGCCACGAGTTTGCCGTCAGCAATCAGCTGCCCAACGGCTCTGGCAGCAACCGCCCCACCAACGTGGTGCTGGGTAACTTCTCCGAGTTTATGATCGGCCGTCAGGGCAGCATGGAATCCGAAATGTTCCGCGAGGGCACCGTCACCGACGAGGACGGCAACACCATCAGCGCTGTGGATCAGGACTGCACGATCCTGCGCATCATCGACCTGCATGACTTCGGCATCCGCCACGAGGAATCCTTCGTGATCGGCAAGAACATGCAGACGGAGAAATAAGGAGGGCAACGACATGAAGAAGAAACTGATTGACAGCTGCCGCGTGCGCCCCTACACCAGCGGCGCGGCCATTGACCGCCAGAACTTCGGCAGCGCGGTGCTGGGCCTGAAAGTGGCAGCGGCCACCGGTTCGCCCACCGCTGCGGCGCTGAAGCTGGTGCTGACGGAGAGCGACGCCAGCAGCGGCACCTTCGCCGCGGTAAGCGACAAGCAGGCACTGATCGGCGGACTGCTGGATGCTGACGGCGCTGTCACTATGGACATCCCTGTTGCGGGCGGCGAGGCACAGATCGGCATCGACCTGACCGGCTGCAAGCGCTTCGTCAAGATCACGGGCACCGTCAGCTTTACGGGCGGCACCACACCTGCGGCGACTGCCACCTACGCGCTCGCCCTGGGCGATCCTGCGCAGGAGCCGGTGGAGTAAGCCATGGGGACGCCTACGCTGCGCACCAATGCGCTGACCACGTTGGAAGCATTGAAGCAGCTGCTGGGCATCGACGAGACCGATACCAGCCAGGACGGCGTGCTGATCCAGCTGATCAACAGGGCATCTGCCTCTATTGAGAACGCCCTGGGCAGGAAACTGCGCAGGAGTACCTACACGGAACGCGTGAAAGGGACCGGCAGCCAGTACCTGCTGGTGGAGAACTACCCCATCGTCGCGGTGGAGGAAATCAAGCAGGCCGGGGAGATCATAGACCCCGGCCTGTACGACATCACCGTGCGCGGCAATGCCGGTGTGATCTACAAGGACGACGGCTGGACCTATTACGGCTTCCCTCACGGCCTGACCGGCGACGCCATGACCGGCAGCCGGAACATCACCGTGCGCTACACGGCGGGCTATATCCTGCCGTGGGAGGCGACCGACGAAGCGCCTGCTGATCTTCCGGCAGACCTGGAGGGGCTGGCACAGGAAATGGTGCAGTACATCTTCGGGAAGCTGGAGAGCGGCGGCAGCAGCGGCCTGAAAGCCTTCTCCATTAGCGACGTCCGCTGGGAATGGTCCGACGAGACCCCATCGAGCTGGCAGGACATCATCAATCAATACAAGCGGGTGTGGCTATGAGTTCAGTCACACGGACCCACGACGACTGGACACCATGGTACGAGCGCACGAAGGCGGAGCTGGCGCGGCTGGCCGGTGCTGAAATACATGTCGGCATCCTGGGCAGCGCAGACAGCGAACTGCTTCGCATAGCTGCCGTGCATGAGTTCGGCGCAACGATCCACCCACGGAACGCCAAGAATCTGGCGATCCCGCTGCGGCCGGATATGAAGGGCAAAAGCCCACGCGACGTCGAGGGCGCTTTTTTTCTGGACAACGGCGAGAATCGCTTCATCTGTCGGAAGAAGGGCAAGAAGGGAGACCAGCTGGACTTTTTGTTCCTGCTGCTGCCGTCTGTGACGATTCCGGAGAGATCCTTCATCCGCGCCAGCTACGACGGAAACAAGGATGTGCTGGCGAAGGCGTGCGAGAACGCTGTGCGCCGTCTGATCCTGGGCGAGCTGACCGCCGATCAGGCTTGCCACAACATCGGCACCGCTGCCGTGGCAATCGTGAAGCGATACATGCGCACCGTGCAGCCGCCGAAAAGCAGCCTGACGCTGGCGAGCGCGCCGGGGAAAACCGCCCCGCTGGTCCAGACCGGACGGCTGCGCGACAGTATAACCTACGAGGTGACAGGACTATGAACAGACGCTTCGGGCAGCCCCGCCTGCCGCGCGGCATCCTGCACACCCTGACGGAGATACGCGCCCCTGCCCCGACCTACGACGTCGAGAACGGCGGACAGTGGGTACCAGGGACACCGGAGCGCATCGACTTCGAGGGCTGCGTGCTGCCTGTGTCGGAGGACGACTGGAAAACGGCTGCAGAGGGCACCTATACGGCAAACAGCCGGAAGATTTACACAAACGGCCATGTGCTGCGCATCGGCGGGCAGGTCTACGATCCGCAGGACGGCGCGACCTACACCGTGCGCGGCGATCTGGATCACGGCGTGATCCACCCGCTGCGCCGCTTCGTGGCCGACCGCAAGGGGGAGGCGGCATCGAAATGACGCAACGCGAACTGCGCAACATCATTGTCAAACAGCTGCACACATATCTGGCGGGGCCGAAGGTGGTGCTGTCGGATCAAACGGCACCGGAGGCCGACTACCCCCTGATCTACTACCAGAGCGTGCAGCAGCACATCCCAGGCGCTGCAAATATCACCACCGCCGCAGCGGACGGCGGCACGCTGACAAAATACCGGCGCGAACACGCGGAGGCCACATTCAGCTTTACCGCGTGCAGCTTTAACCGACAAGGCAAGGACGGCCCGATCAGCGGCGACGACGAGGCACTGGAGCTGGCGGACCGCGCGCAGGGCTTCTTCCTGTTCGCGGGGCGTCAGCTGCTGGCCGACCTGGGCGTCGTGGTGGTCCGCGTGGAGAACACGCAGAGCCGCAGCGCCTTCGATACCGACGAAACCGACCGGCGCTACGGCTTCGACGTGCTTTTCCGCTATGAGCGCGAAGACAAACGGGCGGTGCCTGCCATCAGCAAGCCGCCCATCACATTCACAAAGGAGGAATAACCTTGCAGGACATTATTGTTTATATCAGCCTGGACACCGCATCCAAAGAGAAGGAAACCCTTCTGCCGCTGATCCTGTCCTTTGAAGGCGCTTTTGCCTATAAGGAGTACAACAAGGCCGAGGACGTGGCGAAGGACTTCACCACCGCTTCGTCTCCCACGCTGGCAGCTGCGCAGAAGCTGTTCGACCAGATCAAGGTCGAGAACTGCCCCGGCCGCACCAAGAAGGTGGCAATCTTCGGCCTGGCGTCCGATTCTACAGCGAAGGCCGTCACCGACGCGCTGGACACCCTGCGTGAGACCAACGACGACTGGTACTTCCTGATCCCTGCCGGAGCTACTGACACAATCATCACGGCGCTGTCCACCTGGGCCAGCGCGACGGTCCTGACCCTGGTGCAGCTGGAGTCCGGCATGGTGGAATCTGAGAAGCTGCTGATCGCGCAGACCAAGACCAAGTCCCTGATCAACACCGCCATGAAGGCAAACAAGCAGACCGTGATCTGCTACAATCACGACGCCGACAACACGTCCATCCCCGCGGCGTGGGTAGGCCGCGTCGCCCCCAACTATCCGACCAGCGTCACCTGGAAGTGGAAGGAGCTGTACGGCATCCCCGTCACCGACGAGAAGGGCACGGACCGCGAAGACCTGCTGGAAGGCCGCTACAACATGTATATCGAACGCCACGGGCGCGAGTATATGAGCGAGGGCATCTGCACGGACGGCGACTTCATTGACACCGTGATCGGCCGCTGGCAGATCAAGCAGACCATGCGCAAGCGCCTGGTGAACGAACTGGTGGACACCGAGAACATCGGCTACGACGACGACGGCTTCGCGGCCATCGCTGGCGTCGTGATCGCGGCACTTGATGATGCTGTAGACAACGGCATCATTATGAAGCAGAACGGCAAGGGCTGCTACAATGTCGTGATCCCGAAGCGCGCCGACGCCACCGACGAGCAGGCCCGCAACCGCGTGATCCCGCCGATTGAATGGGAAGCTACCGTCCGCGGCGGCGTCCACGGCGTCAAAGTTACTGGCACCCTGACCGTCGCACTGGTGACGGCCAACGAATAAGGAGGGAAAATCCATGGTATTTGATCCTGAGAAAATCTCCCTGATCGTAGCTGGCGCAAAAGTGACCGGCTATGCTGACGGCAGCAAAGTCAGCGCGGAGCATAACAAGGACGCCGTGACCCCCACAACGGGCATCCAGGGCGACACCGTGTACGCTCTGAACGCCGACAGATCGGGCACGATAAAGTTTACCCTGTTCGGCTCCAGCGCGTCGCTGGTCCGCCTGCGCCGTCTGGCGCAGGATCGTGCGCAGGTGGCTGTCACGCTGCGCAACGCAAACGACGACGGCGGCTTCATCATCAGCCATCAGGACTGCCGCATCCTGAAAGTCCCGAAGTTCGAGGGCGGCGACGACAGCGGCTCCATTGAGGTCTCTATCTACGTCCCGACGATGGTGTTCAGAGACTGATGGGCCGCAAGCGCGGCACCCCGCAGCTGCGGGGGCGTTTACCGAAATACAACGCGGAGGGCATGGTAACATGCCCTCCGAACATTCCAGAAAGGTGGTTTAGATTCAAAATGGCAAGACACGAGACAGTTAATGTGCTGGGGATCGACTACGAATTGCAGAGCGTTTCCCCGCAGTGGTACTTCGAGCAGAACGACAAATGCGGCATGACCGGCAGCGGCAGCCGCGACACGGCGCGCTATATGGACATCATGTTCAAGAACGTCGTCACATCCCCGGCCAATGTGGCAAGCAAGGGCCTGAAAGCGTTCGAGGAAAACGAGGACATCGAAACGCCGGAGCTGCTGATCCGCGAGATCGAACGCTTTCTTCGACCGGGAAAGAAGTCCGGAAGCAGCGCAGCGGCGGGCGACAAGAAATAAACAGTTCTGGTTTATGCTTTTCGACGGCGACGGCCTGACGTACAGGGACCTGAAATCCATGGACATGGCCGAGTATTACGAGTGCATCGCCGCCAAGAAGATGTTTGTCCAGCAGCTGAAAGAACAACAGCAGAAAGAATAGGAGGGGTGTTATGGCAGACAGCCGCAGCCTATCCTTCGGGGTGCAGTTTGGAACAGACACCGCACCCCTGGACGAATTAAACGAAAAGCAGCGGAAGGCGCAGGAAGAAGCCGAGCGGACCGCCGACAAGCTGGAGCAGATCGGCACCAGCCTGACCGACGTCGGCACCCGCGCCACCGCTGCTTTTAACAACGTGTCCGGCGCGGGCACGAAAATGGGCACCAGCGTGCGCAGCGCCATGCTGGAGAGCATCAAGCAGGGCGACAGCCTTGCGAAGACGCTGCGCACCGGCCTGGGGGCCGCCGTCTCCAATGTCCAGGCAAAGTTCAAAGGCATGGGAGCGGCGACCAAAAGCGTGGCGACGGACATCGGGAACGCCTTCAAGCACCCGATCCAGACCATCAAGGCCACGCTGGGCAAGGCCCTGAACGGCGCGGAGGAAGACGCCAGGGGCCTGGGCACCCAGGCGGACGACACCGGCCGCAGGCTGGATGATATGGGCAAGAAGGGCGCGGGCGCGGGTGAAAACCTGGTCGGCGTTCTGAAAAAGGTGGCGGCAGCTGCCGCTGGCCTTGCCATCATCAAGAAAGGCGTCGAAGCGATCAAAGAGTTCTGCAGCACAGCCATTGACGCCGCAGCCAATGCGGAAGAAACAAACTCCAAGTTTGAGACCGTATTCAAAGGCGCTGCGGACGCCACAAACACCTGGGCCGAGAACTTCGCGGCCGCTGCGCACCGCAGCAAAAACGAAGTGAAGGGCTTCCTGGCCGACAGCGGTGCGATCTTCACGGGCATCGGCATGGGTGCGGAGGACGCGTCCGTCATGTCGGAAATGATGACCAGCCTGTCCTATGACCTTGCCAGCTTCAACAATCTGGCCGACGAGGACGCCTTCAACAAGCTGCGCAGCGGCCTGATGGGCGAGACCGAGGGCCTGAAAAGCATGGGCATCGTCCTGAACGATACGGCCATCAAGCAGTCCATGCTCCAGATGGGGATCACCGACGAGTTCAACACCCTGGACGAAGCCACGAAGGTGCAGGTCCGCTGGAACGCGATCCTGGCGCAGACCGGCGACGCGCAGCAGGACGTCACCCGCACGGCAGGCTCTTATACCAACAGCGTCAAGGGCGTCAAGGGTATATGGGCGGACTTCCTGGCCGATGCTGGCGCGAAGTTCACTCCCGTGCTGACGACCTTCTTCAACACGATCATCGACAGCTGGCCCACCATTGAGCCGATGCTCATGCAGCTGGTGGACCTGCTGGCGGACGGCCTGTCGCAGGCAATCCCGATTCTGGTGCAGCTGGGCAGCCAGCTGCTGCCTGTGTTCTGCGACGCGCTGGCGCTGATCTTCCAAGTGATGCAGCCGCTGATCCCTGTGATCGGAAATCTGGCTGCGACGCTGCTGCCCCCGCTGGCGTCGATCCTGTCCATGCTGGTGGGTGCGCTGTTGCCCCCATTGACCACGATCCTGAACGTCGTGTGCAATGACATCCTGGTCCCGCTCATGCCGATCATCTCCACGATTGCGTCGGCGATCCTGCCGCCCATCGCGCAGCTGCTGGGCGTTGTGGCCCCGCTGCTGCAAGCCATCGCCCCGATCCTACAGGTGATCGGCCAGATACTGACCGTCGTCGCCGATGTGATCGGCACGATCATCGGCTGGGTAGCTGACGGCGTGGGCGCTGTGGTGAACTTCTTCGACAAACTGTTCGGCGGCGCAAAGGAAGCGCAGGGCGGCATGGAGGACCTGGCCGAGAGTACCAACAGCGTGGCGTCGTCCATTCCGGACATCGGCACGATAGAAATGCCCGCGGTTGAAATTCCGGACACCAGCGCCTACACCGGCGCGATCCAGTCCGCGATGGACACCGCCCCGATCATGGCCGAGGAAAGCTGGGGGGCCGCCAAAGAGACGGCGACCAGCGGCCTGGAGGAAATCGGCACCAGCGCGAACGACACCTACGGCGCTATGGCGGCGCAGGCAGAAAGCGCGTGGGACCGCATGAAGACGGCGGCAGCCAGTGCCGTGTCGGCGACGATCACGGAGCTGCAAAAGCTGAAAAACGCCATCAACAGCGTGGGCAGCATCACGATCAGCACGGGCAGCGTTACTTCGACACCCGTGCAGGGCCACGCCAGCGGCACGAACGACTTCGGCGGCGGCCTGACCCGTATCAACGAACAGGGCGGAGAAATGGCGATTCTGCCGAGCGGCAGCCAGATCATCCCCGCGGATCAGACCGAGAACATCATCAACACGTCCCGCCACTCCAAGTCTGTCACCTTCGCCCCACAGATCAGCGTTACCATGTCCGGCAACGCCAGCGACGAGGAAAAGGAGCAGACGAAGGCGTGGTTCCTGCAAATGTGCCGCGACGCCTACCGGCAGATGCAGAACGAGGACACGAATATCGAGGCGCTGCAGGCGTCTCTGGCATAAGGAGGGGTGACGAATGTCTTATATTCTGAGCGGCGACAGCGGGACGGTGGTGTTCGACCGCACGGGCACCATCACCAACGAGTCCCCCACCATGTCCAGCCAGGTGACAAGCAACCCCATCGAGGGCGGCGGCAAGATCACCGACCACGCCGTTCTGGACCCGATCAAGTTCTCCATCACCGGCATCGTCTCCACCGCCGCGGGCTACGCGACGCTGGAGGCGATGTGGCGCAACCGCGACCTTCTGACCTATAGGGGCGCGGAGGCGTTCAACAATTTATTGATCATCAACCTGAAACGGACCCGCACCCCTGACAACGCTGCGGGCTTCGGCTTCACCGTGAGCTTCCAGCAGATCACGATCACGTCGGCTGCGTTCGTTGACATTCAGGCCCCAGCCATGAGCCAGCAGGACGCCAGCGCGCCGGTGGCGGCGTCAGCTGCCAAGTCTGCGAAGTCCACCACGCAGAACGGGCTGGTGACAACGGGCAGCGATTATGCTGCCTATGTGGCGAGCTTCAACAGCAAGAACACAAACCCGTCTGTGGCGACGGGACGGACAAACCCCAGCTATGCGGGGTACAACAGGGAGGCGATTAAGTGAAATTGATCGAGAGCGGACAGGAAATCCGCTTCATCGACGTTGACAGTGATCGTGTTCCCTGTTCGTTACTGGTGAAGCTGACGGACCGCACCTACCGCATGACGTTCGCCTACAACGAAACGGCGGACTTCTTCGCCGTCAGCCTGGAGATCAGCAACAGCGGCGGCAACACGCCGCTGGTCTACGGCGAAGTGCTTCGCTACGGCAAGCCACTGTTTGAAGCCTTCAACGACGAACGCTACCCGCTGCCGGTGATCTGCCCGCTGTGTCTGACCGGCGACGAGATCGACACGATCACCTACGACAACTTCGGCACGAAGGTGCGCCTGTACCTGTTCGACCGGCCAGGGGGTGAGAACTGATGCGCATGTGGCTAAGGCAGGCCACCCTGACGCTGGGAAGCAATCAATACACGCTGGACGGGCTGAACTTTTCCTTCAAGGTGCAGTTCGAGGATCGCGCGAAGGTATCGACTGCGCAGCTGGAGGTCTACAACCTGTCCCCGTCTACAAGGGCGTCGCTGAAAAAGGGCGACGCCGTCATTATCACCGCGGGCTATAAGGGCGACGTCGGCTGCATCTTCGTCGGCGCTATCGCGGACTATTCCCACCAACACGAAAACCTGGACATCATCACCAAGATCACGGCGGCCGACTGCCTGGAGGAATGGCTGGGCACCTACGTCAACAAGACCTACAAGGCGGGGATGTACGCCAAGGACATCGTCGACGACCTGCTGAACATCTTCGGCGTGGAGGTGGCGATGGTGAAGCTGGCGGAGAACAAGCACTACCCAGGCTGCCGCGTCTGCCGTGGGAAGCTGAAAGATGTGCTGACAGAGATCGCCTGCAGCGACTGCAAGTCCAGGCTGGTGATCCGCTGCGGGCAGATCATCATAAACCCGCCAGAGGAAGGGATCACGACCGGATATCTGCTGACGCCGCAGACGGGCCTGCTGAAATCGGCATCGACATCAGAGAGCCAGAACATCAACACGAAGACCACGGCGACGGAGAAGACGCGCAGCCAGCAGGCAGAAGATGAGGGCAACCTGTCCCGCGACTGCCTGCTGAATTACCACATCGGCGTCGCCGACAAGATCGTGATCCGCGACAGCCAGACCAACGGCACCTTCATGGTGGTCTCCGGTGTCCATGAGGGAACGCGGTCCGGCAACTGGAAAACTACTGTGGAGGTAAAACCGGCATGAGCTACGGAAGCAGACAATCGGACCTGCGCGCCGCTGAGAGCGAAAAGAACAGGGCAGGCGTCCGCGTCTCCATGCCTGTCAAGGTCCTGGCTTTTTATCCTGACAAAATGACCGTGGACGTGCAGCCACTGGTGAAGGAGAGCATCGACGGCCAGTACGCCAGCGCGGCTCCACTGATGGGGCTGCGCGCCGCCTGCCTGTGTGCGGGCGAGTTCACGATCCGCCCGTGGTACAAGCGCGGCGACGTCGGCTGGGTGATCGTTTCGGACTTCGACGCCGATGCAGTTCTTCAAACCGGCGCGGAGGCGGAGCCAAACACGGCCCGCAATCATGCGCCGGAGGACGGGCTGTTCGTCGGCGGCGTCTGCCCGGACGGGAAGGCCCCGACCGGCCTGCCAGGCAACGCCGTTGTGGTAGCAGCTGGCGGCACCTATATCGCCGTTTCTGCTGATGGTGTGAAGATCAACGGCAATGTCACCGTGACCGGCACGCTGTCGGCTGGCGGTATTGAAATGACGACGCACACGCACCAAGGCGACAGCGGCGGCACGACGGGCGGCCCACAGTAAGGAGGCCAAATGGAGAACATCACACTGAGAATTGACCAGGAGACGCAAGACCTGGTACTGGACGACAGCGGAAGCCTGGAGCTGATCGGCGACGCCGAAACCGTCGCCCAATGCGTCCGGCTGACGCTGGAGACCTTCAAGGGTGAGTGGTTCCTGGACACAGACCACGGCACCGACTATGACCAAATCATCGCGGACGGCGACGGCGACGCTGAAACCGTCCTCCGCACGGCGATCTTCCAGGAGACCAACGTGCAATACATCGACAGCCTGACCGTGACGCGCAGCGGCCGCAGCATCGCCGCGGCCTTCACCGGACGGCTGAAAGATGGGACCCCCATCAGTCTGGAGGTGAAAGCGTGAACGACAACTGGGGATTAACTGAACGCGGATTCCTTCGGCCGAGCTATGCGGACCTGCTGGACGCCTTCGAGGTAAAGGCGAAGGAGCTGTTCGGCAGCACCGTCAACCTGTCCGTCCGCAGCCCGCTGGGCATTTTCCTGCGCATCTTCGCGTGGTTTGCCGGTCTGACCTGGCAGCTGGCCGAGGACGTCTACAACAGCGGCTTCATTGATACGGCTGCGGGCGTCAGCCTGGCCCGCCTGGGCGCGTTCATCGGCATCCGTGTACTGGCGGCGCAGAAAGCGACCGGCAGCATCACGATCACCGGCGACGCCGGTGCGACGATCTACGCGGGCTTCATTGTGCAGGCACGCAACAATCAGCGCTTCGTCACCCTGGAGGACGTGACCATCAGCAGCAGCGGCACGGCCACCGTGCCGATCCAGGCGTTTGAGGCAGGGCCGGACGGAAATGTGGCCGCGGGGACGATTGACACCGTTGTCACGCCGCTGGCGGCTGCGATCAGCGTCACCAACGCTGCGGCAACCGTGGGCGGCAGAAATCGCGAGACGGATCAGGAGTTCCGCGAGCGATACCTGTCGAGCGTGGACAAGCCGGGCGGCAGCAACACCGACGCCATCCGCGCACAGCTGCTGGAGGTGCCGGGCATCGTCACCGCTGTTGTGTGGGAGAACGAAACAGACGAGACAGACAGCGACGGCCTGCCGCCGCACAGCATCGAGGCCATCGTCTACGGCGGCACAGACGCCAATATAGCGGCAGCCATCCACGCGCGGAAGGCTGCGGGCATCCAGACCTACGGCGGGCAATCAGCGCAGGTGCTGGACGCCAGCGGCAAGCTGCGGACGATCAAGTTCTCCCGCCCGACGCCGGTGCTGATCTATGTGCAGATCAGCGACCTGGTGACATCCGACGCCTATGCGGGCGACGCAGCGTTGAAGGCTGCCATCGTCGAGTACATCGGCAGCGCAGCTGGGGACATCGCGGAAAGTGGTCTCGCCATCGGCGAGACGGTTTACTATAACCGGCTGATGTGCCCTGTGAATAACACGCCGGGCGTGGTGGACTATACGTTGAAAGTCAGCACGGACGGCAAGACCTGGAGCAAGAACAACATCGCCATCGACGCCAGAAAGAAGGCAATCACCGGCACGGACAAGGTGGTGATCGTGACGTGATCGTTCTGGTGCTTAAAATGCTGGAGAAGCTGACCGGAGCCTACACGAAGGACCCCGACAGCCTGATCGGTAAGCTGTTCCAGCTGTTCGCGTCCGCCCTGTGGGGCGTGGAAGACACGCTGCAGGTGATCGCCGTCTGGCGTGGGATCGACAACGCCAAGGGCACGACCCTGGACCGCATGGGCCGGAACTTCGGCGTCCGGAGGGACGGAGCCGATGACCGCTTCTATCGCCTGATGATCAAGGTAAAAGTCACGGCGCTGCTGTCTGGCGGTGACGTGGACACCATCATCACGGCCACCAGCGTGCTGTTCGACATTGATCCGGAGCAGGTGGAGGTTGTCGAGCTGTTCCCCGCGAAGTGCCGCGTGATCATGGACGAGGCCGACATCGCGCCGGAGTACATCGCGTATGCGGCCAACACCGCGCCGATCATCAAGCGGATCATGGCCGCGGGCGTCGGAAAAGAGATTTACTTCCGCACTCCGGTGAAGACGGGCGGCACGGTCTACGCGGGGGCCACACTTTTGGAGGACATCACGCTGACCATCCCGCCATACACGAACAGCTTCGCCACCGCGGGCCGCTTCGGCATCGGCGTGGCGCTGTTCGAGGAAATCACAATGCAGATCAAAACAAAGGAGGACTAAAACATGGCAGAAGGATCTGTTATCACCGAAAAGGGCCGCGCGCTGCTGGGCAAAATCCTGGCAACGAACAGCACCCTGAATATCACGGGCGCGCAGATCGGCAGCGGCGACCTGCCTGCGGGAACCCCACCCGCCAGCATGACGGCGCTGGCGTCCTACGTTATGGACGCGACCATCGTCGCCATCAGCACCCCCGCAGCGGGCGAAGTCAAGGTCGTGCTGCAGGTGCTGTCCAACGACGTGGAAACGGCGTTTCTTGCCAAGGAAGTTGCGCTGCTGGCGTCTGATCCTGACGAGGGCGATGTGGTCTATTGCTACGTTCCCATGCAGGACGACCCCGTGCAGATGCGCGCGGCCGGAGACGTAGTCGGCAAACTGCTGACGATGGAGATCAGCATGATCGTCAGCAATGTCGCCAACGTTACGGCCGTGATCAGCCCGGAAGGGCTGGTCCGCCGCAAAGAGCTGGAGAAGTACGCCCTGGTGACGCACAGCCATGTGATCGCGGACATTCAGGGCCTGCAGGAGCTGCTGAACAGCCACCAGAACAGCATCGACCTGCTGACGGACCTGATCAGCGGCGACATGCCGGGCGGCATCAACTTCGCCCTGGACTTCGCTGCGCTGTCCAACGTCTCTGTGGCGGACGGCGTCTGGAACAAATCGGGCCAGTACGTTTCCGCATGATCAGGATCGCCTGCAGCGACAGCGAGGCCAGCTGCCTGATCGCATCCCTTATTACTGAAATCGCTATGCCCTGCCCCTGCGAGGGCGGCCCGCTTCGCATCTGCGGGACCGGGCCGGACGGCGCGCCTGCGGAGGTGCGCATCCTGGGCGGCGGCGTGTACGAAATCGAAGGGCCAACGGCTGAAACCGTTGCTATTATCCGCGAAAGAAGGTGCCTGTATTGAGTGAGCGCAAAGACCAGGAACTGACGATCATCACGAAGGCCAGAGACCTGGTGGACGAGACCATGAGCCGGACGAAGAAGTTCGACAAGCGGCTTCGCTTCACGCTATCCAACCGGATCGACGAGAAGGCACTGGACGTTCTGGAGGCCATCGTGGAAGCAAACGAGATCAACCCCGCCATCGAAACCGACCCGCAGCGGCGCGCCAAATTGTGCATGGTGCGCTTCGACCTGCAAACGTCTGCACTGACAGGCTGAATCGGCTGCGCGACTTCATGCGTGAATACTACCGCAAAAACGGCTTTTCTGCTGACGGCTGGGTGCTGAAAGCAGACGTCCGCCACTACTTCCAATCCATCCGGCCCGACGTGCTGAAAAAGGACGTTGCGAAGTATCTGCACGACCCTGACTGTCTGGCGCTTGCCTGCCAGATCATTGACAGCACGCCGGACCCGCTGGGCATCCCCATCGGGAATCAATCGTCCCAAATCTTCGCGCTGCTATATCTGAATCAGCTGGATCACCTCTGCAAAGAGCAGCTGCGCTTCCGGTATTACGGCCGATATATGGACGACTTCTACATCATCTGCGAGAGCAAGCAGCGGCTGCAGGAGGCCCTGGTGGTGATCCGGCAGCACCTGGCCGAGCGCGGGCTGGAGCTGAATCAAAAGACAAACATCTTCCCGCTGCGCAACGGCCTGGACTTCCTGGGCTTCCACACCTACATCGACGACGCCGGGCGTGTGATCCGCAAGGTGCGTAAATCCAGCAGAGACCGCATGAAGCGGAAACTGCGAAAGTATGCCGCGCTTTACCAACGCGGCGAGATCGACCGCGAGAAGATCGCGGAGAGCTACACCAGCTGGCGCGCCCATGCCCTGCACGGGGATTGCAGGCAGCTGGTGGCAAAATACGATCAGCAATTCCTATCAATATTTGAAAGGAGACCCGAACATGTCCAAGAAGATCAGCACTCTGGCCGTGGGTGCTAAGGTACGCGACCCGCTGTCGAAGTATTACGGCGTCCCCGTGGGCTTCCAGATCGCGGACAAAAATCACGCGGGCTATCCCGCAAACAGCACGACGCTGGCCGCGGAAAAGATCCTGTGCCTGAAAGCCTTCGACGCGAAGGAGAGCGGCGGCAACAGCGACCGACAGAACTACGGGAACAACCGCTACAGCCTGGCGAATATCCGCCAGTGGCTGAACAAGTCCGGCACCAACTGGTACCAGGCGCAGCACAGCTACGACCGCGCGCCCGGTTCCAGCTACGTCTGGAGCGGCTACAACGCATACGACACCGAGGCGGGCTTCAAGACCGGCTTTTCTCCACAGTTCCTGGCTGCGATCCTGCCAACCACGCTGACCGTGGCGAAGCCCACAACGGACGGCGGCGGCAGCGAAACCGTGACCGACGACTTCTTCCTGCCGTCCAAGCAGGAAGTGGGCCTCGGCTCTGAGAACGGCATCGCCGAGGGATCGCTTCTGGCGCTGTTCAACAGCAACAACAGCTCCCGCCTGCGCACCTGCACGCCGCAGGCCATCGCAAACAGCAACTATACCAACAACCCCAGCAGCGCGGACAACTGGAACTGGCGGCTGCGGTCCCCGTACTCTGGCATCGCGAACTACGTCCGCTACGTCAATTCGTACGGCAGCGGGAACTACCACAGCGCGTACAACGGCTTCGTCGGCGTCCTGCCGCTTTGTAATCTGTCCTCTGATACCTTGGTATCTGACGAGCCTGACTCCGAAGGCTACTACACGATTCAGTGGAATCAGGCCCCGACTACGCCCCCCGGCATCACCGTACCGGACAGCGTAAAGAGCGGGAAAGACGCAGCGATCAGCTGGGCGGCGTCCACCGACCCGGAAAGCGACGACATCACCTACCAGCTGGACCGCTGGAGCAACAACACGAACGCATGGGCCACGATCTACACCGGCAGCAACACCAGCTTTACCGACACCGGCATCACCACGGCGATGGACAGCGTACAGTGGCGCGTCCGCGCGAAGGATAGCAAGGATGCGTACAGCACCTATACGACGAGCCAGGCCAAGACCGTAACGCACAACGCCGACCCGACCGTTTCCGGAGCCGACGCCAACCTGGGCGCGGTGACGTCGCCCCCATCCAGAGCCTACACCGTGGGCGATGTGGACAACGGCGACACCTTGACCATCGTGGAGGCGCTGGACGGCAGCGAGGTGCGCACCATTGCGGACGCGGAGCGCGGAAAGACCTACACCTTCGGCCTGACGGCCGCACAGTTTGCGGCGCTGGCTGCTGGTGAACACAGCATGACGATCACCGTCACCGACAGTGCGGGAAACAGCGCGACGCGCGTCGTGACCTTCTCCCGCAGCATCACGATGATCAGCGTGCAGCGCGACGCCATCGAAACGGACGCCATGGCCGAAAAGATCCTTATTTCCGCGCGCTTTTTGGGCGCGGAGAACAATCTGACCGTGGAGGCGTGCAACAACGCGAAGGACGCCACGCCGACGTGGGAGACCGTCCCCCCTGGCCGCAAGCACCTGTTCACGAACAAGACGAAGACGGCAACGAAGTGGGCTGTGGGCGTCCGTGTGAAACTGACGAAGGCGAGCACCAGCGACACCATCGCGCTGTACGGCGTAAGCGGCTCTTACCTGTAAGGAGGGAAAAGCATGAATCTGACAGCAGCCAGAGAACTGAACAAGCAGGAAGAAGCGCAGCAGCAGCTGCATCTGTGGGCGGCGATTTTAGCCACCCACGACGCACTGATCGCGGGCGGTCTGACCGGCCTTCCTGCGGTCCATGTCGAACGCGCAAAGGCGGCGCTGCTTCGCGCCGGAGATAAGGACGCGGGCGACTACACAGACACGGAACTGCGCGCGATCACTGTCACAAGCGGCGCACGCGTCTGGTCTGAGATCGACGACGGCGACCCGATCTTCCGCAACGAAGCCGTAGTCGGCAGCAACGGCGACCTTTACATCACCACGCAGCAACACTACAAGCGCAGCGACCTTCTGCCCGGCAGTACGGCGGCCAGGACGCTGTTCCGCCTGCTTCGCACAGAGCCGGAGGACAGCACCGTGCTGGACTTCGTGTGGGGCGAGTTAGTCCCCTATGGCGTGAAGCGCAGGGACCCGCAGGACGGCAAGGTCTACACACCGATCCACGAGCAGGGCGTCACGCTCTACGAGCCGCATTATCCGCATCTGGTGCCGTCCGAATACAAGCTGGTCGAGGACAGCAGCGGCGGAGACGGCGGCGACGATACCGTGCCGCGCTGGGCTGATCTGGAGGACGGCCACACCTTCAACGTCGGTGACAGATTCAGCGACTACGGCAAGACCTACGAAGTGCTTCGACAATTCTTCAAAGCAGACAGCTACCGCCCGCCCGCTCTGATCGGGGACTTCTACCAGCTGGCGGAGTAAGGAGGAAAGCATGAACATTAAAGGCATCGACGTGTCTGTATGGCAGGGCAAGATCGACTGGAAGAAAGTCAAGGCGAGCGGCATTGTGTTCGCCATGATCCGCGTCGGCTATGGCAGCAGCCAGGGCAACGACTGCAAAATGGACACCTATTTCAAGGCCAACGTGGAGGGCGCACTGGCCGCGGGCGTAGAGGTGGGCATCTACTTCTATAGCTACGCAAAAAGCGCCCAGGCGGCCGCCAGAGAGGCGGCGTGGGTAGTGGAGCAGATCGCCCCGTATAAGGGCCGCATCCTGTACCCCGTCGCCTACGATCTGGAGGATAGCAAACAGGCAGGGCTGGGGCGCGATGTGCTGACCGCTATGGTGACGGCCTTCTGCACGACCATCGAAGCTGCGGGCTATTATGCGTCGTTCTACTGCAACACCAACTGGTGCAAGAACATGCTGAACATGGACGACCTGAAAGGCTTCGATCTGTGGCTGGCGCAGTGGGCCAGCCAGCCGACGACGGCCTACAGCTTCGGCATGTGGCAGCGCAGCAGCTCTGGCAGTGTGGCGGGCATCAACGGGCGCGTCGATCTGGACGTCGCGTACAAGGACTATGCGGCCATTATCAAGCGCGCAGGACTGAACGGGTACAAGGAGACCGCACAGCCTGAAAAGGAGCCGGAGAAGCCCGCCCAGCCCACGGAAGCGCCTGATGTGAACGACACCCGCAAGAAGATCGTCCAGAAGGCCATCGGCGAGCTGGGCGTGTGCGAGCCGACCGGCGACGACAAGTATATCCGGTGGTACAACACGGAGGTCCTGAAAACATGGAGCCTGCCGCTTGATGCGGCGTGGTGCGCTATGTGGGTAAGTTACGTCACCAACTATCTGGCAGGCATCGCCCGCGACATTGTGAAGCCCTACTGCGGATGCAGCACCGGCATGGCCTTCTTTAAGGCGCAGGGCGTCTTCCATCCTTCGGCGGCCTGCGGCGGCACATACACCCCGCTGCCTGCTGACATCGTCTTCTTCAAGGATAAGAAATCCACCGCAGAAAGCACCCACACGGGCCTGGTGGAGTATGCGAAAGACGGTGTTCTGCACACCATCGAAGGCAATACCAGCAACGCCGTGAAGCGCCGCCAGTACAATCTGAACGACACCTACATTGTGGGCTATGCGGCCCCTGACTACGGAAAGGAGAACATCGACAGCATGACCAAGGCCGAACTGAAACAGCTGATCCGCGAAGTGATCGCAGAAGACAACCCCACCTATGCGGACCTGAAAGACGTGCCCGCCTACTGGCAGGAGCAGGCGAAGGCGCTGCTGGACGCCGGAGCCGTCAACGGCGGCACCCCTGCGGACGTCAACCCCACTGATCTGAATCTGCGCCACGAGACGCTGAAAGCTGTGATTATTGCGTCGCTTTACCACGACGCAAACACCCCCGAAAAGTGATCATAAAATCCCGCCATTCAGGCGGTAAAATTAAGGAGGAAAAACACCATGAAAAACACCACCAAAAAGGCCCTGAAAGCGATGCTCATTTTGACCATGCTGGTGACGCTCTGTGTGGCGCTTGCAGCGTGCGCACAGACCACCGAAACGGGCGCTACCGACCCCATCGTTCTGGAGCTGGTGAACGTCGGCCTGGACATTCTGGCGAAGGCTGCCATCGCGGCCATCGGCCTGGCAGGCGCGTGGGCGACCGCCAAGATCGGCCAGAACAACAAGCTGGCCAACATCAAGGCTGCCATCGGCCAGGTGACGCAGGCGGCGCAGACAACGGTCGGCGAATTACAGCAGACCACCGTCGAAGCGATGAAGGCGGCGGCAGCTGATGGCAAGCTGACCGAGGACCAGATCAGGACACTGAAAGCCGATCTTTTGCGCATGACCAGAGAGAAGCTGGCGGAGCCTACCGTGCAGCTGCTGGAGGCGGCGAAGCTGGACATTAACGCCATGATCCAGGGCGCTGCCGAGGACCTGATCAATCAGATGCACACGACGCAGCAGCTGATCGCTGGGGAACTGATCGTGGAATAAGGCGACAAGAAGGGCGACCGCAAAACGCGGCCGCCCTTCGCTTTTTATGCAGAATTTATGCAGGCGTTATATTTGACACGGAACGCGCGCGGTTTGCCAGCGAGCGCGCGCCGCTACAACTGGATCTCGTACCCCTCATTGGGCGTGAAGTTTATCTTCACGCTCTCCCAGTCTTCAACCGTGAGGCTGCCGTTGGGATCCGTTGTGCCGCCGTTGCCGGCCGTAACGAGAACGGTGTGCGTTCCGCCGGTCTTTGCGGTATCCTTGTCGGCGTCGGGCGCGGCGCTTTCGGCGACGGCCTTGTCGTTGGACTGAACCGAGCCGGGCTTGAAGTCAAAGCAGCCGTCGGCCGCGACGACGACCACCGTCAGCACAGCCAGAACGCAGAGGATTCCGGTTATTATCCACTTTGTTTTCATGCTCATTCCGCTTTTGTTATTGCTTTTTTTACTCATATCTCAGCCTCCGGGAATACTATTTATCCTGCGCCTGTCCGCCTTTATTTTTGGGCTTGCCGCGGTGATAATAGCGGCGGTTTGAGCGCTTCTTCTCGCCGTCCTGGCTTTTGGCCTGCTGCGGCTTCGGCTGTTCGGCGGAAGCGCTCTGTTCGGCAGGCTTCTTTCCGCCTCCGCGGCGATTTCTCAGCTTCGGCTTTGCCGTGTTCTTCTTTTCTTCCGCATAAGGTGCCTGTGCAGACTGAGGCGCCGGCTTTGCATCGCTCTGAGGCTTCTTTCCTCCTCTGCGCGAGCGGCGGCTGCGCTTTTTCTGTTCCTGTGCGCTTTCTTTCTCCTTGGCTGCGTCGTCATCGGCAAACAGCTGCGGCAGCTTCCAGATATCCTGCTCCTCCTCTTCTTCCTCTTCCGGCTCGGGGATGTACTTGAGCACCGAGGGAGGAGTCTCACCATCCTTGGGGCGGCCGCCGGGCACTGCCGCAACTTCAACAGCCCGATAAGTCTTTACCGTATCGTCGCCCTCGCCGTCGAGCTTTACCTTAACCATCTGGCGCAAAAGATTTACCTGCGTAACAATGCCGTAGCCTGCCGGAGTTTCTACAAACGCGCCCTGCTTGGGCACATTTTTTGTAAGCTCCTCATAGGCCTCCTGCTCGTATCTCAGGCAGCACATAAGCCTGCCGCAGCTGCCGGATATCTTCCCGGGATTGAGAGACATCGACTGCACCTTCGCCATTTTTGTGGAAACCGGCTGGAACTCATCAATAAACTGGCTGCAGCAGAACGGTCTTCCGCAGATACCGAGTCCGCCGAGCATTTTTGCCTCGTCGCGCACACCGATCTGCCTCAGCTCGATCCTGTTGCGGAAAATGCCCGCAAGATCCTTTACAAGCTCGCGGAAGTCAACTCTGCCGTCGGAGGTGAAAAAGAACATCGTCTTGTTGCCCTCGAAGTTGCACTCAACGTCAACGAGCTTCATATCCAGGCCGTGCTCGGCGATCTTCTGCTGGCATATCTCGAACGCTTCCTTTTCGCGCTGCTTGTTAATCTCGGCAACGCGAAGATCGTCGCGCGTCGCGACTCTGACGACCGGGCGCAGCGGCTGCACGACCGCATCGTCCTCGACCTCGTGGTTGCCGCGGAAGCAGTCGGCTATCTCAAGGCCCTTGCTGGTTTCGACAATGACCTGCTGGCCGGTTTTAACGGTCTTTCCGTTCGGCGAAAAATAATAGCTCTTTCCCCGGTTTTTAAATTTAACGCTTATAACTTCAGTCAATTGCTTTCCTCGTTTCCGCTGCCGACCTGACTGCCAGCAGCCCCAGAATGTGTTTCACGCCCGTATTGACCGTCTGATACTCCATGCATCGGTCAACGAGCCGTATAATATCCATTATGCGCATTTTATCCTGCTGCGAAGCAAGAAGCGCGGCATAGCGCCGCTTGAGCGCGAGCAGAAACTCGCCGAGCGAGCGAGCATCAAGCGTTTCATGCGCAAAGCACCACGCGGTAAGCCCCGGAGTGTCGCCCTTTCGCTCAAGAGCGATAAATTCATCGGCCATAGCTGCCGCGTTTTCGTCTTCCGCGTCCTCCTCGCCGGCGCAGCTTACAAGCACGCAGCGCGAGCGCACGGTGACCAGCAGCCGCTCGGGATTGGATACGCACAGGATGAAATGAACGCCCTTCGGCGGCTCCTCAAGTATCTTCAGCGCAGCGTTCTGCGCCTGCTCGTTCATGGTGTCGGCGTCTTTTATGATATATACCTTTTCGGCGGCCTCGTTCGGCAGAACGTAGGCGTCGGCGCCCATTGCACGCACCTGATCGACCAGTATCTCCTTTTTCTGCTTGCCCTTATCGTCGGTGATGCGCTCGACGACGGCAAGATCGGGGTGTACGCGCGCCTTGACCTTCCTGCAATCACGGCACACACCGCAGGGACGCTCGCCCTCACTCTGGCACAGCATCTTTTCGGCAAGGTAAAAGGCCTTGCCCATTCGCGCATTCTCCGACGCCGAGGACACTATATATGCATGCGACAGTTTTTCCATAGTATCCTCCGAAGAAATATTTAAGCTGACGAGAGTTGAACCCATATCGCCTGTCGGCGTACCCTTCCGGCTATTTTCACCTTTTTTGTCTTGATGGGCGCCAGCCCACCTGCACCAAAGAAAGCCGAAAATATCTCGAAAAGCACATCCGACAGGTGCTCGCAGTTTTGCCGGAGCAGATTTTTGTTCAGGCAAGGCAAAGCTCGCAGAGAATACTGACGTATTGTCAAGAGCTTTAACGCGGCATGGGCGGAAATCTGCCCGTCAAAACCGATATGCGTTCGACTCTCGTCAGCTTAATCAGTTTATTTTACTCTTTTCAGTGTTTTAAGTCAACAAAAAGTGCGCATTCCGTTATACGGCAGCGCTTGCGCGCATATTGACGCAAAAAATCCCGCCCTGCCGGGCGGGATTTTTCGTGGTTTATAATTACTGTCTTGCTTCGATGTACTCAATGATCTTGCCGACGGTGGCCAGCTCTGCTGCATCCTCATCGGGGATCTGCACGCCGAACTCATCCTCAACGGACATGATCAGTTCGACAACGTCAAGCGAATCTGCGCCGAGGTCATCAACGATATTGGTGTCAGCGTTAATGCTGTCGGCGGATACTTCAAACTGCTGTGCAAGGATCTGCTGGATCTTTTCAAGTATCATTTTAGTTCCTCCAATATACGGTTCTTATGCCCACTCGCGGCTCTGCGGCTTATTGCCGTTATTCTGCGGCCGATCATAGGACACGACGACGCGGCGGTTAGGCTCCGTGCCGGTCGAGCTGGTGGTAACACCCTCGTAATCCTGAAGGGCGGCGTGGATAATGTGACGCTCGTAGCTGTTCATCGGCTCAAGCGCCATGCTGCGCTTATACTTTATGACCTTTGCCGCCATCTTCTCGGCAAGGCGCACAAGCGACTCCTCGCGCTTTGCACGGTAGCTCTCCGCGTCAACGCAGATGTGCATGTGCTTGTCGCTTCCGCGATTGATGACGTAGTTGGTCAGGTGCTGAATTGCGTCGAGAGTCTCGCCCCGGCGGCCGATGACAGCTCCCATATTCGCTCCCGAGAGATTAACGGCAATGCTCTTGCCGTCGCGACGGCTGATCTCGATATTCGCCTTAACTCCCATGCGCTCAAGAAGTCCTGCGAGGAAGGCTCTGATATCGGCAAACTCGCCGTCATCGACAGGCTTTTCCGCCGCCTTTACGGGAGCTTCGGCCTCAACCGGAGCAGGCTCGGCTTCGACTTCCGGCTCATCCGGAGCTTCATACTCGACACGCACGACTGCGGGTGAAGCGCCTATTCCCAGGAAGCCGGATTTTGCACGCTCAACGACTGTTACCGAAACATCGTCGCGCTCAAGTCCGAGTTCCTTCAGGGCTGCGGCGATGGCTTCATCCTCGGTGCGGCCTGTGGTTTCCAAAGACTTTATCATGTTTCACTATTCTCCTGTGACTGTTCAGGCTCGCCCTCGGTCTGCGCTGCGGTCTCCTCGACCGGCTCATTAACCTCCTCTGCCGCCGCCATTTCGTCGGCATAACGGCTGGGATCGTAAGCTCTGCCTCTTGCGTAGCGGCGCTTGCCGACCTGAGAGGGATTTTCGGGCTTTTCTATGCCAAGCTTTTCGCGGCGCGCCTCGCGCTCCGCTCTTTCGCTTGCGGCGATGCGCTCTGCATCGGCCTGCTTCTGCTGAGCCTGCATTTTCTTTTTGCTGGTGTTGTTATTGCGGGTCGTTGCACCCTCCACCTTGAGCTGCTCGTGCTCCTCATGGCGGCGTGCACGCTCGGCCTCTTTCTCCTTCTGTGCTGCGATGCGCTCTGCATCCTCGATATCGAGCTTGCGCTTGTAGTGCTTTGTGAGCACAAGGTCACGCACGATACCGAAGCAGCTGTTGGCGATCCAGTAAACGCCGAGAGCCGCAGGCATGATGAAGCAGATCCAGATGGACATAATGGGCATCATGAGGTTCATGGTCTTCATGCTCATTTGAGCCTGTCCTGCCTGGGGAGGGTTGGTCGCCTGGCTGATCTTCATCGACGCCCAGGAAAGGAACGCCGCAATGATCGGGATCAGGAACAGGCCGATGGTCGCAAGGATATCGGCGCTTGAAAAATCAAAGTTCCAGATCTTCCAATCGGGGATCGAGCCGAGGTTCATACCGAGAAAGCTGTAGTCAATGTTCAGCAGCTTTCCGTCAAAGCTGCCGAGGGCGCTTGTGACTGCGTCCCAGTTCTTATGGATCGCGTCGGCAACGCCGATCTGGTCATAGGTACCCTGCTTGGAGGCGACGAAGCCTGCATTCTGGGTAGCCCACTCGGTGAGCTTTTTGATGCTCTCATCGCCCAGGCCCATCATGCTGCCGAGAGGCTGACGGATGACGCTGTAAAGTGCGATGAGTATGGGGAACGGGATCAGCGACCACAGGCAGCCGGAGGTGGGGCTTGCGCCCTGCTCCTTGTAGAGCTTCATGACTTCCTGCTGATACTTCTGCTGATTGCCCCTATGCTTTTTCTCCAGCTCCTTAAGCTGAGGCTGGATACGGGTGGTCTTCATCATGCCCTTTTTGCTCTTTGCCATGAACGGCAGCAGGATCAGGTTGACCACAAGAGCAAAGAGGATAATGGCAAGGCCGTAGCTGTCGGTCCAGTTATAAAGGATCTCCAGCAGTCTGGCAAACGGCCAGACTATAATATCCCATAGTGACATAAGTTTCTCCTTGTATTCCGATCCTCGTCAGGGAACGGGATCGAAGAAATCGTGTTCGCCGAAGTGAAAAGGATGACACTTCGACAGCCGTTTAAGGGCGAGCCAGCCGCCCTTCAAAGCCCCGTATTTCTCGATAGCTTCAACGGCATACTGTGAGCAGGTCGGAATAAACCTACACCTCGGCGGAAACGCCGGGGAGACGTATTTCTGATATATGCGGATAAGCGCGAGAAGAAGCTTTTTCATTGCTCATCGCCTCTTAAAATATCAAGCTCGGCGCAGGCATGCAAAAAGGCATTTTCCATTTTGGAATACTCCGCCTCTACGCAGCGGCTGCGCGCAACGATGACGATATCGACATTTGTTTTGAGCTTGTCCGAATTAAGCCTGTATATCTCCCTCAATCTGCGGCGGATGCGGTTGCGCACGACTGCCTTGCCCAGTTTGGTGGACACGGTATATCCAACGCGGCGGATCCCCTTATGATTTTTCAGAGCATACACGACCATGTAGGGCGTAACGGCGGTTTTGCCTTTGTTATAAAGCCGTTTAAACTCATAATTCTTTTTCAGAGTTGACCTGAAATCCAATTATTCCACCCTTGCTTTCCGTTTATATCAGCAAACACGTTAAGGGCAGCACGGGTTAGACTTCCGTCAGCTTAGCTGCCCTAAAAAATTTATTTGCTTTTCCTGCTCGGAGCTGCCAAATCAGGCGCTCAGCTTTGCTCTGCCCTTTGCTCTGCGGCGAGCGAGGACCTTGCGGCCGTTTGCGGTAGCCATTCTTTTGCGGAAGCCGTGCTCTTTCTTGCGCTGACGCTTCTTGGGCTGGTAAGTACGCAGCATGTTTTGTGCACTCCTTTCAGAATAATACTCAACATCGGGCTTTGCCCGAAGTAGTTGACAAAGTAATAAACTTCCGATGCTCACAAGCATCGGAAGTTTATTATATACGATACTCTTTTACCGTGTCAAGGTTTTTTTAGGCCTCTCGGCCGTTTTTCAGTGCCTTGCTGACCACGATAAGCAAAACGGCAACAACAGCCGCGGATGCCGTTACCGCTATAACGGCAGTCCAGTTTGCCGCCGCAAGACCGGTAATGTCAAATTCGCCGCTTTCGGCACTCTGCAGATGCGAGAACACCTCAACAACGTCATATACCACGGCAGCGGCGGCAACAAGTCCCGCGACTATGCTCATGGCAGATGCATGTACGCCGGAATTTGCACGAACCAGCCTACGAAGCTTTTCCTCTCTGAAATCTATGACAGAGCCTATATACGCCGCAGATACAGCCAAAATTATGGCCTCCGGAAGCATATAGGTCGCATTATATATGAACGAATAGGAAAGTGCCGCCTGCGTAGGGATGGACAATCCTGCCCAAACCGTTGCACCGGAAATCACATGGCAGGCATAGCGGAGGACGGATACAAAAACACAGCCGAGTGTCAGAGCCGCTGCCTGACTTTTGATAGCATTTCTGAAAATGCCCGCAAAGCCGACCACCGTAAACGCAACTATGTAGTCGAGCAATATGACTGCGACAACACTCTGCCAAGTTGTAACATAGGAAAGCGAATTAAGACCCAAAAGCTGCTGGATGACGGCATAAACGAATGCCGAACCGAGTCCCCAGCCCATTCCTCTGCGATAAGCGATTATCGCTATCGGAAGCATCGACGCTATCGTTATCGAGCCGCCGTAGGGAAGCTCTGCAAGCTTTACCATGCTCAGCACGGTGGCAAGCGCTATCATGATAGCGCACTCCACAAGTGGGAGCGTTCTGTTCTTTGTCATTTTTCTATTCCTCCTAAAACATAAAAAACCGCACTGCAAAAGCAATGCGGTCATAGGAAAACGATTGATATAAAAATTTTCGTTTCCTACGCCGGCATTACCCGGATCAGGTTCGAGGGTCTCGGAAATTCGATTCTTTCCGTCTCAGCCGAGAAAACTCAGCACCCCTTTTGCAATGACATATTAATATTTTTGCTGCATTTTGTCAAGACCTGCTTACATAGTCGGCAAAGAACTTCTGCTTCGGCAGCCAGGACAGAAGCGGAAGGCCGGCAATGAACATTACAGCAGCTTCTCCGAGAGCTACCTCGCCGGCAAAGACGGCAAATGCGCCGAAGTTTTTGATCGGATTGAGCCCTGCTACGACGACCGTGAGCATCGCGCCGACTATAAGTCCGTTCCAGATAACCGGCATAAGGCAGGCAAGCGCCTTTTTATTGTGCTTTCCGCACCACGATATGCACAGGCATGCTATAAGCGTTGCAAGCGAGCCGAAGATGATATCCGGAAGTCCGGCCGAGCTTGCAATATTGGCTATCGCACAGCCGAAGAACAGCCCCCATGTGGTGCTCGGCATGAAAAACGGAAGTATGCACAGCACCTCGGATATTCTGCACTGCACAGGGCCGTAGCTTATCGGCGCAAGCACCATCGTAAGCACGGCATACAGCGCTCCGATAACGGCGGCTGTCACTATATTTCTTGTGGTTTTATTCATTGCTGCCTCCATTGAGCGAAAATACGCAGCCGCAGTATTCCTGACGGTACAGCCCGTATTTTTCGGACAAGATAATTGATCTGTGGTTTCCCTCGCGTTTTTTAAATTCCGAGGGCAGCCATCTGACATCGTACTTTTTTTCGGCCTCGCGGCCGATGGCGTTTATGACGACCGCATCCTTGCGCGAGGACACGGTGAGCGTTGTGCAGAACCAGTCAAAGCCGCGCTCGGCGGCGATGCGCGCGGTCTCTTCGAGGCGTATCTTAAAGCACTCGAGGCATCTTTTGCCCTCCTCAGGCTCGTTCTCAAGTCCTTTTATACGCGAAAAATAGTCCTCACTGCGCCACGGCAGTGTCAAAAGCCCTGCGCAAATCCCGTCCTCGGCAAGGCAGGATATAAGCTGCTTTTGGGTGGCAAGGCGCTTTTCGAACTCTTCCTCCGGCCAGAGATTCGGATTATACCACAAAACCGTCACCTCAAAATGCTGCGCGAGCAGCTCGATGACGGAGCTTGAGCAAGGTCCGCAGCAGCTGTGCAGCAGTATGCTCGGCTTGGTGTCTCCGAAGCCGGCGACAATCTTATCATATTTTCTGAAAAAGTTTTCTCTGTTCATAACGCTCCTCTTTCAAAAACGTTTTACATTATATATACGCACATTTTACCTGTCAACCGTTATCACTCTTGTTTTCGCCGCATTTTTCATGTATGATTGTATTTGGTTAGGATACCGATACAGTAATAGAAGAAATAGGAGGAAAACAATGAGAAAGCAAAACCATTTCCGGCGCTTTGCCGCCGCGCTGCTTACCATTATAATGATAAGCACGCTGTGCAGCCCTGCGCTGGCCGCTCGGGATGACGCCGATAAGGGCATAGATCTTAAGATCGCCGTCATGAGCGACACGCACTACCTGTCCCCGAACATGATAAAGGACACCTCAGACTACACCGATGCACTCAACAGCGACAGAAAGCTGCTCACGGAAAGCAGCGAGATAAACCTCAAGCTGCTCGATGCCGTGCGTGAGGACAAGCCAGACATTCTGCTTGTTTCGGGTGACCTCACGAAGGACGGCGAGCTTGAAGGCCACAAGGAGTTCTCTGCTCGCCTGCAGAAGGTTCAAAAGGACGTTCCGGGCATGAAGGTGTATGTCATAAACGGCAACCATGACATCCGCAACGAAAACGCAAAAAACTTCAACACTCCCGACGGTAAGGCAGTTCCGGCAACGCGCACTCAGCCCGAGGACTTTGCATCCGTCTATGACTTCGTGTATTCCGACAGTAGCATAGTTGCGCGCTACACTCCGCCCCAGGGCAAGGAATCGGGTCAGCTTTCATACGTTGCAGAGCCTTGCAAGGGTGTAACGCTTATCGCGCTCGACACCTGCTGCTACAGCGCCGACAACACGTCGGATAACGACAATGAGCACGAAACACGCGGCGAAATGAGTCCCGAGCTCGTTGCATGGGCAACCGAGCAGATAAAAGCAGCCAAGGCAAAAGGGAATCACGTCATCGGTCTTTCGCACCACGGCTTTGTTCCGCATTTCTCCATGGAGCCGGACATTCTCAAGATGTATCTTGTTAAGGATTACGGCACCATTGCCGCCCAGCTTGCCGATGCCGGACTTGAAATGATCTTCACCGGCCATATGCACGCAAACGACATCGCCGTAATGACGACCAAGAGCGGAAACACTCTTTACGATGTTGAGACCGGCTCAAACCTCACCTACCCCTCGCCCATGCGCTTTGTTCAGCTGCGTGAGGTCTCCGGAAGTCTCGTTGCCGCCGTGAACACGCTCAATCACATCGGCCCCGTAAGCTACTACAACGCCGTTTCCGGCAAGTACGAGACCATCGCCGACGTGACCGAGTACGGCAGAGAGAGCGGCTTCACCGCCGATATGCTCAACACCGTTGCCGGAAGCTTCGTCGGCAGTTTCCTGAACAAATTCGTCCCCGTTGAAAACAGCGTTTCAACATGGATAAACGGCCGCATAATAGCAAATTTGCAGAGCATCATCACAGAGGGCGTCAATATCCCCGTTACTGACACCAAGACACTGCTCGACGCCGTAAACTACATCTATCAGAGCCACCTCGGCGGCGAGGATGACGGCAATTACCCCGATTGGGTGCAGGCCGGTCTTAACAAGATAAAAAGCGGCGAGATACTTGACCAGCTGCTCTCGATCATCAAAAAGCACGCTTTCGGCGATGCGGCAAGCTCCGTGAAGTTCGACAACATCTTTACCAAGGCCGTCAAAGCCGGCATAAACGATTACATCTATAAAATTGCCGACTCCATGGGCAACGACACAAATTTCACCGATGACAATGACGCGCTCATCGTTCTCGAGGGCAAGCTCGATATACGTCCTGTGATCATCACCACCGGCACTGTGCCCGTCAGTGCGCCGGCCATCGTCGAAAACGGTGTATGCACCGTTTTCCCGACAAGCAACATGATGCGCACGATCGGCGCAAGCGGCAAAACCGTTATTATCGACGCATCCGTTACCGGTGCGGACACCGTAAACGTTTGGGAGCGCGGAGTTTCGGCGCTTTCGGCGGCAAGCTCCGTTCGCTTTACCACCGCAAACGGCAGCGCGGAGTTTGAATCCTCCGTGCTCACCTCGGGCGGCGACGTGAGCGTTTCGGTCGGCACCGCTCAGCCGAACGCAGTGCAGAAACGCGCTCTCGGCGAAAAGCTTGACAGTGCGCAGCTCTTCCTTGTCTCCGCCGCAGCAGGCGGCAGGAGCATTAACGCTCAGTGCTCGCTCGGAGTTCCCGTAAAAACCGGCGGCTGCGTCGCAGCGGCAATAGCTGATGACGGCACGATAAAGGCGACCGGCAGCAGCGTAAGCGGCAATTGGCTCACCTGCTCGACCGAGACCGGCATCATGACCGCCGTAACGGGCTTCCCGTTTGCCGATGTTCCCACAAACGCATGGTACTTCGGCGATGCATATTACGCCTACAACAATGCTCTGTTTGCCGGAACGGGCGCAAACACGTTCTCTCCCAACGTCACCATGACGCGCGGCATGCTCGTGACCGTTCTGTGGCGCATGGAGGGAAGCCCCAAGGCCGCCGCACCCACCTTCTCCGATACGCGCGGGATTTGGTGCAGCGAGGCTGTCGGCTGGGCGGCAGCAAACGGCATAGTCAACGGCTTTGATAACAACACCTTCTCCCCCAATGGGACCGTCACGCGCGAGCAGATGGCGGCCATACTTTATCGCTACGCCGCCTTCAAGGGCATCGACGTATCGGCAGCAACCGACCTCGGCAACTTTGCGGACTTCGAAAGCGTCTCGGCCTATGCGCGCACTGCCATAGCCTGGGCATCGGAAGAGGGCATAATAAACGGCTCGGCCGACGGCCGTCTCATGCCCAAAGCAGGCGCAACACGCGCTCAGGTGGCAGCAATACTCCACCGCTATATCGAAAACTGCATATTCTGATTTTAAAACCGCAAGAGCAGCTGTTCTCCGCACAGGAGGCAGCTGCTCTTGTTTTTTTATATTCATTTTTACGTCACATCGGCGAGTTGATCCACATATACATCAGCACGGCAGTCAATACCGCGACCGCAGCAAGCAGCCCTGCGCCGAGCGCCCTGTGCTTTTTCGCAAATGCCGCGACCGCAAAGCCGATAAGCGCAGCATAAACAACTGCCAATATCATCGTAAAGCTCATGCGCTTCTCCCTTCGGGTATATATCGCCGAAAGTATATCATGCAAATGTGAACAAATCTACACTCAAAAACCGCCCGTGAGGTATCCTCGCGGGCGGTGCAATAACAATTTGAAATTTACGACAGCAGGACGGAATCAGTCTCCTCCTGAACGCCGGCCTTTTCGGCAAAGCGCTCGAGAAGATCGGCCTTGGTCAGGCGGCTTTTTTCCTCGCCGGATATATCGAGGACTATTTTGCCCCTGTCCATCATGATCAGGCGGTTGCCGTGGCGGATGGCGTCGGTCATATTATGGGTTATCATGAGCGCCGTCAGCTTATTGTCGCTTATGATCTTATCGGAAAGCTCAAGGACCTTTTTGGCCGTCGCGGGGTCGAGAGCTGCGGTATGCTCGTCCAGAAGCAGCAGCTTCGGGGTCTGAAGCGAAGCCATCAGCAGCGTCAGCGCCTGACGCTGGCCGCCGGAGAGCAGTCCGACCTTGGCAGTGAGCCTGTCCTCAAGGCCGAGGCCGAGGGTCGCAAGCTTTTCGCGGTATATCTCACGTTCGGCGTTCGTAACGCCCCATTTGAGTCCGCGTTTTCTTCCGCGGCGATAAGCCAGAGCGAGGTTTTCCTCGATCTGCATATTGGGCGCGGTGCCCATCATGGGATCCTGGAAAACACGGCCGATGTACTTTGCTCTTTTGTACTCGGGCATGCCGGTGACGTCCTCGCCGTCGATGAGTATAGATCCGGAATCGACCGGCCACACGCCCGCAACAGCGTTAAGAAGCGTCGATTTGCCTGCGCCGTTGCCGCCGATAACGGTAACGAAGTCGCCGTCATTTAGGCTGAGGCTGAGGTCTGTCAGCGCGCGCTTTTCATTTATCGTTCCTGCATTAAAGGTCTTTGAAACATTCTTTATCTCCAGCATTACGCATCGCTCCTTTCGCTTACTGCCCTCTTCTTAGAGCGTGAAAACGAGCTTTTCGATTGCGCCTTGAGCTGCGGTATCGCAAGGAAGGCGGCAACGATGATGGCCGTGAACAACTTAAGGTCGTTCGGGTCAAGCTTCAGCCAGAGGATGACGACCATGACCGCGTAGTAGACAATGCCGCCGAATATGATAAAGCAGAGCTTTACGGCGAAGTTGCAGCCCTTGCTGAAGATAGCGTCGCACAGGATCTCACCGATGACGATCGCCGCAAGGCCGATTACTATGGCGCCGCGGCCCATGCTGACGTCGGCAGTACCCTGGAACTGAGTCATAAGGCCGCCTGCGAGGGCGACTATGCCGTTTGAGATGCCGAGTCCGATGACCTTCATCGTGCCGATATGGATGCCCTGTGCACGGCTCATCGCCGGATTATTGCCTGTAGCGCGCAATGCGCTGCCCTGCTCGGTACCGAAGTACCAGTAAGAAAGAGCAACTATTATCGCTGCAAGGACAAGGCCGACCAATATTGCCTGCGGAATATGCAGTGATGAGACGAGGAATCCGTTTCCGTTCTCCCAGAACATGCCGAACTTCTGCACGCTGGCTGTCTGATTGGCCTTTGTCATGATGCGCAGGTTGATCGAATACAGCGCAAACTGCGTGAGTATACCGGCGAGAATCGCAGGAATACCGAGCTTTGTATGCAGAAGGCCGGTGCACAGACCCGTGAGCACGCCTACAACTATGGCTATGAGCAGTGCCGCCCATGCAGGCATACCGGCAAGCAGGAGCATTACCGTGACCGCACCGCCGGTCGCGAACGAACCGTCAACGGTCATATCGGGTATATCCAGCAGTCGGAAGGTTATAAACACGCCCAGCGCCATGAGTCCCCATATGATGCCCTGCGCAACGGCAGCAGGCATTCTTGATATAAGGTTTGTCACGCTCAGAGCGGACAGGTAAACGGACATCGTCATTTTTCAGACCTCATTTCGGTTGATTGGTTAGCAATTACGATTAATTAGCCGATAGCGGTGTAATCGGAGGGAATGGTGATACCAAGCTGCTCGCAGATGTCTGCGTTGTACTTCTTGACGGGGTTCTGGTAGTACTCGATGGGCATGGTGGAGATATCGCTCTCACCGGTGAGGATCTTTGCAGCCATCTTGCCGGTGGTAACGCCGAGCTGGTAGTAGTCGATGGACAGAGTTGCGATGCCGCAGCCCTTTGCAATGCCTTCCTCACCCGTAATGATGGGGGTCTTCTTAGGCAGAGCAACATTGTTTATTGCCTCGGCGCAGGAGGCGGCGGTGTTGTCGGTGGGGATGTAAAGTGCGTCGCATTCGTCACATGCGGTCGCGGTTACGGTTGCAACGTCGTTGGAGTCTGCAAAGGTGTAGATCTTAACGGTGATGCCCTTGTCCTCAAGAGCGGCCTTAACTACGTCTGCCTGATATACGGAGTTTGCCTCAGCCGAGCAGTAGAGGATACCGACGGTCTTTGCATCGGGGAGAAGCTCGGAGAACATTGCAGCCTGCTGATCCAGAGGGGCGAGATCGGAGGTACCGGATACGTTGTCGCCGACGGTACCGCTGAAGTTTTTAATGTCAAGAGCGACGCCGTACTCTGTAACTGCGGTGCCGAGGATGGGAATTGACTGGGTAGCTGCGGTTGCGGCCTGGAGTGCCGGAGTTGCGTTTGCGAGGATGAGATCAACGCCGTCGGAAACGAAGCCGTTGCAGATGGTGCCGCAGGTCGGGATATCGTTTGCGGCGTTCTGCTCAACAAACTCGACCTTGTCGCCGAGCTCCTCCTTCAGAGCATCCTTAAAGCCCTGGGTCGCCGCATCGAGCGCCTGGTGCTGCACCAGCTGGCATATGCCGACGGTGTAGGTATCCTTGGCGGTATCTCCACTGCCGCCGTTATCCGATGAGCCGCATGCCGCAACGCTCAGACACATTGCAGCGGCCATTACTAAAGCTGTGATTTTCTTTTTCATAACGTTTTTCTCCTTTTTGATTAAAAAAACAGGGTGCTGCCGAGCCGGCAACACCCTGAGATTTTCTGCATCAGAAAACCGTACAAGGACATTCGCACCGGTCGGTAGAATTGAGAGCAGCAAAATATCGGCCTGCATAGCAGACCTTAGTAAAGCTGAAATAGGAGGACGCGGACATTTCGCGTCTGCCGGTGCTCATCATATTGCGTGCTTTGCAGATGCTCATTGCCGTATCTCCTTTCTCAAGTTCACCCGGTGGCGTCCACCGTGTTTTCATGCTGCAATAATAGCGCTTTAAATGGCAAAAGTCAACCGGCAAATATAACAAAAGCCGCTTAAATTATCCGGTAAAAAACTACATCCGGCACAAATCGTGCCGGATGTACGGGTTTTTGCTGATCTTACTGAGCGCGATAGATGAAGGTTACCGCCTGTGCACGGGTGCAGGTAGCGTTCGGGCTGAATGTCGTTGCCGTGGTTCCGTTGGTTATGCCTTTGGAAACCGCCCATGCGACGGCCTCGGCGCACCATACGTTTGCCGGAACATCGGTAAACCGGAGCTTCAGATTCGGCGCATCATCTCCGGATGCGCGGTACAGGAACACAACGATCTGTGCACGGGTGCAGACGGCGTTGGGACTGAAGGTCGTGTCCGTCGTGCCCTTGGTGATGCCTTTTTCGACAGCCCACATTATTGCCTTGTAGTACACGCTGCTTTCGCTTACGTCGGCAAACGGATTATTCACGTTCTTCACCTCGGGCGAGCCTGCCGCGCGGTACAGGAAGGTGACTATCTGGGCGCGTGTGCAGCCGTCATCGGGAGCAAAAGTATCCTCGGTCTTACCGTTTGTGATGCCGTTTGCGTTTGCCCAGAGTATCGCATCGTAATAAGCGTTGCGCTTAACGTCCTTGAACGGATTGTAGCTCGGATCCTTTTCGCCGCAGACGGAGCATACGCCGTTAACGTAATCGTGGCCGGAGGCTTTGATCGCTTCGCCCTTCTTGACGGTCTCGCCGCAGACAGTGCAGACCTCGTCGCCGGTGTAACCGTCTTCGGTGCAGCTTGCAGCCTTGGTGTTTTTAAGCTCGGTCTTGTGGCCGGCGGCTTTGACAGTCTCGCCCTTCTTCACGGTCTCACCGCAGACAGTGCAGACCTCGTCGCCGGTGTAGCCGTCCTCGGTGCAGCTTGCAGCCTTGTCATTTTTAAGCTCGGTCTTGTGGCCGAGAGCCGGAATGGTTTCCTGCTTTACGATGACCTCATTGCAGGTCGAGCAGTGCTTGCCCTCTGTAAGTCCGGTCGCGGTGCAGGTAGGCTCTACCGCCGGATCGGTAACGACGGTGTGGCGGTGTACGGGAACGACAGGTTTGTCATCAGGCGCGTTGGCTCCGAATACGACTCTGCCGCTCTCGGCAGACCATGTAAGAAGCTTGGTGCCGTTGTAGTAATTTGCCTGCGCAAGGCCGCTGCCGTTTTCGCCAAGAGCCTTGTTGACCGCCTCGTTTGCAGCCGCCGCTTTATCTTTGGATGCGTTGTCGGTCAGAAGTTTTGCAAAGTCCGCACTCTTGAGCTCGGCTGCGGTCTTGCCGGCTACGCCCTCAACAAACGCGTTGACGGTCACGACGCCGATGGCCTTGTTTTCCTGGATATCGCCCTGCTTTACGACGGCCTCGGTGTTGTAATAGCAGTTGTAATCAATATTGATGCCTGCGCTGCGTCCGTTGAGCACGCCGACGTCGCTTGTTGATTTCAGCGAAACTACGTTGCCTGCGGCATAGCAGTTGTAGTGAATGCCGCCGCCCTGGCCGACGAGACCGCCGAGATGGACCTTGTTATTGTTGGTAGAGTTGCCGGTGACGTTGCCGAGAGCATAGCAGTTAAAGGTCGTAACGCGGTTATCCATGCCGTAAAGGCCGCCGGCATAGACATGGTTTGTGTCCGTAATGCCGCTTATCTCAACATCAGTACCGCAGTTTGTTACAAGGCCGCGCAGCACGCTTGCCGCAAGACCGCCGACGCGGCAGAAGCTCTCGCTCGTTTCGGCGCTGATAGTGCCGGTGACGGTGCAGTTATCGATGTAAATGCCGTTCTGGCCCGAGCCGACGAGGCCGCCGGTGTAGGTCTCATAACGGGTCTTAACGTTTATGGAAACGTCCTTGAGGTTTATGTTTTTAAGGGTCACGGTCTGCTCGCTGCCGTCGGGAGCGTTATTCGTCGAATACTCGCCCGCGGTAAGGCCGAACAGGCCGGAGGTCATCTGATCGGCCGGAGAAGCCGCGCTGCCGATGGTAAGGCCGGATATTGCATATCCTGCGCCGTCATAGTTTCCGCGGAAGGGATATGCGCAGATCTGAGTCTTTTTGCCGTTGACCTCGCCGTTGAGCGCCCAGCCGATGGGCTGCCACTCGCCGCTCAGGGTTATATCGGCAGTCTGCTTGAAGTAAACATCCTTCCAGCTGACGTCTGCGTTTATCGAGCTTGACAGATAGCGCAGCTGCGCCTCGTTCGAGATGAGGTACGGATCCTCCGCCGTGCCGCTGCCGCCTCCGAATTTGCTTGCATCGGCCGCTTCGTAGTCGGAGAAATCGCCGTAGGTCGCCTTGTACTTTGCCTTTTCGAGAGCCGCGGTGTACGCATCGCCCTCGGTCTCGCCGGAGACGACCTTTGTCTCGGTAACGTCGCCGTCGGCAACGGTGATCCGGACGACAGACTTCTTGTCGTTATCGCGGCCGTACCACACGCCGTCCATGAGCTTAAGCTCGGGCTTTACGACCTTCTCGCACTCGGGCTGGACATAGGTGACACTTGCTGCGTCGCCAAAGCCGAGGGAAGAGTCAAATGTCCACTGTTTAAGGCTGTCGCTTGCAACGCCGTAGACCGTGATATCAATGGGGAATGCGGCAAAGCTTGCGTTGAGAGATGCTGCGGCTTCGGCGCTTGCACCGTTAACGCCGCTCATTTTGTCAACAAGACCGCCGGTGTATGCGTCGCCCTCGTCGTTTACGCCGGAGGCGACCTTGGTGCCGATCGATTCAACGGGCTTGACCGGCTGAGGATCTTTATCGCCGACCTTCAGCGTCATGGTGCCGTTGAGGTCAAACAGGCAGTTGTAGCTCTTTCCGATGCCCGTTACCCAGCCGGAGACCATGCCGGCGTAGACAGAGTGCTCCTCGGTTTCGACATTGCCTGCCGCGTAGCAGTTGACAAGCGAGCCTGCGTTGCACGCAACAAGGCTGCTGACAACGGCCATGCCCTCGTTTCCGTTTTCGCGGTTGCCGGAGCCGTAAACATTGCTGTCGGATCGGCAGTTTGCAACGAGGCCGCGATTATTCAGACCGACAAGTCCGCCGACCTCGGCGAGATCGCCGGATTTTACTATGCCGGACACGTTGATTTTGGATGCGCTGTTGATAACAGCGCCCTTATACTGCATGCCGACGATGCCGCCGACGAACTGATTGCCCTTATCGCCGACGTGTTTTATGGTGCCGGTAACATTGCAGCCGTCGATAACAGCGCCGGTGAAGTTGCCGTTTGTGCGATTGCCGTCGGTGTAGCCTGCTATGCCGGCGACATAGGCGCTGGCCTCATAGCTTGTGTAGAATGCAACGTCTACACTTACGTTTTTGACGTATGCACCGCTGCTGAGCACGCCGAACAGGCCGATATAGAGGTTTTCCTTATCGAGTGCGAAGGGGGTCTCCTCGCTTCCGAGGCTAAGGCCGGAAACGCTGTGGCCTCTTCCGTCGAAGGTGCCGTTAAATGCGTATTCGCTGCCGCCGATGGGGTTCCATGCAGAGCCGGATACGTCGATATCGGCATCCAGAGCGACAAACTTGCCGGTGTAGTCGATCTTATCGTTCATGGAGCCTGCAAATGCGCGGAGCTGCTCTGCCTTTTTGATGGTATACGGATTTTCCGCAGTGCCGTCGCCGGAGGCAAAAATGCTTGCGTCGACGTCGGCAGAGCTCCAGAGTGCAGAGTCAAGCACGACCGTACCGTTGCTTATCGTCCAGTCGTAGAATCTGTCGTTTACTCTTGCCGTCATTGCGCCGAAATCGCCGCAGCCGGTTACATTTGCTGTTGCAACATTTGCTGCCATAACTTCAACCGCTGCCGGAGCGAGGTTGTTATGCAGGATGTCTGCAAATGCCTGCGTTCCCATGATGTCGGACTTATCCGCAACAGTTTCGGCATTATATTTGCCGCCTTCCTTTCCGAAGGCACTGCCGCCGGAGTAATAGCAGCCGTCGGCATAGGATGCCGCCGCAAGATCACCTGCGATGCTGCCCGCTTTATGAATTTCAACCGATGTTTTCAGTGTCACAACGCCGGCGCTGTAGAGATTATACAAAATGCCGTTTACCTGACCGAACACACCGCCGACATTTGCATATGTGTCGTTCTCTGTGGCAACAGTCACGTTGCCCAGAGTATAATCGTTTTCAAAAAGCGTTCTTATGCTCGCCCACGCGACAAGGCCGCCGACAGTAGCTCTTCCCATGCCGGAATCCGTATTTATCTCAACGTTTGTCCCACAGTTTGTAACTGCCGCACGCTGATCCGTAAAGCCGGCAAGGCCACCCACGACGGTCACTTTATCGGCAGTTTTTACGGTGATGCTGCCGGATGCAAAGCAGTTATCCAAAACGGAAGACGCAGTTGCCTTTGTATCGACTTTTATAAAGCCGACAAGCGCGCCTGCATAAACGGTTTTGTCCACTTCGGTCATGTTTATATTCACATCGGTGAGCCGGACATTTTTGATAACGACGCCGTTGAGCGTGTATCCGAACAGGCCTACATACTGCATTGTGTTGTCGGTAACGGTCATTCCGGAAACGGTGTGTCCCGCGCCGTCGAACGTGCCCGCGAAGGCTTTATCGGGCGAAGAGCCGATAGGCGTCCACTCGCCGCTCAGCGCGATATCGGCGCCGAGCTTTATGTATTGGCCCTTGTAGCTGTTACCTGCTGCGACCTGAGCCTGAAGGTAGCGCAGACCGGCTTCGCTCGAAATGATGTAAGGATCGTTCTGAGTGCCCGTTCCGGACGTGAAGCCGGAAACGGCTTTCCTCAGCGCGTCATTCGTCGCGTTGATGATGCCGGTCGCGCTTTTTGTAGCGCCGCACTTTGCGTCAATGCCGTCGGTTCCGTTTGCCGCCTTTATCGAATTGAGCAGAGCAACCGCCTTTGTCCAATATTCCGGTGTTTCTTTCGCTCCCTCGGCCGTTATATCGCTTATAACGACGGAACCGTCCTGCTCGGCAAGAGTGACGCTTACGCTGACATCTCCCCCGAGCCCCTGCGCCGTGCCGGTGTACGTTCCCGGTGTGTAGCTGTTATCCACCTTATCGGCAAGCGCCGAAACGGGCAGGAGGCTAAGCACCATGATCGCAGCCAGCAGCAGCGACATAAGCTTTGTTCTGATCTTCTGTGTTTTCATAAGACTTCCTTTCTGATTTTTGTCAGTTAGCATATGCTAACTGCGAGATATACTTGTCTGCGTCCATACGCTTTTTGACGGGGTATCGGCGTATTCGGGCATTTAGTTAGCAGCCGATAACTATGGAAGCAAAAAATTTTGCATTTGAGTTAGCAGCTGCTAACTGCTTTGCAAAAAAATTTGAATCCCTATCAAGTTTGTATGCATTATAACCGATTGCTCGGCCGTTTGCAATAGGAAAAACGTCAAAAAATAATTTTTCACGGATTTTATAAATTGGGTCTTGACAAGATGAAATCAGGTGCTATAATGCAAGCATCAAACCTGTGACGGAGAGTAGTAGTTCCGGGAAGCCGTTGTTAAGAGAATCGTGGGTGGTGAGATCACGGTCGTCGGTGCGGAATGAATGGACTTCGGAGGGCGGCTTGAAAAAGCGTTTGCTTGAGTAGATGCCGACGGGATCCCTCCCGTTATCAATCGGGGTGCGTATGATGGTACGCATAAGCGAGCGGACGAATTTTTCGTCAATTTGGGTGGTATCGCAGGAGCGCAGCTCTTGTCCCATTGTTGGGATAGGAGGCTGCATTTTTTATTTTCTAAAGCAAGCTCCCCTCCATCTGCACCCAAGCTACAAAAACATTTTTGGAGGAAAAAACAATGAAAAACAGCATCATCAAGAAGGCACTCGCGCTCGTATGCGCACTGGCAATGGTATTCACCCTCTGCGCATGCAGCAGCAACGGCAGCGGCGACAGCGCAAAGGTCTACAAGGTTGGCATATGCAACTATGTTGACGACGCTTCCCTCAACCAGATCGTTGAGAACATCCAGGCTCAACTCAAGGCCATCGGTGAGGAAAAGGGCGTGACCTTCGAGGTAAGCTACGATAACTGCAACGAGGACGCAACCGTTATGGAGCAGATCATCTCCAACTTCATCGCAGACGACGTTGACCTCATGATCGGCGTTGCGACCCCCGTTGCGATGCGCATGCAGGCACTGACCGAGGATAATGAGATCCCCGTTGTGTTCTCCGCGGTTTCCGACCCCGTCGGCGCAGAGCTCGTTGAGAGCCTCGACAAGCCGGGCGCAAACGTCACCGGCACCAGCGACTACCTCGACGCGGACGCTATCATGAACCTCATCTTCGCAAACGACCCCGACGCAAAGAAGATCGGCCTGCTGTACGACGTCGGTCAGGACTCCTCCACCGCTTCCATCGCGGCGGCGAAGAAATTTCTCGCAGACAAGGGCGTTGAGGTCGTCGAGCACACCGGCTCCACCGCAGACGAGGTCATGCTCGCAGCCGAGGCAATGGTAGCAGACGGCGTTGACGCCGTGTTCACTCCGACCGACAACTCCATCATGAAGGCAGAGCTTGCAATCTACGAAACCCTCGCAAAGGCAGGCATCCCTCACTACGCCGGCGCTGACTCCTTCGCACTCAACGGCGCATTCCTCGGCTACGGCGTCGACTATGCAAACCTCGGCGTTGAGACCGCAAACATGGTAGCAGACATCCTCATTAACGGCGCAGACCCTGCAACTCTGGCAGTCAAGACCTTCGATAACGGCACCGCGACCATCAACACCGAGATCTGCACCGAGCTCGGCTACGACTACGACACCGTTGCAGCGGCATTCGAGCCCTACTGCACCAAGATAAACACCATCACCACTGCCGAGAGCTTCAGCGACGTCCAGCAGTAAATAGAAACACCATCGCACACAGCATATAAGAAAGAGGAAACGTTATGGATATTGCAACGATACTGAGCCTTGGGCAGACAGCGCTTGAGCTGGGACTTATCTGCTCGCTGACAGTGCTTGCGCTGTATTTGAGCTATAGCATGCTCAACGTGTGCGACCTGTCCACCGACGGCTGCTTTACGCTCGGCGCTGCGGTCGGCGCGATAGTTGTCATCTCGGGGCATCCGTATCTTGCGATACCTGCCGCGATGGCCGCCGGCGTATGCTCGGGCTTTGTGACTGCCATATTGCAGACCAAGCTCGGTGTTGACAGTCTGCTTTCCGGTATTATCGTAAACACCGGACTCTATTCAATCAATATTGCGATCATGGGCGGCTCATCGCTGCTTAACATGAACAAGGTCGATACCGTGTTCTCGCTGATGAAGGATCTTCTCAAGGGTACGGTTTTCGCAAAGCAGTATAAGCTCGCCGTCGCGCTGATCGCGGTCATCGTGATACTTGTTCTGCTGACGCTGTTTTTGAAAACGCGCCTCGGCCTTGCCATCCGCGCAACGGGCAACAATCCCGACATGGTCCGCTCATCGTCAATAAACACCGCTTTCACGACCATCATAGGTCTGTGCATCGCAGGCTCGTTCACGGCGCTGTCCGGCTGCCTGCTGGCGCAGTCGCAGAAGGCAGTTGATATAAACATCGGCACCGGCATGGTGACCATCGCCCTGGCCTCGCTGCTCATCGGCGGCGTTATCATGGGTAAGGGCGGCATATTCACCCGCGCAGTCGGCGTTGTGCTCGGCTCTGTTCTGTTCAGACTGGTCTACACCATCGCGCTGCGCTTTGATATGCCGGCATTCATGCTCAAGCTCATATCCTCTATAATCGTCGTGCTTGCCATCTCCATCCCCTATCTCAAAAAGCAGATGCCGATGATAAAGCGGCGCATGGGGATAAAAACGCAGAAAGGCGGTGTGTGACATGCTGAAGCTCAACAACATCAGCAAGACCTTTAATCCCGGAACGGTCAACGAAAAAACCACGCTGAGCGGACTTACCCTCGACGTTCACGACGGCGACTTCATCACCATAATCGGCGCAAACGGCGCAGGAAAATCAACGCTGTTTAACGCCATCGCCGGCAGCTTCTTCACCGACAGCGGCAGCATCGAGCTTGACGGGCGCGATATTACCTTCATGCCCGAGCACAAGCGTGCACGCATGATCGGGCGCCTGTTTCAGGATCCCATGCGCGGCAGCGCGCCGGGCATGAGTATCGAGGAAAACCTCGCCATGGCGGCAAAAAGCGGCGGCTGGTTCTCACACATAACAAAGGCAGATCGCGCAATGTTCCGCGAAAAGCTCGCGCTTCTGGATATGGGACTTGAGGACAGACTTACGCAGCCGGTCGGGCTTCTCTCCGGCGGTCAGCGCCAGGCGCTCACGCTGCTCATGGCGACCGTCGTTCCGCCGAAGCTTCTTCTGCTCGATGAGCACACTGCTGCACTCGATCCCGGAACTGCGGAAAAAGTGCTTGAGCTTACAAAAAGCATCGTTGCAAAGGACAACATCACCTGCATGATGATCACCCACAACATGCAGTCGGCGCTCGATCTCGGCAACCGCACGCTGATGATGGATAAGGGCAATATTATCATGGACGTTTCGGGCGCAGAGCGCGACGGCATGACCGTGCAGGACTTCCTCGACCGCTTCAAGGCAGGCTCCGGCAAGGCACTGGATAACGACCGCATGCTTTTAAGCTGAGTATAAAATACACAAAAGCCCGGACGATCGGTCGATCGTCCGGGCTTTTGCTGTCTATTTATCCGTTCTGCCGAGAATATAGTCGACGCTGACGTTGTAAAAGTCGGCAAGCTTTATAAGTGCGGCGCTGGGTATGTCAAGCTCGCCGCTTTCATAGCGTGAATATGTCGTTTGGCTCACGTTGAGCATTTCGGCCAGCTCACGCTGCTTGAGATCTTTGTCCTCGCGCATATCGCGCAGTCGTTTGTACATCACGGCTCATCCACCCTACCGAGAATATAATCCACGCTTACATTATAAAAATCGGCCAAGGCGCACAAAACCCGCGGCGGCACCATTCGCTGTCCGCTCTCATAATAGGCATATGTTCGCTGCGGAACGTTTATTGCCTCCCCCACCTGCTTCTGCGTGAGGTCTGCATCCTCTCTCAAATCCCGAATACGCTGATATTTTTGCATCATTATCACCGATTCAAGTATAGATTGAACAAATTGGTCTATTGATATTTTGAACATTTTGTTCTAAACTATACCCTGGAGGTGATATCATGCCGGATTTTGAAGAGATGTACTACACGCTCATGCGCGCATCCGAGGAGGCGCTGCGGATAATGATCGAGGCGCAGAAAGAGTGCGAGGAGATGTACATTGCGCAGGAAGAAAGCGAATAGAAAAAGGCGGCCAAAAGGCCGCCTTTAAACGTATTTTGCAGGTATGTATTTATGCGAGCTTCACTTTTGCCGCGCGCTTTTTGCCATACATGATGATGCCGACGAGGTAAGCAGCAGCGCAGACAGTGCCGATAATGTAAGCCGCAGTCCAGGGCAGGTTGAAGCCGATAGACGCATTCATTATGTAGGTGATTGTAACAAATGCGTAGAACGCGCCGGGGATGAGAGGCATCCAAACCCATTTGCTCTTGCCGTTTTCAAACATCCAGACGGAGATGCAGACGAACGCGAACAGAGCTAGAGTCTGGTTTGCCCACGCGAAGTAGCGCCACAGAATGGTGAAGCCGGCGGGGCTGGACTTCGCCCAGACGAGGATGGCCGCGACAAGCGCGAAAATGACAGCCGACAGAGCAAGGCGCTTGCCGTTGGAGTCCTGCTTGATATGCAGTGTGTCGGCCACCGACATACGCAGTGCGCGCAGCGCGGTGTCGCCCGAGGTGATGGGCAGGACGATAACGCCGAGCAGCGCGATGATGCCGCCAACATTGCCGAGGATGTCCTTGCAGACTATACCGACGGTTTTGGTTGCGAGAGATGTGTCAGCCGCCTGAAGACCAAGGTTATAAACGCCCATTGCGCCTGCCGCCCAAACCATTGCGATGAAGCCCTCGAGGATCATCATGTTATAGAAGGTGTTGCGTCCCTGACGCTCGCTCTTCATGGTGCGCGAGATGATAGCCGTCTGGGTGGAATGGAAGCCGGAGAGTATGCCGCAGGCGACGGTTACGAAGAATATCGGGAAGAAGTGGCCGTTTGCGAAATACTCGCTGTAGTTGAACACGCCGTTATATTCCCAAACGTTGTTCCACACCTCAACGAGGGGATAGCCCTTGACAAACAGGCCGATGAAAACGCCGATTGCCGAGAACAGCAGAATGCCGCCGAAGATCGGGTAAATGCGGCCGATGATCTTGTCGATGGGGAATACGGTCGCAACTAGGTAGTAAACAAAGATAACGCCGTAGATGACCCATGTCGAGGTTGCGTTGGCAGCGCCCGAGAAGTTAAAGACCTGGGTTGCGGCAATGTCGCCGGGGGTGTAGATAAACACTGCGCCGACAAGCAGCAGGAGCAGGCAGACAAAGATGTTGTAAACCGTGAATATGCCCTTATTGGTGTACCTTTTGACCATGTCGGGCATCTGAGTGCCGCCGTCGCGCAGGCAGATCATGCCGGAGAAATAGTCGTGCATTGCGCCGCCTATGACGTTGCCGATGGGGATGGTTATAAAAGCGATAGGTCCGAACAGGATGCCCTGTATAGGTCCGAGGATGGGGCCGGTACCGGCAATGTTCAGAAGGTTGATAAGGCTGTTTTTCCAGCCTTTCATGGGAACGTAGTCAACTCCGTCGTTTTTCGTGTAAGCCGGAGTTTTACGGTCGTCCGGTCCGAAAACCTTTTCACAGAGCTTGCCGTAAAGCGCAGCGCCTCCGAAAAGCATCACGAGACCGATTATGAATGTTATCACAATGTTTCCCTCCTTATAACAGGTGAATTTCGGCGGACGGTGCCAAAAACCGCCGCGCCCTGACGATTGTTATTTTAATGTCAGAGCATGTTAATATCCATATCGAGACTCGCTATACTCGTTAATAATTTGTTAATGTTTTTGGCAGTTTAATGATATTCCTATTAGCCGGCAAATACGCGCATCGGAAAATTGACAGCTCACCGCATAGCGTGTAAAATAAAGCGAATGTCTGTTTGACTGGAGTTGCATATTTTGAGTTTTTTATCGCCGGCCTATTTTGCGTTTTTCCCGGTAACGGTTTTAATATATTTTCTTCTGCCGCAAAAGTGCAGGAATCTTTGGCTGCTTATCGGCAGCTGGTTTTTCTATGCGTGCGCAGGCCCTGAGTATCTGCCTTTTCTCGTCGGCTCGTCGATAGCCGTGTATTTTGCCGCGCGCAGGCTTGAAAAGAAGCCGCAGAAGGCGCTGCTTGTTTTCATGCTGGCGCTGTTTATCGGACTTCTTACATTATTTAAATATCTCGGCTTTGCCGCAAACGTTATAAGCCGCACCCTATCCGTTTTCGGGCTTGACTGGACTGCCGCCGTACCTAAGCTCCTGCTCCCTGCCGGGATATCGTTTTATTTCTTTGCGGCGATGGGCTATCTTATCGACGTATATCGCGGGAAAGTTCCTGCCGAAAAGGATTTTGTAAAGAGCGCTCTGTTCCTGTCGTTTTTCCCCTCGCTGCTGTCAGGCCCCATTGCAAGAGCCGACAGACTTTTGCCGCAGTTTGAGCAGCGGCACGAATTTTCGTGGCGAGATGTGCGAGTCGGGCTTTTCCGCTTTGCCTACGGCGCTTTTTTGAAGCTGCTTATCGCCGACAGGCTGGCTGTCATGGTCGATACCGTGTTTGCCTCTCCGCAGAGCTTCGGCTCGCTTCAGGTCATTGCGGCCGCATGTGCTTTTTCTATCCAGATCTACTGCGACTTTGCAGCATATTCGCACATGGCCATAGGCTCTGCGCGCGCAATGGGCTTTAAGCTTACGGAAAACTTCAACACACCGTATTTTTCCCGCTCCGTTGCGGAATTCTGGCGTCGGTGGCACATCTCGCTCTCAACGTGGTTCAGGGATTATCTGTATATCCCGCTTGGCGGCAACCGCCGCGGCAAAGCGCGAAAGTACATAAACGTGCTGATCGTGTTCGCGGTCAGCGGTCTGTGGCACGGAGCGGCGATCTCTTTTCTCGTTTGGGGACTTCTAAACGGCATTTATCAGGTCATCGGCAGCATCACCGCGCCGCTTCGCGCAAGTATCCGCAGCGCTCTGCACCTTGAGGATAACGGAAAGCTCACCGTGCTGTGGCAAATGCTCTGCGTGTTCGTTCTGGCGACTGTCGCATGGACGTTTTTCGAAGCAGGCTCCGTTTCCGGCGCCATAGACGTTCTGCGCGCCTGCGCAGGCTCAACGCTCTGGGCCGCCCCTTTGTCGGCAATGGGCATGGACAAATGGGAGTTTGTCGTTGCCGCCGTGAGCTGTATCGTCATGCTTATTGCCGATATACTTCACTTCAGGCACGGCGATCAGGCCGAGCGCGCGGCAGATAAGCCGTGGCTGCTGCGCTGCCTTCTGCTGCTGGCGCTGCTTTTCGCGTCGCTCATTTTCGGAAGCTACGGCACGGGATATGACGCGCAGTCATTTATCTACGGTCAGTTTTGACGGGAGGCAGGTATGAAAAAAGCTAACATAAAAGACCTGATGCACGCCGTCATCTTTGTCGTGCTTGCCGCCGTGCTTATACATTGTGCCTCGATCATAATGAGGCCGGTGCACAACAGCTACGGCTCAACATGGGATGCGTATCTGTGCGAGCCGAAGGACTCGATAGACGTGCTGTTTCTCGGCAGCAGCTATGCCTACTGTGACTGGAACCCGGAGATAATGTATGCTGCGTCCGGCTTGACCGGCTACGTCATGGCAGGCTCCGAGCAAACGCCGTCCATTACATATTGGTATCTCAAGCAGGCTCTGAAAACGCAGTCGCCTCAGGTCGTGGTAATGGAAGGCTCATCATTTTTCTTTGAGATGTACCAGAATTACACTCAGATAAACCTTGACTATATGCCGCGCGGAATTGATCGTGCGCGAGCCATATTGGACGCCGCCGAGCCGGATAAGCGCCTGGGCTTGTTTTTCGATCTTTACTTTTACCATGATCGGTGGAAGGAGCTTACCCGGGAGGATATCGCCAAGCTTATAACGCCTGCCTCCGCGGATGTCAACAAGGGCTATACCTATGTCGATAACGTCTATGACACGAAGGGCAGCACGCCCTATCATCGCGAGCCGTCCAAGGATGCGGCAGCTTATGCAAAGCACCTTGAAGCGTTCGAAAAGATCGCCGGGCTGTGCAGAGATAAGGGAATTGACCTTATCGTCACAATTAACCCGACCTTCAGCCAGTGCTCTCCGGAGATCTATGATAAGCTGGAAAAAGATCTGACCGGGATCGCCCCCGAGGCAGACTTTGAGCTTCTTGCCGACAGCTTTGACGAGATCGGCCTTGATATAAGCCGGGATCTGTATGACGGCGGACATCTCAATTTCTACGGCGCCTGCAAATTCTCGGAGTGGACAGGCAAAATGCTGCTCGACAAGGGCTACTCTCCCCGCGAGCAGACAAAAGAGAACACGGCCGCATGGGATGACGGCGCGCAGTACTGGCTGAACCTCCGTGATAACGCGCAGAGTGTCGCATCGTAAAACGCAAAAAATCGCCATGACAGAGGCTTCTGTCATGGCGATTTTGATTTTGTTTACAGGTGCTGGTCGCGGTCTACTTTATCGTAGAAGTATTCGAGAACGGGTTCCATAGCCGCGGTGAGCTTCATATCGAGGTTGAAGTAATAAACCGCAAAGGTCACGGCGAAAAATGAGAAGCCTGCGAGCGACAGCTTTTTGAGAACAGGATAAAACTTGGCCATTTTTATCTCCTTTCCAATTACCATGATTCCTCGTCGGGGAGGACTTCGAGTGTCGGATCAACAGGCTCTTCGCCCATAACGGTGCGCATGTAGGTGTTGATCTGGTCACGAACGCCCTGACGGGAAACTACGCGCGGATCAAACAGGTCGTGGGATACCCAAACGAGATGTATGCCGAGCTCACGCGCGCGCTGCTCGAACATGCCGTGCATGCCGTCGAGCGCCTTGCAGCTCATGTGCTCCCAAAGGATAACCATATCGGCATTGAACTCCGTAACGATCTCCCAGAGGTCGTCAAGCAGAACTTTGTAGCCGCCGTGGGTACGGTTGCGCATGATCATTTTCTCCGTGAGCATCGCTATATCATACATTGCCTGCTCGCGGTTTTCGGGCGTGTCCTCTTCGGCTATCATCGTGGTGTTGTCCATCGACAGCATGTCGGTGAGCGGAACGATGCCCCAGCAGTTGAGCATCCACACGAGCAGATCCATGTAGTAATGCGACTGAACGCCCCACACGATGGCTCTGTGGCGGTACTCGTTTGCGGCCATTTTCTTTTTCTTGTATGCCTTCTCGGCAAGACGCATGATCTTGCGGTCGGTTTTCTCGAATATGGGAAGGCGGCCGCTGATGGCCATATAGTTTGTTTCGGTGTAAAGCGCAAGGTTCGAGCCGAACACCTGCGGATAGGGCGACTTGCTCATCTCAAGCCACTCCAAACGGCACTTAGTGGCGTAGTTTACGCGCTTTGCACACTCGAAGTAGTAGTCCCAGTCCCACTTCTCGCCGGTGTGCTCTTCAATGAAAGCGATGGCGTTGCGGATCTCCTGAGCGGCATATTCCTGAACGTCCTCGTTCATATGACGCAGCGGCGATGCGAGCTGGAACACGGGGATACCGTCCTCAAACTCCATGCGCTTGGAGATAACGCCGTTGCTGAGCAGCGAGCCGTCGCAGGTGGTGTTGCACTGAACGGCGCAGCAGCCGAGGATGGGCGCGTCGTCATCGATAGAAACGCCGGCTTCCGCCTCGGGCATGGGGCATACGTCGCCTGCAAGGCCGTATTCCTGAGCAACGTCAATGTAATGTATTGCGGCGCGCTGGTTGAGCAGCACGGGGATATAGGTGGATGCGATCTCACGGCTGAGAGGAACTACTGTCGGGAAGCCCATCATAACGGACTGCATCTCGTTTTCATCAACGAGCACAACTTTCTTGGAGAACTCCTCGTCGTTTCCTATGCGGCGGTCGCCGCGGAAGAGCTTATCGAGAAGCTTTGCAACGTCCTCGATGATAACGTCCTGCTCTGCATGGCAGATGCGCAGATGCTCGCCGCGCAGGCCCTGAGTATGTCGATCGACCATCATGGGAACTGCCAGATAGTTCGCCATCCAGCGATAGCGGAACATTGCCTTTATATTGCGGGGCTTTACGAGAACGATCCTGAACATGTTGATCCAGTTATAAAGCCATCTGGAATAATCATAAAGGGTATCGACTACGCCGCGCCACTCACGGCGGCTTCTGTAACGCTTGCCCTCAACGTAAATATCGCCGAAATTTTTGGCGCCGATTCTCTTGTTGGACATCACTTTACACCTCCGTTGATTTTTTTGATCTCAACACTCTCGACGAATGCCTGAACACGGGTGCGCAGCTGTCCGTTGGTGGTGCCGATGTTGTAAGGACGGTCGATAGACAGCACGGGATAGCCGTAATCGTCATGCAGGATGTGCGAGCCCATCATGCGCTCGTACGCCCAGGGATCGCAGAACTTGATCTGCTCATAGATGATGCCGTCGGCGCCGTATTCCTTCGCAAGCTCGTTTACATACTCGCGGCGGCCAGTCATCTTTGCGGTGTTCATATATCTCGGGCACTGGCCGCGGTACATATACTGGCGGCAGACCTGCGTGAGGGCATCCTCATCATCTGTAAGCTCGATGGGATTTCTGCCGGGGAACGAGCCGTAGCAGAAACGGTCGGCACAGACATATGCGCCGCAGTCCTCTATGAGCTTTATAAAGTCGGTATCATCGACCTCGGAGCCGGCAACGACTACGCGGACGCGATATGGTTTATCCTCAGGCTCGCGGGTCTTAAGCTCCTCAAGGGTCTCCTCGAGCTTGTCGATGAGCAGATATTTCGGCGCAACATAGGTCGCGAGGGTTATTACCTGGAACTCATAGCCAGTGATACGCGGCTTATCGCCCTTGCGGAACTCGCCGATGGCGCGGATAAGCTCGCATATGCGGTTGTGCTCGGCGACCGCCTGACGGATGGCGGCGTCGGAGGTATCGATGCCGTATGCCTTGTTCAGCGGATCGAGTATATGGTTTTTGCACTGGAGAGTGTACAGATTCAGGCCGTTATCGTCGGCCTTCATTGGGATCTCCATGTACTCGAAGAAGAATTTTTCCTTGTCCTTGCCCAGAGCCTTTAAAAGCTCCATGTTCTCGACCGCGCGGTTCATCATCGTGCAGCCGTCGGGCGTTATGAGGCAATCGGCAAAATTATAGCCGCCCTCGATCGCGCGCTCGAGCAGCGCGCGGCTGTATTCGCAAAGGAAGCTTGTCATATAATATGTGGCCATTTCCATTGAGCCGGTGCGCGGCGCGCGCAGACGGGTCGAAAACGCGCCCGGCAGGTTCAGCAGCGGCTCGGGAGTATTTTCGCAGACGTAAGCTACGCAGACCTTCCCCTCGCTCTGCGCCTGGAGTATTAGCTCATTCTGAGCCTCCTGAAGGAGGTTTTCAAAATACAGCAGATGCTTTAAATCTTTCATGTCTTTCTCCGTTCATCAGTTAGCATACTTTTATCGGCATAAAAGCAAGCAGTCGCCAAATGCCGACTGTCATTATTTTAACACTGAGGTGTGAAATTGCAATATACAAGATGCACAATTATTGCCGTTTTGTCGAAAAAGCGTCAGCGCGCATTCCATGTGTCGGCCTGCTCGCGCAGCCATGCACACCACTCGTCCACGCCCTCGCCCGTTTTTGCGCTTATCGGGAATATTTTTATGTTGGGATTTCGCATTTTCGCAAACTCAACGACCTTGTCCATGTCGAAATCAAAATAAGGCAGAACGTCGATCTTGTTGATTATAAGCGCATCGCAGACCTGGAATATGAGCGGATATTTCAGCGGCTTGTCGTGTCCCTCCGGAACGGAGAGGATCATGGCGTTTTTCGCCGCGCCCGTGTCAAACTCCGCCGGGCAAACGAGGTTGCCGACGTTTTCGAGAACGACGAGGTCGAGATCGTCCGTTCCCATTTCCGTAAGTCCCTGACGGGTCATGTCCGCGTCAAGGTGGCACATGCCGCCGGTGTGCAGCTGGATGACCTTTTTAACGCCGGTGTTTGAGATGCGCTCGGCGTCAACGTCGGAGTCTATGTCCGCTTCCATGATGCCTATATTCATTTTGTCGCCGAGCTTTTCGATCGTGCGCGTCAGGGTCGTTGTCTTGCCGCTGCCGGGCGACGACATGAGGTTTAGCAGAAAGCAGTGCTCCCTTTTCATCTCCGCGCGGAGAACGTCGGCAGCGTCGTCGTTTGCCTTGAATATGCTCTGCTTTATCTCGTAAACTTTATACTGTCCCATTGTATCTCCTTCTCAGCAGGCTTCTATCTGCTTGATATTCATTTCCTGCCCCTGCTGAAGCCACGTTCTGCCGCTGCCGCAGTGCGGGCAGGTCTTGCCGTATTTGACGGTGGGATATGTGCTCTTGCAGTCGTCGCACCAGGTTATTGCCGGGATTATCTCATATTTGAATTCGGCATGCTCTATGATCGGCTTTTTCTTTGCATACCACTGCCAGCAATCGCTGAGGTACTCCGGAACGATGCCCGATACCTCGCCGAATTCCAACGTCACGGACTGTATATCCGTAAGCTCATTTTCCTTTGCGATCTTTTCGACCTGCTCTATTACATATGTAACTATACTCAGCTCGTGCATAACGTTTCCTTTCAAAAAAGGGTGTGGAATCTCTCCCACACCCTGGTTTCTGCTCCGGGAGGATTATTTTCCGGAAAGCTTTTTCTTTATTATCTTGACCTGGCGCTTTGCGGCATACGGTCCGATGGCCTTGAACTTGTCCTCGGCCGGGATCATCTTGCTGTTCTGCGGACGGTTGCGCTTGAGGTGGATAGCGTCGAACTCGCACTTGGTGGTGCAGATGCCGCAGCCGATGCACTTGTTGGGATCGACTACGCTGCGGCCGCAGCTCAGGCAGCGGGATGCCTCGCTCTTTATCTGCTCCTCGGTGAAGGTCACGCGGTCGTCCTGCATGGTGAGGACCTTGTTCTGATCAATTGCGACCTCGGCGCGTGCAGGCTTCTTGAACTTCTCGGCCGGCAGGGTGATGTTCTGCTTATCCAGCTCCTTGAACTCGCGCAGGTTGCGGTGGATAGTCAGAGTCTGGCCGACGTTTACATAGCGGTGGATGGAAACTGCGCCCTCACGGCCGGATGCGATAGCGTCGATGGTGTACTTAGGACCGGTCGCGCAGTCGCCGCCGACGAAGATGTCAGCTTCTTCGGTCTGGAAGGTGACGCCGTTGTGGTCGATGAGGCTGCCGTCGGGAGTCTCTGCTGCCGTTCCGGCGAGAACCGCGCCGTATTCCGAGCGCTGGCCGATAGCAACAAGAACGTTCGAGCAGGAAACGGTGATGGTCTCGTTCTCGTCATAAACGGGAGCGAACTTGCCGCTTGCGTCGCGCACGGAGACGCAGCGCATAAGCTCGATGCCGGTGACCTTGCCGCCCTCGCCGAGGATGGCCTTGGGCGCCCAGGAATTGTTGATAACAACGCCGTCGGCGAGGCCTGCGTTCTTCTCATCGGGAACGGTGGGCATCTCTTCGTCCTTCTCAAGGCAGTACATATTGACGCTGCCCTTGGTCAGACGGCGTGCTGCACGGGCAACATCGATAGCCGCGTTGCCGCCGCCGATGACGACGACGTCGCCGCTGAGCTTCTTGGTCTTGCCGCTGTTTACAGAGCGCAGGAAATCGAGGCCGCCCAAAACACCCTTCAACTCTTCGCCGGGTATGTTCAGCTTTGCCGCCTTCTGCAGGCCGACCGCAACGTAGAATGCCTTGAAGCCTTCCTCGCGCAGCTGCTGGATGGTTACGTCCTTGCCGACCTCAACGCCGCAGCGGAACTCAACGCCCATCTCGCGCAGAACGTCGATCTCGGACTTTACGATGTCCTTGCCGATACGGAAGGAGGGGATGCCGTTTACGAGCATGCCGCCGGGAACGGCTTCCTTCTCGAACACTACGGGGCTGTAGCCCTCGATGGCGAGGAAGTAAGCGCAGCTCATGCCGGCAGGGCCTGCGCCGATGATGGCGATCTTCTGGTCAAACTTCTCGTGAGTGCAGGAGACCATGGGAGGAACATAGCGATGCTCGGCCTTCATATCCTGCTCGGCGATGAATTTCTTTATCTCGTCTATCTGAAGAGGTGCATCGACGGTGCCGCGGGTGCATGCATCCTCGCAGTACTTGCGGCAGATGCTGCCGCAGACTGCCGGGAAGGGGTTATCCTTCTTGATGAGCTTGAGAGCATCGGCGTAGCGGCCGTCGGCTGCCATCTTGATGTAGCCCTGGATCGCGATGTGCGCCGGGCATGCGACCTTGCAGGGTGCGGTGCCGGTGGGCCAGGTCTGGATAGAGCCGTTTTCGTTTTTGTAGTTCTTGTTCCAGTGATCCTCGCCCCACTGGGTCTCGTCGGGAAGCTCGTGATGCGGATACTGGATGGGGCCTTCCTTGGTGCAGAGCTTCTGGCCGAGGCGGACGGCGCCGGCCGGGCAGGTCTCAACACACTTGCCGCAGGCGACGCACTTCTCGGGGTCGGACTCTGCGGTGTATGCGGAAGCGGAAAGGTTGGGGGTATTGAAAAGCTGGGAGGTACGCAGAGCGTTGCAGACGCCGACTGCGCAGTTGCAGATACCGAAGATCTTGTTCTCGCCGTCTATGTTGGTTATCTGGTGAACATAGCCCTTGTCCTCGGCCTTCTGGAGGATCTCCATTGCCTCTTCATAGGTGATGTCGCGGCCGTGGTTGGTCTCGCGGCAGTAGTCGGCAAAGTCGCCGACGCCGATGCACCATTCGCCCTCGATATCGCCCGAGCCTTCGCCGCGGATGCGCTGCTGCTTACGGCAGGAGCAGACGGAAACGCCGATGTGGCCTTCGTACTTCTTCAGCCAGTGGCTCAGATGCTCGATGGGCAGGGATTTGCTCTCGGCCGGGATAGCCTTCTCAACGGGGATAACATGCATGCCTATGCCTGCGCCTCCGGGAGGTACAAGCTCGGTGATGCCTGCCAGGGGCAGGTATGCCATGCGCTCGAAGAAGTCTGCGGTCTCGGGGTACATGTCCGACTGCTCGGGGTTTATCATCATGATCTCAGCGCTGCCGGGAACGAACATGTCCAGCACCCAGCGCTTTTCATGGTTGGGGTTCTTGCCGTCGAGGTTTTCCCAGTGGAACTCGACAAGGCCGCTCTCGCTGACTGCCTGCATTGCCTTTTCAAGGTATGCTCTGTCAAACTGGGGGTTCTTTGCGGCCAGCTGCTCGATGGTCAGCGGCACACGCTTTTTCATGGTCAGGCAGATATCGAGTATATCGTCCGCCATCTTCTGATCGTACTTGTAAGCGGTGTATTTCAGTGCGGAATTGATGCCCAGGTATTCCGGGGAATTCGGGGTGATCTTATCCTTTCCAAGCAGCACTGTAGCCCGGTCGGTGATCTCTTTGCCAAGCTTGGCGATCTTCTGGTCTTTTGTCATGAGTTTCAGGCCTCCTGATAAAATGTGTGGTTTGCTTCTTCCTTGTTATTAATGTATCAATTGCTACTCGCAGAATACATTTTTTGTTGAAAACAGTCAATAATGTGCCTTTCAATTTGTAATAACTCACAAAATAATTGCAAAAACTTTGAGAACACCTTTGATAATCAGTTGACATTCTCGGACAAAAATCGTAAAATGTTTTTGAAATCAGGACATTTTGATAGTGGGGTGTTTTTTGTGCAAAGTACGTCTAACCGCCTCAAGGATGACATTGCCGAGTGCGCGATAGCCCTGTTTCGCGACCGGGGCTACGATAATGTAAGCGTCAACGAAATATGCGAGTCGGCTCACACGTCGCGCTCGGTTTTTTACAGCATGTTCAAGGGCAAGCGCGCCATTTTGGACTATGTCGTTTCAAAGCCGCAGCAGAACGACGAGGAGAGCTTCCGCAAGTTTGCCGATGCGGAAAACGACTTTGAGCGCATCTGGCAGCTTTTTGACCGCTTCATTGATATCGCGCTCGATTTCGGCCCGAAGCTCACGAGCAGATTGTTTATAATGCAGTTTGACTCGCCCAAGGGCATACGCGACGCGGTGCATGCGCTGGACGATCTCTTCGCCACGCTCGCGAAAAACTGCGCAAAAAACGGCATTATCGAAACCGAGGAGCCGCCGGAGCTTCTGTCGCGCATAGCGACGGATCTTATTCTGCACGAGCTTTACGTCTGGTGCAGTCAGGACGGCAACTTCTCGCTGCGCGAGCGTGCGCGGCAGTATGCCGAGGTCGCCTATCACGTCAAGCCGCAATACCGCATGACTCCCGAGCAGCGCGCCGCACTATAACAGCAAAAAACCGATGCCGGTACAGGCATCGGTTTTTGTGCTTTTGCGCTTATATATTCTCAAAATTCCTTGACCGGGCACACGCCGCGAACCTCCATTGTGTCGGTATCGACGATGCAGCACAGCTTCATTCCGCAGGTATATTCATAGTTGCCGGGAAGCGTTACCTCGGCGTAGTTGCCGGTGCAGTCGGAAAACAGCTTGACCGTGAGGCTGCCTGCGCCGTAGGCATAGCCGACCTCATTTGCGGCAGCATCGGCTGCGCGGCGGCGAATATCCTCTTCGCTGCGGTCAAGTGCCTCAAGAATGGTGTTGATTATATTGATGTTGGAAACAGTATTTTTCATTTTGATTTACCTCCGTAGATAGTTTTTATGATTTTCTTATTCGTTTGCGGCTTCTTTCCTGTCCACGGCTATTAGTCTACCCGAGCTTTTTTAAGCAGGTATAACGAGAAATTAAACAAAACTTAAAAACTTTCGCCGACGTTTTAAAAATTGTTTAACTAAGCGCCCTAAATCCCTGATATAATGAACGCACCATTAATAAGGTGTGATTAAAATGACGATCAAAAAGAGACTTCACCGCTCAAATATATATATGTTTCTCATTCCGCTGGTGACGGCGGCTCTGCTGCTCATCCTCGGCGCGGGGATCGCCATATATATATTGGAGGTCAAATATCTGCCGAGAATCGGGCTGAGCCTATATGACCTGCACATCGCCGTCGAGCAAAACGAAGATCTGTTTCAAGGCTTTGAGACCTTCGTGTGGATATATATCGGAGCGGTCGGCACGGCGCTGCTGCTGACCATCGTTTTCACGAACGTTAACCTCACGCGCGAGCTGTTCACGCACATTTCCGAGCCGCTCGATACGCTTGTTGGCGGAGTTGACCGCATTCGCTCGGGCGATCTCGACAATCCCATAAACTACACGGAGCCGGATGAGTTCAAGGCCGCCTGCGACGCTGTCGATCTTATGGCGGCAAAGCTCAAGGCTTCGCTCGAAGCAGAGCAGCGCCGTCAGCAGAGCAGTAAGGAGCTTATGGCCGGCATGGGACATGACCTGAAAAGTCCGCTGACATCAATACGCGCCTACACCGAGGCGCTGCTCGAGGGCGTCGCCGACACACCCGAGATGCAGAAAAAATATCTTGAGACAATAAAGAAGAAGGGCAGCGAGATGGAGAACATGGTTGCCCGACTGCTTGAGTTTTCCAAGCTGGAGCTGAGCGAATACCCAATTCAGCCCGAAACGCTGAACGCTAAAACCGAGCTTGAGCGAATTGTTTCCGATATCACGCCCGATGCGGACATCGACATGTCCGAGCTTGAAGCCGCCGTCGTCACAGCCGATCGCTATCAGTTCCGCCGCATCGCCGAAAACATAATATGCAACAGCATACGCTATTCCGGCCGCAAAAGGGTGAAGATATTCATATCCTCCCAGGACTGCTGCGGCAAGGTGCGTCTGAGGTTTGCAGACGACGGCAACGGCGTTTCCGATGAGGCACGTCCGAAGCTTTTCGACCTGTTTTATCGCACCGATCCTGCCCGCGCCGGCTCCGGCATGGGCAGCGGCCTCGGCCTTGCGATAGTAAAAAAAGCCGCCGAGCAGATGGGCGGCGGCGCATTCGCCGAAAAAAGCGTTTACGGCGGACTTTGCATAGTTATAGATCTTCCCGGAGGTGAAGCCGATGGCTAAAATTCTTATTATTGAAGACGACCGCGCGATATCCGACATTGAAAGAGATTATCTTGAGCTTTCGGGCTTTGAGACCGACGTTGCGTACGACGGCGTGGACGGGCTTAACAAGGCGCTGTCCGGCGGCTTTGACCTTATCCTGCTCGATCTTATGCTGCCGGGGCTTGACGGCTTTACGATATGCAAAAAGCTGCGCGAGAAGCTCGATATACCTATTCTAATGGTAACGGCGCGCACGCAGGATATCGACAAGATACGCGGCCTCGGCTTCGGCGCGGACGATTATATCGAAAAGCCGTTTTCGCCGAGTGTGCTCGTCGCGCGCGTAAAAGCAAACCTTGCGCAGTACGAGCGGCTGCGTCCGACGGCGAAGCCCGTTGACAGCATTATAAGTGTCGGGCCATTCATCATGGATTCCAACGCGCGTACGGCGTCGATAGACGGGTGCGAGCTTAAGCTCAAGAACAAGGAGTTTGAGCTTCTGCTGTTTCTTCTGCGCCACCCGAATCAGGTTTTCAGCCGCGAGGATCTGTACGAGATGATCTGGGGGCTTGAGAGCATGGGCGACAACATAACCGTCGCCGTTCACATCAACCGTCTGCGCGAGAAGATTGAAAAAGACCCCTCCGCACCGGAATACATTCAGACCGTCTGGGGCGTTGGATACCGTTTAAAAATCGTTTAAAATTGATTTATTGCAGGTTTAATCTGTTCTCCTATACTGGCATTGTCCGATAGGGAGGACAGATTTTTTATATCCGGTCGAGCTAAGGCTCCCACTCACCCACTTACCCCTAAAGGCAGCAGCTCTCACCCCCCAACAGATGCAGCAGCTCTCACCTCTTTCTTCTTTTAAACATTTTTACGAGTGGGAGTCTCAGCTTGGCCGGAGCATATCGGAACATATAAGGAGGAAAACAATATGAAAAACAGGATCATGCATAAGGACTTTGCAAAAGCATTCAGACTAATTTTAGTAATTTTCATCGTTTTGGCCGTTTTCACGGCAGTGGCCATTCCGCTGAGCCTGTCGCAGCAGATAAGCGACGCATCACACTTCCGCCAGCAGGCACAGGCCGCCGACATGACCGAGCATCAGGCGGAAAGAGCGCTCAAAAGCAGCATTACTCCACTCAACGCAACAAACTATGCAATCATCGGCGGACTCGGCGTTCTCTGGGCGGTACTCGTTTTGTTCTACTGGTTTGACGTTGTAGCCTGGCTCTATAAAGAGGCCGTGAACGAGGGCATGAACAAATCACTTTGGCCGATCCTCGGACTGTTCTTCAACTTTCTTGCCGCATTTGCTTTTATGATCGTCCGCGACCGTACGTCGCGCGTCGGAAAGGCAGCGCAGGCATAATGCACAAGCGTATCTATTGTATCTTCTATCGGTCTGCGTAAGTTTCTTTTTTCCTCGGCGTCAAGGAGAAAACGACGCTGAAAGAAATCTCCGAGGTTTTGGGGAAAGAAACGATTGTCAGCTGTCGTATTTGTAATCCTCGATGGACAGCCGGATATAGAGGGCATACGGAAGCTTCATTGTTAATAGCCAGCGGAGTAACACCACAACAGACGCAGGAATTTTTAGGTCACGAGACTGTAAGCACGACGATGAATATATACGCGCATTGCCTTAACGAGGCTAAAATTGAGACGGCAAATCTTATGAACAAAATTTATTTTTCTTAACTTTTGGACGTATTTTTGGACGTATTGCAAAAAGCGCCCGTATTTGTGTTTTTCAATTTGCCTTAAAAAGCTTGCAAAAACGCAAAAAAGACCCGAAAGCGTTAACTTTCAGGTCTAAAATATTGGTGGAGAATAGCAGACTCGAACTGCTGACCTCTCGCGTGTGAGGCGAGCGCTCTAACCAGCTGAGCTAATTCTCCGTAGCTTTTGTATTATAGCATGATGCTGCGGACATTTCAAGGAAAAATTGCGCCGCACTGCGAAAATGCAGTGCGGCGCTTTTTTTTGATATCAGTCGAACTTCTGCTGAGCCTCATAATCGGTGTACTGACGGTCAAATTTCTTTTCCTCGGGCAGGAGGTCAAGGCCGATAGTGCCGCCGGGGTTCATATTGTACTTCGGATCAAAGTAATTTTTGAGTACCTTGAAAACGCCGTATTCTTTCTCGCCGACGTAGCCCTCGAGCCAGGGGGCGAACATCTTGCCGATGCCGTGGTGGTGGCTTATAGACGCGCCGGAGCGCTGGATAGCATCAAGGATAGTAGTGTGGTATGCCTTGAATGCCTTCTCGTCCTGCATTTTGGTCAGGAAGATGAAATACAGGTTCGCGCCCTGCGGATAGCAGTGGCTCATATGAGTGGTGACGACGGTGTTCGGCAGTGCATGGCAGACCTTGCGCACGTCAAGATGCACCTGCTCCATGTTTGACCAGTTGACGGTGCACTCAAGGGTATCGGTGGTGATGCCGAAGTCCATGAGCGTATCGCGCAGATACGGATCGTTGAAGCGTCCCTTTTCCCAGCTCTTCGTGACGTACCCGGTCAGGGGCAGTCCGCCGTGCTGACGGGCGATCTTTGCGATATTCTTCGCGACGTTTTTGGAGTAGCCCTTTTCGCCGTCGGTGAAGCCGAGGAACAGGCATCTTTCCATGTCCTTATAGCCGAGCTTGTCGAGCAACGGATACAGCGGAGTATCGTCAACGTTATACAGTCTGAGCATCATGCTCGTCTCTTCCTGATCGGACAGGCGGAACACGGAGGAATAGCCGCACTCATGCTGCATCATCTCTCGTGCTGCCTTCATTGCGTCGTCCCAGGTCTTGAAGATGTAAGAAAATCTCTTGCGATTTTCGGGCATCCAACGGAAAATTTTAAGCGTGACCTCGGTCAACACGCCGAATGTGCCCTCCGAGCCCATCATGATCTGGTTAAGATCGGGGCCGCAGGCCTCGCGAGGATAATGGCTGGTGGTGATGGGGCCGATGGGGGTGGCATACTTCTGGCTGAGCACGATATCCGCAATGCAGCCGTAGTAGGTGCTGTTCTGGCCAGCGCCGCGCGTTACCGTCCAGCCGCCGACGGAGGAATACTCAAAGCTCTGCGGAAAATGTCCGCAGGTGTACTGACGCTTTGCGCCGAAAAGCTCGGGCGCGTTCTGAAGCGTCTTTTCAAGATCGGGTCCGGACATACCGGCCTGAACGGTTATGGTCTGGTCGATCTCGTTAAACGACAGCACTTTATTGAAGCGGCGGCGCATATCAAGCGAAATTCCGCCCTTTACAGGCTCGACGCCGCGCGTTACAGAGCTGCCGCCGCCGTAGACATAGAGGGGAATGTCGTGCTCGGTAGAATACGCGACTATCTTCTCGACCTGCTCGGTCGTATCGGGATACAGAACAACGTCGGGAACGGAGTCGATTATCTTATGACGCAAGCGGAGAATGTCGTAGGCGGTGAAGCCGTAGGCGACAGCGAGACGGTCGTAATCGGAAACGGAAAAGCCCTCCTCGCCGACTATCGCCTTGAGCGCGTCAAGATGTTCCTGAGCAAGCTTCACGGGGTGGTCGGACAGGTCAACGGGGTCGAAGCCGATATCGTCGGAATACTCTTTGAAGTCATCGTCGGTGAGCTTGAAGACCTCCTTCATCATTTTGTAAAGCGATTCCTTCGGGAACTTGAAAAACTCGGGGTCGCCCCAGCGGAATATCGAACGGTAGCTGTTTGCCGGCGCGGGGGTTTTTACCCATTTCGGCTCGAAGCCCTTGTACTGCTTATGGCTCATCAGATCATGTTCCTTTCTTTCAGGTTATTCATCGTTGCATACAGCGGTCTTACGTTTTTATATATCTTGCGGTATACCTTATTGTACATGTTCATGTATATTTCGTGGTTCTTGGGATCGGGCGTGAAAACATCCTTTTCGTGGACCATGCTCTTTATCGCCTCGTCAAAGCTTTCAAACTCGCCCTTTGCGACAAAGGCCACCATCGCCGCGCCCAACGAGCACGCCTCGTGGGTGTGGATGCGTTTTACGGGCAGGCCGAAGGTATCGGCGAGTATCTGGCAGGCAAGGTCGCTCTTCGAGCCGCCGCCGCCGACATACAGCTGCTTTATGTGCTTTTTGCCGCGCTTTTCCATGCTCTTCATGGACATGTAAAGCTCAAGGCATATGCCTTCGATAATTGCGCGGTAAATATGATACTTCGTGTGATAATCGGAAAAGCCGATGATCGCGCCGTAGGAGTCGGGCTTGAGCACATCCGGCGTCCAGTACGGCTGGAGCATGAGCCCCTGGCAGCCGGCCGGGACCTGAGCGGCTTTTTTGTTGAGTATCTCCTCGGGCGACACGCCGAGCTTTTCGGCCTCTTCCTTATCCTTGTCGCCGAACTCCTTGATAAACCAGCTGAGCATCCAGAAGCCGCGGAACACCTGTATCTCCGGGTTCCACGCCTTGTTGATGACCGACGGATACGACGGCAGGAATGCCTGCGGCTCAAAATACTGCTCGGTGTACATCTCGATGGTCGAGCTTGTTCCGAAGGATATCGACGCCTTATCGGGGCTTGCCACGGAAAGGCCGAGCGTTTCGCAGGCTTTATCCGCACCGGTAGCGATGAGCGGCAGTCCCTCGGGAGCGCCGGTGAGCGCAGCGGCTTCCTTTGTTATGCAGCCGAGAACTTCTCCGGAAGGAATGAGCTCATAAAGTCTTTCCTGCGGAACATCGAAAAAGCAGCGGGTAAGGTCGTTTTCCTTCATCCAGCGCTTTTTCTTGTAGTCCATGGGGATATGCGCGATGGTGCTTGCCGGTGTGTCGGCAAGGCGGCCGGTCATGCGGTAATTCAGATAGGCCGGCAGGCAGACTATCTTCTTCGTGCGCGCCCAGACCTTCGGCTGCTTTTGGCGCACCCAGTTGACCTTAGACGTGCGATAAGCTATCCTCGTGCCCTTTCCCATACCGATAAGCTCAAACACGGCTTCCTTCCACAGGGGAAACGGATCGTCAAAAACGCATTTGCGAGCATCCAGCCAGTGGATGATATCGCGCGTGGGCTGATAGTTTTCGTCAAGGAACACGAGCGTGTCGCGGATAACGGTGACTGCGCAGGCGATGATATCGGGCACCTTGTCGGCATTGCGCGCCATGAGCGCCGTCGATGCCTTGCACATGTTGTCAAAGTAAAAGTCCGTTTTCTGCTCCGCCCAGCCCGGACGCTGCCGGAAATAAGGCTCTGCGTATTTGACCTGCTCTTTGTCAACGATGTTGCCCTGCTTATCGACCAGTATGGCTCTCGTGCTTTGAGTACCGACGTCGTAAGTCAGTATAAGCGGTCTGTTCATTGTTTCTTCTCCCTCCGTCTTTGCATTTATATCTGTTTTAAAAGATCACTTGTTGCAATGACGTCCACGCCCAGTCCGAGCACATTTTTTATAACGGCATCTCCCCTGCCGATGCGCTCTTTAAGCGTCACCGCGTTTATTTCACGCATGACGTCGAATATTTTCTCCCTGGGAATATCGTCCGACACTCTCACCGGCAGCACCGGCACGTCGGAAAACGCGGTTTTCACAGTTGAGCATATCGTGCGTTTCGGCGCTGTCATCTCGCTTATTGCAAACTCCTTGCCTCTCGGGCAGGTATTGCCTGTGACGATGTATTCTCCGTCCTTTTCATCTATCGTCAGGCGGCAGCCGCGAGGACAGCCTATGCATACGAGCTGTTTCATTTTACCACCTCGATCTCAAAGCGCACGTCGCTGTTTTCGTTTATATCGTATTTTGTCATATCAAGCGTAAGCTGCTGCATCTCGGGCGGACGCAGGAACGGATAGGTCTTTTTCCAGACCTCCTCACCGTCTATTTTAAGGCGCAGAACGCTTTTGTCGAGAACTTTTTTCGAGCGGAAGTAGACGACCGTTTTTGAATTGTCGCTTTCAAGGTCTATCTGCTGCGGAACAAGATACAAAAACTCGCCGCCGATGTTTATATCCACTCTGCGCTGCATCTTTCCGCACCATGCTGCCGCGTTTCTTCCGGCCTCCTCGCCGGATTCGGAAACGAAGTCAACAAGGTCGTTTACATGCAATGCGTTTCCGCAGGAGAATATGCCCGGAACCTTTGTCATAAGCTGCGCGTCGCACACAGGGCCGCCCGTGTGCTTATCAAGCTCAACGCCCAGCGACTGGGCAAGCTCGTTTTCCGGAATAAGGCCTACGGAGACGATAAGCGCATCGCACTCGATCCTTTCGGCGCTCTCCGGGATAGGCTTATAGTTTTCGTCCACCGCGCAGACCTCGACAGCTTCGAGTCTGTCCTTTCCGAACACGCGCGTTACAGTGTGGCTCAGGTGCAGGGGTATATCATAATCGGTAAGGCACTGATAGATATTTCGCGTAAGTCCCGAGGGCGTGGGGTTAATTTCATAAACGCCGAGGACCTCCGCTCCCTCAAGAGTAAGTCTGCGTGCCATGATAAGGCCGATATCGCCCGAACCGAGGATAACACATTTTTTCGTCGGCATGACACCGAGACGGTTTGTGAAATGCTGCGCTGTGCCGGCAGTGAACACTCCTGCCGGGCGCGTTCCGTGGATAAAAACCTGCTTTGCGCTTCTCTCGCGGCAGCCGGTGGCAAGGACAAGGCTCTTGGCCGTGACTGTGCGCAGACCTTCGCGCGATACTAATGTCACTGTAAAGCCGCTCTCGGTTTTTTCCGCGCGAGTGACGAAGGTATTGCAGGCCGCTTCGATATCCGACTGCGCTATCTTATCCATGAAGCGCTCAACATACTCGGGGCCTGCGAGTCGCTCGCCGAAGCGGCGCAGGCCGAAGCCGTCGTGTATGCACTGCTTGAGCATTCCGCCAAGGCGCTCCTCGCGCTCAACGACGAGCACTCTCGCGCCGTTTTCGTTTGCCGCAAGTGCGGCCGCAAGGCCGGCAGGGCCGCCGCCTATCACGATAACATCGTAATCATGCATTGTCGCTGCCTCCCTTTTTGCTTCCGAAAACTATCGGCGACCGATCGGAGCTTTTTTTGACCTCCGTGAGCGGAACGCCGAGATATTCCGCGATAATTTTCGTGACCAGCGGCGAGCAGAAGCCGCCCTGGCACCTGCCCATGCCGGGTCTGACGCGCTTTTTAACACCGTCAAGCGTCGGCACGCAGACAGGGCTTCTGAGCGCGTCGAGTATCTCGCCGCGGCTGACCTCCTCGCAGCGGCATACGATAACGCCGTAATCGGGATTTTGGCGTATAAGCTCTGCGCGCTCGGCGTCGTTCATCCCCGCAAGATGCGGAGGAGCCTTGCGCACGGGGTCAAAATCCGCTTTTTTCTCCGCGTTAAATAGCTTTGCGACGTACTCGGCAACATCCTGAGCGACTGCAGGAGCCGTCGTAAGTCCGGGAGATTGTATGCCGGCAACGTGGTAGATATTCTTCGTTTTTCTGCCCGGCTCGATGATAAAATCTTCTTCGTAGGTCGGCGCGCGAACGCCGGTGAAATATGTTATAATGTCCTTCTCCGTGAGAGTGGGCATAGTGATTCTCTGCTTTGTGAACACGCGCGCTATGCTCTCGGCATCGGTGGCGGTGTTCTCGCGCTCGGGCGTTTCGACGGCGTCGGGGCCTATGAGCAGGTTATCGTGCATCGTGTGCAGAATGCCGCCGCCCTTGGTGTGCGTCTGGACGGGGCTCTGCGACATGACGATGGAGGCGATTCCATGAAAGCTTGCGCCGGTCTTTTTATCGAGAATGGAGTTCGTGCCGCGGCGCGGATGAATACTGAAGAATCTGTCCTGCGCCATCTGCGCAACAACGTCGGAGTAAACTCCGGCGCAGTTTATCACCTCGCGCGGATATATCGTTCCGCGGTTCGTGTACACCGCTTTTATCTCCCCGCCCGAAACGTCCATTCCGGTAACGGCGGTGTTGAGCGAAACTCGCGCGCCGTTTTGCACCGCGTTTTCGGCATAGGCAATGACAAGATTATACGGGCTTACGCTGCCCGACGAGGGATTTGACAGCGCAAAGGCGACGTCTGCCGATATTTTCGGCTCTTTTTTGCGTATCTCGTCGCCCATGACGATGCATGTGTCCTCAATGCCGTCATGATCTCTGCGCCATTTGGCATAGAGGCTTACAAACGGCAGCCAGCTTTTGTGCGTAAAGCAGGCGTACTGCCCCGTGCGCTTAAAGGGAACGTCAAGCTCGCGGCAGAGGTCTTCGTACATATGGTTTGCACGCCTTATGTATTTATGCTTGAGCGAACCTTTCGACAAATCAACGCCCGGATGCACCTCGCCGTCATTGCGGCCGGAGGCGCCGAGCGCGAGATCGGCCTCTTTATCAATAAGCAAAACGCTGAGCTTATAGCGCGAAAGCTCGCGCGCCACCGAGCAGCCGGATATACCTCCGCCAATGACCAGCACATCGGGCTTTTCACCGTCAAGCGCCTTGTCATCGATTGCCGGCATATGCATTTTTTCTTCTGCGGCACCGGTAAACACGATGTCGTTGACAACGTGTGTGCTTGAATGCGGCGTGGCCGCAGTCATGCCGGCATCGACAACGTCGTTCCAATCGTCAAGCTCACCCGTGAGCACTATGCAGCCGTCACTGAGCCTTGCCGTGACCCTTCCCGCGAACTTTTTGTTCAGCTTCCTATTTAGGCTTTTAATATTCATCCCCAGCACCTTCGTATACACGTTGTATAGTTTACAAATATTATACCGCAAATATTTGCTAAGTCAATATACATTAATCTAAAACTGTTGTGCAACAGTATTAAAGGCAAAGCTTAACCTTTTGTTCTTGAAAACGAAGCAATTACATTGTATATTATAAGGACAAGTTTAAAAAATAGAGGTGTTTATATGAACATCCTGTACCTAATAAATTATGCAGGAAAAGCAGGAACCGAAAAATACGTTCTGAACCTTATGCACATTCTGTCCGCGCAGGGCGAGACATGCCATCTGGCCTACAATGTTCCCGGCCAGCTTTCGGAAACCGTGAGCAGCGAGGGCTTTGCGTGCTTCCGCTTTGAGATGAGCACAAAAAAAGCTCTCTCGGCGGCAAAGAAGCTTGCAGGCTATTGCCGCGAGAACAAGATCGACGTTATCCACGCGCAGTACCCCATGGAAAACGTCATCGCCATCCTGTCCCGGCTTTTCTACCGCAAGGTAAAGGTCGTGTACACAAGCCATCTTACAATATATCAGAACACGAAATGGAAGATACTCAACCGTCTGTTTACTCCGTTTGACCACCGCATAATCGCCGTGTGCCGCCAGGGAGCGGATATAATGATCTCAAACGGTGTGAAAAAGGATCGCATTCAGGTCGTTTACAACGGAGTCGAACCGAAGCGCGAGCGCGTGTATGACCGCAGCTTTGCCCGTGAGTTCGGAGTTAACGACGATACCTTCGTCATGTCCATCATGGCGCGCTATGCCCCGGAAAAGGGTCTGCCCTTCCTGCTTGCCTCGCTTGCAAAGCTCAGGCGCAAGACCGATAAGCCCTTTGTGTGCTTCATCGCCGGCGACGGCGAGGAGTTTGACGACTTTGCGGTTATGAGCACGAACTCCGGTATGAGCGACTGTGTCATCCAGCTCGGCTTCCGCCGCGATTCCGACAGAATGCTGAAGGCTTCGGATCTCTATCTGAACACAAGCTCGAAAAACGAGGCGATGAGCTTTGCGATACTTGAGGCAATGAACGCCGGCGTTCCGCTTGTTGTGACCGATGTCGGCGGAAACCGCGACCTTGCCGAAACACACACCGTCTGCGGCAGAGTCCTCAAATTCGGCGACAGCGACGGTTTTTCCGATGCAATACTTGAGCTTATGGAAAACGACGCTCTGCGCGCAGAGTATTCGGCAAACGCGTTAAAGAAGGTAAGCGATGAGTTTGACCTGCGCAAGCTGGCACTCGACGTGTTTGAAACTTATAAATAATCTTGAAAGGTATTGAAACAATGATCGACAAAAACGGAAAACTTTTCGGAAAAATCAACATCATCGACCTGCTGATAATCCTTGTCATTATCGCAGCCGCAGTATTTTTCGCAACCAAGGCGTTCACCCCGGCTCAGGAAGCCGCGAAGACCGAAACGAGCACCGTCAGAGTTCAGTTTTTCTGCTATAAGGCTCAGGTCGGCGCAGCCGACGCGATAGAGATCGGTGCTCCTGCCTTTGAGGACACGACAAACGTCGATTTCGGTAAGGTCGTTGCCGTTGAAAGCGAGCCGTCGTACACCTACTTTGTTGATGCCGACGGCAATCAGGCCAAGGCCGAGGTAGCATATAACGACGCCGTCACCGTAACGGTCGAGCTTCAGGGCAACCTCACGGAAAAGGGTCTTTACGTCGGCGGCAGACTCTACGGCGTCGGCGCAAGCTTCACCATGCATTTCGGCAAGGCGACCATCTACGCCAGCGTTTCCGGCGTTTCCGAAGCAGCGTAATGATGAGCCATGATATCAACGCGAAAGGAGGGTGGCTTATTTGCAGTACGGCGCTATATTAAACTATGTTTATAATGCCTGGACTCACAGCGTGTTCTTTGCCATACTCGAAAAGATCTGGAGGCCGTTTAAACGGGCTTACGACGATCTTGCTCCGGTAAAGTGGCTGCGGCGCGGCGACCGCGTCCAGGCGGTGTACGAGACTTCGCTGTTTGCGCGCATTATCCGCTTCATCCTTGATCTTATCGAAAAAATTCTCTCCGCCATTGCAGGCTTTTTCGCCCCGGCGTGGGAGGGCAGCCTTATAGCAAGGCTTTGCCGCGGCAGCTTTATTCTGAATTTTGAGTTCCTGCTCGGCGCGTTTATATGCCTTATGTTCGTCATGCCGCACGAGAGCTGGAACAATGCATATGCGGTCGTTGCCGCCGTGGGCTTCCTTGCGCTGTATCTTATCCTCGTCGGCTGCGGAAAGAGAAAGCTTCTGTATCCCGATAAGCTGGGCTTTCCGTTTGCTCTGTTTGCAATAGCGCTGCTTGTCAGCCTGCTGTTTACGCAGAGCCGCTCCGACAGCATAAGAATACTGCTGTTTTTCATTGCGGCATTTATCTTCACCTATGTCATTGCCGCCGATATAAGCGACGAAAAGCGCCTTGTGAAGCTGCTTGCATTTATCTATGCCGCAGTTATCCTCACCTCGCTTTACGCCATTATTCAGCGCAAGTTCGGCCTTGTTTACGTCAGCGCATCCTTCACCGACCTCAAGCTCAACACCGGCATTCCCAGCCGAGTTACATCGACGCTCGATAACCCGAACAACTTCTCGGAATTTCTCGTTCTGTTCATGCCGCTGTGCGCGGCTTTTGCCGGAACGCGCAAAAAGCAGCTGAGCTGCGTTGTGCTTCTGATCGGGCTTGCGTTCCCGGCCGTTGCGCTTATCATGACCTACTCCCGCTCGGGCTGGATATCGCTCATGCTCGCAGCCTTTGTTTACATCTGGCTGCGCAACAAAAAGCTCATTCCGCTTTTCATCGCGCTGGCGCTGCTTGCAATACCGCTGCTGCCATCGACGATAATAACAAGGCTCACGAGCATAGTCACAAGCTTCCTCGGAAGCAGCGGGCACATCGACTCCTCCGCGCAGCACCGCTTTGCGCTGTGGCAGGGCGTTGAGTACATGATCCGCGACTACGGCGTAAGCGGAATCGGCCTCGGGCCGGCCGCGTTTGCGTCGCTGTATCCGCTGTATGCTCAGCCGCTTGCGATCGACGGTGCGGCGCACACGCAGTCATTGTATCTTGAGCTTATTCTTGAAACCGGCATACTCGGCTTTGTATCGTTCATGTGGCTTGCCCTGCGCAGCATCAAAAACTCCGTTATCGCGCGCAGAGGCTCAAGTACGCTTACAAAGACCGTGCTCATTGCCTGCGCTGCCTCGTTTATCGGCATTGCGTTTTCCTGCATCGTGGAATACATCTGGTTCTATCCGAGGGATCTGTTCGCGTATTTCATCCTGCTGGGTGTCTCTTACGCCGCGATAAGCATGGCAGAGAAGGAAAAGCACACAATATAATAAAAACGAAAAAGCCCGACAGGAACACCTGTCGGGCTTAAACTATTATGCTGACTTACTTTGTGCCGAAGATGCGGTCGCCCGCGTCGCCGAGACCGGGAACGATGTAGCCGTGCTCATTGAGATGATCGTCGAGAGCGGCAACATAGATATCGACATCGGGGTGATCCTTCTGCATGCGCTCAACGCCTTCGGGAGCACCGATGATGCACATGAGCTTGATATGCTTCACGCCGTCGTCCTTAAGGAACTGGATCGCTGCGGAAGCCGATCCGCCGGTTGCAAGCATGGGGTCAACAACGATAACGTCTCTCTCATCTATATCGGGCGGCATCTTAAAGTAATACTTCACAGGCTCAAGAGTTTCAGGATCGCGGAACAGGCCAATGTGGCCGACCTTTACGTTGGGCATCATGCTGACCATGCCGTCGACCATGCCGAGTCCTGCACGCAGGATGGGAACGATCGCAAGCTTTTTGCCGGCGATGCGCTTCACGGTTGCCTTTGCAACGGGAGTTTCGATCTCGACGTCCTCGAGGGGAAGATCTCTCGTGGCTTCGTAGCACATGAGCATCGCTATCTCGGAAACGAGCTCTCTGAATTCCTTGACGGAAGTGCCCTTGTCTCTGAGTATCGACAGCTTGTGAAGGATGAGGGGGTGGTCAAATACGCATACCTTGCTCATTATTTTTCTCCTTTTTAGTCCGCTCCTGGTCGGAGCCTATTTATATACACCGGAGACCCGGTTTCTATACGCTATTTATTCATGCGCTCCTGGCGCTCGCGCTCGGCCTGGCTCAGGCGAAGATAAACCGGCAGCAGATCGTCGGCCGTGCCCGGCATTTTGTCAAGTGCTGCCATGCCCACGCCGTAGGCGCTTTGATACACGAGGTTTGACGGCGCCATGCGGCAGTCTATGCCGGCGCTTTTCATGTGTTCTTGCGCAATGAACGCCCCGTCTCCGACGAGAAAGACGTTTTTGCCGCGTATCTCCCCGGCAAGCTCCGAAAGGGCTATCGCTCTGTCGTCACACAGGCGAACGGGCTTTCCGTCCTTTATTTCAAACAGCGCGTTATACACCTGACTGCGGCGCGCATCCATGACCGGGCAGATAATACCGCCTGCGGGCACTCCGTGCCACGCCATTGCTTCAAGCGTAGAAACGCCGACGCACATCTTATCGGCTGCCCATGCAAGACCCTTAACGGTGGAAACACCGATTCTGATCCCCGTGAAGGAACCCGGTCCGTGAGCAACGGCGATAAGATCAACGCCGGCAACAGTATTTTCAGTATTTTTAAGCATATCGTCCACCATCGGCAGAAGCGTGCGGCTGTGAGTAAGTCCGCTGCACTGACTGTACTGCGCAATAAGCTTTTCATCCTCCATAAGCGCAACGGATGCTGCCTTAGCAGAGGATTCAAGTGCAAGTATCAGCATTTTGCATTTCCCTCCTCAATGGTGATCTTTCTTTCGCTGTCGCCGAGCTTTTCGATACGCAGGACGATCTCGTCGCCGAAAAACGCATCCTCGACCTTTTCGCTCCATTCGACGGCGCACACGGCTCCGCGGCGGAGATAATCCTCCCAACCGATGTCGAACAGCTCGTCCGCGCTTTCAAGGCGATACATGTCAAAATGGATAAGCTCGCGCTCGCCGATGTATTCGTTTACGATGGTAAACGTGGGGCTGGACACACGGCAGCTAAGCCCCATACCCTTTGCCATGCCTCGCACGAAGGCGGTTTTTCCGGCTCCGAGGTCTCCGTACATGGCAATAACGGTTCCGTCGGGGAGATCCTTTGCAAACTTTTCGCCTATGCTCTCTGTTTCCGCTTCACTGTGGCTTATATACGTCTGCACTGACCTCACCTCATTTTTTAAACTTTTTCTGAATTTGAATTATACCACAAGATACCTCATTGCGTAAAGGGCAATAATATGCTAAAATGTAGCGTATCAAGCTGCGATTATTTGTGAAATCGGGCATTTTTGAAGGGCGGCGGCAGCGATTAAAATCGATTCCAGAAAAATTAAAGACTTTTTTAAACGGGCGGATATTTTTCTTCTCGCTGTCTGCATGATATGCACGATCTTCGGCATCGTCATGATCTACAGTATGACAAGCTCCTACGGCTGGGCAAAATACGTCGTCGTCCAAGGCTTTGCAATGTTCCTCGGCATCGGCGCATTCGTCGTATTCACGGTCATAGACCCCGATCTTATTGCCGATAAGTGGGTTTATCTTACGATATTCAACGTTCTGTTCATCGTCGGACTTATCTTCTTCGGTAAGGGCGACGAGGTCGGCTCGCGCGCATGGTATCGTTTTGCCGGTATCGGCGTTCAGCCCTCTGAGATCGTCAAGGTCATATTCATCGTCCTTATCGCAAAACAGATGGCGACATATAAAGAGCAGCGCACGCTCAACAAATTCCCGTCGGTCCTGAAGCTCGGCATTCACTGGGCACTGTATTTCGGTCTTATAACCGTTATCCCCAACGACCTGGGCAGCGCGCTTATATTCCTCGCTATTTTCGTGGTCATGCTCATCTGCGCAGGCATCGCGTGGTACTGGATGGCCGCGGCAGCGGCTGTCGTTGCGGCAATGATCCCTCTGTTCTGGAACTTCTTCCTTGCCGATTATCAGAAAAACCGTATCCTCGCGCCGTACATTCCCGACGTGGTCGATCCCACGGGTCAGGGCATAACGTGGCAGACGAATCTGTGCAAGGACGCTCTTGCCTCCGGCCGTTGGACAGGCGTGGGCTTCGGCGAGGGCAGCTTCTCGCAGAGCAGCTATAACGCAAGGCACACAGACTGTGTCTTCGCCTCGATAGGCGAGGAACTGGGCATGGTCGCCTGCATAGCCATCATCGTCCTGCTGAGCATAATCATCATCCGCTGCTGCGTTATCGGTGTGCGCTCTGGCAGTCCGTTCGGAATGCTCATCTGCTTCGGTGTTGCAACCGCGCTTGCATTCCAGACGTTTATAAACATCGGCATGTGCATAGGCATAACGCCGGTCATCGGCATAACGCTTCCGTTTTTCAGCTACGGCGGCTCGTCGGTCGTCGCGATGTATGCCGCAGTCGGATTGGTTTCGGGCGTAAAATACCGACCCAAGCCGCGGCAAAACTTCCTGCAATATCAGTAATTTTAATCTCCGACCGGACGGTCGGAGATTTTTTATGTCAGGCCGATGAATTTCATTGCCTTGAAGCTTTGCAGGATCATGCCCTTAAGCTCCTCCTCGTTCTCCTTTTTGCCGCGCTCGACCCAGGTTATCATTATACCCATCATCGACGATGCGATTATGGACGCAAGATAATCCAGCAGCGCCGCATCTCCCCATTCGGGCAGTCCGGAGCGCATACGGCTCGTGCAGCGGCGCAGGCTTGCGTACAGCATGTCGCCGCGGTCAATGCCGACAATGGTTTCGATAAGCTCCTGATGGCGAAACCATGTCCGAAAGACCGCCTCGCTGATGTTAGCATAGTCCGACAAGAACGCCTCTTCGAACACTCTGTCGCACATAAGCGCGAGCACATCCTCGATGCGGTCAAAGTTGCGGTAAAACGTTGATCGGCTTACGCCGGATACGCGCTGGATATCCGATATTGTTACGCTTTCAAAGCTTTTTTCCTTCAAACAGCGTTTGAGCCCATCGCATATAAGCTCGACCGAGGCTTTGGCGCGTTTATCTTCCTTGATGTGGTACATTTTCGGCTCCTTTGTATTATTTTGCTGCGGTACTATTGTATCATATTTTGTTTTATGCTACAATCAGCGCATGAAGATTATTTAACAAGGGAGCAATGAACAATGAGCAAAAACGTTATATTCTGCTATTCCGGAAGCGGCAACTGTCTGGACTTTGCAAAGAACGTCGCAAAAGGTCTCGGCGATACGGACATCATCATGATGCGTAAGGCGCCGGTGAAGACCGATGTTAGAGACGCGGAGCGCGTCGGCTTCATCGTCCCCTGCTATGGCGGCGGTCTGCCCGGTGACGTCGAGAGCTTTCTCGGCAGCATCAGGATCTCTCCGAATGCCTACACCTTCGCCGTCGGCCAGTACGCCGGATATCTCGGCTGCGGTCTGCACAAGATCGACAAGCAGTTCAAGCTCGATCTGTGGACCGGCCTTTCCCACCAGTGCTCTTGCATATGGCTGTTCCCCCACCAGCTCATGCTGCCGCCCGTTACGCCCAAGATGGCTCAGAAGCGCAGCGAGCGCACGGCAAAAAAGCTTGTCAAATCCATTCTCGCGGGCGAAAAGAGCAAGAAGTCTCCGCCTAAAATGGGGCTTAACGCGCTTGAGAGCAAGGTTTGGCCGAAGCTCGCAGTCGGCAAGGCCAAGAAATTTGCCGTCACCGACGCATGCATCGGCTGCCGCCAGTGCGAAAAGCTCTGTCCAAAGGGCAACATACGCTTTGTTGACGGAAAGCCCACCTTCGGCACAAATTGCATCCAGTGCCTCAGCTGTCTGCAATACTGCCCGAAGGAGGCTATCACTCTGACCGAAAAGAGCGTAAAGCGCGAGCATTACCACAACCCCAACGTCAGCGCCGCCGAGCTTATGGAGAGCATAATTCATATTGATTGATATTTTCCGCTCTGTGTGCTATACTGGTGTCCACTAATTATAAGCGGAGAATGAGACATGGTAACTTTCAAACTTAAAGAAGAAAACGACCGGCAGCTTGTCTACTGGTACTTCCCCCACGGCAACGAGGAAAACGGCCACGGCACGATAGTCATCGACCGCGTCCTCGGCAAGCTTGATGTGACCGAGCTTGCTCCCGATGACAGACTTGTTCGCCACACGGTTGAAAATCAGAACCGTTGGCGCAAGGCGGTCAACCAGATGCGCAACATCGAGCAGATACCCGAGCTCACCGACGAGGAATGGCCCGAGGCCACCGAGGACAGGATAAGCACCGTATTTGCCGACCACGCGATCCAGAAGATCATCGAGGCCTATAACAACGGTGAGATTCTTGAAGAAGGCGTTGAGACCTGGAACATCTGATATTAACAGGAAAAATAGCGGAATGTGAGCAAAAAACTTGCGTTCCGCTATTTTCTTTAGTTATTTTTCTTGTTTTCCTTGACGAACTGGTTATTTAATGATATTATCTCGGTGGAAATAGTCATTAAACAATTTTAATAACTAAGAGAAAGGAAGAAAAGAATGAAAGCAATCTATAACCTCATCAAGAAGATCGTCGGCGACAATGAGCCCAACTCCAAGGACGAATTTGAAGTTCTCGATAAGTTCTTTGAGAATCTGCCCTTCTGATTTAAGAAAAAGCTGTTGCAATAAAATTTAAAGGAGAAACGCCAATGTATATTCCCGGTATTACCGAAATCTATCATCTCGTCACCGCCATAATTCTCAAGGCTGAAAAAAATGCTCAGGATGAGCTCGACATTCTTGACAACTTCTTTGGTATGTACGAGCCGTACTAAGCTTTAGAACATGTAAAAGCACCGCTTTGCGGTGCTTTTTGCTAAACGAATTGTGCAGGATTTATTTAAAGTGCATAATTTACGGGATTTTAAGTATTTATTATCGTCATTTTCGGCTTTTTTGCACAAATATCGGTTGACATAAGTGATAAGCTATGATAACATAACCGCGGAAATAGTCAGAAAAACTATAAGGAAGGAGAAACACGATGATATCTTGGATTTTCAGAGCCCTTGAGAAGATGCACAAGGACAACAACTGGGATCAGGCAACGGGCGACACTTTCGGTGAAATTGCAAAGTGGCTCGAAGGCCACGGTCTCTAAGGCATTAAGAGCCGCACCGTTTGGTGCGGTTTTTATTTTTCACCGTAAAAAAGCAGAACGGATGTTCCGTTCTGCTTTTGTTCTTATTTTGCGTACTCGACGGCCTTCGTCTCGCGAAGGACGTGGACCTTGATCTGACCGGGGTAGGTCAGCTCCTCCTCGATCTTCTTTGCGATATCGCGAGCCAGGAGAACCATCTGATCCTCGGAAACATCTTCGGGCTTTACCATTACGCGGATCTCGCGGCCTGCCTGAATTGCGTAGCTGCCTGCAATGCCGGGGAAGCTCTTGGATATCTCCTCGAGCTTTTCGAGGCGCTTGACGTAGTTTTCGATATTCTCGCGGCGCGCGCCGGGGCGTGATGCGGAGATGGCGTCGGCGGCCTGAACGATGCAGGCAACGACCGTGCGCGGCTCAACGTCGCCGTGGTGAGCTTCGATAGCGTGGATGACCGCTTCGCTCTCTTTGTATTTCTTGCAGATATCGACGCCGATGGAGACGTGGCTGCCCTCGACCTCGTGGTCGATGGCCTTGCCGATATCGTGCAGGAGACCGGCGCGCTTTGCGGTGTTGACGTCAACACCCAGCTCTGCGGCAATAAGGCCTGAAATATGCGATACCTCGATCGAATGCTGCAGGACGTTCTGACCGTAGCTGGTGCGGTACTTCATACGGCCAAGCAGCTTTATGATCTCGGGATTTAGCCCGTGGATGTTCGTTTCAAACGCTGCGCGCTCGCCTTCGGCCTTGATAGTCGCGTTTACTTCCTTCTGCGCCTTTGCGACCATTTCCTCAATGCGGGCCGGGTGGATCCTGCCGTCGGCAATGAGCTTTTCAAGAGCAAGACGCGCCACCTCGCGGCGGACGGGGTCAAAGCTCGATACTGTGATAGCCTCGGGCGTATCGTCGATGATAAGATCGCAGCCGGTGAGAGTTTCGATGCTGCGGATGTTGCGGCCTTCGCGGCCGATGATGCGTCCCTTCATCTCGTCGTTGGGGAGTGGTACGACGGATACTGTGACTTCGCTTGCGTGGTCTGCCGCGCAGCGCTGGATAGCCGTTACGATTATCTCGCGTGCGCGTTCCTCGGCCTCGTCCTTGTACTGGGCCTCGATCTCCTTGACCTTGACGGCCATTTCGTGTGTAACCTCGTCCTTGAGGGCATTGATCAGGTATGCTTTTGCCTCATCTACCGTGTATCCCGATACTTTTTCGAGCATTTCGAGCTGGCTCTTCTTGATAAGTGCTATCTCCTGCTGCTGCGCTTCGACGTCGGCTATCTTGCGTGCAAGAGTTTCGTTCTTGCGCTCAAGAGAGTCTGTCTTGCGGTCAAGGTTTTCTTCCTTCTGCTGAAGTCTTCTCTCCTGCTTTTGCAGGTCGGCACGGCGTGCCTTTTCCTCGCGCTCGAACTCCGAGCGACTTTTGTGTATTTCTTCCTTTGCCTCGACGAGAGCTTCACGTTTTTTGCTCTCGGCGCTCTTTATGGCATCATTGATTATTCTTTTTGCTTCATCTTCTGCACTGGATATCTCACGCTCGGCGACTTTTTTGCGGTAAGTTATGCCGAGTACAAATCCTATAACACAAAAAGCAACGATAAGAACGATTGCTAACCATAAGTCCATAGAAAGTAAACACACCTCCATTCTTTAAGAATTTTGCGGTGGTTTTCCGTTGAAGGGATGCTCCCTTCGGTAAAATTGCCGGGTAATTTAAGGGTAAGACGGAAGCCTCAAGCGCTTTCCGTCCGTAAAATTGAAACTAATATTTTCGCAAAGACGCCTCCCCGGGCATCTTATGAACGCTGCACCGATCCTAATCCCCAAATGGGTGCAGTGGTCTAAAATATTATCCGATTAATTTTATCTCCAAAACCGCATTATGTCAAGCACGAACAAAAAATATATGAATTTTTTAAAACAACTGCCGCGCACGGTGGACAAGCGGCATACAATTTAATATAATTAACTATTATTTGAATTGGAGGCTCAACGTGCAGCTGACATACGTTTTTCCGATACTTATTTTGCTTTTCATAGGACTTTTCTTCTTTGGCTGCCCATCCCCCGCCTCGGCGGTGATAGAAAACGCGCCGAAAAGCGCCTTTGGCCGACGCGATGCGATAGCGCTCGGAATAATAACCGCAGTCTATGCCGTCACGGCATTTATCGGCCTCGGCGACACCGACGCGCCGCAGTCATTCCATGATTTTCACAGCGGCGAGAGCGTGACGGTCGATCTCGGCGAGGTGCGCAGCATCGACGGCATAATGCTCTATTCCGGGCTGAACACCGGGAGCTACCGCATCGAGCTGTCGGATGACGGAAATAATTTCTCCGACGCAGGCAGCTTTGAGCAAAACTATGTTGCGCTGTTTAAGTGGAACGACTTTGAGCTTGACGCATTGCAGGTTCCCAATGCACGCTATATCCGCCTGACGGCATCGGGCGATGTTCGCCTCGGCGAGCTTGCAGTGCGCTGCGGCGGCGAGCTTTTCGGCCAATGCGCCGACGCGCCGGAGCTTTTCGACGAGCAAGGCACGGTGCCCGAATACCAGAGCTATTTAAACAGCACTTATTTTGACGAGATATACCACGCGCGCACGGCATACGAGAACATCGAGGGCGTGTATCCGTACGAGATCTCGCATCCGCCGCTGGGCAAACTCATCATCGCCATCGGCATTGAGCTTTTCGGCATGACTCCGTTCGGCTGGCGTTTTTCCGGGGTCCTGTTCGGTGTTCTGATGCTGCCGGTGCTGTACGCACTTCTAAAGCGCATGTTCGGTTCGACGGACATCTGCGCCTGCGCAACGGCGATCTTTGCATTTGACTTCATGCACTTTTCGCAGACGCGCCTTGCCACGATCGACACCTACGCCGTTTTCTTCATCCTGCTCATGTACCTTTTCATGTATATGTACATCACCGGCGGCAGAAAACGCGACCTTGCGCTTTCGGGGCTGTTTTTCGGCATAGGGGCCGCGTGCAAATGGACCTGCTTTTATGCCGGAGCCGGGCTTGCGGTCATATGGCTCGTCCACTGGCTGCGCAATTTTGAGGTGAAGGCGTTTTTCAAAAACTGTGCGTTCTGCGTCGTGTTCTTCATTATCATCCCTGCTGCGATATACTACATGAGCTATTACCCCTACGGCCGGGCAAGCGGAATGCACGGAGTCGGCATGTATTTCACCTCCGACTACGCAAGCCTCGTTCTGGACAATCAGAAGTTCATGTTCAGCTACCACTCCGGCGTCCACGCCGAGCACCCCTACTCCTCGCGCTGGTGGCAGTGGGTGATAGACGAGCGGCCGATACTGTACTACCTCAAGTATTTTGAGGACGGCACGCGCTCGTCCTTCGGCGCATTTTTAAATCCCGTGCTGTGCTGGGCAGGGCTTATTGCGATGGCGCTGTGCGCCGTGTTCGCGATAAAGCGGCGCGACGATGTTTCGCTGTTTATCCTCATCGGCTATCTCGCGCAGCTCCTGCCGTGGGTGTTCATAACGCGCACAACGTTTGAGTATCACTACTTTCCCTCGTCGGTGTTCCTCGTGCTCGCGCTCGCGCGCATGTTCCGGCTCATGAAGGATAGCACGAAGGGCTGGAAATTCAACGTCTACGGGCTGACGGGGCTTGCCTGCGCGCTGTTTGTCGTCTTTTACCCTGTTTTGTCCGGATTGAGAGTCAACGCCCAGCTGGCGTCAAATCTGCTCAAATGGCTGCCGAGCTGGCCGTTTTGATAAATTTGCTTGTAATTATCGCTTTTTAGTGAGATAATAAAATATAATATTTATTTGGAGGATCACAAAGATATGATCGCATTAGGTTCCGACCACGGCGGCTGGGCGCTCAAGCAGGAGGTCATGAAGCACCTCGACGCGCGCGGCCTTGAATACAAAGACTACGGCACTTACTCCGAGGATAGCTGCGACTATCCCGTTTACGGCAAGGCGGTCGCCCATGCGGTAGCAGACGGCGAGTGCGAAAAGGGCATCATAATCTGCGGCACCGGCATCGGCATTTCCATCACGGCAAACAAGGTCAAGGGCATCCGCGCAGCCCTCTGCGGCGACTGCTTCTCGGCCGAGATGACAAGGCTGCACAACGACGCGAACATCCTCGCAATGGGCGCAAGAGTCGTCGGCCCCGGTCTTGCGCTTAAGATCGTTGACACTTTCCTTGACACTCCTTTCTCCGGCGACGAGAGACACGTCCGCCGCATCAAGCAGATTGAGGACTGATTTAATTGGCAAACAACTCTGAATTTTACCGCGGAAAGCGCAAGAAAACCGCCCCGGCGCTGATAGCCACGATAATCATTCTGGCCGTCATTACCTTTGCGGTCATGCTTTTCTACGGACTACAAAAATATATAGTGGTGACAAACAGCGGGCTGCATCTTGAGATACCGTTTCTCCAGGATGACAGCGCAAAGCCCGTCCAGAGCGACGACGGCGAGGTCGTGCAGCAGAGCTTCGAGCCTGTCAATGCGCAGCTCGAGATCGGTCAGGCCGATTATTCAAACATAAAGGCCGTCGCCGGCGAAAATCTCGGCGCGGTCAAGATCGTGTACGTCCCCGCGTCCTCGGTGACGGCTTCGGGCGTTGAGTCGTATCTGTCCAAGGCTCCGGATGCGAGCGGCGTTCTGCTCGACGTGAAAACCGTCACGGGAATGCTCGTTTGGGATTCGCAGGCCGATATCGCCAAGGGCTACGGCACGGCAGGCACGGTCGATCTTAAATCCATCGTGTCCTCGCTGAAGGAGCAGGATAAGTATGTTGCCGTACGCATGTGCTGCTTTGTAGATAATACGCTCGCTTCGCGATACACGCAGCTTGCGCTGAAAACGACCGCCGGCCAGGCTTACTCCGATTCAAACGGCGCATGGCTCGACCCTACAAACGCGACCGTGAAGAGCTACATTCTCTCGCTTTGCAGCGAGCTTTCGAAAATGGGCGTTGACGAGATCGTCCTTTTGGGCATGCGTCTGCCGGAGGCAAGCGGCCTTGAATTTGCATTTTCCTCAAGCTCGGCCGTAAAGCCCACGCCTGTCACCGCCGTGTCAAGCTTCGGCATAAGCGTGACGCGCGCAATGCGCTCGTCCTCGACGAAGATGTCGGTGCAGCTTACGAGCAGCACAGCCCTGCAAAACGGCACGGACGAGGTCACAGGACAGAGCGCCGACATTCTGCTCAAGGTATTCGACCGCGTCTACTGCTCGGCCGAAAGTGCCTCTGCCGCCGACACTGTCACAAAGGGCGCAGATTACGTCAAGCTCGGCGAAGCCAAAATGCGCATCGTTCCGATGTGCTCCGGTCAAGCCCCCTCCACCGACTGCTGGGTCCTGATGGAATGATAAATAAAATCATAACCGACCGCGAACGCGGTCGGTTATTTTTTGTGATGTGTACTTGCATTGCCGCCCGTCTGCCGCGTTACAGGTCCGCTGAGTGTCGTGTACTTATATGTCGTGCTGCCTACGGTCTTGCTGCTGCGAACCCCTGCCATGTCGTAGGTGTAGCTGTGGCTCGTGCCGCCGTCGCTCTTCGTGATCAGGTTGCCGGTTGCGTCGGTGCTGGCATAGCTGTCGGCGTTTATAAATCTGCCGGTTGCCGGGTCGTAGTAACGGCTTTAGAGGTAGTATAACCACAAGCGGTGTAGCTCATAGAGTTTTGAGAGAAAATGGGCGCAATGATATTTTACTAAAATATATGGAAGATGCATTGCAAAAGCACCATATTAGCTCTGATGCATTACAACGGCATATAGATTTGATCACGTCCTTAAGAATCAAAAATCTCCCGATCCCCCGTTCCCCTTATCCTCAGAATTTAACAACACAGAAAGGAAATATTGCTGAGGTTTTCTTGGCGGAATATCTAAGTTCTACAACAGATGCGCAACTACCCATATACAGGCTTAGGTACAATACCAATCCGGATCAGTCCATGAAAGGTGACGATGTTCTTCTATTTGATTTAGATGCAGAGCCCGTAAGAGTTATCATCGGCGAATCTAGAAGAATTATTGAGAATTATCGTTTTAACTTTTTTCAAAGCATCACTTTGGACTATTTTGCTGCCATTATTGCCTTCTCAATATAAAATCGGAAAATATATTCAACTTCTTAGTAGTTTTATGCCTCCGGTCACAGAACTTTGGCCATCTCAAGCGGCATCTGTTCCTCTCGCCGTTGGAGAAAATGGTGGCGGTATTAGGATTATATTTTGAGCGAGATAATAATTTATGGAAATTACAGTCCAATAATTCCAGAATTGTCGTAGGATAAAAGTCATGTACATAACCGAGTGGTTTTCTTAATGAAATCCACTCGGTTATTTTATGTTGGAATAGAAGTGAAACAGTTCAATGTGAGTCAACCGTTGAACCACGAATGCCAATTTTCATTATTCCAGCCGATGCAAGATTCTTATCTGCATATATTTTGCAAAAGTATATGCAGATAAATTGTATGGCACCTTGTTTTTCTGCACATAATATGCTACAATTATGTGCAGAAAGGCTGGTGCTGTATGAGAAAATTCGATTACTCCTTTTTGAATAACGGTTTGCTGCCGGCAAGCCTTGTGAATCTGACTTCAAATATTGCCGTACTGAAAACCATGGCAGGCGTGCGCAAAGACGAATACACGCAGATCTTTACAGAATTAGAATCTGTGGCAAAGGTTCAATCCATTAAAAGCTCCAATGCCATCGAGGGCATCGTGACCAGCGACGAGCGCATTGCCGCCATTGTCAATCAAAACAGCGCTCCGCTGAACCACAACGAGGCAGAAATCGCAGGATACAGAGATGCACTGAACGAAATTCATCTCGGCTATGAGCACATCGACTTTCGGCAGAGCGACATCCTGCAACTGCACGAAATGATGATGAGCTTTGCGGGCTATGAATACGGCGGCCAGTATAAGACGGACGATAATGTGATTTTGGAGATCGATGCCGACGGAAATCGGTGCGTGCGTTTTCGCCCCACGTCTGCAAGCGAGACCCCCAAAGCCATGGAGCAGTTGGAGCTTGCTTATCTGGATGCCCGAAGCGATGCGAATATCAATCAGCTTCTTCTGATCCCCTGCGTGATACTGGACTTTCTTTGCATCCACCCGTTCCGGGACGGCAACGGCAGAATGTCCCGCCTGCTGTCGCTTCTGCTGCTGTACAAAAATGGCTTTGACGCCGGAAAGTATGTATCCTTTGAGGAACAGATCAATAACTATAAGGCATGCTATTATGAGGCGTTGCGGCAATCTTCTGCCGGGTGGGACACAAACGAAAATTCCTATTTCCCCTTTATCGAAAATTTCCTGTCCACCCTCTATATGTGCTACAAGGAACTGGACAAGCGGTTTGCGGTGGTGCATGGCAAGAGGATCACGAAAAAGGCCCGTGTGGAGGCGACCGTGCTGAACAGCCTGACTCCGCTTTCCAAAGCCGAGATCTGCAAGATCCTACCCGATGTCAGCCCCACGACCGTGGAAGCCGTCCTCGGTGCCATGGTCAAAACCGGCTCGGTAAAACGAATCGGCTCAGGACGAGCGACGAGATATATTAAGGTGTGAGGTGGCGGAAATGATGAACACAGCTGCAAAAGTAACCGGTGAAGAAAGAAAGTTCCCACAGATAGCAACCTCAGAGGAATTGATCACATATCTGAATAGCTCGGAACGACTGAAAAACAGAGAATTTCTATATCATTACACAACTATCGAAAAAGCTATTCGACTACCTATGAGTTAACAGGAAAATCTGTGCCTGTGAATGAAAAAAAGCACAATTCAACTAACCTCTGTAGCATATTCAAACGCTACAAGCTGCGATTCAGAAAATGATGTAGAAACCCTCACGTAGAGCAATCAAAAGAACACGAAACTCAGCGGTAGTCAACAAATTTCTGAATTAACAGGTTATATAAACAGGCTGTCGAAAAACTATGCTGCAAAAGAAAGATAATAGAGCAGCAGGGGAGCTCGAGGGGTAGCGAAGCGGCGGCGCGGTAGTGAATGACATGCCGGGGGCATGTCAGAGCCGCGGCGTGACCGAGCCGCAGCGAGAAAAAGGCCCCACTCGAAATTGGATTAATAGCCATCAAAAACGCCTGATTTATCAGGCTTTTTGACGAGCGTAGCGAGATTTTTCGTGAAAACCTGTTTTTACAAAATAAGGAGAACCACCATGTCAGAAAAGAAGATCACCATTCGTTTGGAAACCAAAGACGATTACCGTGCCGTTGAAAACCTGACCCGTGAGGCGTTTTGGAATGTCTACCGCCCCGGCTGCACGGAGCACTATGTGCTGCATTGCTATCGGGATGACCCGGCATTTGTGCCGGAGCTGGACTTCGTAATGGAGCTGGACGGTGAGCTGATCGGGCAGGTCATCTATGTGCGGTCGGAAATCGACTGCGACGACGGAAGAAAGGTGCCGATCATGACCTTCGGCCCTATCGGTATCGCTCCGGCGTATAAGCGGAAGGGCTATGGAAAACGCTTGCTGGACTATTCCATGGAAAAAGCCAAGGAGATGGGCGCAGGCGCGCTGGCCATTACCGGCAACATTCTGTTTTACGGCAAGTCCGGGTTTGTTCCTGCAAAAACCAAGGGCGTTCGCTATGCCGGTGACCCGGAGGCAGACTATTTCCTGATCCGCGAGCTGACGCCCGGCTTTTTGGACGGCATTTCAGGCACCTACAAAGACCCGGAGGGGTATTTTGTTTGTGAGAAAGACCCGGACGGTTTTGAACGGTTTGAAGCCACTTTCCCGAAGAAGGAAAAGCTGAAGCTGCCGGGACAGCTGTTCTGAACTGGAGGGGGGGGAAATGGCATCCAGTAAAGAATATCTTCATCTCATTTTGGAACAGATATCCGATTTGGCCGATGTTTCTTACCGTCCTATGATGGGAGAATTTATCCTCTATTATCGCGGTAAAATCGTCGGCGGGATCTATGATGACAGGTTGCTTGTAAAGAAAACAAAAGCTGCTTTGGAGCTTATGCCTGCGGCAATTTGTGAGCTTCCGTATGAGGGAGCGAAAGAAATGCTGCTGGTGGACGAAGTTGACAGCAAAGAGTTTCTTACAAAACTGTTTATTGCCATGTACGATGAATTGCCGCTTCCGAAGCAAAAGCAAAAAGGATAGGGAGAATATGATGAATCAAATCTATCCCCGTCCGCACGACAAGCAGACGGTTTATCTGAAAGACATTGTCACAGGGCCGAACATTGAAGTCGGCGACTATACCATCCCTGCCATTCAGTCAGGCAATCTTGCGGCATTGGAGGATGTAGAATGAAGCCGACCGTCATTGACCCGAAAACAACATCCCGCGCCGAAGCCTATGATCTCTGGATGAGTGCGCCGAACCCCATGGTGACCTTCTTCAAAACACTGGATGTGACGCCGCTTTACCGACTCAGCCACAGGCGTGGGCTGAAATTCAATATGCTGCTCTGCTGGTGCATCGGAAAGGCGGCCGGTGAAGTCAAGGAGTTTTATTTGCTCCCCGTAGGGCGTGAGCTGCTGCAATATGACAGTCTCGCGGTGAACACCATCGTGAAAAACAAAAACGGCGAAGTCAGTTCCTGTGATGTGCCGTTTTCCACCGATCTTGCGCAGTTCAATGCCGACTACCTGCGGCTGACGCGCGCGGTTGCGGAAAGCTGTGAAAATCACGACCTGCCGGACAGCATGGTCATCGGCACCTCTGCCATCTTAGATACGGAAATTGACGGAGCTGTCGGCATGAACAGTGGAATTTTCAACAATCCGTTTATAATCTGGGGCAGATATAAAAAGAAGTTTTTCAGGTATTATTTGCCAATCTCCTTCCAGTTTCATCATACACAGATGGATGGCGCTCACGCAGGCAGATTCCTTGCAAATCTGCAGAATGAAATAAATGAATTGGGATAGGTAACTTCCAGTTTGTAGGTTAAAACATTGATTAAGGAGCATCGGCTGACACCCGGTGCTCTTTTCATGCTCGGAGCAATCCGGGCTATTTTTATGCCCATTTTTAGGAGGTGACGCAATTTGGCAAGCAGAATCAAGGGCATTACCGTTGAGATCGGGATAAGGTATAATAAATTGCGCAAATTTAGAAAGCAAAAAAGAGAGACATAGTTTGCAGACTCTGGTAGAATGAAGTCACCACACACCATTCTGAAAGGAGAAAGCAAACTATGTCCAAGAAGATTG